>ENA-OQMX01000289-OQMX01000289.1-human-gut-metagenome-genome-assembly--contig:-NODE-289-length-12784-cov-2.514735_pt1 | contig 12784 bp, 13 predicted proteins | sample MGYA00242622_ERZ504866 | MGnify/ENA primary metagenome ERZ504866 (study PRJEB26092, sample SAMD00036422) | human gut metagenome | host: Homo sapiens | study: EMG produced TPA metagenomics assembly of...
TTTGAAAAATTAGTTGACAACAGGCTTATGAGCCTTGCAAAAGAAAAAATAGCAAAAGGAAGCGGTGACGGTGCAGACCCGATTACGGGCTATCTGATTGCAAGTGAAACAGAGAAAAAAGTTATTCACGTTATTGCAAGCGGAATCCGCACCAAGACAAATTATGAAACCGTAAAAGAAAGGTTGCGTGAAGTTTATGGCTAAAAATATTGCCGTTATCGGCGACAGCGAAAGCATAAAGGGCTTTGCGGCAATCGGCATGGACATTTATCCGTGTGATGACAACGAAAACGCACCGCATCTTTTCAGAAAGATTGCTGACGGTGACAACTATGCGGTAATTTTTATTACCGAGGAAATGTTCGGACTTGTTGAAAAAGAGCGAAAAAGATATGAAGAAAGGCTCATTCCTGCCGTTATTCCTATCCCCGGTGTAAAAGGCAATACGGGAATCGGCATAAAAAGACTGTCGTCATTCGTTGAAAAGGCAGTCGGTTCGGACATTATCTTCAATGATTGAGGTGTAAGAATTTGAAATCTGGAATTATAACTAAGGTAGCAGGCCCTCTGGTAATTGCCGAGGGTATGCGTGATGCCGATATGTTCGATGTTGTGCGTGTAAGCAGTCAGCGACTTATCGGTGAAATAATTGAGATGCACGGTGACAGGGCATCAATTCAGGTATATGAAGAAACTTCGGGACTCGGACCCGGTGAGATTGTTGAATCCACAGGCGCTCCGCTTTCCGTTGAACTCGGTCCGGGACTTATCGGTTCAATTTATGACGGTATTCAGCGACCGCTTAACGAGATTATGAAGGTTGCCGGCACAAACCTCAAAAGAGGTGTTGATGTTCCGTCACTTGATCACAAAAAGAAGTGGCACTTTACTCCCCTTGTTAAAAAGGGCGACACAGTTGTGGCAGGCGACACACTCGGTACTGTTCAGGAAACACACGCTGTTCTTCACAGAATTCTTGTTCCGAACAAAACAGGCGGTGTTGTTGAAAGCATCAGCGAGGGCGATTTTACAATTGACGAAACAGTTGCCGTTCTCAAAACAGACAAGGGCAATATTGAGATTAATATGTGTACAAAATGGCCTGTTCGTGTGGGCAGACCGTACAAAAGAAAGCTCTCCCCCGACATTCTTCTTACCACAGGTCAAAGACCTATCGACACACTCTTTCCGCTTGCAAAGGGCGGTGTAGCCGCAGTTCCGGGACCGTTCGGTTCGGGCAAAACTGTTGTTCAGCATCAGCTTGCAAAGTGGGCGGCTGCCGATATTATCGTATATATCGGTTGCGGTGAGCGTGGCAACGAGATGACCGATGTTCTTAACGAGTTCCCCGAACTTAAAGACCCACGCACAGGCAACTCTCTTATGGAGAGAACCGTGCTTATTGCAAACACATCCGATATGCCTGTTGCCGCCCGTGAGGCATCTATCTACACAGGCATTACTATTGCCGAGTATTTCCGTGATATGGGTTACACGGTTGCACTTATGGCTGACTCAACATCCCGCTGGGCAGAGGCTCTCCGTGAAATGTCCGGCCGTCTTGAAGAAATGCCGGGTGAAGAGGGTTATCCCGCATACCTCGGCAGCCGACTTGCACAGTTCTATGAAAGAGCAGGCCGTGTTATCGTAAACGGCAGTGATGACACGGAAGGCGCACTCTCGGTTATCGGTGCTGTATCACCTCCGGGCGGTGATATTTCAGAGCCTGTATCACAGGCAACACTCAGAATCGTTAAGGTATTCTGGGGACTTGACGCAAACCTTGCTTACAAACGACACTTCCCTGCAATTAACTGGCTGACAAGTTATTCGCTTTATACAGACCGACTTGCAGATTGGTTCTCAAAGAATGCCGCTCCCGACTTTATGGAGCTTCGTGGCAAACTTATGACATTATTACAGGAAGAAAGCGAGCTTCAGGAAATCGTAAACCTTGTCGGTATGGACGCACTTTCCGCACCCGACAGACTTAAGCTTGAAACCTCCCGTTCAATCCGTGAGGATTATCTGCACCAAAACGCATTTGACCCGACAGACACATACACATCTCTCGGCAAGCAGGTGCTTATGATGCGTGCAATTCTTGCTTACTATGACAAAGCAAAAGAGGCTCTTGCAAACGGTGCAGACATTGAAATGCTTGTCAACCTTCCTGTTCGTGAACGCATAGGAAGATATAAATATGTACCCGAGGATAAGGTTCGGGACGAGTTCGAGTCAATCAAGGCTCTGCTTGATTCGGAAATTAAGGATGTACTTGAAAGGAGTGAGGACTGATGCCAAAGGAATACCGCACAATACGAGAGGTTGCAGGTCCTCTTATGATGGTAAGTGATGTTGAGGGAGTAACATATGACGAACTCGGCGAAATTGAACTTCCGAACGGTGAAACACGCCGTTGCAAGGTTCTTGAGGTTGACGGCTCAAACGCACTTGTTCAGCTTTTTGAATCAGCCGCAGGCATTAACCTTGCAAATTCAAAGGTAAGATTTTTAGGTCGTTCAATGGAACTTCCCGTATCTCCCGATATGCTTTCACGAGTATTTGACGGTCTTGGAAATCCGATTGACGGCGGTCCTGCTCTTATTCCCGAAAAAAGACTTGACATCAACGGAACACCTATGAACCCTGCCGCAAGAAACTATCCGCAGGAATTTATTCAGACAGGTATTTCAGCAATTGACGGACTTAACACACTTGTAAGAGGACAGAAGCTGCCTATCTTCTCGGCATCTGGTCTGCCCCATGCCCAACTTGCCGCTCAGATTGCAAGACAGGCGGCTGTAAGAGGCAAGGACGAGCAGTTTGCCGTAGTATTTGCCGCAATGGGTATTACATTTGAAGAATCCGACTACTTTGTTCAGTCGTTTAAAGAAACAGGCGCTATTGACAGAACCGTAATGTTTGTAAACCTTGCAAACGATCCTGCCATTGAGCGTATTGCAACTCCTAAAATGGCGCTCACGGCGGCTGAATATCTTGCATTTGACAGAGGAATGCATGTTCTCGTTATTATGACCGACATTACAAACTATGCCGATGCACTCCGTGAGGTTTCTGCCGCAAGAAAAGAAGTTCCGGGCAGACGAGGCTATCCGGGTTATATGTACACAGACCTTGCAACATTGTATGAAAGAGCCGGCAGACTTAAAGGCAAAGAGGGTTCAATCACTCTTATTCCGATTCTTACAATGCCAGAAGATGACAAGACTCACCCGATTCCTGACCTTACAGGCTACATTACAGAAGGTCAGATTATCCTATCCCGTGAGCTTTACAGAAAGGGAATTACTCCGCCGATTGATGTTCTTCCGTCACTTTCAAGACTTAAAGACAAGGGTATCGGTCCCGACAGAACCCGTAAAGACCACGCCGCAACCATGAACCAGCTTTTTGCCGCTTATGCAAGAGGTAAAGACGCAAGAGAACTTATGATAATTCTCGGTGAGGCGGCTCTTACCGATATGGATAAAAAGTACGCTGAATTTGCCGAGGCATTTGAGCGTGAGTATGTTTCACAGGGTTATGACGCAAACCGTTCAATTGAAGAAACACTTGACATCGGCTGGAAGCTTTTGCATATTCTTCCCAGAAGTGAACTTAAACGAATTAAGGACGATATGCTTGATGAGTTTTACGGTAAAGAATAATCGCATTGAAGGTGTTTGCTAATGGCAGTTATGAATGTTAATCCCACCCGTATGCAGTTGACAAAGCTGAGAAAACAGCTTGCAACAGCTACCCGTGGTCATAAAATGTTAAAAGACAAGCGTGACGAACTGATGCGCCGATTTCTTGACCTTGTAAGAGAAAACAAGGAGCTTCGTGAGAAGATTGAAAGAGAGCTTGCAGAGTGCAACAACCACTTTGTGAACGCAAGTGCGGTTATGTCAAAAGAGGCTCTGGACGCCTCACTGATGTCACCAAAGCAGAGAATTGACCTTGAGCTTTCTTCAAAAAATGTTATGAGCGTTGATATTCCGCAGTTTTCATCAAGCACACGAACAAGCAACGAGAGCGATATTTTTCCCTACGGTTTTGCGTTTACTTCGTTTGAACTTGATGATGCGGTTATGTCGCTCAACGAACTTTTGCCCGACCTGATAAGGCTTGCTGAAATTGAAAAAAGCTGTGAGCTTATGTCGGCAGAAATTGAAAAGACACGCCGCCGTGTTAATTCGCTTGAGCATGTTATGATTCCGAGATATCAGGAAACAATCAAATACATCTCGATGAAACTTGAAGAAAATGACCGCAGCAGTCGTACAAGGCTGATGAAGGTTAAGGATATGCTTCTTGACAAGGCACATCGATTATTCGGAACACTATAATTAACTACACAACAATCAAAGGGGCTGTTAAAAAACAGCCCCTTGTTTGTCAAAAAAATCTAGTAAAATAAAAAAATCAGTACATCAACCGTACTGATTTAATGGAGCGGATGACGGGGATTGTTTGATGCAAAGGTTTCTGCCTCGCCAACTGCTTGCTGTGCGTAACCTTAACCCTCATCAACGCTCTTAATTTTAAGGTTTACCGTCTGAAATACAGTCGCAATGCGTTGCACATAAATGTGCTTCCTTTTGCTCCTTATTTCAGACAGCGCTTTGCTCCCTCTTTCCGCCACCGGCGGCGGTCGCAAGGCTACATCGGAGCATTTTCTTAACGGTCGCCTTCGAGCCCCTTGTTTGGCAAAAAAAATCTGTAAAATAAAAAAATCAGTACATCAACTGTACTGATTTAATGGAGCGGATGACGGGGCTCGAACCCGCTACCTCCACCTTGGCAAGGTGGCGCTCTACCAGATGAGCTACATCCGCATATAATGGTGGGAACAACAGGGCTCGAACCTGTGACCCTCTGCTTGTAAGGCAGATGCTCTCCCAGCTGAGCTATGCTCCCACATTTTTATAATTGGAAAGCACTCCCGTTAAGAAGTGCTTTCCGTTTTGGAGGCGACACCCGGATTTGAACCGGGGCGTCAGAGTTTTGCAGACTCGTGCCTTACCACTTGGCTATGTCGCCGAATACTGAGCAATGTCACTCAACAGGCATTATTCTATCATAATAAAATTCATTTGTCAATACTGAATTTGCATTTTAATAACAAAATTTAACGGAAAATTTCTACACTGATATTTTATGCATCAAACAGAAAAATGACACCTCTGTTTTTGATTCCTCATAAAGCCCCGAACCCTCAAAGATGCAATACTCTGAAGGTTCGGGATTTTGGGGTTATCATACTTTTCTTAAAAAGAGAAGAAAACAAAATAAGTATCTTACACGCTCGGCTTTTCAAATGCCGAAAGAATAAGCTTTACACCGTAGATTGACAAAAGGACACCAATCATAAATCCGATTGTCTGTGCGGCAAATATAAGGTGGAAAAATCCGTAGATACCGCCGATTATGACGAGTATTCCACAGAAAAGCGGAATAAGCCATGCACCTGAGGAAGATGCTTTTTTGACCTTGAGTGACATTGCAACGGACGAGATACCGTCCACTACAAGCCAGCCTGAGAAAATGCAGAGAATGATAACATCAAACATAAGTCTTATGCCCGGCATAAACATAGCAAGAATTGAAATTACTGCCGCTGCAATGCCGACAACAAGACCGAGTGTTCCCATTATCGCTTCACTCTGTTCAGCCTTTGCCTTTTTGCGTTTTGCAAAGTAGTCAATCACGGAGCATATTCCCCATACTCCGAGAAGAATTGTCACTATCCAACCGGTATTAAGGAAGGTAAGTCCCGGATAGAACATACAATAAATCGCACCGATTATCGACAATATGCCGAAAATACAATTAAATACTTTCATAGTCACCTCATGCTTTAATTAGGGTTCAATAATATTGAAATACAACGGGAATTCGGCAACGCTTGATGTAATGGTTTTGATGATGTCACTGTTGCCCTCAACCTTTTCAATGCCGGCATCCATAAGTTTCTGATTGTTCTGTGCAATGCCGAGAATACCTGCGCTCTTGGTTTTGATTGTTGCGTCAGCCTTATCGCTCCACTTTTCCTGTGAATAGATAAGCACACCGTGATTTATGCGAAGAAGATATTTTGCGTTTTTATCGGTCACTTCAAGATTGATTACAAGGTTCTGATCTTCAAGCTTCTTTTCGTCAAGACAGATTCCGAGATAATCCAACATTGTTTCGGTACTCATACCGAGAGCTGTTGCACCTGAACCTTCGGAATTCGGATAATTTTTTGTACCGTTACGAAGCTCATAAGCACCTGTAAGATAAGCGTTTCTCCATGCACCGCTTTCAGCCTGATAGCCGAGCTGTTCGAGTGCGTCTGCGCAAAGATAGCGGGCGTCTTTATTTTCGGGATCTGCATATACAAGTGTGTTCGTAATCTGTGCAACCCACTGATACTCTCCCTTGTCAAAGTCTTTTTTAGCCATTTCAAGAACCTTGTCTGTGTCGCCGAGATACTCTACAAGCTTCTTTGAATATTCTGTCGGTTCAAGCTCATCAAGATGTATGGGGTTTTCGTCATACCAACCCATATACTTCTGATAAACCGCCTTTACATTGTGCTTGAGAGTTCCGTAATACTGACGGGTGTACCAAATCTTGTTGAGTTCATCGGGAAGTTCAATCATGTTGGCAATTTCGGTTGATGTATAGCCCTGATTGATGTACATAAGTGTCTGTGAGAATATGTACTTATAGACAGAGGCTGTGTTTGCCATGTAGTCATTGATTACATCGTTGCCCCAATGAGGCCAGTTGTGAGCCTGGAAAACTACTTCGGCTTTATCTCCGAAAAGCTCCTTTGCCTCCATAATGTACTGCGCCCACGCATTGCCGTCACGAACCTCTGCGCCTCTGAGTGTGTAGAGGTTGTGCATTGTGCCGGAACAGTTTTCAGCCATCCACAAAGCCTTGTATTTTGGAAGGTAGGTGTTCATCTCGGCAGGCGATTCTGTGTCGGGAGTAAGCTGGAACACCATTTCAACACCGTCAACCTTGATGGTTTCGGTAGCTTTCTTTACCTCATAAGACGGTGAAATGTATGTTGTTGTGCCGCTTGAAGGGGTAAGACCGATACCTACCGACAAACTGCCCTTACCGCCCTTATCAAGCAATGATCCGTACTGAAAGTTGGTTCTGCGTTTCATTGCGTTTCCTGCAAAAACATTTTCTTCCATAACAGCCTTTTCGTAGCCTTCGGGAACGATAATGAGCGTTTTGCCGGACTTAATCTGTTCATCAAGCGGAAGTGATGAATCTGCAACATTCTTTTCGTCAATAAGTCCGCCGATACCGCCGTAGTGGTCAATGTGAGCGTGGCTTACAACAACAGCGGCAATATGCGCCTTGCCGAACTTAGATTCAAGCAGTTCAAGCGCCGCCTTTGCAGTTTCGGAGCTTGTTGTACAGTCAAAAACAATCCAGCCGTTGTCGCTCTTTACAAAGGTTACATTGGCAACATCGTAGCCTCTTACCTGATAAACACCGTCAACAACTTCAAAAAGTCCATAAAGCGAGTTAAGCTCCGTGTTTCTCCAAAGGCTTGGGTTTGCACTGTCGGGAGTTGACGAGTTTCTGATAAAGTCATATGCTGTCTGGCTCCATGCAACAGTACCATTCTCGGTTTTGATTTCGAGTTTGTCGGGTGCTGTTATAAAGCCCTTTTTTGCAAATTCCTTTTCCTGTTCATCGGAAAAGTCAAGGGTCTTATACACCTGTGCGTTTTCGTCAGCCGTATATTTTGACGCATCCTTTACATCGCTGTTGAATTTTGCGGATGTACTGCTGTCGCTCTGCTGACATCCGCAAAGTGCAGACGAGGCAATCAATGTTGCCGCCAAAGCAAGGCAAAGTCCCGTTTTCTTTTTGTTAATCATAGAATATTTCCTCCGTGTTTCTATCCGTGCATGATTTTTTGGTTTAAGCTGAATTATAATAAATAATTGTCATTTAGTCCATACATTTGGCACAAAGTGAAAATTTTTGGCACGAAATGCAAATTAAAGTCACTGTTTGCGATATTATGTGATACAATAAGAGTGATAATTATGCAGGAGGTACGGTATGAGGATTGCAATAGTTGATGATTGCGAAAATGAGCGAAATGAACTTTGCAAAAGACTTTCTCAAAGCTCATTTTCAAGGTCATATGATATTGAAATTTGCGGATACGGTAACGGAACGGATTTTCTGAATGAGGCAATGCAAAACAGATTTGACCTTGTTTTTATGGATATATATATAGGAAAAGGAAAACGGAATTGATGCGGCACAAAAGCTGAGGAAGTTTGACAAAGATTGTCTGCTTGTTTTCACAACCACATCAACCGACCACGCACTTGAAGGTTTTAGGGTTCGGGCATTGCACTATCTTGTGAAGCCATACAGTGATGAAGAGCTTGATATGTTGCTCGATGAGATTTCGCAGAAAATTTCCGTTGAAGAAAAATACATTGAAATACCCTCTGCAAGTGACTCGTTGCGTATAAAGCTTGGTGACATTTTGTATGCCGAGCATTTTAAGCACTGCATACATATTCATTGTACGGACAAATCCGAAAAGTCTGTGCGCAGTACATTTGCCGAATTTGTAATGCTGTTTGATGACGGAGATAATTTCTTTGTGTGCAACCGAGGAATCATAGTAAATCTTGAACACATCAGGGATATTAACGGCAATGAATTTGTTCTTGACAACGGTGAAAGAATCTCCATAAGTCGAAGCCTTGTAAAAAGCGCAAAAAGCACCTTTGGCGAATATATTTTCGGCAGGAGGGATTTGCATTGACAAATGTTTTCTGTCCGATGATTGAACTCGGTGCAATCAATCCCCGGTGTTGTACTTGCATATCTTCCGATAAAAAAACATCTCAAGGTATCCAAGCTCAGGCTGTTTCCTGTGATGATTTTATCACTTGTGTGCCTTTGTACATTGTGCGGTTTTGTTTGTTACAGATACAATCTGAAATCGTTTGTGCTTGCAATACCGATAGTGCTTGCTCTTTCGGCAGCATACTGTTGTTCACTCAAAACATCCATGTGGAAATCGGTGAGTGTGTTACTTGCGGTATGCGGAGTGTTTGCCTGCATTGCGAGCATTACACGGGCGGTTGATTCGATAACATTTCCGCAGAACACAACGCCATGGTTTGAAATTAAATCGGCTGTGCTGTTCAATATTCTATGCTGGATGTTTGTAATTCTTGCATGGTATCCTGCAACACACGGTGTGAGTGAACTGCTCGATGATGAAAACATTGCCCAGACATGGTATGTATTCTGGATTTTACCGATAATATTCATCTTGCTCAACTTTTTTATAATCCCATGGAATCCTAACATTCTCCATACAGGAAGAATTATGCAGGGGTACATTGTTATCAGCGTATCACTTCTTGTGCTGTTGCTCATTTTCTACGCTTTGCTGTATTTTATCGCAAAAAGTCTGAACCGCAATAACAAACTTGCTCAGAAAAATCAATTTTTGAATATGCAGAGGGCACAGTATGACACATTAAAAGTCGCTATTGAAGAAACCCGTCAGGCACGGCATGATATGCGACATCACTTTGCCGTACTTAATGCTCTTGCCGAGCAAAAGAACTGGGAAGAACTTGAAAAATACCTTTCGTCAGCATCGCTAGAATATTCCCGACACAGAGCTTGTACTCTGTAAAAACCAAGCTGTTAATGCGATTATCGGACATTATTATTCAAAATACAAGAGCAATGGTATTCCGTTTAAACTAAAAATTGACATCCCCGAAAAGTTGACAGTTTCGGAATCCGATATCTGTCTTGTAATCGCAAATTTGCTTGAAAATGCATTTGAGGCGAGCATGAAGCTTGACAGAGATAAACGGCAGATTAAAAATGTATGCCCGTCCGCATTCCGAAAAGATATTGCTTATTTCCGTAGAGAATGCTTTCAACGGAGAGATTACCGAAAAGGACGGTTTTTTCGGTCGTCAAAGCGAAACGGTAACGGTATCGGTACGCAGTCGGTACGCAGAATTGCCGAAAAAGACGGCGGTTATTGCAGATTTTCTCACGAAAACGGGATTTTCACGGCGGATGTTATGCTGCACGGCAAAAACTGAATCGGACATTATAAAAGGGAAGAAACTTTTTTCGGTTTCTTCCCTGTTTTTTTATTCCGTAATTTTATTTTCTTTTAGCGAATATTTTGTCACCGTGTTCCAATCTCGGCGGATTGAAATATCAGCGGTAAGGTTTGTGTTGTCATAAACAATCGACCATTGAGTATTGCTTGTTATATCATTCGGATTCGGTGCTTGTGATGCCGAAACAAGAGCCTCCCATGCTGTTTCTTTTGTGTAACTATTATTCTTTTCAAGAACATTAATTATCTTATCATACCGCTCTCTGCCGTGACCGTAAACACCGTTTTTCTGATAAGGCTTTACAAAATTTTTGTACATCACAAAAAAGTTTGTAACGGCAGGCGATTTTGTAACAACAAGCTTTCGGTCATCGCTGTTGCAATCGTACTCAATAACACGACCGTCACCGTTTGAATCGGTAACATAAAAGTGATAATCTCTTCCGCTTGAGGCGAACATATCGTATTTTTCAAAAAGTGTAACCGCCTCTTCGGTTGATGCAGCTCTGTCAAGTATAAGACGGATTGCAAGCGTTGTGGCGATAACAGGCTTTCCGCTTTGCTGACGGACGGGCTTGCTGTCAAGTGTGAGAACTGCGATTGACACGCCCTTTTCATTGATTCCGTCAAGGCTGATAAACGGTGAGAGCAGGGTTGCAAGCCTTGTTTCATCACTCAACTCGGGGTTGTTTGCACCTACATTATCAAGTGCCGCAAACGCAACCGACCTGTAGCCGTTCTTTGGCGAACAATACACAAGCATTGACGAGGTGTCGTTCTTAAAATCATAGTTTCGCCCCATCATTACGCTGTCGGGATTTTTCATTGTAAAGGCACTGCACCCGAAATTCGGCATTTTAAGATTGACGGGATAATCGGGCAGAACCTCCTGCACAATTGCACCGAGAGCCGACTCATCATCAAAAATCCCTCTGTCAATGATTTTATCAATGCTGTAATCGTAGCATATATCCATTTTATAAAGGTTAAAATCGCTGTAATCGGTCAGCTTTTTAACAGAATCAAGTGTATGCTTTCTTGCGTCAATCATAATGTATCCTCCTTAAAACGGGGTGTTTTAACGCAATAATAGCATTAATATTTTTATTTTTTCAACAATTTTGAGTCAATTCGCAATAATTTTTTTCATAAGAAAAATCGGAAAGACAGAATTTTTGATTTCTGTCCTTCCGACCTGATTTTACATATTGAATTTTAAATATTTAAGAAGATTATTGTCTGTAAAATAATCGATTCTCATAGAATGACGGACATCCTCAAGTGTTTTTGCGGCAGTTTCCTTTGCAACCTTACTGCCCTCTTTGAGAATATCGAGAACATCGGGAAGATGATTTTCCCATTCTTTTCTGCGTTCACGAATAGGACGAAGCTCCTCTTGCATAACATTGTTAAGGAATTTCTTAACCTTAACATCACCGAGTCCGCCACGCTGATAATGAGCCTTGAGTTCGTCAAGACAGCTGTAATCATTCCAAAATTCCGCAAAATACTCGTCACGGCAGAATGCGTCAAGATAGATAAACACGGGGTTGCCCTCAACCTTGCCGGGATCCTCAACACGAAGATGATTCGGGTCGGTAAACATTGACATAACCTTTTTCTTGATATCCTCGGGTTCTTCTGCAAGATAAATGCAGTTGCCGAGGGATTTGCTCATCTTTGCCTTGCCGTCAATACCGGGCAGTCGCAGACAAGCCTTGTTGCTCGGAAGAATAATCTGCGGTTCCGTAAGAGTTTCGCCGTAAACGGAATTGAACTTGTGAACAATCTCCTTGCACTGTTCAAGCATCGGAAGTTGATCCTCGCCGACAGGAACGGCAGTTGCACGGAATGCCGTGATATCAGCCGCCTGACTGATTGGATAACAGAAAAATCCCACAGGAATGCTTGCCTCAAAATTACGCATCTGAATTTCTGCCTTAACGGTGGGGTTACGCTGAACACGGGACACGGTTACGAGGTTCATATAATAGAAAGTAAGCTCTGTAAGCTCGGGAATCATTGACTGAACAAAAATTGTTGACTTGTTCGGATCTATTCCGCAGGCAAGGTAGTCGAGCGCAACCTGCAAAATATTCTGTCTTACCTTTTCGGGATGCTCGGCATTGTCGGTAAGAGCCTGAGCGTCTGCAATCATAAGGTATATATCATCATATTCGCCCGAATTCTGGAGCTTTACTCTCTCCTTGAGCGAACCTGCATAGTGACCGACATGAAGTCTGCCCGTAGGACGGTCACCTGTTAAAATTACTTTTTTCATAGGTTTCTCCTTTGTTTACCTTGATTCAAAGGCAAAATTCTTTTCTATGATTATATCACCATAAACAACAGCCGTCAACATTTGTAAAAAAGCTAAAAGGAAAAATATTCCATAATAATTCCCATATATTTTATGCCACAAAATTCGACAAAATGTTGCATAAGACACACGCAAAATTCATTTGACCGTTGAATTTTTTTAAATAAAAATATAATATTTTAAAAAAATGAGGGCAAAGAGTATGGAGTACAATTATCATAAAAATGCAGGACAGCTTGCATTCATAAAATTTGTAAAAGGTCTTGTGCATCTTCTTATTCGCCCTAAGGTTGAATGGAAGGACAAGAGTCTTAAAAAAG
>ENA-OQMX01000292-OQMX01000292.1-human-gut-metagenome-genome-assembly--contig:-NODE-292-length-12657-cov-4.206624_pt1 | contig 12657 bp, 13 predicted proteins | sample MGYA00242622_ERZ504866 | MGnify/ENA primary metagenome ERZ504866 (study PRJEB26092, sample SAMD00036422) | human gut metagenome | host: Homo sapiens | study: EMG produced TPA metagenomics assembly of...
GTCACCTGCGGTGACAGCTCCCTTTACAAGGGGGCCTGAACAATCCCTCAGTCATCTTCGATGACAGCTCCCTTTACAAGGGACCTGAACAATCCCTCAGTCACCTGCGGTGACAGCTCCCTTTACAAGGGAGCCTTCGGGGGGCGGCAAAAATCAGATTTCGGTGCCGCCTACCGGGCGAATATAGAGCACATAGCAGGTTCCCTCGCCGAAAATGCTCTCCATTATGCTCTTGTAATCCTTTAAAAGGTCGTTCGGGACGAAAGCCTGAATTGTGCCGGCAAATCCGCCGCCGTGAACGCGCCATGCGCCGCGTCCCTTTAAGATGCTCTCGGAAACAGCGAGGGCGAGAGATACGGGCTGAACGGACGGCTGTTTTACGGAAAATACGTTTTGATTATATTTGTATGATGATGCGCCGCTCTCGAGAATATACTTCTTGAAGGTCTCAAAATCTCCGCCGCGAAGAGCGTCAACCTCTTTTAACACTCTTGCGTTGTCGGCATAGAAATGCATAGCGCGAAGTATGGCTCTGTCGCCTACTGCCGTGCGCAATTCTCTTATTTTTGATTTAAATTCCTCTTCGCTTACCTCGCGAAGAACCTTTTTGCCGAAAAATTCGGCTACGCTCTCCATTTCGGTTCTGATAGCAGCGTATTCGTCGGTGAGGTCGGAGTGGCTGCCCTTTGTATCGACAATGCAAAGCGAGTGGCCGCACTTGGCAAAGTCAAAGTCAACCTCTTCTATCACGGGATTTTTCGGGTCGTTGAAATCTATTGTTACGAAGCCGCCGACGGAGCACGCCATCTGGTCCATAAGTCCGCATGGCTTGCCGAAATATTCGTTCTCGGCATACTGTGCTATTTTGGCTATTGTGACCGCATCAACCTTGCCGTCGTTGTAAAGATAGTTTACCATAGTGCCGACAAGGACTTCATATGCGGCAGATGACGAGAGTCCCGAGCCCGCAATAACCCTTGATGCGGTAGTGGCGTCAAAGCCGCCTATCTTATAGCCGTATTTCTTAAAGCCTGCAAGTACACCGCGCACGAGAGCGGGTGAATGTCCCATTTCGTTGGGGTTTACCGAGAGGTCCGTCGCGTCAACAACGTCCATGGAATAGCCCTCGGATTTAACTCTTACAATGTCTTCGTCATTTTTTGAAGCCGCGGCTATTGCGTCAAGGTTAATTCCCGCCGCAAGCACTCTGCCGTGGTTGTGGTCGGTGTGGTTTCCGCCGACTTCGGTTCTGCCGGGAGCGGAGAACAGACGAACATCTCTGTCCTTTCCGAAAAGAGCCTCAAATTCGTTTAAAAGATTTATGTACCTGTCATACTGCGCTTTAACATTTTCCTCGGTGACATAGGCTTTTTTAAGCCTTTCATCGAGAGATGCGGAGAGAATTTCTTTTTAAGGGTTTCGGGAGTTGCCATTTTCATTTTTCATCCTTTCCTGCCGAAAAAGTTTCGGCAGTCTTTTTGTTTTTATTATTAACTACTATATCTATAAACTTATTGACCGCGAGTATGGAAACACCGGAGATGGTGAAGATAATCACAATCGGCAGCATAAACGCGAGTGAAAACGGGTTATAAACGTGACGACCTATCATGCTGTAAGAAATAATTTTAGGCGTGAATCCCAAAAGTGACAGCAAAATAAACTTCCAATAGTCGTATTCAAGCGCCCCGTAGAGCTGACTTATGGAATTTATCGGGAAGTACGGCACTAGCCTAAAAAGCACCAAAATCCAATCGGTGCTTCTTTTACCCGATTCCATCATACGGCGAACATTATCGTATCTTGTGAGAATCTTGTGTATTGTTCCGCCGCCGAGGTGCTTGCCCCAATAAAACTTTATCGTCATAAGCAATGTCATACCGGCAAAATTCACAGCCACGGCTATCGGCGTGGGGAATACCATACCGGCTATAACACAGACCGCTGTTATCGGCAGGGGAATAAGCACTTTGCCTATGTATATAAGGAAAATCACGAGAATCACGAGCCACTTGCTCGGAATTGACGCAACGGCCGCCTCAAACTCCGCAAGACGCTCGAGCACTTCGTCATATGCCGACGAAACATCGTTTATCTGCATAAGAAAAGTCAACACTAAAAGTGCGACTGCCAAAATCAGCAGCACACATGCTAAAATATTCAGGAGCTTTCTTCGCGTAAGTTCTCTGTCGGTCAAATCGGTACCACCCAAAAATTATTATTGCAGGGCATAGTAATAGATTATATATAATTTTATATCATATTATTGGTAAGGTCAAACAAAATATGAAAATATGAAGTATTTTTTGCCTTTTAGGTGTAAATTCCTTTGAGGTTGTGTTACAATTAGCTCAAAAGCAAAGCTTTACCGAAAGGCGGTTTTTTATATGAAAACAGTTATTCTTGACGGCAAGACGACAAATCCGGGCGATTTGAGCTGGGATTTTCTGAAAAAATACGGCGAGGTCGAGATTTTCGACCGCACACCGCGCGAAAAAATCGTTGAACGAACACACGACGCAGACATAGTCGTAACAAATAAAACTCCGCTCACAAGAGCCGAGATAGACAAAATGCAAAACGTGAAATTCGTCGCGCTCCTGTCGACGGGCTACAACGTGGTGGACTGCGCGTATCTCAAGGAAAAGGGTATACCGGTTTCAAATATACCGGCTTATTCCACCATGGGCGTGGCACAGCTCGTATTTGCATTTATTTCGGAGCTTGCCGTAGGCGTTGCCCTGCATTCGGACGCGGTAAAAAACGGCGAATGGTCAAATTGCCCCGACTTTTGCTTTTGGAAAAAGCCGCTTACCGAGCTTTCCGGCAAAACGATAGGCATAGTCGGCTTCGGAAAAATCGGCGGAGCCGTAGCCGACATAGCCGAGGCCTATAAAATGAACATCATAGCGCTGTCGGGTCACGTTACCGACCAGAGCGCGCGCAGGAATTTCAGATGGGCAAAGAACCTCGATGATCTTGCGGAAAACGCCGACATTATTACGTTCCACTGCCCTCTCACAAAAGAGACGGAAAAAATCGTAAACGCCGATTTTTTGAGCAAGTGCAAAAAAACAGCGTTTATCATAAACACCTCTCGCGGGCCGGTTGTTGACGAAAAAGCTCTTGCCGACGCGCTGAATTCGGGTGAAATCGCAGGCGCGGGAGTAGACGTGCTGTCAACCGAGCCGCCGGCAAAAGACAATCCGTTGCTCACGGCGAAAAACTGCTTTATCACGCCGCACATAGCGTGGGCGGCATTTGAAACGCGCGAGAGACTTATGGGAATATTCAAAAGCAACATCGAGGCGTTTGTTTCGGGCAAGCCGATAAACGTTGTAAATCCGTAAAAGCAAAATGTGTTTGCCGTTTGAAAATTCGGCCGATGCCATACAAAAAGAGCTGTAAATTAAATTTACAGCTCTTTGTTTTTTTATTCGGTTAAGGGAGTGCGTTTATCAATAAACGAAGTTGGTGTAAGCACCATCAACGTGCATTGCGCCCTTACCGTTAACGCTGATGAACGCTACCTTGATATTGAGCTCAGCTACGTTGCCGTCATAGGAATACTTAAATTCCTTAAGGTTGCCGTCCTCGATAACTACGGTTGCCTTGATGTTGGTGTATTCAATTGTTGCGGAGTTTATCTTTGCCGCGCTTATAAAATTCTTGATTTCGCTGTCAACCATGCTCTGAGTGAGAATGTCGTTTGTAAGTCTTGACATAGCGGTCGATTTATCCGTTTGAGGTGAAGTTGCGTTTTCAACCTCAAAGGTGTAGGTGTTTCCGTCAACCTTAAGGTTTTTAAGGTCGCTTGCCTGAAGAGCGGTTGCCTGAAGAGCGTAATTCTCGCCGTGATAGTCAATCTGCTCGGCTGCGCTGCCGCCCTTTTCGATATCCATTTCCTTGTCGCCGATACCGATGAATCCGCCTACAACGGAGTCAAGAGACGCCTCGGGGTCAATACCCTTTGATGAGAGTGTTAAGACCACTTGTAGCACTACCGACGTCAACAGGCTGAGTGTACTGAGCGGATCTTGTCCAGTGATAGCCTGCCGCAACTGCCTTAGCGGTAGCTGCGTTTATAGCCTCGGCTGCCGCTGCTGCGTCTACGCCTGATGAAGCTGCCGCTGCCGCACCGCTGCTGTCACCGGCAGAAGCCGACGCGCTGCTCGAAGAAGAAGCGGAAGCGCCCGATGAAGAGCTCGATGAAGAACCCGATGATGAGCCCGACGAAGAGCTTGATGAGCCTGTTGATGAGCCCGAAGCAGTTGCCGTACCCGTTGCTGCCGACTCCTTGCCTGCGGTTTTGCTTGCAAGTCCGTAAATGCCTGCCGTAAGAGCAAGAGCCACTACTATTGCCCAGAAACGTACCCAACCGTTTGAATGTCTGAGCTTTTTAGCTGCCTTTTCTTCGGGGGTAAGTTCAACCTTTTGTTTTTAGCCATTGATTTCTCTCCCTTTCATTTATAAAGAAGTGATTTTATTTTTCATCATTCGGTAAATGCCGAATTCTTATCAATAAACGAAGTTGGTGTAAGCACCATCAACGTGCATTGCGCCCTTACCGCTTACGCTGATGAACGATACCTTGATATTGAGCTCAGCTACGTTGCCGTCATAGGAATACTTGAATTCCTTAAGGTTGCCGTCCTCGATAACTACGGTTGCCTTGATGTTGGTGTATTCAATTGTTGCGGAGTTTATCTTTGCCGCGCTTATGAAATTCTTGATTTCGCTGTCAACCATGCTCTGAGTGAGAATGTCGTTTGTAAGTCTTGACATAGCGGTCGATTTATCCGTTTGAGGTGAAGTTGCGTTTTCAACCTCAAAGGTGTAGGTGTTGCCGTCAACCTTGAGATTCTTGAGGTCCTCGGCTTTAAGCGAGGTAGCCTGAAGAGCATAGTTCTCGCCGTGATAATCAATCTGCTCGACTGCGCTGCCGCCCTTTTCGATATCCATTTCCTTGTCGCCGATACCGATGAAGCCGCCTACAACGGAGTCAAGAGACGCCTCGGAGTCAATACCTTTGATGAGAGTGTTAAGACCACTTGTAGCACTACCGACATCTATAGGCTGTGTGTACTGAGCGGATCTCGTCCAGTGATAGCCTGCCGCAACCGCCTTTGCGGTAGCTGCGTTTATAGCCTCGGCTGCTGCCGCTGCGTCCACGCCTGTTGCTGCCGCCGCATTTCCTCCGGAAGCATTGTCACCCGAGGTGCTGCTCTGAGAACCCGACTGCGAAGAACCGCTGCCGTTTGCGCTTGTATCCCAATCGGATTTGGACGCGCTGCCGCCGGCATTCTGCGAGCCGCTCTGTGCGGGAGTTGCCGAAACCGCTGCGACGCCCTTATTGTTAAGCGAAATATAGGTTACGCTGTAAACAAGCACCACTGCAAGCAGCCAAACTATCGCTCTTTCAAAGGTTTTTCCGAATATAATTCTCTTTTCCTTTTTGCGAGCTTTTTAGCTTCGATTTCTTCGGGAGTTAACGTGACTTTTCTTTTTTAGCCATTAATTCTAATCCCCTTTCTGACTGTTACGAGACTATCTTTATCCGGATAGTCAAATACACCTAATAATTTACCGTAAAAATACTTAAATGTCAATGAAATATTTGATTTTTTACTTACAATTTCACAAAAAAGTTACAGAAGTCGCACTTTGCGGCGTATGATTTGCCGTAAGCGGGATTTCGCCGCGCTTTAAAATTCGGCGTGAATACAAAAAAAGAGACGAGGGTCGAGTGTTCATAAGGGAAACGGCAGAAAAAGGCGAACCCCTCGGATAATGCCGACGCATGTCCGAGGGATTAACGCATTATTGTGCAAAAAGATGTTATTTTGAAGCAAAACCGCCTTATGGAACTCAGTCAATTCGACATTTAAATTTTTTGCTCTCTTCTCGCTCGTCCGCTTATGTTGAGAGCAATCACGGTTATATCGTCACAGCGAGCCTTGCCCTTTGCCTTTTTTGCGCGCAGGCTGATATTTTTCGCCTTGGTACTCGCTCTTTTTGCGCCACCGCTTTGCAGCTCCTCCTTTACCGCGTTGTGCGCGTATTCGTACGCACCGTCGGACGCTATAATCACCGTATCGCCGTTTTCAAGCTGTCCCTCGCATGAGGAAAACGTCGCGTCGCGAAGTATTCCGGCAGGCAGAGCCGCCTTTTTTATTTCGAGCAGCTTGCCGTTTTGACGGCGAATCACGGACGGTGCCGCTCCCGCCTTATAAAAGACCGCCTTGCCGGTATACAGGTCTATTTTTACTATATCGAGCGTTGCGAGAGACTCGTCGCGAGACTTTAAAAGGAGAGAGGAATTCACAAGCCTTAAGGCACTCTGAAACCCGAAGCCCGCCTTGACAAGCCTTGCCATAAGACCCGACGCCATAGCCGAATCGAGTGCCGCACGCGGACCCGTGCCCATACCGTCCGAGAGAATCACAACATAATTTCCCCTGCCGTCGTAAAAGCTCTCAAACGTGTCGCCGCAGAGCTTTTCATTGTCAGCCGGTATCTGTGAGCACGCGCTCTCTACCGAATACGCCGTCTTTTCGCACAGCCTTACGCTTCTGTCGCCCTTTATCACGGGCAGCTCAAATTCTCTGTCGCACGTTTCGCCGACTGCGTCACGCAGCTCGCCTATATTAAGGGAGGACGGCACCTCCGAAAAGGTGATTTCGCAAAACATTCTGCCGTTTTTGTCTCTTAAACACGATACGAAGTCGGTATCGCAGCAAAATCTGTCCCTGACCTTTTTCCTTATCCGCTCCGCCGTTTTCGTATCAAAGCTTACATCGCCGTTAAACTCGTTTTCGAGATCGCGCAGCATATCGCTTATGCCGCCGAACTGGTCGGCCGTGACAAGCCGCACCTCGTCTGTTTTTTTATCTGCCGCCTCCGAAAAGACGACGCCGAAAAACAGCCTTGAATATGTTTCGGCAAAAGAGGTCTGCCGTATACATCTGCTTGAAAACGGCGACGGGAGCTTATCGCGCGACATAACTCCGCCTTTTTTCAGCGTTTCATACATCTCGTCAAGTGCGTTCCTTGTTTCTTTGAAATTTTGCTCCCAACAAAAATCATATCTGCCGCATCCGCAGCAAACCGAGCTTTGAACCTCGAGCATCAGCTTTTCGCCGGCGCAGCTCTCCATTTCGGAAAGTCTTTTCGAAACCGCGCTCACGGAGCGTTCAATATCGTCTACGGCAGTTCTCGCCGCATGTATTCTGCGCCTTACCTCACCGTTTTCCGCCGACGCGTTCGCCGCCGAGTCCTTCGGCAAAAGAAAGCCCTCCGTCTTTATAAACAGGCTGTTCGGCAAAAACATAAACACCGCGCACGGCAAAGCGGCCTCTATAATCAAAAATACTTTTCGCTGCCGCCGCCCGAAAACATATATGCGGTGAGGAACGACGCGAAAAACGCAGGCGGTACGGCTCTTCTGCCGAGGCGCGAAAATGCGCCCGCAAGAAGGCCGCCTACGGCAAACGAAGCCGAAACGGCTCCCGTATCGGAGCTTATCGCAATAAGTAAAAACGCAAGCATTCCGCCTACCGCACCGCCCGCCTCCTTATAAATCGCGGCGAAAAAAAGCACGCCGAATACCATTATCATTCTCGCAGGGGAGACCTCAAGCACGGTAAGACCCGACAGCGAGCACATAATAAGAAATCCGGAGCCCAAAACCGCCGACGCCTCCTCAAGAGTTACGCCGCGCACGGGCTTGCCGTTTTCAAGAACATATTGCGCAGTCGAAAAGAAATACGCCGCGGCAAAGGCCGTTACACCCTCTCCGAGGTACAAAAGAAACGTCTCACCCGTCAGCCCGTTTGCAAAAAGCACCGCCATTCCCGACAAAAAGCAAGAGAGAAACGCAATGCACGACGGCAGCAGCCTGCCGTTTCGCACCTTTTCAAATTCTCTCATAACGCGTGCGAGAACTCCGGCACACACGCTCGCCGCTATCAGTCGAAGCGACGATATGCTGTCCTGTGTCAGGATATAACCTGCCGCCGCGCCGAGACCCGCCGAGAGTATGTACTTATTTTCGGCCGCCGCGCAAAAAGCCACGCCGAACGGCGATACCGCCGACAAATTGCTCGCCGAAGCAAACAGCATACCGCATATGAAATATGCCACGTGCCAAAGCACCGCCCGCACGGGCTCGGGGAGGTCGGATACCCTTCGCAAAACAGCCTGTCCGGTAAAATCGGAATTTTTCAAAAAAATCACCACGCCTTGTTATAATCTGCATAAAATACGCACTTTAAGAGATTATATCCGAGGCGCGGTGAAATAACCGTCGCTAAATGGGAGCGAAAATATTTTTTTATTCGGTTTAAATACGGGTTTCTGTAACAGTCGCTCGAATTACGGCTCGACGTCAAACGGCTTCTGCGGAATTACAATGGCGCAGATGATGTAAAACAGTATTCCGGGGAAGCCTGCGGTGAATAAGGTCAGTGCCGTATAAACAAGGCGGACTATTGTCGGGTCTACATCTATATACTCGGCAAAGCCGGCTAAAACTCCGCAAATCATTTTGTCTGTACTGCTTCTGTAAAGCTTCTTTTTCATAATAAACACTCCTTATTTATTATACATTATATTTATATTATCATTTTGTGCGTTTTAAATCAATTGTCGGAATTTTTTACCGATAATTCGCCGTTCTTTACGTTTACGGTATATTCCGCCTTGTCGTCGGTGCTTCGCGCAAGCGACAAAAGGTAGCTGTCGCACGTTGATTTTTCATCAAGCGGCGTTTCGGAGGAAATTATAAATTTGATTTTATCGGGATCCCTCGGAACATCGATCTCTATATCGCCGAAGCTTTGGTTCACCTCGAGCATTTTCGTAAAAACGGCGGTTTCCGATATTTCCGTCTCGCCTGCCGAGCTTTTGATTTTTCCCCTCTCGGCTGTGATGTCGGACAAATCTATATCTCCCGAAACAGAATTTATCGTAAGCGTATTGAGATTTACTCCGTCTATGTCGATATCGCCGTTGTTATTTGAAACCGTTAAGAGCGTAACGCTTTTCGGCAGGTAAACCGTAAGCTCGGCTATTCCGTAAGTACTGCCGCCGCCGTCCAATATGATTTTATCGTCGGACAAATCGAGCTTCGCGCCGCTGTCATTTGCTTGATTCAAGACGCATCTTACCTCAGTGCTGTCGGAAGCCTTAATTTTAATATCGCCGTACGGAGCGGAAATTTCAAGTGCCGACCCCGACGGAAGCATTGAATTTTCTGTTTGCGACTCGTTTACCGTTTGCCCATCGTCAAAACCTATATTCGGGAAGCGCTCTTCGACAAACTCTTCAAACGTCTCGCCCGATGCTATGTGCCTTACCGCGTCCGCGCCGAGATAAGCACCGAAGCAGACCGTGAGTATAAATCCGACGACAAAAATTATCGCCGCGGCTATCATGCCCTTTATAAGCCCGTCTTTCTTTTTCTTCATATTTTTCTCCCCCTTACAAATCGGCCCTGCGCCATGACAGCTTTAAGAACCACGTCATAAAAAGGAATAGGAAAAGCCCTGCCGCAAAGAGCATAATCCCTATGGAAAATACAAATCCGAATGCCGCCGGCGAAGCCGCTATTGCGCCCGTTACTCCGGCGAAGAAGAGACAAGCAAAAAAAGCTTGCCATCATACCTATGCTTGACGGATACACTCCTATTGCCGCGAATACCCCGAAGAAAAACAGTATTGACCACAGCATATGATTTCGCTGCGGATTACCCTTTTCCGTGCCGTAATAACCGCCGCGCGCATTTTGAGGACGGGGAGAGGCACCGATTACATCGGACGCCTTGGTTTCATATCTCGGATTGCCGTTTTTTTCTGCGCCGTATACGGCGTCGGCTTTTTTCGGCTCGTCATTAAGATATTGCGCGGCGCAGCTTTTGGGGTCACCGAGCTCCGAGCAAATCTGCTCCTCGCTTTTACCCTCGCTCGTGCCGACGGAGAAGTGTTCTTCAAAGTCGGCTATTATATCGTCGCGCTCCTCGGCCGGTAAAACGCCGAGCAGGTTGTAAAGCTGTTGTAAAAATTCGATCTTAGTCACCGTTTTCACCTCCTAATAAAGTAGACACGCTCTTTGTAAAGTCCTTCCACTCGTTTTCCAAAAGGCGTTGTGTGTCATACCCCTTTTGAGTCAGACGGTAATATTTCCGCGCGGGTCCCGATGTGGATTCGCGCAGGTACACTTCAAAATACCCCTCGGCTCTGAGCCTTTTAAGAAGCGGGTATATAGTGCCCTCCGAAACGTCTATCTGTTTACCGACGGTGTCCGCAAGCTCGTAGCCGTACTTGTCGCCACGCTTTAAAAGCGACAGCACGCAAAGCTCCAGAACACCCTTTTTAAATTGCGTATTCATCAAACTCTCCTTTCCGGCGAAGCTGAAAACGCCTGTATTGCAGCCGTGAGCCTTGCGGCACAAAGACGCGCTTTATGTGCGGCTGCTCCGTCCTTTTAATTGCATTATAACACCCACTACCTTGCAATGCAATATACTTTGCGATATTTAATAATTTCTTAACATTTGTGCAAAGCTTGTCAATGATTTTATACCGTTACCGTATAATCCGCCGTATTTTGCGGTAAAAAAGCCGATAACAAAACCTCCTGCGACAGTTTTTGCTTCTGCCGCAGGAGGTTTGCGTATTGCGAAAAGTCCGTAACAAACATCAATTGCTTAAAACGAAATGTCGGAAACGAATAAACGGAAAACAGCAAACAATATGCCGAAATACAGGATTATATATCATCTTTGTCAATCACTTGCTGTTTGCAATTGCAGTGTCAATAAGCTTGTTAAGCTTTGCCGCCTGTTCGGGTGAAGTTATTGCACCGACTATCGGCTGACCCACTATATTGCCGTTTTTATCGACAACATATGTAGTCGGGTAAGAATACAGTCCCGATGTGAACTTTCCTGCCTCGCTGTTTGTGTCAAACCAAATATTTTTGTATGTTGCGCCTTTTTTTGACAAAATATCTTTTGCCTCGGAAATCTCCTTTTTATTGCCGTCAAGAGTAAATGAATTTATGCCGACAACCCCGCCGCCCTTTGCGGCAAGCTCCTTGTTGAGTGCCTCCAAATCCGCAAGCTCGCTTACGCAAGGTTTGCAGGAGGTGAACCAGAAGTTGACTACCGTTACGGTGTTGCCCGAGAAAAGGTCGCTGCTGTTTACGTCGTTGCCGTCGAGATCTTTACCGTTAAAGCTCGGAAATTTCATAAGCTTGCTCGCATCGCCTGCCATTCCGGCACTCGCTGCGTCAACGCATTCCCCGCTTGACGGCTTTTTTCCGCAGCCGGGATATTTTTGCTCCAGAATCGTAAGTTTTCCTTCTATCTCCTTAATCTGCTCCGCCGCAGCTTTAAGAATTTTATATTCATCTGCGCTGAAATCGCTCTTGCTCCCCTCTACCGTGCTTAAAAGGAAATCTCCGTAGTTTGTGCCGTCCTCAATCATCGGCGTATTTTTATTTGCCGATAAAAACACTTTTTCCCAAAGAGCCGAATTATTCGAGAGAATATCGTTTTCGGCTTGCAAAAGCTTATCGTAAAGCTTCGCAGCCTCGTCTGCGTCATTCGGCTCTTGTGCCATTAAAGTTTTAATATCGACATTGCTTTTTTTCTTCTCCGTTTTGTCGGCGGAGCACGCCACAAGGCCCAGCACAAGCACAAATGTCATAATAATTGCTGAAAGTTTGGTTGCTTTTGAAAATTTCACAGTTATTCCTCCGTTTTCTTACCTATTTTGATTTTTTATCATTTTTCGGCTTTTCATTGCCGCTTGAGAGTGTTTTCGGCAAATTGAAACCGTATCGAAAGCTTACCGCCTCCGTCGGACAGACACTGATGCACTTGCCGCAACGTATACATTCTGCGTGGTCGGGCGTTTTTGTAATATCAACGTCCATTTTGCACGCGCCTGCGCATTTTCCGCAGGAGACACATTTATGCTCATCAACCTTTATTCCGAACAGCGACACCTTGTTCATCAGCGCATAAAACGCGCCGAGCGGACAAAGCCATTTGCAAAACGGGCGGTAAAACAGTATGCTCAAAAATATGATTGCAATTAAAACCGCCAGCTTCCATGTAAACAGCGAGCCTAAAGCCGAACGTATTCCCTCGTTGACTGCCGCGAGAGGAATTGCACCCTCAAGCACACCCTGCGGACAAATATACTTGCAAAAAAACGGGTCACCCATTCCGACATCATTTACAATCAGTGCCGGAAGCAATACGACCGCAAACAACAGCACCGCATATTTTAAATATGTCAATGGTTTCAGTTTTTCGGTTGACAGCTTTTTGCACGGGATTTTATGCAGTAAATCCTGAAACCATCCGAACGGGCAGAGAAATCCGCATATAAATCTGCCCAAAAGCACGCCGAATAATATCAAAAAGCCCGCTATGTAATACGAAAACCGAAACTTTGACGAACCTGCCACTGCCTGAAACGAGCCTATCGGACACGCTCCGGTTGCCGCAGGACAGGAATAACAGTTAAGCCCCGGTACGCAAACCGCCTTGCCGCCGCCCGTATAAATGCTGCCCTTTAAAAAATCGGCAGGTGTATGTTTGTTGCGAGCGTTGCCGCGCCTGCACAAATCCTCTGTATCGGGTCAGT
>ENA-OQMX01000294-OQMX01000294.1-human-gut-metagenome-genome-assembly--contig:-NODE-294-length-12647-cov-2.904153_pt1 | contig 12647 bp, 15 predicted proteins | sample MGYA00242622_ERZ504866 | MGnify/ENA primary metagenome ERZ504866 (study PRJEB26092, sample SAMD00036422) | human gut metagenome | host: Homo sapiens | study: EMG produced TPA metagenomics assembly of...
TAAAGAAAACATAAGGATCGCCATTTTCAGCATTAAGTCGAACCTTATGCGCTCGCTTCTTACAATGCTCGGCATTATAATCGGCGTAGCTTCGGTAATAGCTGTAATAACTGTCGGCAACGGCGGCAGAGATTATATCGTGGGTATGATTCGTGATATGGGCTCAAGTGCCATAAGCATTACCGTCAATGCCGCAAATTCCGATATCTCAAATTCCGACTATATTACGGACGACGATATAAACGCCATTAAATCTCTCGATAATGTTCAGTACGTATCACCGATGGTAATGACCCTTGGCTCACTTTCGGTGGACGGCAACGACAAAAACGCCATAGGCTTTATAGTCGGAGGCAACAGCGATTTAAGATATGTTATGAACGGTGACTGCATATACGGCAGATACTTCAATAAAACCGAGGTTGAGGCCGGCAGAAGCGTGTGTATAATCGATTCAACAAGTGCCATGCAGCTTTTCGGCAAGAAAAATGTTGTAGGCGAATTTGTTTCCTTTAATTATAACGACGTATCCGTGAGCTTTAAGATTATCGGAGTTACCGATATGATGAGCTCGTTCGGCGGCGACAGCGAAAAGATGCTGGAAAATATGAATTCTCTTACCGGCGGTGCAGCGGTGACGAGTGCCATGATAATGGTTCCGTCTACCGTAGCCACTCAAATAATGGGCGGCGAGGCTCGATACGATACCGTTTATATTATGGCAAAGGATGAAAACGATCTTGAAAGTGCCGGCAATGCGGCGGCAAACCGCATAAAGGCAAGACATAACAACATGGACCGCGATTGCTATACCGTAACCAATATGGCAACCTATATTGACCTTTTAGATACGGTCATAAACGTATTTACCATATTCATAGCGGCAGTCAGCGCAATATCTCTCGTAGTCGGCGGAATAGGCGTTATGAATATTATGCTCGTCTCCATAACGGAGCGAACGCGCGAAATAGGCATACGAAAGGCTCTCGGAGCCAAAACGTCCACGATATTGTTCCAGTTCCTCACGGAGTCCATAATTCTGTGCCTCATAGGCGGACTTATAGGACTTTTGCTGGGTGTTTCGGGAGCGGCGCTGGTTTCGAAAATTATGAATGTTCCGCTTGAGGTAAAATTCTCGACAATTGCGCTTGCCATAGGATTTTCAACGGCGATAGGTGTGATATTCGGCGTTTATCCCGCAAAGCGAGCCGCAAAAATGCCTCCTATCGAGGCACTTCGAAGAGACTGATTTTTTTTAACGGAGTTGTGGGCAGAGATGACCCACAGCCCCGTTTTTTGTTTGTACTTAAAAATTGTCTCTCGATGGGTCATATCCTGCAAAACGGTATTGTATATTTATTTTTGTCTAAAACTTCGCGACAAGATTGTTACTTTACATTTTTGAAAGCGTAAAATCCGCTTAAAACCGAAGTTTTTAACATTATGAACACGGTTTTGAACATTTTGATTGTCAAAAACTTCCGTGGCATAATATGTCAAAACTGTATAATTGTATTGTTCAAAATAAATTTATTGCATATTTTTTTGAATAACAAGGTTCGCTGTCCGTCATTTTTCGACAATTGAAGACCGATTTTTGAATAATGTTGTGTTTTGCGGCAGCTTTTGATATAATATAATAAGCAAATGAGAAAAGGAGTGTATTACCGTGGAACTTACCGTTACGGGGTTCACCGTTCTTTGGTCGGTGCTTCTTATACTGTTTATAATTGCAGAGGCGATAACCGTTCAGCTTGTTTCCATTTGGTTTGCCATAGGCTCTCTTGTCGCGCTTATTGCCAATTTTTGCGGTGCAAATACACTTGTGCAGGCGGCACTTTTTGTCGGTGTATCGTTTGCGGCTCTTTTGCTGACAAGACCGCTCGTGAAAAAGTTCTCTACTCCTAAAATACAGCGTACAAATATAGATCGTATCATAGGCGAAAGGGCGATAGTCACGGAGGAGATAGACAATCTTCGTGCCACAGGCATCGTAAAAGCCGACGGAAAATCGTGGAGTGCTCGTTCCGCAGACGGAAGCATTATACCGGCGGGAAGCGTCGTCGAGGTGCAAAAAATCGACGGTGTTAAGCTGATAGTCGGTTTAATACAGAATAAATAAAAGGAAGAGGTATTTTATTATGGCATGGCTTTACATTATTTTGGCGGTAATTGTAATTGCATTGGTTATCGTTATAGCAAATCTTAAAATTGTTCCGCAGTCAAAAGCATATGTTATCGAGCGACTCGGTGCATATCTTACGACGTGGCAGACCGGATTTCACGTTAAAATCCCGTTCTTTGAGAGAATAGCCAAGGTTGTCTCATTAAAAGAGCAGGTCGTTGATTTCGCACCGCAGCCCGTTATCACCAAGGATAACGTAACTATGCAGATAGATACGGTTGTGTTCTTTCAGATAACCGACCCCAAGCTTTACACATACGGTGTTGAACATCCGATTTCGGCTATTGAAAATCTCTCGGCAACCACACTTCGTAACATCATAGGCGAGATGGAGCTTGACGCAACGCTTACATCGCGTGATACCATAAATAGCAAAATACGTGTTATTCTTGACGAAGCAACCGACCCATGGGGCATTAAGGTTAACCGCGTCGAGCTTAAAACATCATCCCGCCGCGTGAGATTCAGGATGCCATGGAAAAGCAGATGAAGGCAGAGCGTCATCGCCGTGAGGCAATTCTTACGGCAGAGGGTGAAAAGGCAAGTAAAATACTTGTGGCAGAGGGTCATAAGGAGTCTCAAATACTCAACGCCGAGGCAGAAAAACAGGCGGCAATTCTTCACGCCGAAGCCGTTAAAGAAGCTAAAATACGTGAGGCGGAGGGCGAAGCCGAGGCTATACTCGCCGTCCAAAAGGCAAATGCGAAGGCCATTGAGCTTATAAACGAGGCTGCTCCGAGCGACGCCGTTATAGCCATAAAGAGCCTTGAGGCTTTCTCAAAGGCAGCCGACGGTAAGGCTACTAAGATTATTATCCCGTCCGAGATTCAAAGCCTTGCAGGTCTTGCCGCGAGCCTTAAAGAGCTTGTTACGGAGCCTGTCGCAGAGGAAAAAAACGACTCCTTCGAAGATAAGACCGAGTAAAAAGACAGTTTGATTTTAATTCCGCCGCAGAGCTTTTCCTTTAAAAAGCTTTTGCGGCGGCTTTTTGCAAATTCTCTAAAGTTTTGTATAAGCCCTTGCAATATTGAAAAGATTATATTATAATAATATCACCTTAATTTGGTCGTGTGCCGTGCGGGTCCTGTGCGACAGAGCTCCACGAACCATGTCAGGCGGGGAACCGAGCAGCATTAAGTGGTCAGCCTGTGCGCCACAGTCCGCCTGCACGGTGCATGACCAAGTTAAGGTCTTTATTTTTGTTATGATGAAGCCGAAAAGTGCCGCTGTATTTTGTTTGGCACAAAAGCAGGAGGTGTGAAAATGTATCAGGCGCTGTATCGCAAATATCGTCCGCAGACCTTTTCCGACGTCGTCGGGCAGGAGCACGTTACCGAGACTCTCAGAAACGCGGTAAAATCAGGCAGACTTTCACACGCCTATCTTTTCACCGGTTCTCGCGGAACGGGCAAAACCTCCTGTGCCAAAATTCTCGCAAAAGCGGTTAACTGTGAAAATCCCGTGGATGGCAATCCGTGCGGAAAATGTGCCGCCTGCCGCGGTATAGACGACGGCTCGATTTTGGACGTCATCGAAATAGACGCCGCGTCAAATAACGGTGTTGACAATATCAGAGATCTCCGCGAGGAGGCTAATTATACGCCGTCCGCCGTAAAGTACCGCGTGTATATCATAGACGAAGTGCATATGCTCTCCGTCGGCGCGTTTAATGCTCTTTTAAAAACGCTTGAAGAGCCGCCCGAGCACGTCAAATTCATTTTGGCGACTACCGAGGTACATAAGCTCCCGTCTACGATTTTGTCACGTTGTCAGCGTTTTGATTTTAAACGCATTTCACCCGAGGATATAGCAAAGAGGCTTTCGTTTGTAGCCGATAAGGAAAATATTGATTTAACCCCCGAGGCGGCAATGCTTATATCGCGTATTGCCGACGGCGCACTCCGTGACGCCTTGTCGCTGCTTGACAGATGCGCGTCTTACGGAACCGAAATAACCGAAAAGGTGGCAAGCGACGCCGCAGGCATAGCCGGCAGAGAGCACCTTTTTGAGCTTGTTGACGCCGTAATCTCTCACGATAGTCCAAGGGCACTCACGATAATAGATGAGCTTTACAATAATTCCTGCGATATGGAACGTCTTTTAAGTGAATTACTCTCTCATTTCCGCAATATGATGGTTGCGCTGACGGTGCCTAATTTCAGAGAGCTCGTTATTTGCCCCGATTCCGAAATAGAGATAATACGCCGCCAGGCAAAGAGCTTAACTCTTGAGAGTGTTCTCTCGTGTATGGACAGAATCGGTGACGCCATAGTCGAAATCAAAAGGGGAGCCGACAGACGCACAAGTGCCGAAATGGCTGTTATCAGACTGACAAGTCCGAAGCTTGATACGGATACGGCGGCTGTTTTACGCAGAATTTCGGATATTGAAATGAAACTTAAAAACGGCGTGTTTAAGCCCTCTCCCGAATCTCTGGAGTCGGATTTTGCCGCGAACGCATCTCCGATGAAGCAAAGCGAGCCGAACGAAGCGCAAACACAGCAGGTTAAAAACGAAAAGCCCGAAAGCAAAGAGGCTGTTTCCGATAAAACACCTGCCGCTTATGCCGAGCCAAACAATGCGGAGCCGAAAGTAAATGAGACGTCGCAAGATAAAAACCGAGAAATAAAAACGGACGAAGTGTTTGAAAATTGGGCTGAGGTTGTCGATATATTGTCGCGTACTTCTCCGGTGCTTACGGGATTTTTAAACGGCTCTACGGCATTTGTTCATCAGGGCGGATTTTTACTTATAAAATCGTCAAATTCAATACTCGGCCAAATGCTGATGACAGGCAATTTTTCAAACGACATTGTAAAGGCCGTGTATGAGGTCAGCGGCAAAAAATATCGTATAGGAATATACAATGACGAGCATTCCGAGGCAAAGCCGAAAAAAGACCCGTTAGATGGGCTTTTGAGCAGGGCAAAGGAGCTCGGCATCAATGTTATAGACCAGTAAATAAGATTAAATTGGAAGGAAATGGTAATAATATGAAAGCAAGAATTCCGAACCAGGGTCCTACCGGAGCCAATATGATGAAAAAGCTCCAGGAGGTTCAAAGTAATATGAGCGCGCTTCAGGATGAGCTTGCCGCAGCGGAGTACAATGCGTCGGCAGGCGGCGGAGCGGTTGAGGTTACGGTAAACGGCTCGCATGAAATTAAGGCTATCAAAATCAAACCCGAGGTTATCGACCCCGAAGAGCCCGAAATGCTTGAGGATCTTCTTATGGCTTCTCTCAACGAGGCTATGCGTAAAGCCGACGAAACCGCAGAGCGTGAAATGAATAAGCTTACCGGCGGACTTAATATCCCCGGAATGGGCGGTATGTTTTAATGGGATACAATATCCCTGCGCTTGAAAAGCTGATAGATGAATTTCGCAAAATGCCGTCAGTAGGCACAAAATCGGCGGAAAGAATGGCCTTTTATGTGCTCGGGCTTGACGATAACGGGACCGCAGAGCTTGCAAATGCCATAGTGACGGCTCACGAAAAAATACATCAGTGCAAAATTTGCCGCAATCTTACCGAAGATGAAATCTGCCCGATTTGCAGTAATGAAAAGCGCGACAGATCTACAATTTGCGTGGTTGAAAGTCCGCGTGATGTCATAGCGTTTGAGCGTACCCACGAATACCGCGGTCTGTATCACGTGCTGCACGGCGTTATTTCGCCGATGAACGGTATAGGCCCCAACGACCTCACCGTTAAAGAGCTCCTTTTGCGTATGAATGACAGCGTAAACGAAGTCATTATGGCTACAAACCCCACGGTAGAGGGCGAGGCAACGGCTATGTATATCAGCAAGCTTTTAAAGCCTATCGGCATAAAAGTAACAAGGCTTGCTTACGGTGTTCCCGTAGGTGCCGACCTTGAGTATGCCGACGAAGTAACTTTGATGCGCGCACTTGAGGGCAGAAATCTTATATGATTAAAAGGTTCGGCAGTTAGCTGCCGATAATGTTGACGAAAGGTAAAACTTATGGCTGCCGAGCAAATCAAAAAAATTGCACAAAATAAAAAAGCCTACCACGATTATTTCATTCTTGAGACCTACGAGGCGGGTATAGAGCTTTTCGGCACGGAAGTCAAGAGTATACGCGAGGGCAGGATAAACTTAAAGGATTCCTGGTGCAGTATCGACGGCGGCGAAATATTTGCAAATTCGGTTCATATAAGCCCGTATGATCACGGCAATATTTTTAACCGCGACCCTATGCGCGTAAAACGCCTTTTAATGCATAAAAAAGAAATACACAGGCTCTACGGCACAATAAAACAGCAGGGGCTTACTCTCATACCGCTGTCGGTCTATTTTAAAAACGGCAGGGCAAAAATGGAAGTCGGTCTTTGTAAGGGCAAAAAGAATTACGATAAGCGCGACGTTGCCGCCAAAAAGGAAGCAACGCGCACTATCGACAGAGAGCTGAAAGAGCGAATGAGATAATATATAAGGGGATGAAAGGATTTCGACGGGGTCTTTGAACCACGATAAGCGAGCAGCGGTGTGGTACCGCTTTAAACAGCCATAGTTTATTAAAAATAAACGACAAAGATTCTAAAGTTTTACTCGCTGCTTAAGTCAGCGGGTCGTTCCCTCCGAAGTACCGCGATCGGATAAGGAGCGTCATCAGCGGTAAATGTGAACGGGTAACCGCCTTGTAACCCGTCACACACAACAGGGCTACCAAAGCGCATAGACCGCCGTCGGGCGATGTGCCGAGGGAATTTTAAATAGACGGATACGCTCGTAGAAATTTGTGAGGATGAGATTTCGGACGCGGTTTCGATTACCGCCATCTCCACCAGTAAAGAATAATCCGAAACTTGTTATCATCGGTAACAGTTTCGGATTTTCTGTTTATATAGATACAAGGCAGGGTTAATTTCCTGCCTATTTTTTTGTTTTATGCTGTTTGTTGTATTATTTTAATACGCTTTTCAAAAGCAAGTTTTCCAAAATATCTGTAACTGTTTGTTGCATTGTATCTGTCACATGAATATAAGTATTCGTTGCAAAGTCTGCATCGGTATCATTTACATACTACGATACAAATACCACCACTATTTTTACATATGAAGTTACCATTTTGTTATAAAACTTGAAAAATCGAGTAAACTATAGTATAATCGAATTAACAAAAATGACGATAGCGGCAAAAATATTAAATGAGGTGATATTTTGGAAATCAACAGAGATATCTACTTAAACAGACTTATTACGAGAAAACAAAACGGATTTATTAAAGTAATCACCGGCATCAGAAGATGCGGTAAATCTTATCTATTAAATAAAATCTTTTATAATTATTTACTGTCCGAAAGTGTAGACAAAAATCATATTATCAGATTTGCTTTTGATTCGGCAGATGATTTATTGCTTATAGATGAAGATATTTTAGATATAAGTGAGCAAAACAGAAAAGTTGATCCACGAAAATTTATGAAGTATATTTCAGGTAAAATTATTGATGACGAAATGTATTATCTCCTACTCGATGAAGTTCAGTTGCTTGGAAATTTCGAGGCTGTATTAAACGGATATATGAGAAAGGACAACTTAGATATTTATGTTACTGGCAGTAATTCTAAATTTCTTTCAAGTGATATTCTGACTGAATTTGAAGGTAGAGGGGATGAGATTCACATTTTGCCTTTATCATTTTCAGAATTTTATTCTGCATACGATGGCAGCAAGGACGAAGCTTTTGACGACTATATGGTGTATGGCGGCCTGCCTGCGGTCGCTTTAATGAAAACCGATGAACAAAAAAGCAACTACCTTATTACGCAAATGAAAAATGTATATATTAAGGATATCGTCGCTCGAAACAATCTTAATACCGATCAGGAAATCAGCGAGCTTGTAGACATTTTGGCTTCGGGAATTTCGTCTTTAACAAACCCAAGAAAATTAGAAAACACATTCAAATCCGTTAAAAATTCTACGCTCTGCGCCTCGACTATCGATAAATATATCGGTTACTTAAAAGACTCTTTCTTGCTCAGCAAAGCAGAGAGGTATGATGTAAGGGGTAAAAATACATCAGCACACCTTATAAGTTGTATTTTGAGGACACCGGACTTCGTAACGCAAGGCTTAATTTCAGGCAATAGAAGAAACTCATTTGATGGAGAATATCATTTATAACGAACTTAGATACAGAGGATATAATGTTGATGTCGGTGTAGTTGAGTTTAGAGAAAAAACTGCCGAGGGCAAGGATACCCGAAAGCAAGTAGAAATTGATTTCGTAGCTAATCAAGGCAGTAAGCGATACTATGTTCAATCTGCATACAATATTCCCGATGAAGAAAAATGGAAGCAGGAAACCCGTCCTTTCGAAAAAACTAATGACTCTTTCAAAAAAATTGTTGTGGTGGAAAAAAGCATTAAACCCCGAAGAGATGATAAAGGGTATGTTATGATTGGAATAAAGGAATTTTTGCTTAACAATGATAGTTTGGATATTTAATTTCAGCATAATAGGGAGTGTAAAATAATGTCGGATATAAAATACAATCGTATTGATGAGGATTTACAGCAAAAAATTATTTCTAACAGGGAAAGCCATTGGATAAACCCATATGCTTTTAAGGACGAAATGGCTGTCAGACGAAATAATGACATTGATAAAGCCAATTTATGGCGTCCCGTGTTTGTTCGTGATGTGGAAAAAATTATGCATTTGCCATACTATAACAGATATGCTGATAAAACACAGGTGTTTTCGTTTAAAAATAATGACGATATTACACGAAGAGCACAGCATGTTCAACTCGTTTCAAGAATTGCACGAAATATTGGCTCAGTCTTAGGATTGAATCTGGATTTGATTGAGGCTATTGCATTAGGGCATGATATTGGTCATACACCTTTTGGACATGCCGGTGAAAGATTCTTAAGTGAGTTGTATCATAATGAAACCAATAGATATTTCAATCATAATGTTCATAGCGCAAGAGTATTAGATACTATTTTTGTTCGAAATTTCACAATGCAGACTTTAGATGGCGTCTTATGTCATAATGGTGAGTTTGAACAGCAAGGATACAAGCCTAAGTATGAAAAATCATTTGATGATTATGATACTGAAATTGAATCGTGTTCATCTGTCGTTTACCAGTTCCACTGCGCTCAGTGTTGGATTCAACAGTAAGTTTGTATTCCTGGATAATTATATTTATATGTTCAAAGACAAGGACTTTGTACAGGCACTTTTTAATACGTTTAAACTGATGCTTGTGATTCCGGCACTGACGATCTTTCTGAGCCTGGTATTTGCTTTCATCCTTACACAGGGAGAGCTCCGGGAGAAATCTTTTTATCGTACGGTATTCTTTTTTCCAAGTGTTGTCTCTATGACCGTTGTCGGAATCGTGTGGTCTTTTGTATTTAATCCGACAAGAGGAATCCTCAATCATATGCTGGATCTTTTTAACATTTCTTCCTGGAAGCATGCCTGGCTCGGAGAGGGAAAAACAGCGCTCTGGTGTATCGGTGCTGCACTGGTATGGCAGGCGATCGGTTATTATATGGTAATGCATGTGGCTTCAATCGACGGGATCTCTCAGGAAATTTACGAAGCTGCCTCGATCGACGGAGCGACCGGAGCCCAGAAGTTTTTCAAGATCACGATCCCGCTTCTTCGTAGGTCCATCGGAACGACTTATATCCTTGCTCTGTCAGGAACGATCAATCTGAGTTTTACCCTGTCCAATGTCATGACGGGAGGAGGTCCGAACGGTGCTTCCAGTGTCCTTCTGCAGTATATGTACACGCAGGGTATGCGGAATGCAAACTTTGGCTATGCGATGGCGATCGCCATGTTTACGCTTATGCTTGCAATCGTGCTTGCGATGATCTCACGAAAACTGTCAGCTGAGAAAGAATAGGAGGGACACTGATGAAAACTGTAAGAACCTGGTGTATCAGAATCCTGATGATTCTGTTTACCGTTATCTTTTTGTATCCGCTTTTCTGGAACCTGATGTCTGCGTTTAAGACAAATGCAGAATATCTGACAGATCCTTATGCATTGCCCGCAGCTTTGAATCTGGATAATTTTGTGGCAGCATGGCAGAAAGCAAATATTGCCGCTTATTTTGGAAATTCCATATTTGTGACAGTGCTTTCCACTGTATTGCTTCTGTCTTTTGGTCATTCCCATCTCTTATGTACTGGCAAGATACCGTTTTGCCGGAGGCAAACTGATCTCGACGATCTATATGGCATGTATTTTCCTCCAGGCAACGTATATCATGATCCCGCTGTTTCTGGAATTACAGGCGATCAACGGGCTGAATAATCTGCCGGTACTCTGCCTGGTCTATGCAGTCATGCAGTTCCCGTTCTGCATCTTTACTCTGCAGGGCTTTATGTCTGCGGTGCCGAAAGATTTTGAAGAATCTGCACGGATCGATGGCGCCACAAACCTTCAGCTTCTTCTGAAAGTTATGGTTCCGCTTGCAAAACCGGGAATTGCAACGATCACAATGTTGAGCGCGATGGGATTCTGGAATGAATATCCGCTGGCACTAGTCCTCCTGACCGATGATGCCCAAAAGACCCTTCCGATCGGAATGGCAAATTTGTTTGAAGTACAGAAGTATGCGACAGACTGGGGCGCACTGTTTGCGGGACTTGTGATCATTATGATTCCAACCATGATCATTTATCTGATCGGGCAGAGATATCTGCTGCAGGGAATCGGTGCAGGCGGATTGAAAGGGTGAATTGGATTTTTTTGAAGAAGGAGAAGAGATATGCCGACAGACCAGGAATTGATTAAGATTGTTCCGTCGAAGCGTCAGCTTAAGTATCAGGAAACGGAATTTTATGCATTTTTTCACTTTGGGATGAATACGTACACGAACCGGGAATGGGGAGACGGTACGGAAGATCCCGGAATTTTTAATCCGCAGGAATTCGATGCCGGGCAATGGGTATCGGCGGTGAAGGCGGCAGGAATGAAAGGCGTGATCCTTACCTGTAAGCATCATGACGGATTTTGCCTGTGGCCGACGAAATATACACAGCACAGTGTCGCTTCAAGTCCATGGAAGGATGGGGCAGGAGATGTAGTACAGGAAGTCTCGGATGCCTGCTGTCGTTATGGATTGAAGTTTGGAATCTATCTTTCTCCGTGGGACCGGAATCAGCCATGTTATGGAAGCGGGAAAGAATATGACGACTATTATATTGCACAGTTGACGGAACTTCTGACCGGGTATGGAGAAATCTTCAGTGTCTGGCTGGACGGGGCCTGTGGGGAAGGTCCGAATGGAAAGAAGCAGGTTTATAACTGGGAGAGATATTATGCATGTGTACGGAACTATCAGCCAGAGGCCTGCATCTGCGTCTGCGGACCGGACATCCGGTGGTGTGGAAATGAAGCCGGCGATGTAAGAAAATCTGAGTGGAGTGTAGTTCCTGCGAGGACAGCCCTGGCAGAAAGTGTTCAAGAAAGAAGCCAGCAGTCGGATGATGAAGAATTCCGCCAGAGGAAGATCACCAGTGATATGGAAGACCTTGGAAGCCGTGCCGTCCTTGAAGGCGAACATGCCCTGATCTGGTATCCGGCAGAGGTAAATACCTCGATCCGGCCGGGATGGTTTTATCATTCGGAAGAGGATGATCAGGTAAAAAGCCTGGAGGAACTGGTCCATATTTATCTGGGTTCTGTTGGTGGAAATGCAACATTTCTTCTGAATATCCCGCCGATGCCGAACGGGCTTTTGCATGAGAATGATGTGGAACGATTGAAGGAACTGGGAGAATGGCAGAAGGGAAGCTTTTCTCGTAATTTGCTTGGAAGAATCCCATAGGCCGGTGGAACTTGTCTTCGCACTGGATGAAGCAGAAGATGCCGGGTATCTGGTATTAAAAGAAGAAATCCGGTACAGCCAGAGAGTAGAGGCTTTTGAAGTATTTGTAAGGGATCAGGGAGAGTGGGAGAAAGTCTATACCGGAACCGTGATCGGTTACAAAAAAATCATTCCGATTTTTAAAGAAAACGTGAGAGAAATCAGAATCGTACTAAACGATTACAGAGTTCTGCCGCAGATTTCCTTTGTTGGAGTGTATCCGAGAAACTACTACCAATGTCCTTGACACGGTAGTAGTTTAAGGAAAGTTACCATTTCTGTGCACGTTTTTCAATAAAATCCAGAATGGCGTACAGCCCCATTGCAATCACGCACAGGATTACGATGGACATCAGTACCCACGTCAGCTTAAATAACCTTGCGTACATACGGATATAATTTGATATCGTAAAATAGAAAATATGATATTATATATGTATATAAAATCAATGCGGAGGTATGCGTCTATGGTGAATGAAATAGATTTTATTGGGAAGACGGTTGAGTTCCTGGAGGAAGGGCTAGAGTTTGTATCTGAACTCGCATCAGTAATTCAGTAAAAGAGAGGGCCTTCTGATCCTCTCATTTTTTA
>ENA-OQMX01000297-OQMX01000297.1-human-gut-metagenome-genome-assembly--contig:-NODE-297-length-12528-cov-3.360697_pt1 | contig 12528 bp, 8 predicted proteins | sample MGYA00242622_ERZ504866 | MGnify/ENA primary metagenome ERZ504866 (study PRJEB26092, sample SAMD00036422) | human gut metagenome | host: Homo sapiens | study: EMG produced TPA metagenomics assembly of...
AAGTCGGGGGTGCAACTTATGGATTCTCCTCTTCGGGTGCAATGCGTGTCGGCTGGTACCTAGATTCTACAGGCCCCACTTCTGCTTGGCGTTATTTCTCCGGTTCTGGCGCCATGGTAAAAGGCTGGCTTTCAGACGGCGAGCGAACTGGTATTGGCTGGATGATGAGGGCAAGATGGTCCACGATACAATGCTGCAGATCGGGAAGCCACGTATGGATTCTCCTCTTCTGGCGCAATGCTTATCGGATGGCACCTTGATGCTTCCGTCTGGCATTATTTCTCCGGCTCTGGTGCCATGGTGAAAGGCTGGCTCTCGGATGGGGGTCGTTGGTACTGGCTTGATCCTGCAGACGGTTCTATGGCCACCGGGTTGAAAGAATGTAATGGCACTTCTTATAGCTTTAACAGCTCAGGGGCCATGCTCTCCTCCCAGTGGGCTCTTATTGACAACAACTGGTATTACGCTGACTCCAACGGCTTACTGCATGGAGGCTGGTTACTTCTAGGGAATTCTTGGTATTACCTGGATCCAGGAAGCCATATTATGCTCACGGGCTTTATGCAAGTGGAGTTGTCCACCTATTTCCTTACGAGTTCAGGCGCCATGGCAACAGGCTGGGCACTTGTTGATGGTACTTGGTATTACGCCGCATCAAATGGAGCTATTCAACGAGGACGATGGATAAAGTTCGGAAGCGCCTGGTATTACCTTGATGATGTATCCGGCGCAATGTGTACTGGTGAATTCGCGGTAGGAAACACGCGCTATTTTTCTATGATTCCGGTGCGATGGCATCTTCGTGCTGGATTAACTTGAGCGACGGTATGGCATGGGCGAAATCGTCTGGAGCACTGAGCGAGCCGTTGCCTACTCCATCTGATGGATCTCCCGTAGTCGCTGATCGTGCTGACTCGTCTTCATTGCCAGGTGTGATTCATATTGGAGACGCGGTTTTCTATGCGGATGCAAACGGTGCCGTCAATGTAGCATCTGGTTGGATTATGTCGAAAGACGCTTCTGACGAAAGCGGCAATACTTGGTATTACGCATCTTCCAATGGTGTCCTTAAGTCTGGTTGGCAATATGTTAACGGTGCGTGGTATTGGATGGATCCTTCCACCTACAAGATGAAGACCGGATGGCTCAATGACCGCGGCACGTGGTACTGGCTTCAGCCTTCGGGCGCTATGTTTGCTAACGGGTGGCTGAAAATCGATGGCGTCGACTACTACTTCAATGCAAGTGGTGCATGGTTGAATACGTCTGGTTCTGTTTTGGGGGTTAATAGGTCCAGCCTGGTCAATTGGCTTATGAGCCACGAAAACGATGGCTATTACCGTGGAACACCCTACGATACGCATCTTAGCCAAGAAACATGCATGTATCCAAAGGGTGATCCTCGTTGGGATGGGTATACCGGTATGAACTGCGGCGGATTTGTATCGCATGCGTATATGAAAGCGGGCGGTAATTTAGCTCCCATTGCCGCCGAGCAGAGCCATTCCCCTTGGAGTGGAGGTCCCGGAAGGGGCGGCTGCGTTAACGCTTATCGTTGGTACGGCTACGCTATCGATACGTGCGCGAACGTGACTTATTTCAACTCTATTGATGAGTTGTTGCGCAGTGGCTTGGCTCGTAAGGGGGACATTGTGTTCTTCAATCCTTACAACCCATATGCCGACGATAGCCACATTGGCTTTTTCTGGGGCAATTCGCCGAGCGAAAATTTGTTCTGGCATAGTGATGGTTATGGAAACCGCATCTCCGGTTTGACCGCTTTGGGTCCATCGAAAGTAATATTGATTCGTTAGAATTCTGAGTTGTAGGGGACTCTCTGGATCCCCTACCTTTTTGACATCTAGTTTGAAAGTTTATTTGAAGTCGGTATTCTTGGGGGGGGGTAAGAGTAGGGACTAGGAGTCCTTGGTTTCACCCTGCTGGGAAGTTCTTGTTTACATTGTGGTATTGCGTGCAGTTATTTGTCGTCCTAGAATGCATCTTGTCCAGTTGGATGTTCGGAAATCTTTCACAGCCATGCTGTAAGCTAAACGCAAACAAGAACGAATGACGAGGTTTACATGAGCAAACATCTTAAGTTATTTTCGGCATTGTTGGTGCTGATGGTCCTTGCGCCCATTTCTGTGTTTGTTTTCCCCTCGAACGCGGAAGCTGCGCGGTCCCTAGTTGAGAATTCCTGGCGTTATGAGGATGGGCAATTGGTCGCAGAGGATGCTTCTTCCGAAGAAGATGGAATAGCCTTATTGTCCATGGACATTCTTCCCGATGGGGCTACGGCGCAGGGCATCGATGTCAGTGAGCATCAAGGACGTATTGACTGGAATGCTGTTAAGGCTTCTGGTATCGATTTCGCTATTCTGCGTGTTGGATTTGGCGCTCCATCTTGGGGCGGTCGAGTTGACTATCAATTTAATCGAAATATTTCTGAGTGCGAGCGACTCGGAATTCCCTACGGCGTCTATATCTATTCATATGCTTTTGATAATCAGCAGGCAGCCGATGAGGCATCAATGGTGATCAATTGCCTTTCTGGACATAATCCAAGATTGCCGGTGTATTACGATCTTGAGGATAACTCGATAATTGCAAATGGACGTCAAACCGGAATTGCATCGAGGGCGCAGGTTTTTTTGTAATAGGATTTCTGCCGCAGGATATGAGCCTGGTATTTATGCAAATTTAAATTGGTTTAACAACATTTTGACTGACTCTGTATTTAAGAGTAGCTCTTGGGATCATTGGATTGCTCAATATAACTCGCAATGTGACTATACCGGCAATTACAGTTTTTGGCAGTATAAGAGCAACGGAAAAGTCCTTGGAATCAACGGCAACGTTGATATGAACTACGCGTATGTTGATGTCTCCCTTTATCATTGGCAACTAATTGACAGCACCTGGTATTATGCAGCCTCCAACGGCAAGGCGTAATGCCGGATGGTTAGTTCCAGAGCGGCACGTGGTAACTGGCTCGAAGCCCGACGCGGGCGGTGCCATGGCAACCGGCCTTCACGAGTGCAACGGCTCCCTGTACTGGTTTAATTCGTCCGGCGCCATGGCGACCGGGTGGGTCCTCGACGGCGGGACCTGGTACTACGCGACTGGCTCCGGCGTTGCTGGCGCGCGGCCCCGTATCCGTCGGCGGCGTGCCCTACTGCTTCGACGCCCGGACGGGGGCCATGCTGACGGGCTACCAGACCGATGCGCAGGGCGTCCGCCGCTACTTCGGCAGCTGCGGCCCCCTTAACGGATGGGGCCTCGTCGACGGCTCCTGGTACTGGTTCGCGAACGGCATCGCCTCGACCGGCTGGCTTTACACCGGCGGCTCCTGGTACTGGCTCGACCCCGACGCGGGCGGCGCCATGGTGACGGGCCTTCACGTGTGCAACGACTCAGCGTACTGGTTCAGCGCCTCCGGCGCGATGGCGACCGGATGGGTGCTCGACGGCGGGACCTGGTACTACGCGACGGGCTCCGGTGCCCTCGCCTCCGGATGGCTCAGCCTAAGCGGTGCATGGTACTGGCTCGACCCCTCGACGCATGCTATGACCACGGGCGTTCAAACTATCGGATCATGTGAATACATATTTAATAGTACCGGCAAGATGATGGCTAATTGCTGGTCAAACGGTGATGGGTCTTGGATGTATCATTCGTCATCCAGCGGCGCAATTGACCTTAAAGGCATAATGACCGATTCGGGAATCCAGCTGATTGACGATGACGGTAATGCCAGAACGGGCTGGATTGAGAGTCAGGGTTCTCGATATTATTGTTCTGCTAATGGGGTAATTCTGACTGGATGGCAGCAAATTGCTGGGTCTTGGTATTACTTTAACTCGGATGGTCGAATGGCGACCGGCTGGCTTAACGATGGCGGTAACTGGTACTGGCTAGATTCCGCTTCTGGCATAATGAAAACGGGATGGCTTTCCCGTGGGGACACATGGTATTACCTTGATGCCGCACGTGGGGGAGTAATGTTGAGCAACGGTTGGTATTGGATCGGCTCTACTGACTACAAGTTCAGTTCATCCGGCGCAATGGTTGGCGCTTGGGTCGATGTCCCGTGCTATTCGCAGTACCCGGAACTTCCTACTGGCTGTGAGTCGGTTGCCCTTACAAACTTGCTTAACTACTATGGTTTCGGTTTAGGTAAGACGATTATTGCGGATTACTATTTGCCCAAGGGAAGTAATGGCAATTTTGTTACCGCTTTTGATGGCAATCCAAGGCGTAGCAGCGGGGGTCTCATGGGATGCGTCGCACCTGCGATTACTATTGCTGGTAATAACTTTCTGCGTGCTGCTGGAAGTGGCAAGCAGGCAAAAGACGTCTCTTTCTCGTCAATTTCTTCCATTAAGAACAGGCTGACCTGTGGTCAACCTGTTGAGATGTGGAATACCGAATGGGGAAGTTGGCCAGGAGGCCGTTATGCTGCGCGTTGGTATAACGGGCATTCCTATGGTCTGTGGGGCGGTAATCATGCCGTAGTCCTTAAAGGCTATGATGACGAGCAGGGAATTGTCTATCTTTCGGATTCGATTAACGGCAATGTTACGCGAAATGCCCAAGTGTTCTTCGGCACGTGGCAACAGATGGATAGCCAGGCCGTGGTAATTGAATAGCCATGATGCTAAAAGGGGAGAGCTCGACGAGCTCTCCCCTTTTGCTACATTGTTAATCTAGCTACGCCGTCTTCTTACGTCCAAATAGTTCGTCCCAGTTACTGGCTGCCAAAACTGTTCCGCATACAATTACAACGCAGCAGATTACGGATGCCATGTCGGGAATTGTTCCAAGCAAGATCAGGCCAAAGACCACTGACCATGCCGAATAGGAGATATTCAGAGCCATCGCACGCGCTGCTCCGATTGCCGCAATGCCCTTGTAATAGAACAGATAGGATGCAGTTCCTGCGAGTCCGGCGAGTGCAATAATCAATGTGGGCATGCTTGGGATAGCGCCCAACGTGAAATGCCATGCTCCGAAGAGGGGGAGTACGAGCGCTCCATAAACAAGCGCACTTGTAGTTTCGCGGATTTGCAAAGCTGTTTCGTCATCAACGGCATCATCTTTCATTCCCCATGCGCACAGCACCGCTTCGGATCCCCATCCAATAACGGCAAGCACTGCGCCGAGTAAGCCGAGGGGGGCATTTGCAATCTCGCTCGATCCGGCCGATAGATAGCCCATCGTCATTACACCGCAAAGAGCAACGAGAAGGGAAAGAATCTGGCCTTTGCCCATTTTCTCCTTCAGCAGTACGAAGGAAAGGAATGCTCCGACTGCGGGATAGAAGGCGGAGATGATTGCCGTGTAGGCAGCTCCGATGTTATTAATTGCCAATACGTAGCCGGTCATTCCGATAGGTCCACCGAGTAGGGCGCCGGCGATGACGACCTTGCCCGAACGAGTTTTAAGTGCAGCGAGCGTGTCTTTTAGTCTGCCTCGGACTCCCATGTAGCCAAAGAGCCAAATTGCACAGAAGGCATCATGGAGAAAGGATCCCGCAATGGAGGCGCATGCAAGCGCTTCCGCCGATCCAATATAGGGCGCAAGCGCCAAGCCGATTCCAAGAATTACTGTATCAAGGCCCCAAAGAAGACCGCTAAAAAAGCCGAATTGCATCGTTACTCACCTTTCCGATAGATCTCCAGTGCCTTTTTGAGGTATTTGGCACCGTAATTGAAGTAGATATAGAGCCATTCGCCCACGAAGTCGCCTTCGGCTTCTTTCAGAAGAGACCAGAGGTACCAGCACCATCCTGCAAGGGCAATGTGCGCATAGTTATGCGCAATTTCGTTGTTTGTTGCCTTGCGCCCAAAATATGCATCAAGCGCGCGGTCGACTTCATCTTCGGAAAGCTCGCAGCAGACACTGCATGTTCCAAAATCGTTTGCGTAATCGCTCATGCCAGCATATTCCCAGTCAATGAGATAGTACTTGTCGTTCTCATCGATAAGGAAATTGAGGTAAAAGAAGTCATTGTGGCAAAGGCATTTTGGTGCATTATCGGCCTGTACAAAGTGCTCCAATTCATCGATTTCGGCGGACATTTCCCTGTAGCCTGGAATGTCGATGGGACCTTTTTCCAGAAGAAGTGATTCGTAGCGCTTCGCTTCGAGGTAGAAGTCAAATTCGGTTTCAACATTTGCACCACTCTCGTGAAGCGAACGACACATCTGCATCATTCGATTCATTTGGGCAGGATCATGCGGGTCAGGCTGCTTTGCGTTGGGTACAAACTTCGAAATTTTCCAACCACGCTTTGGGTCCTCATGAATGAACGTGTCGTCAAGGCCGAGCTCCTTGGCCTTTTTAAGTGCGGCTACTTCTCCATTTCTGTTAATAAGCAGTTCGGTCCCGACTCCCGGATGGCGGTAAACGTACTCTCCGTCATTGGTTCTAAAGTGGCACGATAGATTCGTAAGACCTTGTTTAAGGGGATAAACGTCGTGAATCTCTGTTTTGGAGCAGCCGAGCACTTGCTCGATGTTATCGAAAATATCGGAGTCAACGTTTTCGATAAAATGCGGATCAAAGGCACGCAGCTCATCAAGAGAATCGAATTCGTTGATCTCGCCCTCAGGATACTTCTTGATAACCATATCGAGCTCCTTGATGTGCTCGATATATAGATCTTCCCAAAGCTTGTCCGTTGTTTCGGGCTTGTTATATTCCGTTTCGAGAATCTGCTTAAATGCAAGCGAGAAGGCTTTATCAAAGTAGACATGTCCGAGCATATACCAAGCATCGGAACCGCCAATCGTAACATTGGTAATTCTGTCCATTGCTCCGGTTTGAATGCACCATTCTTTGGTGGCGCCTTCAGCATATTGAGCAGAATAAAATGCTTTCCAAACGTATGCTTCGAACGGATTGTTTAGAAGGTAATCATCGCTTGAGCAAATATAGGTGTTGCCAAGCCGCTCTTTTACGCACATAAGCGATGCGTGGTTATTTTTGGATGCATATTCGTTGTTGACGACAATCGAGACGCCGAACTTGCTTTCGAGATAGAAGAAATATTCTTTTTTATAGCCGACAACGACGGTGATATTGCTGATACCTGCGTCTTGCAGCTGCCTAATCTGTCGCTCAATGAGGATCTCACCACGTACTTTTAAAAGGCCTTTGGGCTTTTCATACGAAATGGGAGCAAAGCGGCTCGAAAGCCCCGCAGCCAATATCACTGCGTTTTCAACCTTATAGGGATGAAGCGCTTCGTAACCGCCGTCGGTTAGGCTGTCCGATTCGAGAAGCCCCTCATTCGTGAGCTCTTTATTCGCTGCGTTTACTGATCCAAGTGAAAGGCCGGTGCGCTCGGCAACTTCTCGCTGGCTGGCATATGGGTTCTTTAGGTATTCGTACAGAACTGTAAAGTTACGCTTGGTCAGTTCCACTGCAGGCCTCCAATTAAGATGTTCATTGCTTAGGAAAAGAATAGAATGATTGAACGATATGTTCAATCAATTGTATTTAGCTACATAGACTGAACAGAAAGTAGCGAAAACCAATCTCGAAAGGTGGATTAAAATAACTAAATAGGATATCTGGGAGGGTCGCTTATGTATCGATTCGAAAAGAAGGCCACGCTTGTTTGTGCTGCTGCGTCATTAATCACTGCTTGCTGCTTGCCCCTGAGTGCGAATGTCGCGTTTGCACAGGATTCCGTTGAGGCTCAGAGTATTGAGTCAAAAGCGGATTTTTCTTCTGTGGTTTCCGATGATTTGCAACCTGATAATTCTTCCGTCATAAAAGATGGCTGGCAACGAGACGAGTCGTCTGGAGTTTGGTATTACGGAAAAAACGGTAAACACCAAACTGGCTGGCTGCAAAGCGGGGGCTATTGGTATTGGCTTGATCCGGCCAATGATGGTGCAATGCAGACAGGTTATTTCAATGTGACCGATGCTGGCGGATCGACTGCTTCGTTTTATGCGAATGACGGCAATGCCGCAACGCCTTTTGGCGCGCTATATCAGAACTGCTGGCTACGTAACTCAGATGGAAATTGGTTTTATGCCAATGCTGGAGGCGATTTAGCTGCTGATTGGTTTTATCAAGACGGCACATGGTATTACCTGGATCCTGCCACCCATATAATGCAGGTTGGTTTTGTCGACCTCGGGAGCGGGAAATACTATTTAGATGCCACTGGTGCTATGAAAACCGGCTGGATTCTCGTTGACGGGAATTGGTACTGGGCATATCCATCGGGCGCACTTGCTTCGTCATGGCAGACGATAGGTGGGACTCGCTATTATTTTGACTCTCAGACGCTGGCTATGTTCAAAGGTCGTCACGAGATCGATGGAAGTACCTACATTTTTGGCGACTATGGCCTCGTAAATGGATGGTTCAAAGATGGAGTAGATTGGTATTACTGCTCTAATGGTATTGCGGTCACTGGCTGGCAACTCGTTAACGGAACCTGGTATTATCTCGATCCGGCTTCCGACGGCAAAATGTCTGTTGGGTATTTAGACCTTGGCAATGCAGCATATTATTTGAATTCGAATGGGACTATGGCTATTGGTTGGGCTCAGTCCGAGGACGGCTGGTATTTTGCCTCTGAATCTGGCGCGCTTATTTCTGGCTGGTATAAAGAGGGCGTGAGTTGGTATTACCTGGACCCTGCTAGCCATCTCATGAAAACGGGCTTATTTGAGGTGGGCGGCAACGATTGTTTCGCAAACCTGAGCGGTAGACTTGTGGTGTCAAGCTGGATTACCGTTAAAGACGGCGTAGAAAGATATGCCGATGGCAATGGATATCTTTGCAAAGATGTGATCCGCGAAAACGGTACTATCCTAAAAACAGCTGGAGCTGATGGCTGGCAGGTTGCGTCCGGTTGGGTTAATGTTGCAAATCAAAGGTTTTATGCTGAGCCCGGAACGGGCGTCATTCATCGTGGATGGCTGCAGATTGATGGCGATTGGTATTGGCTTGATGCCGATTCTGGTGCGATGAAAACTGGATGGGTTTTTACTGACGGTGCATGGTATTACCTAAACGCCGACGGAAAAATGGCAACTGGTTGGAAATGCCTCAATGGAACATGGTATTACCTTGACTCCAACGGCAGCATGCATGTTGGCTGGCTTAAAGATTCGGGTAAGTGGTATTGGCTAGACGGCAGCGGTGCTATGGCAACAGGCGCAAGAACCATCGATGGCGTGCGTCGAATTTTCTGGAGCGATGGCCAGTGCGACAAGGTTGGCTGGCAAAATCCTCCGCAGTATCCCCAGGTCAGCTCTTGGACTGTTCAGTTGCCTAGCTACTGCACTGGCTACTTTACCTATGTGACTCCTTCTCGCATTTCTGTCGAAGCGACGCGGGAAGATTGCGTGAATGCCTTTATTCAGCGTGCTTACGAATATATCGGTACGCAATATATTGAGCCTTGGTCTACCGCTCCCGGCGGGGCTGTTGATTGCTCTGGTTTTGTCTTGCAATGTCTTTATGCTACTGGCATGGATATGGGTGTTTACAACCCTTATAGCCATCGCTGGGATCCAAGCCAAACCTACAATTCGATGAATTGGTATCGAAGCAACATCTTTATGCCCGTGAGCACCAGCTCGATTCAGCGTGGCGATGTGATTTATTATCGCGGGCATATCGCAATCGCACTTGGCGGCGGTATGATGATTGACTCCTGGCCTCATCAGGGTGTCGGTATTCATCCCGTCAGCGCTAGGGGAAATGTGATCGGCGCAGCCCGTCCGTTTATCTAATTGATTCCTTGTAAGACAGTCGGTACCGGTTGGGGGCCTGAAATGAATGCTCGGATTGATCATCGAATTTGCTGGCGAGCAATCGGCTTGGTGCTACTATCCGCCTCGCTCTCGGTTTTCGCCCCCGCGTTTTCTTGCACTGCTTATGCCGTGGAAGAGGGGGCGGATAACGATATCGTAGAGCGCGACTCGACGGAAGGGTCGGGTGCTTTTGTCGGCGGCGGTCTCGCTCAAGATTCCAACGATTATGCTGGCAAAACAGCGGAAGATTCGAATCCACAGGTTGTCGAAAGCCAAGACTCGTCGACGACGGAAAAACTATCTGGATGGCAATGGGACGGTTTGTCCTGGTATTACTATCTTGACGACTGCCGTTTGACCGGAATGCAGAATGTTGACGGCTCGTTGTTTTATTTGGACCCCGCTCGTGACGGCGCGATGAGTTGCGGCTGGATTTTTACTGACAATAAGTGGTATTACGCGAGTCCATCAGGCGCTTTGGCAAATGGTTGGCAGCTTATCGGAGGCCAATGGTACTGGTTTGACTCCCTTGACGGCTGTTCCATGGTTACTGGGCGACGTGTTATCGATGGGCATCCTTATCTTCTTGGAACCTATGGACTGATTAATGGATGGTGTCTTGATAACGGTTTATGGTATTGGGGTAGCAATGGTGAAGTCTTAACCGGTTGGCTTCAAACTGGCAATAACTGGTATTGGCTTGATCCCGCCAATGATGGTGCTATGTCTAGGGGAATCGTTTCCGTTGGCTCATCACGTTATTATTTATCGGATTCCGGTGCAATGGCTGTTGGTTGGGCGTTTGATGGTACGGACTGGTATTACGCAGACGGTTCCGGCGCACTTGCGTCGGGCTGGCGTTCGGTGAACGGCGCTTGGTATTGGCTCGATATCGCAAATGACAATAGAATGGTTACCGGCTTTTTTTCCATCGGATCGAATCGGTATCATTTTTCTTCAACGGGAGCGCTGTCACTCGGCTGGTTTATGAGCGATGGAGACTGGTATTACGCTGAGCCATCTAATGCATCGGGTATTGTAAAGACGGGTTGGCTGAAGGACGGTAGCCAATACTATTATCTTGATCCTGCCGTCGACGGCAAAATGCTGCTCGGGCATTTTTCTGTAAATGGGAAAAGCTATTATGCAAAAGGCTCAGGCGCTGTTGCTTGTCGTGAATGGGTAGATGTCCAGGACTCGGTTCAGGATGGTCCGTCTAAGGCTTTTGCTGGTTCTGACTGCTCGTTGTGCGGAACATTGCGCAATGGGAAGTTATTTACTTCAAACGGCGATGGCGAATTGGTCGAAGCGCGCGGTTTCGTGACGCTTGGTGGCTGCATTTTCTATGCTGATCCGACTAATGGCTCCTTGAGCGTCGGCTGGCAGAACGTTAACGGAAATGGTACTTCTTTGATGAGACCGCTGGCTATGCACGATCTGGCTGGCTGAGCAAGGATGGCTCCTGGTTCTATTTAGATCCATCTACTTACGTTATGAAAACCGGTTGGGTTGCCGTTAACGGATATTGGTATTACTTGAATTCGTCTGGTTATATGCAGACGGGATGGCTCAATTTGGGCGGCACCTGGTATTGGCTTGATGCTAGTGGGGCTATGGCTACTGGCTGGCGCGTTGTGGACGGATCCTGGAATTACTTCATGGCTAACGGCGCGTGGGTGTCAGACTATATGGACGCTAAAGCTCAAAGTTATTCAAGCAATACAAATTGGCTGATACTTGTCGATACGTCGCGTTGTATCACGAGCATCTACACTGGGTCATGGAATAATTGGTCCTTAAACCGTCGATATGTATGTTCGACGGGAAAAGCCAGTACGCCAACTGTGATAGGGGAGTACCAAGTCTACGGAAAGGGATACTCCTTTGGGCATGGATATACTTGCTATTACTACACACAGTTCTACGGTGATTATCTATTCCATTCTTCGCCCTACTACGTCAACAGTAACCGGGTGATGGATCCCACGATGGGCGTTCCATCCTCTGCAGGATGTGTGCGCCTTGAGATCCAGAACGCAAAATGGATTTACGATAACATACCTTATGGAACAAAGGTTGTTACCTATTGATATTGGACAAGTGTCTTTAAAGGTGGGAGAAAGACACTGATTCTTAAGGGACTCTTTTCCAATTGAGGTGCTTTGATTTGGCAAGCGGTTTCATGAGAAGGCAGTCATAAACTGTATGCACTTCCGGTGCGCAGGATTTTAATTCTCTACGAGCTTCCTTTTCAGATTATTTTGAAAAGCCAACCATCTCGCTCCCTCTAGGGGGGCGAGATGTCGGTGTTGGTGTTAAAAATTACGGGAGCACCATTCAATTTGCCGCCATGTATTATCTAAAGGCCGAGCCTTCTCCTGTCTTTTTTGAGCGTAATAAACAACACCTTAAATCTCTAATGATTGCTTTGCTAATCTTGAAAACATGACTTTGGGAGGATTTTTGGAAATAGAAAAGGGAAATGGTACAGGCGTATGCGTACTTCTTTCAGCATATAAACCTGATCTTAAGTTTTTCGCCGCTCAACTTGATTCGATTGATGAACAAACGTTTCCGGTTACGCTTTTGGTCAGAAATGACTGCCCCGAATCGGCCTCTTTAGAGGGGTTTATCCAAGAGCATATAAAGAAAAACGCCTATCGTTATTATCATGGCGATAAAAATCTCGGTTATGTCAAATCGTTCGAGGCACTACTCTCTTTGGCAGAAGGGGATTACGTAG
>ENA-OQMX01000301-OQMX01000301.1-human-gut-metagenome-genome-assembly--contig:-NODE-301-length-12445-cov-3.686232_pt1 | contig 12445 bp, 13 predicted proteins | sample MGYA00242622_ERZ504866 | MGnify/ENA primary metagenome ERZ504866 (study PRJEB26092, sample SAMD00036422) | human gut metagenome | host: Homo sapiens | study: EMG produced TPA metagenomics assembly of...
TGACGAAGTGAATCGAAAAAGTAAAAAGAGAATACCGGAATTAACGTCATCAAAGTGGAACCGCTAAAAGGCGGAATGGAAAAATATAAAATTGAGCTGTATGAAAAATGAGCGCGGTGTCGGTAAGCGGCAGCCTGATCTCCATGAAAAGCTCATTTTCAATAACAGAAAGTCTACAGAATAGAAAAAGAACAAAACCGGATCTCCATAATGAAAAAGCAATGAAATCTTTGAGTGGATTTCATTGCTTTTTTCCTGGCTCTTATTGTTTATGCCGTGGTTGAGTGGCAGATGGCTGGAAAGGGAGATCCTAAAAGGGTCCTGCTTATCCTTGGTTCTGTAATACTTGCGATGGCTTTCTACTATTTTTTCACTTCATTTACAAAAGCAAACAATCTGGCAATGTTAGATCGTCTTGAAAATCTTGCAAATGATGATGGCTCGGGTAGACCGGATGTCTGGGCTTGTGTCTGGAGAATGATACTAGCTTCTGATCCAATGTCACTTCTTATTGGCCATGGTTTTAATACGGTATATCGAGCTTCCCCTATGGGCCTTAGCGCTCACAATGACTTTCTTGAAGTCATTTATGACTATGGCCTTATTGGGTTTTTACTTTATTTGCGACTTTATTATCACGTCTGGCAATTGTATCTGCGTGTCAAGTCCGATTGTTCTCAGCTCGCGCCGGCATTCGCAGCATCTCTGGTGCTGATGATTTTCATGTCGTGTATGGCGCACTTGATTATTTACCCAACTCATTTTTTGCTTCTGTGTATGTTTTGGGGCGTTATTGCCGGCTATCTTAAATCGAAGGGATCTGTGAGTCCTCGTGGATATATGTAGTGATTTAGTCAGCATTATTGTTCCAGCGTATCAGGCTGAAAAGCATCTGAAAGAGTGCGTTTGTTCTCTTTTGAACCAGACTCACCGCGCAGTTGAAATAATTGTTGTTGATGATGGCTCGACCGACGGAACTTCGGCGATAGTTTCAAGAATGGCGGATTCTGACAATAGGCTGCGGCTTATAACGCAGAAGAACGGCGGCGTCAGTTTTGCGCGAAATCATGGTATTGCTGCGTCCCGTGGTTCTTACCTGATGTTTGTAGATGCCGACGATTGGATTGAACCATTTGCTGTCGAGACGCTCTTGGCTGCTATAAAAAATAACGGAACTGATGCTGTCTACTGCAGTCAGTACTATGACAGCAACGGAGTTTTATGTGCCAGTGAAACCTGTATCTCCAGATTCGACAGTATCGATGCGTCCGTATTACTTAAATATCAACTGGACTTTCGCTTCATTGCCTGTCCCTGGCTTTGCCTGATGAGTAGGGATGCGGCTGCGGGGTGCGCATTCCCAGAAGATGTGCATATTCTAGAAGACTGGTTCTTTAACGTTGAACTTCTAAATAATTCGCGCTTCATTTCAGTAACTGATACAGCTTTTTATCATTATCGCTCTACTGAGCAAAGCGTAAGTCGTTCTGCCTTGAATGAAAAAAAGTTTAGCTGTATGGAGCTTCCAAATAAGGTCGTTTCGCTCCTTGATCTTCAAGGCGAGAAAGCTAACTCATTGCGTTTGCGATTGAACGTTGGCTTAATCCGGCACCTGTTAATCGTCGCTGCCGCTTCCGGCTTCGCCGATGAATACTGTCGTAAGAAGATGGCGAACTGGGCACGATCGACGGTAGGCGAAGCGTTTGCTTCGCCCGAATTGCCCCTTAAGCTTAAGAGTTATGTGCTTCTAGGTTCAATTTCGCCGCGTTTGTTTGCATTTATCTTTCACTTTAAAAGGAAGGCGTTCCATGACTAAAGCTGGCATTGTTACATTCCACTGTGTTCCCAATTATGGGGCCGCTCTTCAAGCATTTGCTCTATCTGAGAAGTTAAAAAAGTACTACGACGAAGTTAAAGTTATTGATTATTGTCCTGGCTGTCTTTTGTCTGACTACAAAACGTTTGATATATCTGGACCTAAAGCGTTCATTGGCAGCACTCTTACTGCGCCCGCTTGCGTTCGTAAGAAAAGAAAGTTCAAGCGTTTTGTCTCAGAGAGGATGGACTTGGAGCCGTGGCCTGCTACTGACGAGGTCCTCCATTCGTTCGATTCTGTCTTCTGCGGGAGCGATCAAATTTGGAATTCGGAAATTACAAAAGGAATCGATCCCATGTACTTTGCCGACCGGTTCCCCGGGAGCGTCATTAAGGCATCGTACGCTGCCAGTATAGGCAAATCGGCTCTATCTGATGCGGACTGCAAAGCTATGCTGCCTTTGGTTTCAAGGCTTAATCGAATTTCCGTTAGAGAACCAGAAGCAGCGGGCTTGATTGAGAAATTGACCGGTAATAGGCCCGAGGTGGTTGTCGACCCTACCATCCTTGCGGGTAAAGAACTATTCGCTCCCATTGTAAAGTCTCTCCACGATAGGCCTTACGTCCTTTATTACCAACTGGCAAGGAAGGACAACCGCGCTCTATCTTTGGCCGATAAAATCGCACGTTATAAAAATCTCGATCTTGTCGGACTGAGCGGCAACAGAGGGCTGCAAATTGGAAAAAGCCATGACGTTATTTGCGATGCTGGGCCTGAAGAATTCGTCTCCCTCATCGCGGGTGCGGATTACGTTGTTACCGACTCTTTCCATGGGACCGTCTTCTCTCTTCTATTCCATAGGCCGTTTGCGTCCATTCCTAAAGCCACCCGAGGTGGGAGAATTACCAACCTTCTTGATATTGCTGGTCTAAGGAATCGCTATACGGATCGTTTTGATAGAGATATTTTGCTAAAGGATATCGATTGGGGAAACGTCGACAATTCGCTTGCTCGCGAACGCGAGGCGTCTGAACATTTTGTCACATCTATTAAGGGTGATTTCTAATGATGGCTCTATTTACCAATAAGCGAGATTGCTATGGGTGTGGTGCTTGCGCTTCCGTGTGTCCGCGTGGCGCCATCAAAATGGTCCATGACAAGCACGGCTTTTTATATCCCGTTATTGACCCAGAGAAGTGTATCGACTGTCATCTTTGTAATCGTGTTTGTCAAATTGGCAATGAAGTTGACCTCCTGACACCATATCCCAAAACAACATACGCTGTAAAAAACGAGGATGAAATTCGGTCTCGATCGTCTTCGGGAGGAGCTTTTACTGCTCTGAGTGATAGCATACTTAACAGCGGCGGTCTAATTGTGGGTGCTGCTTATGACGAGTCGATGTGTGTTCGGCATAGAGTGGCTGGCGAAGTTGCTTCTCGTGATTCAATGCGTGGAAGCAAATATGTCCAAAGTGATATCTCTAATGTCTTTAATGAGTATAAAAATCTAAGTGGTAAGAAGGTTCTGTTTACAGGGACCCCATGCCAGATCGCTGCATTTAAGCTGGTGGCAAAACTGCTAAAAGTGAATTCCTCGAATTGGGTTTATGCCGACCTGGTGTGCCACGGCGCCCCCTCTCCGACGGTTTGGGGCGACTATGTGAGGTCTCTTGAAAAAAAGCAGGGATCTCGTTTGGTTTCATATTCTTTCCGTAATAAAGATGCTGGATGGCGTGGCTACCATATTCGAGCGGAGTTTGAAGATGGATCCGTTTTACTGGATGATAGTTCCGAAGCGCGCGGCTTTGCTGTTGTATTTTCAAAGAGTCTCGGGTTGAGGCCGTCGTGCTATCACTGTCCTTATTCGCGCATGCAGCGAGTGGGCGATTTGACGATTGCGGATTACTGGGGAATTGAAAAGGATGATCCTGAGTTTTCTGACAACGTCGGAGTATCCATGGTCTTCGTGAATAGCGAACAGGGCGAAACGCTACTTACTGACTCAAGTGAGCGCTTAACTCTTAAGGAAGAGACTGAGACTCCTGTTCAAAGGAATCTGCATAATTCCACTGACTATCCGCAGTTTGATTACGATTCATTTTGGACAGCCTATGAGAATGGCAGTTGGGGCGGGGTAGCTTCTCGTTTTGGTTATGTCGGCAAATCAGGAAAACTGTATCGCCTTGTTGACAAGGTAAAAACAAAGGTGAGGAGGGCATGAGTTTCACCTATGGGCAAATATAAAAAACTTGGCAAAAATGTCGGTCTAATTACGATCGGGAACTTCGCGTCCAAAATAATGTCATTCTTCATGCTGCCGCTCTATACTGCCGTGTTGTCAACGGCAGAGTACGGTACTGCGGATTTAATGACGACGACAGTTAATCTTCTCTCACCTTTCTTTACGCTTCTGATCAGTGAGGCCGTAATGCGATTTGCCCTAGATCAAGATGTGGATAAAGGGCAGATATTTACCATCGGGCTGATTGTGACATGCGGCGGCTTTATTGCCATGTGCGCTGTTTCCCCGCTTGTTCTTTTGAGTGAGGACATGGCACCGTATCTAGGCTATTTTCTTGCGTACTATTTCTTTACATGCCTTCATCTTCTTGTCTCTCAGTTTGTTAAGGGAATTGAAAACGTTGCGATTTATTCAATTAGCGGCGTGTTTCAAACCATTGTTTTCATTGCATTAAACTTGGTATTTCTTTTAGGTCTACACCTTGGTGTTACGGGCTATATGCTTGCCATGCTGGTGGGCGAGGCCACTACAAGCGTTTTACTTTGGATCGGTGCTGGCCTTAACGGCTTTTTGGTTAAACCAGCCTCCATTGATAAGAATTTGTTTAGGGATATGCTTCGCTATTCTGTTCCGATGATTCCCAATTCGATTAGTTGGTGGATTAGCAATTCTTCGGACAAATATTTGTTGACGATGTTCGTTGGGGTTGGTGTTACGGGTGTGTACTCTGCCGCTCAGCGTATACCTTCCTTGTTTGCCACCGTTTCAACAATTTTTATGAGTGCATGGCAGATTTCGGCCGTAGAGGATTTCGGTTCTCAAGAATCGAGACGGTTCTACAGCAACATTTATAAACAGTATTCCACGTTTAATTCTCTCGTTGTTGGTGTGCTGATTTGCGGCTGCGAACTTCTGGCAAGCATTCTCTTCTCTAATGACTTTTTTAATGGCTGGGTTCTTGTTCCGGTGCTGTTGATTGCTTTCGAGTTTTCCGCTATGTCTGCATTTTTGGGATCCATTTACACTTCAGCTAAGAGAACCAAGATGTTGTTTGTATCAACAATGTTTGCTGCTGTGCTTAACATTGTTTTGAATGTGATGTTGATACCTTCGTTGGGTGCCATGGGGGCTTCTTTGGCTACTCTCGCTAGCTATGTTTCAATTTGGGCATTGCGTCTTTGGGATACGAGAAAGATTATTCGTCTCGATATTGAGCTTGCATCTGATTTAATTTCATACTTTATCCTCGCTGGAATGTCTATCGTGATGATAGCGCGCGTTTCGCACCGTTTTCTTATTGCACTTGCCCTTCTCATTGTCATGCTATTTGTCAATCGTCGTGTTGTCATGAAATTAACTGAAGCTTGCCTTTCAGTTCTTAGGTTAGCTCTTGGAAAGGCTCATCAATAATGGAAACCCCATATAACTCTAAAGATAAATGCTGCGGGTGCGGTGCGTGTCTGCGGGTTTGCCCAAAAGACGCAATTTCTTTTCGCAAGGATTTGGATGGATTTGTCTATCCGAAAATTGATAGCTCTCTATGCATCGATTGTGGGGCATGCGTTAAGAAATGTGACTTTGGCAAGACTAAGAATTCCCATAATTCCGTGTCGCCAATGGCTCTGGCTTTTGTTAATTCCAATAAGGATGCGTTGCACGGCAGTGCTTCTGGAGGAGCTTTTTCTGCACTTGCAAAACATGTTCTCGATAATGGGGGCGTTGTCTATGGCGCGTCTTGGGGCAAAGGAATGAAGCCCGAACATGCACGTATTGCCGATTGGTCCGATATTTCTAGAGTTCAGGGCTCAAAGTATGTTCAAAGCGACTTAACACCGATTTTATCTAAGTTAAAACAAGACGTATCCGAGGGGTCTGGTGTTCTGTTTTCTGGTACTCCATGTCAGTGTGCTGCTGTAAGGTCTCTGTTTGGACGTAAGACTCCTGATAATTTAATCTGCGTTGAACTTATTTGTCATGGTGTACCGAGCTCGAAACTTTTCCTTGATTTCGTTGAATATCTTGAAGTCAAGGTGAATGGAGAGATCGTAGACCTCAGATTCCGTGATAAGAATAGGGGTTGGGGCGCTCTACTTGCCGTTGATTTTAGAACCTCAGACGGCAAAGTTAGAACGCGTTACTTTAAGCCTGAAGAGGTCTATTACTACTATTACTTTTATCAAGGCATGTTTTTCAGGGAATCCTGCTACTCTTGTCCTTATGCAAAAAGAGAACGATATTCTGACTGGACGATAGGCGATTTTTGGGGCGCAGCAAAGTATTGTGAGAATATTGACTCTTCAAAGGGCGTTTCAGTAATTATTGCTTCAACGGATAAGGGCATTTCGCTTGTAAATGAGCTTAGGAACGATGGAGTAATTAAAGAGGTGCCGATGGATGATGTTGTGCGTGAAAATGGCCAACTCGTGCACCCATCGGCTAAGCCGGATTGCTACAACGAGCTTATGGCTGAGTATCGATCTCTAGGGGCAGCGGCTTTCGCTTCGAAATTTGAAAAGAATAATTGGAAGCTTGTTTTCAAGGGACGCCTAAAGAGAAGCATTCCGCTCTGGCTAAAACAGGCTATTCACTCTGTAGTGTCGAGAAAGTTGGCGTAGAGCCCGATCCGAAGCGAGTCGGCTCGGTGTCCTAGAATCCGGAATATGGTTGATATCCTATGCCGGCTCGACCCTGTCCGCAAGCTCGAGGCCGGACTCGAGCATCTTCCTGGCTTCCGCCTCAAGCCGCGCCCGCTTGACGGGACCGTCGATTCCCCGAGTGCGCCCGTCGTCGTAGAGCTCGTTCATCCTTACCTCCGAGAAGTACCTGGATCTCGGCCGCGGCGGCCACGAGGGCGCCGTCGACGCGCTGGTAGCGCACGAGCACGTCCTCAGGGAAGAAGCTGCCGGAGCGCAGCTTGGGGATGCGTAGCGTCAGCGTGCCGACGCAGGTGGTGAGACCGCGCTTCCGGTGGCCGTTGTCGCCACCGCACAGCTGGTCTGCCTCGGCGTCCATCACGGCGTTCACGTCTGCTCGGTGAGTCTGCGAAACAGCTCCTGCATGTCTATGTCGCCGTCGCCGAAACGGGGCATGGCGTGCATGTCCGGCGTCGGGTCTAACAAGATTTCCGCAGCGGTCTTCGTACTTTCTCAGAACCTGTTGTTGTGGTGATTTGAGATTCTAGAACGAGGGCCGTTCTTCGTTAAACGGGCGCCGGAGCGTCACCCTTATACCAACACTTACGCGCGATCCGCGTTGGTGTGTCAACATTGCATGTTCCTAAGCTGTACTTCGGCACTTTGATTTTCAATCTACCGTTCAACGAATAGTATTCGACTGCTGCACCCTTCTAAAGTGTCGGGGAGTAATATTGTTTCAGGCGTTCACTGCCTGGCGCATGACGTTAACATCCACTTGTTGACCATTGAATTTGGTCGACTGATTATTGGGGGTTGTCATGCCGCTAAACAATCGAGCTATACAAAATACCGGAAGTAATAAGTTGGTTGTCGGCTCGTCCGATTGATTGCACAGATTGTCACACTGTTTTCTTTTGAAATGGTGGCCCGGCATGCTTGTGCCTTTGAGAGACACGTTACTCATATTGTTTGTTTTGCGTTAGGGGAGACAATGGCTGATAAAGATTCCAATTCTAAAGAGTCGCGATTTTATGCTAAACATCCGGTCATTTTCGGTATCCTGTTTGCAATAATTCCGTGCCTCCTGACAGCGTATCTTGGCGACTTGCATGGTCAGTCTGAGATAGTTGATGAGTTGTCCAAGCGCTTCGATTCCGTGGAAGAAAGCATGAGCCTTAATGATGCCCTTGAAAGCGCGTATAAAGATTATGCGAATGTCGAGGCTGAACTAAATGCTCTTAAGGATGAGGAAGCCGGTAAACAGGTTCTTGCGGATGCTCGTGCTGCCTGGGATTCTGGTAAACATGAAGAAGCTTTAACTTCATTGCAAAAAGCTTCTAAGAAATCCGGAGACTGTGCTGTTGCTTTTGCTGAGTACTCGTCCACTTACACTGATGAGGTTTTAGCTCAGGCTAACGAGCTGGTTTCATCTAAAAAGTATGATGAAGCGAAGAGCGTTTTAAAAACTGCTTCGAAGATTGTGAAAGATCCGGCAAGAATCAATGACCTTTTGGATGAGCTCGAAGGTGTTTCCGAAGTGGCATTGACCTCGCTTACGGTTGCTTCTTCCAGTCGTTTTGAGTTGATTGAAGGCTCTCAAAAAGACACTGCTGGTAATAGTTATTCAAGTGACGACACTTGGGTTGGTCGTCCTAATAGTGCTGATTCTCCTTCGGTTATATCATTTTATATCGGCAAGAAGTACCGTTCGTTGAATGGCAAAATTGCTGTTGAATACGTAGAGGACACGAGCATCTTGAAGGACTATGAGGCGAGACTTGAACTAAGGGGCTCTGTCGATGGGTCCGATTCAAAAGTAATTTGGCAAAAGGACCACATTACGATGAATACCGCACCTACTGACATTCCGTCGAATGAAATTGATCTATCTGATTTCGATTGGCTTGAGTTCAGGGTTTACTCCACTAAGGGATATACCGGTAATGGTATTCCGGTTTTGCTTAGTAACGTCAAGCTGATTAAAGAGTGAGTGGCCACTTGAACTGGCATTGCGTATTTGTTTATTTGAGTGACGTACCATATCGAGAAACGGCATCTTTAACATTGCTTGTGGGCACTGGGGCTAGCATGGGTTCCGGTGCCCATTCGTTTTTCTAGCTTCATGAGTCTATATCGACCTGGGCTTTACTTCAGTTTGTCGAATAATCGGAGTTGGCCTTGCCATTATTGCTTACCGCTTAAAGAAATCAACTACAAAAATCAGTTCTGCAATAACTAGCGATAGTAATATTTGAGATGACGTTCAGTGTCTGGAACATGGCGCCAATTGGAAACTTTTGCTGCTATCTGGATCCCGGATGGGGCCTCGGGGGCGTTTGGCTAACTGCGGGAGCGAGCCATCAGCTCAATGTGGTCGGCTGAGATCGGAAATCAATCTACAAAGTGCGTTAACATCTTTAGTGCGCACATTCAGATGAACCATAGTTTTACGCATTTCGATAATTGTGTAACTGTTTAGAAGAATTCAAAACTAATTGCCTATTTGGTACTTACGGGAATGAGTGGAATGCAGGCGTGAGCGCTTATTACCTGATGAGGGGAGACGCAATGAATGACTTACAAAATAACGATATCAAAGCTAATGCCCAGGCGGGCGCTGTAAATATTTCGACAAATGACGTGTCCTTTCAACCAACTGTTAACCTAGGCATTAATGGACGCGGTGATATTGCGTCGTTCCCTGCGCGATTTATTCGTAGCGCACGTAAGGCTCTTTACCCCCATAGGGGTCCGCTCGTGACAAGGCGGAGATACGGAATATCGAAGCGAGCTCTTATAGCGGATGTTGCTGACAATCTATAAACGGGCGTTTCCGACTTTTACTGATGGTCAGCTATATTTAATGGCCCATGGTTATAACGCAAGCGCTTCTCAGGCAGATAATTTGCTAAATGTTCTTGAGCGCGCGGGAAGAATGTCAGATTCGAATAGAGTTGATGAACTATCGGAGTCCTGCATTGATCTTGATATTCATGGAGCTCAGACAGCGTATGACGATGATCTGAGGGAGATGTGGGCGAAATTGATTTCGCAGGAAGTATCATCAGGTCGCGCGCGCTCTAAAAGAACGAAGAAAATACTCGAACAAATGGATTCGGAAGAAGCAAATCAGCTGTTTTCAATTCTTCGGTGCTGTCTATGGGCGAAAGTGGGGCCCAATTCGGTACTTACTCCAATCCCGGTTCTCCTTAAAACCTCAGAAGATGATTCTTGGACATACAATGGGGGCACAATTTCATTTGAATCTGTCGTCGCCATGGATTCGCTGGGACTACTTTCGTCTAATGACTGGATAACGTTCACGCTTGAGCCTAAAGGCGGTTTGAATCTATTTTCTTCATCGTCTCATATACTTCTTATAAATAATAAGGATGAGAAAATCAAAATTAATCTCGGCTATGCCAAATTTTTGAAACCGGGGATAGAGCTCATTGAGATTCTTGACGTGCCGATGGACGATCGGCTCATGTCCGTAATGGATGCAGTTCTGGAGACTGACGTTATTTATAAACCTTTAGACTAACTCAAGTAGATGCGCTGGTAGCTCTCGCAGGTGCCCTGGTGGCGCTTGAGGCCGCTTTCGGTCGAGCACCAGTTGAGGTTGTTGTCGTACTCCGGCTGGTCGAGCGTCCAGTCGTGGAGCCACAGCGCCATGTCGTATTCCGAGCCGTTTGTCTCTTGCCTGCACAGGTCCACGGCGTTGTTGACGATCTGCGTGACGCTTGGGTGGGCGGCGTCGTTTACGGTCACCTCCGCCGTGGTGCGCAGGTAGTAGATCCCCTTGTCGTTTTGGGAGTCGTTTCTGTCGTTGTCCATAAAGTAGAAGTGGATGCGGTACGTGCCCGATGCCGTGAAGTCAAAGGTAAAGTCGTGGCCCGCGGTGCCCAGGCTGCAGTAGCTGGCCCATGCCGGGCGCGACGGGTCGCAGACGCTTTCCTGGCTGCCGCCGTCCCAATAGGTGGGCACGTCCATGCGCGCCTTGGCCTGGGACGATCTGTTGGTCTGGGTTACGTGGGAGGTCGTCGCGGTGCCCGCCGGGGCGTCGTTCCACGAGACGGTGAAGGTGACGCCGTTTTGGATTGCGGTAGCGGAGTGGGCGTAGCCGGTTTCTGCCGCGGCGGAGATGGCCTCGGGCGTGCCGTTGGTTTGGGCGCGGAGGGATGGGGTGGGGGCTGTGGTGGCCGTGTTGGTTGCGGCGGCGGTGGCGTCAGCGCTTTCCGCATTGACGGCGTTGGTGCCGGTTGATGTTGTGGTGCTGTCCTCTTCGGTATCTGCTGTCGTATTTGTGTTGGTGCCGTCTTCAGCCTTGCCTGTGTCGATGCTCGTGGCGTCGGCTTGCGCCTGCTGCTCGGTTGTCGCTCGAGGCTGAATGGCTTCCGCAATGGCTGCCATGGGCATCGTCGCGCTGACCATAGACGTGCACGCGATCGCGCAGAGCAGGTAGTAAAGGGGTCGTTTCATAGCGGAGCCTCTCGGTGAGCAGCCAATAGGGTCCGAAGGCAGCTCCAGGCCAGCACTCCGCACATATTTTGTTGCGGTTTATTTTACGGGAACCCCAGTCAACATCAGCGAACTTTCTGGGGAATGTTGGGGAGGGGTTGGTTGCCCGGTGACGTTGTGGATCGCGTTGGGTTGACTATGCCTGATGCGGCCACTCTAGCATGAGGCCGTCTCGCGCTTCTTCGAGACTCGCCACCGAGACCTTCCAGGTAAAGTCCGCGAGGCTGCTGCTTAGGTCAAGCTCTCCATGGTCGTATTCTTCAAATTTGCAGCCTGGGTGATACTCGTTTGTTAAAAGGCGACATTCGACCGGTCGCGACCCGATGATTCGATACTCCCTCTGGTATGCGTACTTGGGCGTTTTGATAACGAGATTGTGCGGGATGCCGTCAAAGATCTCGCGGATTAGTTTTGGCCCGGGGATGCCGTAGGAGATGGGACCGTGGGCGTAGATGTTTTCGTCGTCGGTGGTGTGTCTGTCGGCGAGGCGCGTGAAGCTGTCGTACTGCACAATGCCGATCCACCCGTCCGCGCACCCGAACTCCTGGATCATTCGCATCGGGATTATCACGGCGTTGTCGACGATATCGTTCTCGCGGACCGTGTACATGCAGTAGATGGGCAGGCAAGTATATCCGTAGAGACACACCCCGGGAGCCATAGACGCCTCGAGCGGATCGCCCTGCTCGCCAGGCAGGCTATGGTAGTAGCCGGCCGCGTTCATGTAGAGGCGACCGTTCAGTAGGTCTTCGATGAACGCCTCTTTGGGCGCGAACTTAAGTAGGTAGACGATGTCGTTGTTGGGCATAGTGTTTCCTTTCTTTGGTAGTGATGTCCCAGGTCGCTTTGTGCGTCCTGGTTGCTTGCTACCAAGGTAAGGGCGTCTGGTGGGATCCTCGTGCGGGAGTGGTGTGTGGCGTTTGCCTGGACTGTGCTTTTTCGAGATGACTGGGCGGTCAAGAAGTTTAGACCTGCGTCGACTCCATTTGTCATGTCCACAAAACCGTTGGCATTTGGTGTTAGCATCCCTAGTGTTCGCCTTGCCAGGAACGTTGTTAATTGCCATATGTATGGCTATTGCTCTATTAGGGGGATTCCCTTGGCAGATTTAGTCCATGTTTTGCCGTTCAAATCGGTGAGTGTCGAAGCTCAGAAAGCGCTCTCAAAGATTGAGTATCTCGAGGTGATTCTGTAACCAAAGTGAAAGAGTATGACGACGTTGTGCGGT
>ENA-OQMX01000302-OQMX01000302.1-human-gut-metagenome-genome-assembly--contig:-NODE-302-length-12435-cov-1.993094_pt1 | contig 12435 bp, 11 predicted proteins | sample MGYA00242622_ERZ504866 | MGnify/ENA primary metagenome ERZ504866 (study PRJEB26092, sample SAMD00036422) | human gut metagenome | host: Homo sapiens | study: EMG produced TPA metagenomics assembly of...
GTTTTTTTGGAAAGACAAAGAAAAAAATAAACCAACTATAATTGAGCATCCTGTATTAGGAACTTTGATTAAAAAACAGATTGGTACACAAAGAAGAGTTTTATCATTACATTATGGGATAAAACTTTTGACTTGTATCTGTGTATATACTCAAATCAAAAAGATGCTGTAATTTCATTTGAACAAGAAAAAGCAATCAGATATTATCTTGATAATCAGATTCAAATCGAACGAGATATTAAAAAAATGCTGTTGAATTTTTTTCACACTTCAGATTGTTCTTTGATTGAAAAGAGTATACAAATTGAAGGATTGAATTTTACAAGGAATGGAGCTATTAGCATTGGTTTAATAGCTGATTTTTCTGATGAGTTTATTGAAAAACATATTGGAGAAGATGTTATTTTTACAGATTCTTTTGGGATGTCAGTTTATCCGATTAAGGCAGTGCTTCCAAATGAGAAAGTATATTACAACTTCAATAATAAATACGAAGGAGATTAGAATATGCATGGCATTTCTGGCACATATATCTATGAAATGTTATAATAATATTTGGGATTCTGGAGATGTATAAGGTATTGGCAAATGAATAATGAGATGAAACGAGATTTTTGATATTGGAGGTAGTAATATGGCAGAGGAGACACTGTTTTCCGGCGAATCAAAAAATATTGAATATAAGGTTGCAGTACCGGATAAAAGCGAAAAATATATGAAAACTGTTGTAGCTTTTGCCAATGGTAGGGGAGGAAAAATTGTTTTCGGAATAGAGGACAAGACCTTAGAAGTTGTGGGAATGGATGAAGATAGTATCTATAAGACAATGGATGACATTACCAATGCTATTTCAGATTCTTGCGAACCTGTAATCAGGCCGGATGTGGCGATGCAGACAATTAAGGATAAGACAGTGATTGTGATAGAGATATTTCCGGGGGCAGAGCGTCCATACTATATAAAATCACAAGGTGTGTTTGATGGTACTTATGTGCGTGTTGCAGGTACGACTAGGCATGTTGAGGATTACATGTTAAGAGAGTTGATGCTGGAGGGGAAGAACCGTTATTTTGACAGTGAAATATGTCAGAATATGGATATATCAGACAGTGAGATTGAGGAGCTTTGCAAGAGCTTGAAGGAGACAGCTATGCGAAATACATGGCAGGATAGTGAAAAAGCGAAGATTAAGGATGTCACCAGAAATATACTGATTTCATGGGGCGTTCTGAAGGAGGAATGCGGAAAGGTATATCCGACCAATGCATATGCACTTTTGACCGGACGGATGGTGGGGCAGCCGGTTATTCAGTGCGGTGTGTTCAAGGGAACCAATCGGGCGCATTTTGTTGACCGGAGAGAGTTTGAGGGTTCCATTCAGGAACAAATGGATGCTGCATACCAGTATGTTCTTGAAAAAATTAACATGGGAATGACAATAAAGGGAATGTACAGACAAGATGTATATGAACTTCCTACAGACAGCATAAGAGAGTTGATTGCAAATGCAGTGGCTCATCGTAGTTATCTTGAGCCGGGGAATATACAAGTGGCATTGTATGATGACAGGCTAGAGATTACTTCGCCGGGCATGCTACTGAATAATGTTACGATCGAAAAAATGATAGAAGGTTACTCAAGACCGAGAAATCCTGCAATCGCAAGAGCCTTTGCGTACATGAAAATTATTGAAAAATGGGGAACCGGAATACCGAGGTTATTCGCAGCCTGCGAGGAGTATGGATTACCTAAGCCGGAGCTGATTGATTTTGATGGTGATTTCAGAGTTAATATGTATCGTAAAAGAGATACTAATACAAAAACAGGTGATCAAACATGCCAACAGGTGAATGATGGGGTGAATGATGAGGTGAACAAACTGCTGAATTATTTAAAACTGCATCCTGATTATACGGTTACTCAATTCGCAGAACATTTTGAGGTAAGCAGAAAAACAATAGCAGCGAGATTGAAAAAACTGAAGGATAAAGGATATATTGAAAGAGTTGGATCTTCGAGAAAAGGTTATTGGAAAGTAAATTGATTTTATCAAATGGACAACTCCGAACAACCCCAATTATTCCATTCGGACAAAAAGGTGAACAATTAAGGTGAACGATCAGGGAAAATGATTAAGGTGTATGATAGGGTGAATAATTAAAGCAACCATTGCGGATTACCGCTTGGCTTTTCTTGTGGAGTGAGCATAGACATTCATTGTGGTACTGACATCTGAGTGCCCTAACAGTTCCTGCACATCCTTTGGTGCTGCTCCGTTTGCCAGAAGGTTACTTGTGTAGGTGTGACGCAACTGGTGAAAGTGAAAGCCTTCAAATCCATCCAGCTTCTGTGCAATCTTCCTGCAAACAATTCCTAATGTACTTGGCAGTTCCAGACTTCCATTCGGTCTTAAGACCATATTTGGAGGTGCTACTTTAGATGATAACAACAGCAAGGCAATTAAAAGATCTGATTCGGAATCTGTCAAAGAAAAAATCTGCTGATGCGCAAATTTTGATGCGGAATTATATGATGGAACGATTTTTGAAACGAATTTCTTTATCAGAGTATAAAGACAAATTTATATTAAAAGATGGAATGCTGGTGGCAGCAATGGTTGGTCTGGATGCCAGAGCTACTATGGATTTGGATGCAACCATAAAAGATGCTAACGTTAGTTTAACAGATGTGGAGACAATTATATCAAATATTATAGCAAGAATAGCAGAGATTTATGAAAAAGAAAAAGATATTAATAGAAGTTTTGGAGTGGTGTAGGAAGGCATTCAGAAATTCTGTTAATAACAAAGAGTTACAAGAGGGAATTGAGGAAAAGATAGAGAAGCTAAGTAAATTAGCATAATGAAATTGTTGTATAAGTGACTTGCTTGCATTTGGTCATATTAGATGCTATAGTGGGAAAAATTCATCATTGTAGACTGGATAGTATCACATTTATTATAGAAGGAAAATTAGTTTAGCCTTGCTGTAGCTATTGAACGAAAAGCCACACCGAAAGCCACACATGCTTGATTTATCTTGAATTTACTAGGTGCATTGATTCTGTAGAGGAAGCAGCTAACGCTGGCAAGTTCTAAATAAAAACCTAGTATTTAAACGGTTTAGAGGGCTTTTAGAGAGATCTAAAGGCTCTCTATTTTTTTGATTTTTAAATTCTTTGAAGGTTGAAATCAATTTTGATGAATACAAATTTGGCATGCTTGTATATTATGATGATGACAGCCATACATATGAAATATTGCTTTTATATTCAGCATTAGTTGGAAAACGGGAGTTGCTAAGGGATTTTACAGCAACTCTTTTGTTTTATTTTGTCAAGACTAGTTTTATATTTATTCGGTATTATAATTGCCTTACATATCAAATGGAAGGGGTGATTAAAATGGATAGAACTATAGTAGTAGAATATTTTGATGGCGAGAAGAAAGTAAAAAAAGTTATAATTTTAAAATAATCTCGCGAAAAATTGCCTTATACGCGCATTTGTGAAAATCTATTGACTTATGGTTGATTTAGGGCTAAAGTGTGGCTACCAATCGGAAGAAAAAACAGTAGGCAGTAATATAGATTGACACATATAATATTTGACAGCACATTTAAAAAGATACTTACGCACTCCAGAAAATATAGCATCGTTGAAAAGCCTTATAAAAACAGATATAATGGGTAGCATAGATAAGAACATTGAACTTGGAAATATAACACTTGAGGATGGACACAGCTTTATGGCAACTCGGAAAGAGGTTGAATTAATATCCCGATTTCAGAGAAAAGGCCTATATCAATGAATTCTGAGAATTATATATAAGACATTTGAAATAAACAAGGAGGGCATGAGATGGGCATTTATTTTAATCCAAGTAATGACAGTTTTACGAAGGACAAGAATAGTGGATTGTATCTTGATAAGACAGGTCTGCTTGAATATCTGAACAGAGTTATATGTACAAATGCTAATTGTATCAGTGTCAGTCATGCCAGACGATTTGGTAAGTCCCATGCGGCATTTGATCTTGCACTTCAGAATTTTATTTTTGACAAACGTCAAAAATATTGTATAATATACTTAACAAGACAGCCGAGCGATAGATACGTCCTATCCGTCCGGCAAAAAACCATTTTAAGATGAAACACCTCATAGCTTAGTCGGCTGAGGTGTTTTTCTTATTTTCTATGATTCAGAATTGTCACAATAAGTATCGCAACGGTTAATATAACCATGAATTCCTCATATGTACTCATAAGGCACCACTCCCTTCCAAGACTCGAACGGATATGGTGTAACACCCCTCGGCTGCCCGGTTAAATACATTATTCTATTTTCATACAGAAGTAATTTTGATATATATACATTTTGGAGATTCCTATATAACGTAAAACACCTCGCATTAACGCGAGGTTGGATTTAAAAAGAATTACAAATTGTATGTATAAAATTGTAATTACAGTATAAGTTATATCAAAATTATAGTCAATGTGATTTAAGAACACAATAATATTTTATAACCACATACCACCTTCCGGAATACATTAACTATATCATGGACAAGGAGTGAATACGCATGGACAGATTCGCAGTATATCTTGTAGTTGTTGCGGTTCTTTGCACTTTGATATCGGTAATAACGGAATTTACGAAAGAGGTAGGAGTGCTGAAGAAGATCCCCACCTCTTTTCAGGTTCTGATCACCAGTGTCATTGTGTGTGAGGTGGGACTTTTTGTTGGACTATCATTTTATCACATAGCATTTGTGTGGTATTATCCTGTGGCTGCGTTTTTCGGGGCATTTGTCATTGCGATTATATGTACCCGGGGATGGGACTACCTGATATCGATATTCAAGCGGTTTTACAAGGGCGGAGATAAGGAAAGGTGGCATGAATAAGGGTGTTATGACAGTGACACATGTAATACGAGACAGATAAGTATAAGTTCGGAATAATGATCCTAAGATTGTCTCCTGATTCAATGTCTGGAATATTATATACAGACAAAAGAATTCAGGAGACAATTTTATGGCTTCTAATAAGACTCCGTTAAAAGGATACATGGATGGTATAGATATATCAGCATGGCAGGATACTATAGATATAACCAAGGTGCCTTGTGACTTTGTGATAGTGAAAGCTACGGAGGGCACGGACTACAAGAACAGGTATTTTGCAAAGCACTGTGACCAAGCGATGAAAGCGGGAAAACTCCTGGGGGCATTCCATTATGCAAATGGTGGCAATCCCCACAGTGAGGCTGAGTATTTCATAGCATACAGTAAGAAATATGTGGGCAAGGCGATACTTGTCCTTGACTGGGAGGGGCAGAATAATCCGCAGTTTGGCAGAAGTGACAGGGCATGGTGCAAAGAGTGGTGTGATCATGTGTACAGTAAGACCGGTGTTAAGCCCCTGATCTATATCCAGAAGAGCGCCATGGACAATGTAAAGGGCCTGGGATACAGGCTGTGGGTTGCACAGTATCCTGATTACGAGCGGACGGGATATCAGGAGCATCCATGGAATGAAGGTCAATACGAATGTGATATCAGACAGTACACATCCGTTGGAAGACTTCCGGGTTACGATGGCAATCTCGATCTGAACAAGTCATATATAGACAAGGCAACATGGAAAAAATATGCCGCAAAAAAGACTGGCAGTTCACAGAAGAAATCGATAGATGTGATAGCCAGAGAGGTCATAGCCGGTGACTGGGGAAATGGCGATGACAGAAAGAACAGGCTGAAGAAGGCAGGGTATGATCATGTCAAGGTGCAGAATAAGGTAAATGAGATGCTTGGCAGATAGCTGCAGGTAAATGATATAAGAAAAATGGCAGGAAAACGAAGGATAAAATAAGTTCCGGCAAAAATGAAATTTATATGAAGTATCATCCACAACTGTTGACGAAGCGCAATATATACTATAGGATAGTGGAAAACAAAAGCCCCCGTCAGGGATACATGAAAGGAAAAGGTGATATATATGCCATATTATGGATTTTATTTTGACCCAACATATCTGTTGGTTCTCATAGGCGTGGTGCTCTGCATGATAGCGTCGGCAAGAGTCAAGACCACATACAAGAAGTATGAGAAGGTGGGATCGCGGTCAGGCTACACAGCGGATCAGGTCGCATACATGATACTCAGGAATGCGGGGATAACGGATGTGTCAATACATCACATCTCAGGAGATCTGACTGATAATTACAATCCTAAGGAGCATACGCTCAATCTGTCGGACAGCGTGTATGGTTCCAGATCCATCGCAGCGATAGGCGTGGCAGCCCATGAGTGCGGACATGCCATACAGCATGCAAATGCATATGCACCGCTCACCATCAGGTCAGCCATCATTCCAGCGGCAAATATAGGCTCAGCCATATCATGGCCGCTCATACTTATAGGACTTCTCATTCCGAGGGTTGATTACCTTATAACACTCGGAATCATATTGTTTTCACTGGTTGTTGTCCTACAGTTTGTGACACTTCCGGTGGAGTTCAATGCATCGAGAAGAGCCATGGCGATACTGGAGGGCAGCGGGTATCTCTATCCGGATGAACTCAAGGGTGCAAGAAGTGTACTCACAGCGGCAGCTATGACATATGTGGCAGCCATGGTATCAGCATCACTTCAGTTGCTCAGACTTGTATTATTGTTTGGCAACAGGAGAAGATAGCGGAATTATAACAGAAAATATAAAAATGCATAAAAAAGTCTTGTGAATTTGTTGATAGTATTTGCAACTTTGCTATGGTAAAATGGTTAAAGTGGCAAAAATCTACATATTTGCAAGACTTTTTCTGCTATAGTGCACAATTATAGCGGGAATGGTCTGCGAAACAATTAATTAAGGGAGGGTAATTGATGAGAAAGAGAAGGCTACGAGGAGGTATAACGGCCTTGTCGGTGCTTGCTGCTATTGGCATGGCATCGGGAATAACGGCATTTGCGGCGGACGGAACACAGTCTGAAGCTGCGAATACGGGAAAGGGGCTGGAGTATGTATATGAGTCGTCAGGCTCTACACCATCAGGTGTCACGCTCAACGGCAATTCGGTAATCATAAAGCAGTCGCCGAATTCCACTGACAGCGAGCAGTTATTAAATATTTACAATGACAAAGACAGGGATGGAATCCTTGATGAGGGCGAAGGAAGCTTTCACATTGGATGGAAGCACGGACATACAATATGGCAATATATATGGAATCTATCATGGTAATGGCAGTTCGCGATCTCCATAACCATAGACGGTGCTGAACTGCCTGTTGTATATGGAGCATTTGAGAGCACTGTTGAGACTCCGGAGAACATGACTGCGGTAACTATCAGTGTGAAGGGCGACGCGGCAGTTGAAAGTCTGTATGGACTTTTCAGGACATATTGTACTGGTGGTGTACTGATAGACACGGAGAAGTCAGTTAAGATAAAGACGCTCTATGGTCTCAGCACATCGACCATAGATGGAGACATCACGGAGAATATCAATTATAGCTGTGACGGCAACACATTTGTCACACTGGCTACAGATGGATATTACACAGGAAAGGCATACACTATAAATGGCGATGCAGTGTTCAATATGAAAGGAGCCAGCGCCAATTCAGTGTATCTCGTGCAGAATGGAGCTGTGCTCAGTAAGACACTGACGGCCAAGGTGACTGACTCCAAGGTAGACAGCCTGAACGGAGTTTTCCAGGGGGCAAAGGTTGATGGTGACGTGAGCCTTACATTTGACGGAATATCAGCCGTAAAGGATGGAAGAAGTGCCAGTGTATATGGTGCGTCAAGTGCGACTATCCTTGGAAATCTGGACCTTAAGCTGAAAAGCCAGTCTGGATCAGAGATGTCTGTGTATGGCACCAATAATACAAATATAAAGGGAAATGTAAATGTCAGCATTGATGGCTCAGGAGCAAAGTTCAACACCATATATGGAATGTATGGCGGTATGCTGGGCGAAGGGCTGATATAGATATAAAGAACTGCGCTGCCGGTTACACAACATGTGGCATGAATTCGGTTTCGTTCAGTCAGACTCAGCCGGAGGAAGAAGGAACATATACGTATACTGTGAACATGGAGAATATCACTGGCGCCAGCGGCAGGGTATATGGAATTTCAAATTGTTCCGGTATCACTTCTGCCAGCGTTGTAATGAAGGCTGTGGCAACAACAGATACATTAAATGGCATGTATCTGAGCACAGGTGTAAAAGGTGATATAAAGGCAGAACTTTACAACTGTAATGCAGCCTATGTAAAAGCTCTGGAGCTGTCAAATGTGACGGTAAATGGTTCTGTAGATGCCATAGTTTCGGGCTGTAGCATTACGAGATCTCTGAATGTAGAGCAGGGCGGAAGCATCAGTAAGGATCTTAACATAAGCGTCAGCAACGTTATCAGCAGTTCAGCACAGTTTGTATACGGCGGTAGCTGTCTGGGAAATATGACGGTCAATGTGGATGGCATGAATGATGAATCCATAGTAGACGAAAATGGCGATCCGCTTGTGAACTCGTATGAATACGCGGGCAGCGACATGTTTACCATGATGGGCAACTTTGCACTGGCAGGGGAACTCAAGGCGGATATAGCAAAGATACATTTTGCAAAATGTGGACTCGCCGGAGGTGATTACAGTTGCGGAAATATCGGAACAAAGGTTGACATAACGTTGTCAGACAGCAGTATAAATGGACTGGCGGGAAATAATATTTTCTATCTGGCAAATGAGAGCTATTCCGGTTCAACCGAGAATACAGTTCCTGTTGATATAAAGATCAACAACACAGATTTTACAAATGCAGACGGAATAAGCTTCCAGATGTATATAGGTAATAACAAGGATGCAAAAGTTACATTTGATGACAAGTGCAGTATGCCGGAGAAGTATTATATGGCTCCAAGCATGAATACCACCGGCTCATCTGTTATAACCTATGGACAGAATATATATTATGGCGGACAGAATCTTGTGATAGACAAGGATGTAACTGCTGACAATATTTACTTTGGTAACTTCACAGAGAACGGAAGCCAGGGCAATGCCGTGATCGTTATCAACAAGGGGGTAACGGTAACTGCAAATGAGGGTATATATGCAGCAGGCGGTTCAAACATACTCCACAGTGGAATCCTCAAGGGAACATTTAAGGCGACTGATGGGTATCTGCCAAATATATTCTCAAAGGGGGGCGTAATAGAGGACTCGGCTGTAGGGGATGTTGCAAATGTAAATTATTCATTGGATGTTGTGTCCAACGAGAAGGCCGCAACGTACACCATGACAGGCAAGACGTCACAGTATATTGATCCTGATGGTACATATGTCAAGGGCGGCGCAGATGTCAAGATAACACCGACCGTGAACAAGGGATATATTCTTGACAAGGTGACCTTCAGAGGTCAGAGCGACACAGCGGAAAATTCAGCGGTTGAAGCAAATGGCGTGTACACGTTCAGCATGCCGAACGAGCCTTGTACAGTGACGATCGCAACGACAGGAAAGCAGATCGTGGTATCCAAGACAACTGTTGATCCATCGGCACTGCTTGGAAAAGAATACACGGCAGCTTCACCTCTCTATGACATGGCAGATCTTGTCATATCAAACGACGCAAGAGAGGGCGAGGTCACATACGAGATCGACGAGACAAATGGACTTCCTGAGGGACTCTCATTGATCGATGGCAAGGTTGTCGGAACGGCAAGCAAGCTTTATGAAGATGGAAAGAATGTCATAGTACATGTGACAGGAAGAAATGGTTCAAAGGCACAGCTCTCACTGAATGTGATCGTCTCAAATGAGGAGAAGAAGCAGGACAACCAGGATGGCCGAATCGTAGTTGACGAGGATGAGAAGACTATATGTCTCAACGGAACATCGGTGGTCATCCAGGCAAAGGATGACACAGAGACAGAGATATACGTGGACGACAATCAGGATGGACAGGCAGATGGCAAGACACCTCTGTACACCGGAGATCTGTCGGAGTACACGATAACAGGTGTCGAGGACAACGCCATAAGACGAAATATCAGGATCACCATGACGGGGGGAAATGTAAAAGCAATATACGGTGCAAAGGATTCAGAGCTTTCATATAAAGGCGGCGATGCGGTGAGTATAAATATCCGTGGTGGTAAGGCAGCAACTATGTATGTTCTGTCGAATTCAACCGTGGATGGAACCATAGCATATGAGATCGCAGAGAACACTGTAGATAAGGGCGGATTTGCAGCGGATACAACATCAAAATATACCGGTGCATTCATGAGAAACAGCAAGGATATCGTAACTATCAGAGGAACCTATGTTGTGAATAAGAAGCTCACGGCAATGGCTCTGATAATCTATGACAGTGCGGCAGTTGATGTAAATGCTCCGGTTGAGGTAACGGATTATGTGTCACTGAACGAGAGATCATCCGCAGTATTTAACGATACGCTGACCGCTGACAGGCTTGGTTATTCAAAGTATGCCAAGGCAGTTGTGAATGGAGATACGAAGCTTGCGGCTCTCAATATGACACAGTATGACACGACACTCACAATAGGCGAGGATGCGCTGTTTGATGTGGGCAAGGTCAACATGACATCAGGCTGGGCAAGAGTATATCAGAAGGGTACGCTCAAGTGTCCTTCAGACCAGTTCAGCAACACAGGTGTGTGGGTGGGCGAGCAGGAAAATTTAGTCAGATGATATAGATGCCAGCGGCTGGACAGGAGTGTATTACAGCTATGCAGGCGGCTCAACAAACATGGACAACACATCAGCAAAATTGGCTGCACAGTCATATGTAGTTGAATATGAGAATGTCAAATATGTTGCCTGCAAACAGGCGATCACAGTTAGCTATACCGATGTGCCGGGTTACACAGCCTATGTGTCGGCAAATGGCGGCGAGCCGGTACAGGGAAGCAACGGAAGTGCAAAGGTGACAGGCCCGGATTCATCTATGTCTATTGTAGTGGATTATGTGGCAGACCAGATAGACATCAGTAAGGAATACGCAGATCCGATTCTGGCGGCGGAGACCAAGTACACAGCGGATTCACCAGCGTACGATCTCACGATCCTCAAGGTTACAGGAGATACCACAAAGAATTATGGAACTGACATGCAGTACAGACTGAAGAGCGGTTCGACACTTCCATCAGGACTTGTGCTTGAGTCGGGTAAGATAACAGGAACAGCCAAGAATGCAGGTGAAAGCACAGTAACATTTGTCATAACAGGACGAAATGGAACACCGGTTGATTTCCCAGTGGTATTCAAGGTACTGCCGGCAGGCACGGAGATACCTGATATCAACAAGCTTGGTGTATCTGTGAACACAGAGGATAAGACCATTGATCTCGGTGGAAATTCAGCAGTGATAATAGTTGATCCGTCGGATAGCAGCAAGAGCTCAGTATATCTGGATGCTGATCATAATGGAGTGGCAGACGACAACAGACCACTCAGAATAGACCAAGAGGTTACATATGATCTGTCAGGCTACAGCATATCAGGCTATACGGACACAGCAAATAAATACACCGGTGACATATCGGTGACACTCAGAAGCGGAAATGTCGGCAATATATGTGCTGCGGGTTCAACTGACAGCAAGGCAGACCGAGTGACGATAGATGGAAATGTAACCATGACGATCATGAGCGGTTATGTGTCAGGCACTGTAGCTGCGGCAGGAAACGCTGATGTCAAGACAGTGACCTTCGCGGCAGAGGACGGAAGAGCAGGAAGCGTGGTATACGGTGCGTACAATACAAATGCGGAGAAGGTAGACTTCACATTTGCAAAGTCTGCACAGATGTACACACCGAAATCAACCAAGTCTGAGAATATGTATGTTACATCGGGTGGATCAGTATCCGGTGATGTGGATATAAGAGTTGGTATAACTGATCATTACAATACATTTATATACGGTGCGGATTACATGAACAAGCGCTCCTACTTCAACGGAGTGTCGGGAACAGCCGTATCCGGAAATGTGAACTGTGTGGTTGATGGAAGATGGTGCGCTGAGAAGTGCAACAACTTTGTCCAGCAGTCAGATGTGAAGGGAGATCTGTATGCCGAGATAAAGTCAGGAGAACTCAGAAAAAATGACGTCAACAATGAGCATAGCAAGGCATTGGTATTTAACTATGGTCACAGCATTGGAAATATATACGTCAAGGCAGGAACAGAGGGCGCTGTCACAGGTGACTTTGTACTTGCGGCAGGCGGTAAGGTTGGCAAGGTAGAGTATGTAGACGAGAATGCAAAGTCCACAGCTACTGTAAAGGGCACCGCTGACAATTACCGGGTTGAGAGTCTGGGTTCACTGTATATGTCTCTCGCCGGCAAATTAACTATAGGCGGAGACTACACACTTGACAGAGAGGTGGAGGTAAAACAGC
>ENA-OQMX01000303-OQMX01000303.1-human-gut-metagenome-genome-assembly--contig:-NODE-303-length-12404-cov-1.594852_pt1 | contig 12404 bp, 15 predicted proteins | sample MGYA00242622_ERZ504866 | MGnify/ENA primary metagenome ERZ504866 (study PRJEB26092, sample SAMD00036422) | human gut metagenome | host: Homo sapiens | study: EMG produced TPA metagenomics assembly of...
GGCCGAGGCGGCGGTACACCGCGCGCACCCGCTTCTGCAGTGCCTTGGATTCGATCATGGGCAGCATGCCCAGCGCCACGCACTCGCCGTGGTAAAGGCCCACGGTGCGGCGGCCCTTGATGCCCTTGACGGCCTCGATGCCGTGGCCGATGGTGTGGCCGAAGTTGAGCGCCTTGCGCATGCCCTGCTCAGTCTCGTCCTGCTCCACGATGTTTTTCTTGAACCGCAGGCTGCGGCAGATGATTTCGCCGATCTGGGCATCCACGTCGCCATTTTCAAAGATCGCGAACAGCTCAGGGTCTGCCAGCAGGCTTGCCTTGACGGCTTCTGCCAAACCGTTGATGAAGTGGCGGCGGGGCAGAGTGGCAAGGGTGTCCGGGTCCACGATGACCAGCTTGGGCTGCCAGAATGCGCCCACGATGTTTTTGGTATCGCCCAGATCCACGGCGGTCTTGCCGCCGATGGAGGAATCGATCATGGAAAGGGTGGTGGTGGGGCAGTTGATGAAGTCGATGCCCCGCATGTAGATGGAAGCGGCAAAACCGGCCAGATCGCCCACCACGCCGCCGCCCACGGCGATCACCAGATCGCCGCGGCCCATGCCGAATTCCAGCATCTGCTTGAGGACGGATTCCAGAATTTTAAAGCTCTTGCTGGCCTCGCCCTGCGGCACCGTGATGATGTGGGCATCCTTGCACTGGTCGGCCACCATCTGGGCGTACTGTGCGGGCACACCGCTGTCGGTCACAACGGCCACACGGCGGTCCAGCCGGGCAAACTGGTACAGGTTTTCCAGCGAGCCGCTCTTGACGATGATGTCATAGCTGCGCTCGCCCAGATTCATGGTCAGCTTGGTTCCGATAAAATCACTCATTTTGTATACACTCCTAACAGCCGCACTGTCCGGCAGGTGCGGTCAAGCTCGCGCAGCAGCGCGGCGGTCTCGCCGGCGGCGGCATCGCCCACCAGCTCTACATAAAAATATATTCAAAGGGGACGTGCGGCATGGGGCGGCTCTTGATGGACTCCATATTGAAGCCGCTTGCACCGATGACCTGAATGACCTCGGCCAGCTTGCCGGGCTTGTTATCCACCGTGAACAGCAGCGAGACCGGTTGCCCGCCGTGGGTTTTTCGCGGCTGAGCACGATGAACCGGGTGGTGTTGTCGCCGTCGGTATTGATGTTGGGCACCAGAATTTCCAGCCCGTACAGGGCGGCAGTCTCGGCGCTGGCAATGGCGGCCTTTGTCGGGTCTTTGCTTTCTGCCACGAACTTTGCAGCCATGGCGGTGTTTGCCATGGCGGTGGCGGGCAGACGGAACTGCTTTAAAAAGGTCTCGCTCTGGGCAATGGCCTGCTGGTGGCTGTACACGGTGCGCAGCTGGGAAAGCTGGGTGCCCGGCAGCACCAGCAGGTTCTGGGAGATGGGCAGGTCGTACACATCCACCACCCACAGGTCGGGGTGATTGTAGCACAGGTCCAGCACGGCGGAAACATCGCCCGCGTGGCTGTTCTCAAAGGGCACCACGCCGTGGGCGGCATCGCCCTTTTCCACGGCATCGAACACCTCATCCCAGGTGGGGCAGCTCACAGCCTCGGCATGGGGAAAGAGCGCCCGGAGCGCAATGTGGGCAAAGGCACCCTCCACGCCCTGATAGGCAGCGCGGTTGCGGCCCAGCACCTCGGCCTCGTACTGCTTGGCCACGTCCATCATGTTCTGCACATGATCCCGGTAATAGGGGCGCAGGGCCGGGTCCCCGATCCGCGCTTCGGCCTTATCCAGCACCACCTTTTCGCGGGCGGCATCAAAGATGGGCAGGCCGTGGGCCTTTTTGTATTCCGCCACGCTGAGCACCGCCTTCATCCGCCGCTCAAACAGGGCAGCCAGCTGGGCATCCACCGTGTCGATCTCCCGGCGGGCCTGTTCCAGTGCGTCCATCATTCCACATCCTTTGCATTTCGTGATACTGGATTAGTATACCATAACTCGGACACAGAAACAACAAAGGGCGCAGGGTTTCAGGGTGGATAACTTTTCAACTAGCACCTGCAAAAAGCGAATAGAATTGAAGAGGTGCCGCCCATGGGCAGCACCTCTTCAGCGTTTCAGATCTTCCCGGCTTCGCGCCGTTCCATAGTATCTCCCATAGGGGTTTTCCAGCTCAGCGGCACGGGGCGGAACCGGCACAGCAGGCGGTTCCGGCACGGGGGCCGGGCGGCGGGGCGCGCCTTTTTCCCGGCGCAGGAGGCGAAACCGCATCGGCTCACCCCTCCGCTTCCACGGTGGAGACTGCCCCGGCGGTCAGTGCCTGCCAGAGCTCCTCGCCGCCCGCAAGGTTCTCCTCAGTGCCGGTGTTCCATGCCCCGCGCATCCCGACATAGAAATCCGCGAGACAGGTCTGGCTGTCGCCGCCCCGGGCGTGGGTGGTGTCGGCGCGGTACTCGCCCAGGTCAAGCCCGGCCAGCACCGGGCAGTCCGTCCAGCGGTAGACCATGTTCCACCAGTCGCTGTCGCTTCCGGCTTCGGGCAGGGTGCCGTCCAGATACCGCAGAGCGCCGGTGCTCTCCTGAAAGCCCGCCGGGTCATACAGCAGGAACACTGAGCTCAGGCCGCCCGCCACATCTGTGGCCAGCTTGGTGGTGCCCGCCATGGTCAGGTAGGCATCGCTCTCGGTCTGGGTATCCCCGGCAGAATAATCCAGCGTGTAGACATTCAGGGTCACGACCGTTTTGCCGTCACCGTTCAGGTCCTCGCCGTACCGGGCCAGCTGCTCCTGCAGGGCGGTCACGGTGTCATCCGGCAGGTAGCAGGGGGCCACCACCGCCACATTATAATCGGGCTTGGTGGTAAAGAAATACTGCCCGATGAAGCTGTAAGCCACAAAGGCCGCTGCAATACCGATCAGGAGGACCCACTTGAGGTTATAATCCCACCAGTTGGCCCAGCGCTCTTTGCGGGTATACTGTTTTTCCGCCCGCGGGGCAAGGTCTGCGGGGTCGATGTCCCGCTCGTAACGATAGCTTGCCATAGTTCTCCTTACAGCTGGGCCAGAATGGTCTGGCGCACGGCATCGGGCAGCTGCTTCTGTTCAGCCTTGCTCATGCCTGCGGTCTGGATGGCGGGCAGGATGCGCACCCGGATATCGCCGGGCGTGGCCCGCAGGCCGTGGCCCTCAAACAGGCCCCGCGCACCGGAGATGGCCACCGGTACCACGGGCACCCCCGTCTTGATGGCAATGCGGAAAGCACCGGCCTTGAACTCGCCCGCGCCGCCCTCTTCGCCCTTGTAGCGGGTGCCCTCAGGGAAGATGACGAAGCTCCGGCCGCTCTCCACGATGGCAGTGGCATCGTTCAGGGCCTTGACGGAAGCGCGGATGTCATCCCGCTTGACGAACACACAGCCCAGCAGCTTCATCCAGCGGTTGAGCAGGGGGATCTTTTCCAGCTCCTCCTTTGCCAGAATGCCGTGGGGCGCGTCCAGCGCGGTCAGCAGGATGGGGATATCATAGTAGCTGCGGTGGTTGCCCACGAACACGCAGGGCCCCGCCGGGATATTCTTCTGCCCTTCCACTGTCATCCGGGCCCCCGTAACATGCAGGATGCCCCGGCTCCAGCGGGGGATGTTGGCCTTGACGATCTGCTCCACCGTGTCCAGATCCCCGGCAGCCAGGGCACGCTCGGCCCGGCGCAGGGTGGCATAGTGCACGATCATATAGCCAAACAGATAAACGAATAACGCAATGGTGCGTAAAATGCTCAAATTCCTTTCCTCCTTCCGGCCCAAAAGGCCAGTATCATTGTAACATACTTTGGGGCAAAATGGGAGAGAACACACTTTTTTTACAAATACGTGCTTTTTAGCTTGCAAAATCCACAAAATCCGGGTATATTTATAAGCAGAAAGGTAGCACAATGGCATTGCTGCCCATTACAAAAGAGAGGTATTCCGGAACAAATGGGTTTATTTCCTTCTTCTAAAGATTTCAAGGACGGGCCGGGCGTTGAAAAGGACACGCCCCGCAAAAGGGGCATAGGCCGCTTTTTTGAGCTGGTGGGCCGCGATATGAGCGGCATGTTCCTTGCAAACCTGCTGGCCTGCATCGGCTTTCTGCCGGTGATCTGCCTGGTGTACATCGGCTTCCTGATGAACAACCTGACCGTGATGATCGTCAGCGCCATTGCGGGCGGCATCCTTGCAGGCCCCGCGCTGGCCGGCATGTACGACACGGTGCTGCGCGCCCTGCGTGACGAGGCCGGTTACTGGTGGACGACCTACCGCCGGGCCTTCCGGCAGAACTTCAAGGCCAGCATCCTGCCCGGCATCCTGTACTGCGTGGTCGTCACGGTGCAGATCTTCCTGGTCTATTTCTGCTTCAACATGCTGTACCATGGCACCAAGTGGGCGTTCCTATGTGGGTGGCCACGGTGCTGAACCTTGTGCTGTTCCACATGCTGTTTTCCTACATGTGGCCCCAGATCGTGCTGCTGGATCAGCCCCTGCGCCTGACATTGAAAAACAGCCTGAACTGCATGATCGCGTTCCTGCCCCACGCGCTGGCCGCAGCGCTGGTCACCATCCTGTTCTGGGGCGTGGTGATCCTGTGCATGCCGCTGGGCCTGCTGCTCATGCTGATCTTCGGCTTCTGGTTCGTGACCGAAGTATCCTGCCAGATCATCTACGGCGATATTGAAAAGGTGTTCCACATTGAGGAGAGCATCCGCAAAATGAAGGATGCCGAGCTGGAAGCCGCCCTCCAAGAGGATTACGGCGAAAGAACCGACGACACCGAAGAGTAAATTTGAACTTCCGCAAAGGAGAGGTGCTCCATGGAACAACGGAATAATCTGGTTTTGCAGGGCACCGAGACCTTCTCCCGCGGGCAGCTGGACAATGTGGCACTGGACGGCGGTGCACTGGTGCTGGACAGCGTGGCGGGCCGCTGCCTGCAATACGGCAGCTACACCACGCCGAAATTTGCCATGCCGGCCTTCTGCAACCTGAATGTCAGCTGGAACGCCTTTGCGCCCCACAACACCATGGTGGAGGTGCGCTGCCGGGTATATGCCGGAGGAAACTGGACCGGCTGGATGAGCTTTGGCAAGTGGGCGCCGGGCTACCCCGCTGCAGCTGCAATTCCCAGAGTGACGACGGCATGATCTTCCTCATGGGCGATACCGTGACCGTGGCAACGCCCGGCGGCGGCACCGGCGTGCAGCTGCAGGTGAACCTTTCCACCAACGATGACAAGGTCTCGCCCGCAGTGCGCCTGCTGGCCGCGGCAGTGCGGCCGCTGGCGTGGGAGAAGCACAACGGCCACCCGCTGAACCGGCGGCTCTACCTGCCGGAATATTGTCTGAGCGCCCACGACCCCAGCTTTGGCCGTGAGATGGACTCCCCTTGTGATGGCGGCCCTGATGAACCGCTACGGCGAGGATATCCTGCCCGAGGAAGTGGCCTACGCCATGGAGGACAAAGCCACCAGCTCCACCGGCAATGCCGCCTTTGCGGCTGCTGCGGCGGGCTGCTGCGGCTACCCCTGCTGGCAGGCTTGGATGGATCTGGCCGACCTGCGCGCCCAGATCCACGATGACTGCTCCATCGCAGTCCGGGTGGAGCGCCGCGTCCGGGGCCAGCGGGACCCCGTGGGGGTCTGGATGGGCCTGCGGGGCTTTGGGCACGATGATGCCGTTCTGGCGGATTTCGTGCTGCTGAACGACCCCACTGCCGACAGCGACGGTGCCGTGAACTGCACCATGGCGCTGACGGATTTTATGCGATACTTCACGGGCCGGGCCATTGCCCTGCGGCCCAAGCAGCGGGAAGTGGCCGCTGATCTGCCCAACCGGGTGCGGTGCGACCTGACCCGCGCCGAGGATGGCAGCTATCTGTTTGAGCAGCGGGGCCAGCAGGACCCGCTGCCGGAGGATTTTTCCGGCTGGGCGGCCTATGCCGTCCACGATGGCGTGGCCCACGCCACCACTGCCCACCGCACCTTCCGCCGGATGGAGCGCACGCCCGAGGGCGGGCTGCTCTTCCCGCCCGAACAGCTGGCCGCAGGCGGCCGCTGCAGCGTGTACGCGGTGGACCAGACCGGGCGGATGCGGGTGGCGGAAGTCCGTCTCCCCGCGCCCCCCAAGCCCGCGGCAGAGCCTGCCGCACCCCAACAGGACCCAAGCACCGTGCAGCCCGGCCTCTGAGCCGGCAGCGCAAAGCGCTTTTCGGGATAGAAACCACAACATAGGGAGGAACACATTATGGCAAAGACGATCATCACTTTGGGCCGTGAGTACTGCACCGGCGGACGCTACATCGCAGAGGACGTGGCAAATGCACTGGGCATCAAGCTTTACGACAAGGAGCTGATCACCATGGCAGCAAAGAACTCCGGCTTGTCGGAGGAGGCTGTTGCCGCCAGCGAGAAACGGCACACCCACAGCCTGCTGTACAGCCTGTACACCATGGGCAACGAGCTGCCGCTGGGCGATCAGGTGTTCATTCTGCAGAGCCGTATCATCAAGCAGCTGGCCGAAGAAGGCCCCTGCGTGATCCTTGGCCGCTGCGGTGACTACGTCCTGCGGGAGCGCAAGGACGTGCTGCGGGTGTTCGTGTATGCACCCAAGGAGTGGCGCTTGCAGTACGCCAAGACCAACCCCTTGGTAAAGGCCAAGGACGAAAAGGGCATCAAGGACGAGGTGGAAAAGACCGACCGCAACCGTTCTGCCTACTACAACTACTACACCCAGAACCGCTGGGGTGATGCCCACAACTATGATCTGGCCATCAACGCTGCTCTGGGCCGCGAGACCTGCGTGAAGATGATCCTGGACGCAGCCGCCGCCAAGGAGAAGAACCTTGGCTGACCGCCCGGGCACTTCAAAATAAAACAACGATGATTCGTGGGTAGGGTGCTTTTGCACCCTGCCCACGTTTCGGGCAACGGCGACGACCGCGGCCTGCGGCCGAAACAGGGAGGAGCTGTTGGGGCAGCGGCCAGCAGGACACGAGTGCCGCATGGGCGGTCACGAAGTGGACGCTGGGAGCCGCAACCCGGGCGCTGATGCCGTTTCCGGTTTTCAGAAGCCCTGCCAGCTGCACAAGTGCGGCAATCTGTCTCTAGCAAACCCATCCCAATGTAAAAAAGGAGCAAACGTGGAAACAAAGCAACCCCAAACCTCTCCCGCCCAAATGCGGGAAAACATTATGGGCACCATGGAGATCAACCCTCTGCTGGTCAAGCTGAGCGTGCCCATGATGATCTCCATGCTGGTGCAGGCGCTTTACAACGTGGTGGACTCGGTGTTCGTGTCCCATGTGAGTGAAAGTGCCCTCACCGCTGTGTCCCTCGCCTTCTCGCTGCAGAATGTGATGATCGCTGTGGGCGTGGGCACCGGCGTAGGCGTGAACGCCATGCTGTCCAAAAGTCTGGGCGAAAAGAACCAGAGCCGTGCCAATGCCACGGCAAAAAACGGCATCTTTCTTTCGCTGTGCAGCTTCGTGGTGTTCCTCGTCATTGGCCTTACCTGCATGAAGCCCTATTTCTATGCACAGACCAGTGATGCGGCTATTGCGCAGCAGGGCATCCAGTATCTTTCGGTGTGCTGCATCTTCAGTCTGGGCCTTTTCACCCAGACCATGGGCGAAAAGCTGCTGGCCGCTACCGGCCGCACCCACCTGAGCATGATCAGCCAGCTGGTGGGTGCCGTGGTGAACATCATTCTGGACCCCATCTTCATCTTCGGCTACTGCGGCGAGGCCCTGTCCGGCACCACCGGCGCGGCGGTGGCTACGGTCATCGGCCAGTTCTGCGGTGCAGGCATGACGTTGTACTTCAACACCCGCAAAAACCCGGATATCCAGATCAGCTTCAAAGGCTTCCGTCCCAGCGCCAAGGCCATTGGCCGCATCTACACCGTGGGTCTGCCCAGCATCGCCATGCAGTGCGTGGGCAGCCTGATGACCTTTGGCATGAACCTGATCCTGATGGCCTTCTCCGCTACGGCGGTGGCGGTGTTCGGCGTGTACTTCAAGCTGCAAAGCTTTGTGTTCATGCCCATTTTCGGCCTGAACAACGGCATGGTGCCCATCATCGGCTACAACTACGGTGCCCGCAGACCGAACCGTGTGAAAAAGACCATCAAGCTGGCGGTGTGCTACGCCGAGGGCATCATGCTGGCAGGCTTCTGCATCTTCCAGTTCGCACCCCGGCAGGTGCTGAGCATCTTTGCCGCCAGCGACGCCATGCTGGCCATCGGTATCCCGGCCATGCGCATCATCTGCCTGCATTTCCTGCTGGCGGGCGTCAGCATCGTGCTCAGCTCGGTCTTTCAGGCGTTGGGCAACGGCGTCTTCAGCCTCATCGTTTCGGTCTGCCGCCAGCTGTTCGTGCTGCTGCCGGCAGCGTGGCTGCTGGCACAGACCGGCAATGTCAACAATGTCTGGTGGGCCTTCCTCATCGCTGAGATCGTCAGTGTCCTGCTGAGCCTTGGCTTCTACGCCCGCATCAACAAAAACATCATTGCCCCCATGTATTCCCCTGCCGAATGAGGGGCGTGAAAAACTGTCCCTGCAAAGGAAAGGAACGTGATCTCTATGGTAAAAAAGCTCAAATGGAATCTGGTGCTCATGAGTGCGCTGTATCTGGGTCTGGGCGTTTTTCTGCTCATGAAGCCCACCACGGCCCTGAACATCGTGTGCTATGCGCTGGGCGCTGTGGTGCTGGCCTGCGCGGCGGTGCAGCTCATCCGCTATTTTGTGGTGGAACGCGGTGTGTTCCAGAGCCAGCTCACCCTGATCTCCGGCATCATCTGTCTGGCATTGGGTGCGTTCCTGATCCTGCGCAGCGACATCGTGGTGAGTATCCTGCCCATCGTGTTCGGCCTGTTCGTGATCTTTGACAGCATCAGTCGTGTGCAGAACGCACTGGACCTGCGCCGCTGCGGCTATTCCAGCTGGAAGAGCTTTCTGCTGCTGCCGGTGCTCAGCGTGGTGCTGGGCGTTATCATGATCCTGAACCCCTTCGGCACCATGGAAACGCTGGTCATGGCCATTGGCATCATCCTGATCGTGGAGGGTTCCATCAACCTGCTCAGCGCCCTGTACACGGTGCTGGCCGTGCGCCGTTTTGCCAAGCTGCACCCGGAGACTCAGTCCATGCTGGAGTCCCTGACCGGTGAAGACCTGAACGGTGACGGCGTGGTCGCCCCCGGATGTGACCCGCACCGATGCCGAGGCCACTGCCGTGGAACTGGACGAGGTAGATGAGAGCGCCACTGTGGAACAGGAGAACGAGAAATAAGGAAACTCCTCCAGTCTGCTTCGCAGACAGCCCCCTCTGGGATGGGGCCTCTGGCCAAACCGGAGACTTTTCCGTTTCCGCGGAAGTTTGCCGGAATGCCAAAGGCTCCCTCAATGAGGGAGCTGGCAAACCCGAAGGGTTTGACGGAAGGAGTTCGCAATCAAAACAGCAAAGGATAAAAGAGAAATGGAAAAGTATGATCTGATTATTGTCGGTGCCGGCCCGGCTGGCATTTTTACCGCTGTGGAGCTGCTGCGCCACGGCAGCAAAAAGAAGATGCTGCTGGTGGAAAAGGGCAAGCCCGTGGAAAAGCGCCACTGCCCCAAAGCCGAAGTGGGCCACTGCGTCAACTGCCGCCCCACCTGCGCCATCACCACCGGCTTTTCCGGTGCAGGTGCCTTCTCGGATGGCAAGCTGAGCCTCTCCTATGAGGTGGGCGGCGACCTGCCCGCCCTGATCGGAGAGGAGTTTGCACAGGAGCTTATCGACTACACCGACAAGATCTATCTTGAGTTCGGCGCAGACCCCCATGTGGAGGGCATCTACACCGGCGAGGAGATCAAGGAGATCCGCAAGAACGCCATCCATGCCGGCCTGAAGCTGGTGGACTGCCCGATCCGCCATCTGGGCACAGAGAAGGCGCAGCAGCTGTACCTTGCCATCCAGAACTATCTGGCCGACAACGGCGTGGAGATGCTGTTCAATACTGAGTGCGAGAACATCATCCTTGAGAATGAGGAGTGCAAGGGCGTACTGCTGAAGGACGGCGATCAGGTCCGGCCTGTGTATGCGGATACCGTGGTCATTGGCACCGGTCGCCGCGGTGCGGACTGGCTGGAAAAGATCTGCGCCGAGCACCACATTGCCCACAAGCCCGGCACCGTGGACATCGGTGTGCGCGTGGAGTGCCGCAACGAGGTCATGGAAAAGGTGAACAAGGTGCTGTATGAGTCCAAGCTCATTGGCTACCCCAAGCCCTGGAAGAACAAGGTGCGCACCTTCTGCCAGAACCCCGGCGGCTTTGTGGCGCAGGAAAACTACGACAACGACCTTGCCGTGGTCAACGGCCACAGCTTCAAGGAGAAAAAGAGCGAGAACACCAACCTTGCGATTCTGGTCTCCCACAACTTTACCGAGCCATTCAACCAGCCCATCGCCTACGCCCAGAAGGTGGGCGAGCTGACCAACATGCTGGGCGCAGGCCACATCATGGTGCAGCGCTACGGCGACATTCTGGACGGCAAGCGCACTTGGCAGAAGGAACTGGCACAGTCCAACGTGAAGCCCACGTTGAAGGATGCCGTGGCCGGTGATATCACCGCCGCCATGCCCTACCGCGCCATGACCAACATCATCGAGTTCATCAAGATGCTGGATATGGTGGTGCCCGGCTTTGCCGCCAATGAGACCCTGCTTTACAGCCCCGAGCTGAAGTTCTACTCCAACAAGGTCAAGATGGACGAGAACCTCGACACCAACATCCGGGGCCTGCACTGCCTGGGTGACTCCTCCGGCTGGACCCGCGGCCTGATGATGGCCTCCGTCATGGGCGTGCTCATGGGCCGGAAGCTGGCCGAAAAGGAAGGGTGCTGATCGCACCTTCCCGCCCCTCAAAACGTAAAAGGACTGCTCCAGCGGAGCAGTCCTTTTTTGTAATTTCAGCGGCTTTTCTCCGTCCTTTTCCCACTTTCGGCACCATGCATAAGAAAACCGCTGGATCCATTACGCCGCCCCCAACACACAGGCCGGTTTTGATGCACCCTGCATCAAGAAATCCCGGTTTATTTTGGAATGATATGCATTTTCTTGCCAGATTCAATTGATTTTTCACCAAAAAATCGGTATACTATTCCCAGAGTACTGTGCGTTGTGCCCAATGCACAGCGCGCACAGGGAGGTATTGCTATGCACGATTCCCCGGGAAGCGTCGTCACCCAGCTGTGCTCCGGGCTCCAGCTTTACAGCGCCGAACGGCGCATTGCGGACTGCATTCTTGCAGATGTAAAGTGGGCCTCGGTCGCCACCTCTGCGGAGCTTGCAAAGGCCAGCCACTCGTCCGAAGCCACGGTCACCCGGCTGTGCCACAAGCTCGGCTACGCAAATTACCGCAAATTCCAACTGGAGCTTGCGCGGGATGTTCTGGAGCAGCAGGAAACGGAGGCCCGCAAAAAGGCCCCCCAATGACCCGCTGCATCAGGCCCTGCTCGATCTTCAGAACAATCGTCAGGAGGAGGTTCAGGCCACCATTCAGGCTTTGAACCTTGTCCAGCTGAGAAAAGTGCTGTCCATTCTGCGGGCGGCAGAGATCATTGAGATCGAAGCCAACAGCAGCAGCCTGCCCGTTGCCATGGATGCCTCGCTCAAGCTGGGCAGTCTGGGCAAGCGCTGCACGATCAACCCAGTGCCAGAAAAGGCACGGTCTTTCGCTTCGGCACTGACCCCAAAAGATGCCCTGCTGCTCATTTCCAGTGCAGGCCGCTGCGAGGCGTTGGAGACAGCCGCCCGTGCCGCCAAGAAGAACGGCACACCGGTCATCCTCATCACCTGCGACAAGCGCTCGGCGCTGGCAGGCCACGCCAGCTATACCCTGCTGGCCTCCAACCGTATCCAGCGCATTGCCAGCGATATGCTGCCTTTCCCAACTTTCGGCAGCGCTGGTGGTGGAGGCGCTCTACTACCTGCTGGTGGGCAATTTCGATCTGAATTAAGCGCAAAAAGTCCCGGCGTTCTGGTCGGGACTTTTTGCTGTGTTTAAGCGATCATGCGTTAAAAACGTACTTGTCCATGCGGTGGAACGCCTCCTCGATGCGGGAACGGGGAGAAGCCAGATTCATGCGCAGGTGGCAGGGGCCAAAGAACATGGTGCCGTCCTGGATGGCAGCGCCCACATCCCAGCAGGCGTGCTCCACATCCTCAATGGTCTTGCCGTGGGCCTTGCACCAGTCGGTGCAGTCCACGAACAGCATATAGGTGCCCTGCGGCTTGGAGACGGTCACGCCCTCGAAATGCTTCTCGATGTAATCACAGGCAAAGTCGATGTTGCCGGTCAGCACCTCGCAGAGCTCGTCGGTCCACTCGTAGCCCTCGGGCTTGTAAGCAACCGATCAG
>ENA-OQMX01000309-OQMX01000309.1-human-gut-metagenome-genome-assembly--contig:-NODE-309-length-12312-cov-3.061469_pt1 | contig 12312 bp, 15 predicted proteins | sample MGYA00242622_ERZ504866 | MGnify/ENA primary metagenome ERZ504866 (study PRJEB26092, sample SAMD00036422) | human gut metagenome | host: Homo sapiens | study: EMG produced TPA metagenomics assembly of...
AAATATCGCAATCTTTGCAGTGTGCACCAGAGCAGATCTGAATATTCCACCCTCGCAGTCGCAGTGTTCCTGTTCGCACACCTCATGGATATTCTTCTCTCCCAAATGTCCGTGGTCGTGACTGTGCTCATGGACATAGTCATGCACATGTCCCTTTCCTTTCTTCTCAGCAGCATCCTTGTACACTATATTCTGTGTATGTATGGAGCTTTCTGCCGCTTTTGCAGTGTCACTGTGCACATGTCCGCCATGGTGTTCGTGTTCATCATGTCCGCCATGTCTGTGGACCGGATCTATCTTCTTTACCTGGACCGGCTTTCTCAGTCTGTCCAGCACAAATCCTACTATATAGCCTGTTATTACGGCTATGACCGCCTTTGTCGCAAGGATCTTCACTATTGTCCCCGCGCTTATCGCGTCATTTGACAGCATGATCGGCAGCATCTCGTCCGAGGTTGACATGAACACGGCTATGAGCACGCCCGCCCCTATCACGCCTCCGCTGTACAGGTTGGATGCCATAAGTGAAAATCCGCACTGTGGCACTATTCCCAGCACTCCGCCAATCAATGGACCAAGCTTCTCTGCCTTTCCAAGCACATGCGCCTGTCGGCCTGCAGTTTTTCTCTCAAGCCACTCCATGACCACATAGGTGATGAGCAGAAACGGGATGAGCTTCACCGTATCAAACAGTGCATCCTTAAATGAATCTATAAGCAATTCCTTCATATTATAAAACACTCCTTCTCAGATCAGCACTCGTAGATATTGTACCCACAATTGTCCTGACTGAATCCAAAATACTCCTCGTTGGTCATATCCATGAAATAGCTGCATATCACCCTGCATATTCCGTTATGGCAAACAAACAGTACCGACGAATCCGGATAGGTCTCGCGGGTTTCAATTATCAGATCGTACGTTCTCCTGGCAATATCCATCATGGATTCTCCACCAGGATATCTGTATGCGAACATTCTTTTATTGTTCAGGAAATCCCTGTCGTCCCTCTGGACACCCTCATACACACCGTAATCCTGTTCTATAAGCCTTTTCATCCGTAAGTACCGGCAAATGCTTTCTCTCCGCCACCGCTCGTGCTGTCTCCTGTGCCCTGGAGAGCGGCGATGCTATTATCACGTCAATAGAGCAGCTATCCAATCTCTCTGCAGGAGCTGTGCCTGCTGAAGTCCTTTATCTGTAAGAGGGGAATCTGTCCTGCCACAGACCTTATTAAGTCTGTTCCATTCCGTCTCTCCGTGTCTTGCAACATATAACTTCATATGGGTTCTCCTTCCAGTCATATTGGGTATCTGCTCTTTTTACCAACTGTGTATTAACTACAAAAATCTCATGTCTTTATAATATTAAGCATTTTTGCAAATTAATCAACTGTTTTCGGCTGTTAAAGCGTCTGGAATTATCTTCTATATGCTCATGCTGTCTGAGCTCGAACTATTGTCTTTGTTCTGTGAACTGCCATTTGTGCTGTCATTCTGCCCATTATCTGAATCACCATCCAGTCTCTGCATATTTCCATCATCTGAGTTGCCGCCCGGTTCTCTGTATTCCGCCATTTATCTAAATTGCCGCCCGGTCTCTGCATTCCGCCTGAGCCCTCGCTGTATGTAATATCATCCAGTGTAAATGTACTGCTCTGGTCACCGACAGTCAAAGTGTAGTTATCCCCCTGTTTCATGTCTGATGTGCTGATAACAACCGGTTAAATTTCTTATCCACCTTATAGCTGAGCACCTCCTTGCCATCTGAATCAGTAAGTGTGATCGTTTCGCCGGCGTCAACCCACTCATCAAAGTTAACAAGAGCCGAGCACTGTGTGGACTCATCTCCAAATCCCTGAGCCATACCGGAACCACCCACAGCTACGATCTCGCCGCCTGTTATCGCAGCACAGATTCCGTAGTCCATCGCGCCATTGCCATTGTCAGAAGGACCAAGTACATACACGCTGCCTCCTGTAATTCCAATGTAGCCGTTGGAATCTATTCCATCACCGTTGGCATTTATATTTATCGTTCCTCCTGTTATAAGAATATATGCATCATTGTCGGCATCCATGTCCACTCCGCCCATACCTGGGCCGCCTCCAAAACCATCATGGTTGTCTCCCGAGCCTGAGCTGCCTCCAGCTGCATTGAAGCCGTCATCACTGGATATCACATCTATATCACCGCCAGTCACAAGGATCTTATCCCCCTCTACCCCCTCACAACTCTTAGATACATCTATATCTCCACCAGTTATTATCAGAAGTCCCTCCGCATGGATCGCGTCATCGCCAACCGATATGTTGATATCTCCGCCTTCTATATATACATATCCATCCTGCTGGTCGTCATTTCCCGCATGTATACCATCCTCATCACAACTCAGGTTAAATGTTCCATCCGCAATTCTCACGCTATCCTTGCCGTTCAGGCAGTGATCCTGACTGTATATGGTATAAGTGCCGCCTGTAACCACCAGGTCATCCTTGGACACGATTCCATGTCCCGTAGTGTCTTTGACCGTCAGGCTTCCGGTGCCGTTAAGTGTAAGGTCGCATTTGGCAAATATCACGGCATCCACATTGTTGTCATCCGTCTGAACGTAGTCCCCGGACACCGTAAGGCTGTTCTCTGCCCCTTCCGCCAACGTCACAAATACCTTGTCAGCGTTCTTCGCATATATTGCCGCATAGTCCACAGCCGTGATCGATACTCCGTCAAGTACAAGTTGAACCTTATCGTCATCGCCCGCATCCACCACGATGGTGCCGTCTGTGAGTGTCCCTGACAGAACGTATACACCTGCCGCTTTGATCGTCACCACGCCGTCCTCAATCTGTACATTCGAGCTGTTACAGGTTGCTGTCTTTCCCGACAGTGTTATCTTCACAGCCTCACTCTCATCATAGGTTCCCGCCAGATCCCGCTTCGTGAACATATCTGTTATATCTATATCCGCACCGCTCATGGATTCATCTATAGCCGCCTGCATCTCCTCCACAGTCATCTCTGTCTTTACACTGGTATTCTCTGCATCCGCACTGCCATTTGGGCTTTCTTTATCAGCGTCAGTCTCTGTGCTCACATCACTTGTCACCTCAGTATCTGAAGTCGAGCTTGTGCTCTAGGCTGGTTTGAACATCCGGCAAGCATTGCCATGCACATGGCCGCTGTCAACCCTATAGCCAGACATTTGCGGATTTCCGCTCTACGTCTCATATATTTATTCTTCCTCATACGATCATCTCCTTACTAAGTATCTGCCTTATCAACTGACTTCTACAATGTCATGTCCCCCGAATCCACCTGTGCCAGCATGATCTCAAGGTTGCCATTTCTCACTCTGAGCTTATCTATCATATCCTTCTGATTTGTGTGCTTCTTAAGCTTCACCACATATGTAAGCTTGAACAGGCTTCCCATGTTGGTCGTCTTCACATTTATCAGTCTGTAACTGTCTGTACAGTCGACAAGTATCTCATCAAATGCCTCTGTATAGTCGAGATTTTCAGGCACGGTGATCTTCAGGGCTCTCTCTTCATCCCTTCCGCCGCCAAATCCAGTAAGGCTGCAAATGAACATCGCTCCGCCTAGTATGGCGGCAAATAATACTGCATATCCTATAAATCCCATTCCGGTCACAAGTCCTGCTCCCATCGCAAGGAATATGGCGCATATCTCCTTTGCCGAACCTGGAACCGATCTGAACCTTACAAGGCTGAATGCACCTGCCACAGCAACACCCGCGCCAACATTGCCATTTACCATCATGATCACCACGCACACAACCGCAGGTATAAGTGCCAATGTCACCAAAAAGCTCTGTGTATATTTACTCCTAAACGCGTACACCCCTGCAAGGAATACGCCTATCACAAGAGATACCGCTATGCAGATCAGAAACTCCTGCACCGTTATCGTTGTCGCCGTTCCAAATATACTGTCAAATAATCCTGTCATCTTCTATCTCCTCCTGTCTATGTTTGCCACTTTATCATTTAAATAATTCGTCTTTTTTAGTTTCTGGCTTTAAATGTATATGATCCACTTATGTCAGCCTACCATCTGTTTATACGCCTCTCCATACTTTGAAAATGACGTCTTGTATGCTCCATACTTTGTCAGCAGATGTGACAGCCACAGCGGGAACCCACCTGCCATCTTGATCTCCATCAACACCTTATATTCTGGTATGACCTTGTGCCCATATGGTTCTTTCTGAAGTGTCAGATCATCATTCTGCCACAGTATATTGTAATCAAACGTGATCCTGAGCTCCGGATCATCTATCCCTTTGTAGGAATCTCTCTCATACGAGAGAACCACCGCAGGCTCCAGATCTTTGTATACCTGCATGAAATAATCGATCTCTCTGCCGATCTGACAATCCTTGTGCAGCGGCTGGCCGCCCACCAGATAATCCATGGCCTCCTGTTCAGGCACCTCCAGCCTTCTTTTGTACACAACAGATTTGTATTTCTTCTTGAGCTCAATAAAAACCTCTGAATCGTCATCCGGGACTCCATAGCTTCTGAGCCTGAGCTTTTCTTTGTAAACCGGCTTTTCTATGGAGTCTCTGATGAGCCTGTGGGAAGGAGTGTCGAAATATATGTTAATGATCTGGCTATGTGCAAACCTGTCCGGTTGCATATACCTTATCATTTCGCTCATTATCTGCTCGTACTGTTCTCTATCTAACATGTACTTAAGTTCATATCTTTTAAACGTGTTGTCTGCCATAAGCATCATCCTTTCTTTACCTTATTCCCTATTGATGATGCTATAATAGCCTGTAAAACTTAAACGAACTTTAAATATAAAAAATTGTCTTCGGTGACTCCTGTTGGTGTGTATTCTCTACGTTGTATATCCAATCGGTAGTGTCGGCGACCGAACTTTGACGCTTCTGTGCCGCCGCAGAGAGCTAGGCGCCCTTATCGTGCTTGGCGCGGCGTGCACGATGGAAACAAAGTCAAAGTGAGGGTAGACAAACGTGATTGGATATACAACATAGAGATTACACCAACAAGAGTCACCGAAGACAACCGCAACGCAAAAACGCCCATCTGTGGATCACTCCACAGATGGACGTCTATAGTCTTATATTATAATCTTATGTCTAGTTGATTTGAAGATAAGGCTCCCGCCAAATGCTTAGGATTAGCAAACGCCCTGAGCAAGCATAGCGTCAACAACCTTCTCGAAGCCGGCGATGTTAGCACCTGCAACATAGTCTGCGTTTCCGCCAACTGTCATGTTGTATCTCTTTGCTGCATCTGAGATGTTAGCGTAGATTGTCTCCATGATTCCCTTGAGCTTGCCATCAACTTCCTCGAATGTCCATGAAAGTCTCTCGCTGTTCTGGCTCATCTCAAGAGCTGATGTAGCAACACCACCTGCATTTGCAGCCTTACCACCAACGAAGAGAACACCATTCTCCTGAAGGTACTTAGTAGCCTCAAGAGTTGTAGGCATGTTAGCGCCCTCTGTTACTGAGATAACGCCGTTTGCAACAAGCATCTTAGCATCGTCAAGGTTAAGCTCGTTCTGTGTAGCACATGGAAGAGCAAGGTCACACTTGATTGACCATACGCCGTGATCATTTGCATCCTTCTTTACATGGTACTCAGCTGATGGTCTAGCAGCAGCATAAGCATCAAGACGTGCTCTCTTAACTTCCTTAACTTCCTTAAGAAGTGCAACATCGATTCCCTCTGGATCGTAGATCCAACCTGTAGAATCTGAACATGTAACACACTTAGCACCTAACTGATGTGCCTTCTGGATTGCGTAGATTGCAACATTACCAGCACCTGATACTGCACAAGTCTTGCCTGCGATATCAATGTCATGATCCTTTAACAGTGCGTTTGTAAGGTAAAGCAGTCCGTAACCAGTAGCCTCTGTACGAGCAAGTGATCCACCATATGTAAGTCCCTTACCTGTGAGAACTCCCTCGTATGATCCACGGATTCTCTTGAACTGACCGAACATGAAACCGATCTCTCTAGCGCCTGTTCCGATATCTCCAGCTGGAACATCGACATCAGCACCGATATACTTACAAAGCTCTGTCATGAAGCTCTGGCAGAATGCCATGATCTCTCTGTCTGACTTACCCTTAGGGTCGAAGTCTGAACCACCCTTACCACCACCGATTGGAAGTGTTGTAAGTGAGTTCTTGAAAACCTGCTCGAAACCAAGGAACTTAATGATACCAAGGTTTACTGATGGGTGAAGTCTGAGACCTCCCTTGTATGGTCCAATGGCATTGTTGAACTGTACACGGAAACCTCTGTTGACCTGTACCTGTCCGTTGTCATCTACCCATGGTACTCTGAACATGAGCTGTCTATCTGGCTCTGTGATTCTCTCGAGGATAGCATTCTTTCTGTAAAGCTCCTCATTTGCCTCGATACAAGGTCTGAGTGAATCAAGAACCTCTGTTACTGCCTGTAAGAACTCAGGCTGATCTGCATTCTTCTTCTGTACTATCTCGAGTACTTCATCAACATATGACATAGTAAAAAATCCTCCTAAACTGATTATATATCGTGACCTGTTAATTATTTTCTGACCACGCTCCCTATTATAGTATAGGAAATTAAGATTGTAAAGAAAAAACTTGTGAAATCTAAGTATTTTTTTGTTTTTGCTTAATTTTCCCCTGTTTTTATCAATTAAGCTTATTATTTATAAACATTCTTCTTGTTTTGGGGTATTTCCCGCTGAGTTAAACGTCTAAAGTCTTTTCGACACAGTTTTCACTTTTTACTTCTTCTCCTCATCGTGGTGAAGATCATTCTTCCAGTATCTGCATCTGTGCTTTACATTTGTGGAGAATACGATCTGAGTCTTTGTCTTGCCAAATCTCTGAAGTTCACCAACAAAATGATCGAGATCTGCTGTTGTCTTGAAACGTACCTCAATGAGCATTGAGTAATCTCCTGTCACACAGTTGCACTCCACAACATTTAACACGCTGTCTATATATGGATAGAACTCAGCCTTCTGCTCAGGTGAAACCTCCAGATTGATAAATGCCTTGATATAATGACCCATAGCCTCCGGGTTGAGCTTGGTCGTAAATCCCTCAAGCACGCCCTCGGCAAGCATCCTGTCTATTCTTGTTCCAACTGCTGTAGGTGACATGGACACCTCAGCGCCTATATCCTTGAGTGATACACGTGCATTGTCCTGAAGCATGGCAAGTATCTTCTCATCCACCTCATCCAGTCTGTAGTATATCAGTTCTTTCTTTTCCATAAGATGTCTTCTCCTTCTCACTTTCTAAGGCAATTACAATATTATCCTACATAACCGCAATTGTCCTTTTCCCTATTCAAGCACCTTATCTCGTGGTGCAACTTGTGTTTCACAATCATATTAGCATATTTACTTAAGATTATAAATGTGTAGTGTCATTATATACCCTGCTCTGCGCAAATTACAACCTGATTTTTATGTATATTTACCGTTATACCCAACCTGGATTTTTACCCATAAGTTTTCGTCATTTTACGATATAATTATCCTCAAGCCAGTGCGCACCCCATCCTCATCATTTGATGATATAACCGATGTGGCATACCTTTTTAGCTGTTCATCAGCATTTTGCACTGCGTAGCTTTCGTCAGCAAGTTCAAACATATCTATATCATTCCTGCCATCTCCAAAGGCAACCACCCTGTCGCATTCCAGAAGTTCCTGCAACTGTTTTATTGCATTTGCCTTAGATGCTGCAAACGGCATGATCTCCAGCCATTGTTCATCTGTATAAATGTCTTTCTGATATACACAGTGAAATTTATCCTTATACTTATCGTACAACGGTTTTAATTTTCCGGACTGTCAATGCAGGTTATGTAGAAAATATCTCCCACTTTCAAGTTCTCTGCTGACTTTACGATATTTGTCCTGACATCCCCCTGCCTGCTGAGCAGGAATTTCTTCATACCATCTGTGCACAGCTCCGGAACATACGAAAATTTCTCCTTGCCATCTATCCGCGCATACACTATCGGAAATATCTGATTACCGAACAGATCGTCAAGCACTGATCCTACCGATTCATCAAAGTAATTTGCAGCAAGGACTTCACCGGTAACATTGTCTACGATAAACGCCCCATTGTATACGATCAGTGGAATTTCTGCCCGCAGTCCGCTTGTCACCTTCTTAGCTGTGATAAGGGAGCGCGCCGTGGCATAAGAGAATATCATTCCTCTATCTGTCAGATTATTGATTACACTGTTTGTATACTCGGATGTGGTCTCATCGCTGCGAAGAAGCGTACCGTCCAGATCTGATACATATAAAGTTTTCATGTTGTCACCCACCTATCACAATTTTTCTGCAATACATACTATATTTCTACAACTCACACATTTTCATACAACGTGCATTATTTCTTATAATGCTTTCGTTTTCCCACAATTCACTCGATTTCCTACTACCCACTAGATTTTCAATTTTCTACTACATACTAGTTTCCATAACACTCTATCTTCTGTACAGGATTTCCACATCGCCGTCCACGAATCCAGCGGCAACAGCCTCGTACTTCTTAAGTTTCTCAGCATATTTTCCTTCTGTGAGATACTTTCTGATCATCTCACAGGAAATATCAAGTATCTTCTCCCAGCCTACACCCTGCTGCCATTCGTACAGATCTTCCCCTGTCGTGAACTCCTCGTAACAATTCCAGTCCTCGTCCTCCTCGTCAAAATAAGTTGAACTTATCAACTGGATCGACCAATGCAAGTCCACCTCTTCATATATATTGAAGTTGATCGCCACCCCCGGCAGCGGCATATTCTCATCTAAAATTCTGTCTAACCATTTTGCAAATTCATCATACATAACTAATCCCCCGTATATAAAACAAAGCTGATGTGAAGTATTCTCTATACACATCAGCCTCGTTTTATGACTCTATATAATTATTACTTGTTGTTCTTGATGTACTCATCAATTCCCTTTGCACCAGCTCTACCAGCTTCCATTGCAAGTATAACTGTTGCAGCACCTGTTACGGCATCGCCACCGGCATATACGCCTTCCTTGGTTGTCTGTCCGTTTGCCTCTTCTGCAACGATACACTTCCACTTGTTTGTCTCAAGTCCCTCTGTTGTAGATGAGATAAGTGGGTTTGGTGAAGTTCCAAGTGACATGATTACTGTGTCAACGTCCATTGTGAACTCTGAATCTGGAATCACAACAGGTCTTCTTCTGCCTGATGCGTCTGGCTCACCGAGCTCCATCTTCACACACTTCATACCGCATACCCAGCCGTTCTCATCCTCAAGGATCTCTGTTGGGTTTGTGAGGAGATCAAATATGATTCCCTCTTCCTTAGCATGATGAACCTCCTCAACTCTGGCTGGGAGCTCCTCCTCTGAACGTCTGTATACGATATGCGTCTCAGCGCCAAGTCTGAGTGCTGTTCTTGCTGCATCCATAGCAACATTTCCACCACCGACAACGGCAACCTTCTTACCTCTCATGATAGGTGTATTTGAATTCTCGTCAAATGCCTTCATGAGGTTGCTTCTTGTGAGGTACTCATTTGCTGAGAATACGCCGTTGGCATTCTCGCCTGGGATACCCATGAACTTAGGAAGTCCTGCACCTGATCCGATGAACACTGCGTCAAATCCCTCATCCTCAAGGAGTGAGTCGATTGTGACTGACTTTCCTACTACTACATTTGTCTCTATCTTAACACCAAGTGACTTGATGTTCTCGATCTCCTTGGCAACTACCTTCTCCTTTGGAAGACGGAACTCTGGAATTCCGTATACGAGAACTCCGCCCGGCTGGTGAAGTGCCTCGAATATAGTTACATCGTAACCCATCTTTGCAAGATCTCCGGCTGCTGTCACACCTGAAGGGCCTGATCCGATGACTGCCACCTTGTGACCATTCATCTCCTTTGCAGGCTCTGGCTTGATTCCGTTCTCACGAGCCCAGTCAGCAACAAATCTCTCAAGCTTACCGATGGATATCGCCTCGCCCTTGATTCCTCTGATACACTTCTGCTCACACTGTGTCTCCTGTGGACATACACGGCCACATACAGCAGGAAGTGCTGATGACTCGCTGATGATCTTGAATGCCTCGGCGAAGTTGCCCTCCTTGACCTGAGCTATAAATCCAGGGATATTGATAGATACAGGACAGCCATTCATACATGGGGCATTCTTACATCCTATACATCTTGAAGCCTCAGCCATAGCCTCCTCTTCATTATATCCGTAACAAACCTCTTCAAAATTCTTTGCACGTACCTGTGGCTCCTGCTCGCGAACCGGCACTCTCTTCCAAACATCTACTTCTATAGCCATTACTTGTCACCTCCACAGTTTCCACATCCGCCATGATGTGTATCGCCCTCTTTTGCTGCAAGGAATGCTCTGCCCTCTGCAGTCTTGTAGAGCTGCTGGCGCTGCATAGCCTCCTCAAAGTTCACCTTGTGACCATCGAACTCTGGTCCGTCTACACACGCAAACTTAACCTCTCCGCCTACTGTTACACGGCAGGCACCACACATACCTGTTCCGTCTACCATGATAGGGTTAAGGCTGACAACTGTAGGGATCTCAAGCTCCTTTGTGAGCTTACATACGAACTTCATCATGATCATAGGTCCGATGGCAACACATACATCATACTTGTTGCCAGCGTCTACAAGTTTCTGGATCTCATTTGTAACGACACCCTTGCTTCCATATGAACCGTCATCTGTTGTGATATACAGGTTGCCGGCTACCTTCTTCATCTTGTCCTCAAGAATGATGAGTGACTTGTTTCTTCCTCCGATGATGACATCAGCATCGATGCCCTGCTCATGGAGCCACTTTACCTGTGGGTATACAGGTGCTGTTCCAACACCACCTGCAACGAAGAGGATCTTCTTTTTCTTGAGTTCTTCTATATCCTCCTTGCAGAACTCTGATGGACAACCAAGTGGTCCAACGAAATCCGCAAATGAATCTCCTGCCTTCTTATTCTTCATCATCTCTGTAGCAGCTCCAACTACCTGGAATACTATAGTGATGGTTCCGTCCTCTCTTGAGTAATCGCAGATAGTGAGAGGAATTCTCTCTCCATCCTCTGAACCTCTGACAATTACAAACTGTCCCGGAAGACATTTATTTGCAACTCGTGGTGCAACCACGTCCATGAGGTATATGGTCTCTGTCAACTGTTCAACCTTAGTAATCTTATACACTCTGTGCTCCGTCCTTTCCGACAGTCAAATTCTGACTGTTATGATCATTTTATTCTGTAAATGGGTGCAAACGCCCCTATTTATACACGTACGTACTTAATTTAGCAAAAAATATCAACAAAATCAAGGTATATGTAAAAATAGCACTGTTCTAAAAATTATCCTCAGGTGCAAAAAATCCCGCCAAAAGAGAAAATTTTCTCTCTGGCAGGGACTATTATATCTTACTTTATATTACTGTCTCTTTCTCTTCGCCTTGGCCTTGAGTGCTTCCTCTTTCCGTCTCTCGTTCTCCTGAATTATAAGCTTCTTCATTCCCTCCAGCTTTTTCTGGTTCAGCCTTATCTGCTCAAGCTCGCTCTCCGCTGCCTGCTGTGCCTCTTTGCTCTGGAAGGTGACAAACTTGTCAAATGCTCCCGGATAGGCAAATGTCTTTTCTACATTATTATAAGAAAATACAATTCTTATATGGCTTCCATCACATTCCATCACACTGCCTTCACCAAACTTCACATGGTTTACTTTTTCATTCTCAAACATTATTACATCCTCCTATCCATATTATTTCCATCTATAATACTGTTAAAACAAACTCACTAAAATTACGATATGATGCACCTGTCTGTTTCGATCTGCAAGGCTGACTCTGTTCACTATGTGTTCTTCCTGCTACTAATTATACTGTAACAAAAAAATCGGCACTTTTTCCAGTTAAAAATGCCGACTTTTTTTATTTTCGTGAAAATAGTCACTACGAGTCATGGTTTTTGTTCATTATTGATTTCTCAAACACATGAACCATACAAAAATGTACTCATATTTTTACCAAGCCATATTGTGCACTTTTATCTATCTTGCATTTGCTTTGAGAAGTTCCGCAACCTCCGTCTCTGTTGCAAGTGAGAGTGCCTTTGCTGCCAACTCATCTGCTTCAGCCTTCGACCACTTGGCTATCGTTCCTCTTGTCGCAAGGACTGAAGTGGCACTGACTGAAAACTCTCCCAGTCCAAATGATATGAGGAGAGGTATGAGCAACGGATCTGCTGCCGCCTCACCGCACATCGCCTACCA
>ENA-OQMX01000312-OQMX01000312.1-human-gut-metagenome-genome-assembly--contig:-NODE-312-length-12236-cov-2.944669_pt1 | contig 12236 bp, 10 predicted proteins | sample MGYA00242622_ERZ504866 | MGnify/ENA primary metagenome ERZ504866 (study PRJEB26092, sample SAMD00036422) | human gut metagenome | host: Homo sapiens | study: EMG produced TPA metagenomics assembly of...
GTGGCAGGACCGCAACGGCGGTTACACCCGCATCATGAAGCTCGGTAACCGTAAGGGTGATAACGCTCCTATCGTTATCATGGAGCTCGTCACCGAGCCTTGCACGCCTAAGGCCAAGAAGGCTGCTCCGGCCCCCAAGAAGGCCGCTGCTCCCAAGAAGGTCGAGGCTGTCGAGGAGGCTCCTGCTGAGGAGACCGCTGAGTAGACATTCTGTCTGCATAGGCTATATTCGAGGGGTACGTTCGCGTACCCCTCTTTTTTGTCGCAATACCGTTGCTAGTTTGTTGGGAGCGCCTATGACTGCGCCGTCTGATTTCAATTCGACCCCCGAGCTTGACGCCACCCTTGTATTTCGCGTGGCCTACGATGGCTCCTCCTATAGCGGATTTGCCGAGCAGCCGGGCCAGACGACGGTCGCGGGCGAGCTGCGCCGTGCCATTGAGACGTTGCTGCGCCGCCCAATCGATCTGACGTGCGCGGGCGTACCGATGCCGGCGTTCATGCGGTGGCCCAATACATCAGCGTGCCTGTAACGGACGCTGAGCTCGCTTTGACGCGCCGTAGGTGGCTGAGGGCTATGGATGCCCTCCTGGGCAAAGATATCGCCATAAACGAGGTCTACAAGGCTCGTAAGGGCTTTTCTGCACGTTTTGACGCGCGCTCTCGCACTTACACCTATCGCATTGCCGACCGTGATGCGCGGCCCGTGCTGTCACGCGGTGCCGTGTGGTGGCATCGCTATCCCCTCGACGTCGATGCGATGGCGGCCGCCTGCCCTACGCTTTTGGGCGAGCAGGACTTTAAGAGCTTTTGCAAGGTCGCCTCTGCCGTGGGCAAACCTACGCACCGCTGCGTAATGCGTGCCGAGTTTGGCCATGAGGTCGCCTTTGGCGAGGACATCCTCACGTTTACCATCGAGGGCAATGCGTTTTTGCATTCGATGGTGCGAACCATTGTGGGCACCCTTGTTGAGATCGGCATGCATCGCCGCGATCCCGAGTGGATGCGTGAGGTAATTGATGCCTGCGATCGCACCGCAGCTGGTCCTACGGCACCCGCATGCGGTCTTACCTTTATGGGCGTGGATTACGACTCCACCGAGCTTGTGGTGCTCGATTAGGGAAGTGGCTGCCTGACGGCGATCTTTGTGTGCAGCGCCTGTGAGCGGGGCGTGTGCAACATCTGTTCTTGACGTGCATCGCGACGGGCGACCATCCGCATTAATTGACGGGGTGTACCATGAACGGCAGTTTGTTACTGGCTGTCGAGAGGACGGAAAACTTGGTTCGACGTGGTTCGCATCCGCGACTTTCGGTGATCCTGATTGTTGAGGGTTCCCCCAGTTATACGATGCGCGCTCTCGAGAGCATCCAGAACCAAGACCTCTACGATTTGCAGATTGTCGTCGTTTGCCGCGGCGTGGTAGCTGGTGTGCGTCATTCGCTCGAAGTTGCTGCCGACAGAGATATTCATATTGATTTGATTGATGTTGAAGACCCGGTGCCTGGCGCCTGCCTGCGTGCCGGCTTTGCGGCTTCGCGCGGCTCCCAGATCATTGCGATGAATGCCAATGAGTGGTTTGCGCCGCAGTCCCTTTCGCAGATGGTCGAAAGCTCCTGCGACGCTTCTGCTGACATCGTGTTTCCCTCTGTTTCGCTCGATCGCTACGATGTTCACCGCGAACGTCATTCCCGAGTTTTGGACGCGACATCCGTTTCTGAAGATGAGGACCGGGCGGCTTGCCTGACCCAATTGGTTTCCTGTGGTTTAATCCGACAGACCTCTGGCGTGCTGTATGATCGCGCCCTTTTTCGAGGCGTGCCTTGCGCGTGGCGATGCGTTTCGAACGGTGTCTTTTTTGACGCTCGCGCTTTCGCAGGCAAAGCGCGTTTCGGGATGTGGCCGTGCCCGTTTTCATGCAGTTGCGCCGTCGATTACGGAGACGTTTGACCCCACGATGTTTGCCAGGCTTTCTGATGATATCGGGGCGCTCGACAGGCTTGCCGACTCGCTTGCCGTCGCGGGCGGTGGCAATCAGTTGAAACTGGTCTGCCAGCGGTATTACTACGCCGGTCTGGTCGCCTGCATCGAAAATTTGTGTTTGAGCCCCCATGGGGTGTCTTCAATAGAGCGTTCGGCCCGTTTGCATGATATGCTCGAAGCGCAGCGTACCCGTCAGATGGTTGCGGCTCTTAAAGGCAATCATCGTGGCCTAGGTCTGCTCTATGGTTCGATAGCTAGTGCCAAGCCCATGCGGTGTGCGTTGTATACGCATCTGGCGGCCTTTTTCAATCGTTCGGGCGTCCGGACTGTCTAGTAGCGTGATTTTCGAAATAAATTGCATGGAATTGTTTCGAAATGCGTTCTTATTCACTAAAACCCTCAAATAGCGCTAAACTATTCAATCACTAAGTGATTGTCTCCGCCATCTTTTGGAGTGAGGTTTTGTATGGCCAAAAAACGCAATGGGCGCCAGGATGCCATCAGAGATATTGTTCGCAATAAGGACGTACGCACGCAGCGCGTTTTGGTAGACGAGCTTCGCGCCATGGGTTTCGATTGCACGCAGGCGACCGTTTCGCGCGACATCGCGGACATGGGACTGCGTAAGCTCCCCGAGGGCATCTATGTCCTTGCCGAGGACCTGCATCTGCAGCGCATGGTTTCCGAGCTGGTTACCGGCGTACTGCGCACCGATAATCTGGTTATGATCAAGGCGCAGCCCGGTACGGCTTCTGGTATTGCCGCAGCGGTCGATGCCGCGGAGCTGCCCGACGTGCTTGGCTCGCTTGCCGGCAACGACACGATCTTAGTCATTGCGCAGACGGCCGAGGACGGCGAACGCCTTGAGGCGCTCATCAACAAGCTGAGTAACTCTCACAAGTAGGGGATGCGTGGCACTGCTGCTGTGCCGATTGTTGCTATAGGTAATTGCCGAGGGCGTTGACGAAGGTCAGCGCCCTTTTGCATGCCGGCACCCGTTGCTCTATCGGTCCTGCAGCCGGGGCCGTCGTGGCATCATGTGGCATCTGCCGAAATAAAGAAGCGCCCGAGCAGCGTACGTGCTGCTCGGGCGCCTTGGTGTCAGATGCCGCTTTGCGCCTACTGGCCCGTAGAGGGTTCGGGCGTGGGCGTAGGATCGGGGGTAGGCGTCGGCGTGCCACCGTCGCCACCCGTGCCGCCATTGCCACCCGTGCCACCGTCGCCACCTGTCGTGCCGCTATCGCCGGTGGTGTTGCCGCCCGGGGTTTCAGTGGTCGTGGTTGTCGTTGTCGTTGTGGTGGTCGTGGTCTCTTCCTCTTCTTTTCCCTCGTCTTTATCCTCCTCGTCTTTCTTTTTGTTGTTTGTGCCGTAGAACTTCCAGACGTTATTGTTCTTGTACGTGGGAGCCGTTCCGGTCGGGAATTCCTCGCGCTCGGTGCCCGCAAGAACGGTGTTCATGAACTTCTTAAAGACGGGCAGGTTGGTGCTGTCGCCCAGCAGGTCCGAACCGTACTTTTGGATGGGAATCTCGCCTGCGGAATAACCGGTCCACAGGGCGCATGCCAGTTGCGGCGTGAAGCCGCAGAACCACAGGTTGGTGGTGTTGTCAGTGGTGCCCGTCTTGCCGGCATAGGGCTGGTTGACGCTCAGCGCGCCGGCGGCACCCGTGCCGCTGCCCTGCATGACGCCGGATAGAACGTCGGTAACCGCGGCAGCCTCGCCTTCGGTGAGCACCTGCGTGGGATTGTCAGTGTGCTGGTACAGAACCGAGCCGGTACGCGAGTCGATCTCGGTAATGGCGATGGGCTGACGGTAGTAGCCACCGTTGGCAAACGTTGCGTAGGCAGATGCCATCTCGAGCGGTGAGATGGACCCGGTGCCGAGCGTCATGACGGGAACGTCCTCGATATTGTCCTTGGCGGGATCGATGCCAAGCTTTTTGACGAGCGACATGATCTTGTCATTGCCGATGGCTTCGGCCACCTGAATGTAGCCGGTGTTGGATGAGTATGCCGTTGCCTGTTTAAGCGTGATGTTGCCATAGCTCTGGTTGCCGTAGTTTTGCACCTCGGTCGTGGTGCCCTTGGCCTTGAGCGGCGAGTTGCAGTTGAGGGTGACGTTGGGGTTCATACCGTTTTGGATGGCAGTTGCCAGCGTAAAGGCCTTAAACGTGGAGCCCACGGGGCGCTTTGCCGTAGCGTGGTTCACGTGATTCTCGTCGGCGTTGTAGTCGTAGCCGCCCACCATGCACTTGATGTAGCCGGTCTTGGGGTCAACGACGACCATGCCCATGTCCAGTCCGTCGAGCGAAAGCGTGTCGAGCTGCGAGCGCACGGCCTCCTCGGCCACCTGCTGCATGGTGGGGTCGATGGTGGTCTTGACGGTCAGACCGCCCTTAAAGAGCACGTCGGTGGAGAACTCCTGCTCAAGCAGCTGCTTAACGTAGGCGACAAAGTAGGGCTGAGAGTACACATCGACGCCACTGCCCGAAATCTCGGTCACGTTAAGCGTGATGGGCTCAGCCTGCGCGGCATCGTGCTCTTCCTGCGTGATGTGGCCCAGACGCAGCATGTTGTCCAGACCTTGTTGCGGCGGGACAGCGCCAAGTCGGGATTAACCGTGGGGTCGTACTGCGAGGGCGAGTTGGGAAGGCCGATCAGCAGCGCGGCCTCGCTCAGGGTGAGGTCGGCGGCGGTTTTGGACAGATAGGTCTCGGCGGCGGCCTCGATGCCATATGCTCCATGGCCGTAGTAGATGGTGTTGAGGTACATCATGAGGATCTCGTCTTTGGAGTACATATCCTCCATCTTGATGGCGATATAGGCCTCGCGCACCTTACGCTCGATGGTCGAGTCGAATTGTTCCTCCTAGCAAGATGGTGTTGCGAACCAGCTGCTGGGTGATGGTCGATGCGCCCTCGTGGCCGCCGGTGAGGGTTGCCACCGATGCGCGTGCAATGCCCCAGAGGTCGATGCCGCCGTGCTCGTAGAAGCGCTCGTCCTCAACGTCAACGGTGCCCTGCAGCACGTACGGGGACACTTGGTCCTTGGTGATGGACTTGCGGTTTTGCGTGTAGAAACTCGCAATGGTATTGCCGTTGCAGTCGACGATGTCGGTGGGCTCGCTCACCAGATACGCGTTGGCATCGGTGTAGTCGGGCAGATCGGACAGCCAGCGGTTGACGTTGCCGATCATGCCGATGCCAAACGCTACGCCCGCGATAAGCAGAAAGCCCAAAAACGAGAGCAAGATCATGGGAAGGGCATGCGTCTTGGAGCGACCGCGCCCCTGTCGTTGGCGAGGACCCATATATTGACCTCCAGGTATGTCGTGCCAGGCGGCAGGTATGCTGCCGGGCAGGATGGACATAAGTTATTACACGATAAACCAATCGGGGCACGCGGGGCCTCGTGTATGCTGGTTGGCAGCATTTTTCAGAGTGAAAGCACACCTTGGCAAGGAGTTTACCGATGGCGATTCGGCCGGTGGAACCGAGTGGACAATGCGAAAGCGAGCTGGCGGCGGCTGAAGTGGCGCTGCCCGAGCTGCTGGCGCCTGCTGGCGGACTCGACCAGATGCTCGCGGCGATTGCGGCGGGTGCCGATGCCATCTATGCGGGGCTGGACGGATTCAACGCTCGAGTGAGCGCGCATGGCTTTAGCGATGATGAGTTCGCGCGCGGTTGTGCCGTGGCCCATGCCCATGGCGTGCGTGTGTACGTGACGCTCAACGTGTTCGTGTTCGATGATGAGCTTGCCGACGCCGTGGCGTTGGGGGCGCATGCGCACGCGTTGGGTGCCGATGCGTTGATTGTGGCCGATGCCGGGCTGGCCTGTGCGCTTCGTGCGGCGATTGCGGGGGTCGAGATTCACCTGTCCACCCAAGCGGGCGCTCACAGCGAGGGCGCCGTGCAGTTGGCTGCCAAGGAGTTGGGAGTTGAGCGCGTGACGACTGCGCGCGAGCTGAACGTGGCGGAGATTGGGACGCTTTGCGCTACTGGCGTGCCCATAGAGGTGTTCTGTCACGGTGCTATTTGCATTGGTTATTCAGGCGCGTGTGAGTTTTCGGCCCTGCGGCGCGGACGGTCGGCGATGCGCGGCGACTGCACACAGCCGTGCCGTCTGTCCTATGACTTGGCGGACGAGGCGGGGCAGAGTGTTGTTGCTGTCGAAGGGGACCGCCTGCTTTGTCCGCGTGACTATCTGGGTATCGCGCGCCTGCCGGAGCTTGTTGCCGCCGGCGTGGCATCGCTCAAGATCGAGGGCCGCATGAAGAATCCCGACTACGTCTTTAACGTGGTGAGGGTGTGGCGTCGGGCGCTCGATATGCTGCGCGCCGGCACATGGGATGCCGATGCGGTGCCGACGCTTGAGCGCGAGCTGGGGAGGTCGTTCAACCGCGGCTTTACCGATGCGTATCTGCGGGGTCGTTCGGGCGCCGAGCTCATGAGCTTTGAACGCGCGATCAACCAGGGCGTGCGCGTGGGCCACTTGGTGGCGGTGGGTCACGAAGAGGTGACGGTTGAGCTTGATGCCGCCGTGGCGGCGGGCGATACGCTCGAGATCCGATTTTACCCGGGTGCCGACGCGCGTCCCGATGTGCCCAAGCGCTGGCCACAGGTGCCTTGTCCCGTGGATGCCGCTGCGGGAGAGCGCGTCGTTGTCCATTGCAAGCGCAAGGTGGATGCGGGCTGCGAGGTCTATCTGATTCGCAGCGCAGGCGTGCTGGGGCAGACGGCAGCGGTGTTGGAGCGTATGCGGGTCGAGGCAGATACGGTCGCGCCTGTTGAGCGGTCCGTTGAGGTGTTGCCGTTTGAGGGCGTTCTGGCAGATGGTGATGTGCCGACGGAGTTGGCGGAGCCGGGGGAGCCGGCAAAGCGCGAGGATTTTGCTCGTATGGTCTTTGCCTGGGAACTGATGGATGTGGATCCGCGCGATGAGCGGGATCTGTCCGATGCGACGGTGGTGCTCGACGAAGTGTGCCGCGCAGGCGATATCGAGCGGACTCGGGCGCTTATGCAGCGTGCCGGACGTGTGGTTTGCCGCAACCTGGGGCAGGTGGCGATGGCCCGCGAGCTGGGCACGGCGTTTGACGTGGCGGCGCCGGTGTTCTGTGCCAATCGGGCCACGCTTACCTGGCTGCGCGGACTCGGTGCGGGGCGGGTGTGCTTGTCGGCCGAGTTGCTCGGCAATGATGCGGAGCGTGTTGCCGAACTTGCCGCTTGCCCCGGTGTCTTGGGGCCTGTCGATGCCGACCGTCCCGAGCTCATGGTGTGCGAGCACTGCTTGCTGACTGCCGAGGGCGCCTGCGCCACGGATGCAACGGGGCAGGTCCGTTGCCGTGACTGCTCGCGCCGTCAGCAGGCGCGCTTTTTGGTCGAACGTGACGGCACGCGTTTGCCGGTCGTTATCGACGCGTGCGGCAGGACGAGGATTTTCCTGTCGTAGGTGCCGCGTCGCGCTGTTTTGGTTATTATTAGTGGGTTTATGAACTTCCAGCACCGCCGTATCCGGTGAGGGTGCTATAGCAAAAGGAGGATACCCAATGCTGTCTGTTGACGAGCAAATGCGTATCATCACCTCGGGTGCAGCGCAGATCGTCCCCGAGGCCGACCTTCGCAAGAAGCTTGAGAAGGGCGAGCCCCTCAACATCAAGCTCGGCGTCGATCCCACCAGCCCCGACCTGCACCTGGGCCATGCCGTGCCCCTGCGCAAGATGCGTCAGTTCCAGGACCTGGGCCACAACGTCACCCTCATCATCGGCAACGGCACCGCGCTGATCGGCGACCCCTCGGGCAAGAACTCCACGCGTCCGCAGCTTTCGCAGGAGCAGATCGAGGCCAACGCCGAGACCTACGTGAGCCAGGCCATGAAGATTCTGGACCCCGAGAAGACCACCATCGTGCATAACGGCGACTGGATCCTTTCGATGGACCTGGCCGGCCTGCTGCAGGTGTGCTCCAAGTTCACCGTCGCCCGCATCCTTGAGCGCGACGACTTTACCAAGCGCTACCAGTCCCAGACGCCGATTGCCCTGCACGAGTTTCTGTACCCCGTGATGCAGGCCTTCGACTCCGTTCAGATCAAGGCCGACGTCGAGATGGGCGGCACCGACCAGCTCTTCAACCTGCTCGCCGGCCGCGAGCTCATGGAGAAGATGGGCATGGAGCCGCAGATTGCGCTCACCATGCCGCTGCTCGAGGGCACCGACGGCGTCCGTAAGATGTCCAAGTCCTACGGTAACTACATCGGCCTGACCGATGCTCCCAAGGATATGTTCGGCAAGACCATGTCCATCCCCGACGAGATGATTGGCAAGTACTATCGTCTGGCCAGTTCGCTCACCCCGGCCGAGGTCGACAAGATCGATGCCGCCCTGGCCGATGGCTCCGCCGACCCCTACGAGCTCAAGCGCGCTCTGGGCCGCGACCTGTGCGATACCTACCACGGCGCCGGCGCCGGCGACGAGGCCCAGGCCGAGTTCGACCGTGTGTTCAAGGAGGGCCAGCTTGCCGACTTCCCCGAGAAGCACGTTGAGCTGACCGTCAACGACGAGGGCCAGATTTACCTCGCCGGCCTGCTCAAGGACCTGGGCCTTTCGGCCAGCGCCGGTCAGGCCCGCCGCGACATCGACGGCGGCGGCGTCAAGATCAACGGCAAGGCTGTGGCTCCCAAGAGCTACAACATCGATCCGAGCGCCCTCAAGCTGGGCGACACCCTCTCCGTAGGCAAGCGCAAGGGCTTCAAGTTGGTCTAGTAAGTAGGTTAACCTAACATGTGCAATAGGGCCGCAGCCGGAACGATTCCGACTGCGGCCTTTTTGGCACTTGGGGACGTTCCTTTTGTGTCGGCACTTTGGGACACTCCTTGTCATTGGTACAAAGCAACCTGTCCCCATTGCGCCAAGCGGCGTGTGCCGTTAAGCGGAGGGGGTGTATTCCCGACCCATCGTTTGGGCATACAATGGCTATTGGCTTGCTGCGGTGAAGGTCTGTCCGCTCCGCAGCTTTTTTCTACGGTTAAAGGAGTATGTATGTCCGTTGAGGTCATGAGGTCTGTGATCGAGGCCGCCGAGGGCCGCGTGCCCGTCGACACGCTGTTTACCAATGCGCAGATCGTCGACGTGTATGGCCAGCGTGTGGCGCCCGGTAGCGTTGCCGTCAAGGACGGTGTGATCGTCGGCGTGCTCTACGATGGTCGCGACGATGCCGCTGGCACCTACGAGGCAACTGAGGTCGTCGACTGCCAGGGTCGCTATCTCGCTCCCGGTTTTATTGACGGGCATCTGCACATTGAGTCCTCGAACATCCGTCCCGCCGAGTATGCTCGCATGGCCGCGACGCGCGGTACTACCACCGCCATTGCCGACAGCCACGAGATTGCCAATGTTGCCGGTCTCGACGGCCTGCGCTTTATGATCGAGGATGGTCGTCGTGCGCCCATCTCCATCAAGTACATGATGCCTTCGTGCGTGCCCGCACTGCCCGACGAGCAAGCGGGCGCTGTGATTACCGCCGCTGACATGCAGGCGTTTTTTGCCGAGCATCCGGGCGATGTCTTTGGTCTGGGCGAAATGATGAACCTGCCGGGCGTCTTTATGGCCGACCCCGAGACCTGTGCCCGCATCGATGCTGCCAACCAGACGCCGTCCAAGCAGGTTGACGGCCACGCGCCGCTCGTTGCCGGTATGGACCTCAACGCCTATGCCGCAGCGGGCATTATCGCCGGCCACGAGTCGACGATTCCCGAGGAGGCGCTCGACAAGCTGTCCCGCGGCATGTATGTGATGCTGCGTGAGGGCACGTGCAGCCACGACCTGGCCAATTTGTCTCCGATGCTGCTGGAGAACCCTGCCCGCGCCCGCCGCTGCTGCTTTGCGACCGACGACCGCGCTCCCTCCGATGCTCTTTCGACCGGCATGATCGACAATGCCTGCCGCGTGGCCATCGAGGCCGGCATCGACCCGGTGGTCGCCATCTCCATGGCGTCCCTTTCCACGGCTGAGGCATTTGGCCTGGACCACGGCTGTCGCGACCCGCATGAGCTCCGTGGCGCGATCGCCCCGGGCAAACGCGCCGACCTGCTGTTGCTCGATGACCTGACGTTTGCCAAGGCTCCGCATCGCGTATATGCCGCCGGTGCTCTGGTGGCGCAGGACGGCACCTTTGTGGGCGAGATCGCACCCGAGATGGCCGAGGTTGCGGCCCTTGCCGATGAGCTGCGCGCCTCCGTTAAGCTGCCGAAGCTTTCGCTCGACGTGTTTGACTATGCCTTTAAGCCGGGCGAGGCCGTGATTGACGTGGTGCCGGGTAAGGCCATCACGGGCATGGCTCGCCCCGAGAGCGCCGAGGGCCTGCGCCGCATTATGCTGATCGAGCGCCACGGCCGCGGCGTGTCACTGCAGGCCGAGGGCGCCGACGGTGATGGTCCTGCGGGCCTGGGTCTCGTTGGCAAGCACATTGGTCGCGGCTGGGTGCGCGGCTTTACCATCACGGGCGGTGCCATCGCCTCGACGATTGGCCACGATTCGCACAACGTGTGCGTGGTGGGCGACAACGCGGCCGACATGATGGCTGCCGTCGAGGCTGTTGGCCAGGGCGGCCACGTGCTGGTACGCGATGGCGAGGTCGTAGCGCGCATCCCGCTGGCGCTCGGTGGCCTGATGAGCGAGGGCACGGCCGAGGATGTCGCCGCGCAGCACGACGACTTTATGGTCAAGGCGCGCGCCATGGGCATCGAGCCGCCGCTCGACCCCATCATGGGCATCATCTTCCTGCCCCTGCCGGTGATCCCGACGCTCCGCATCCGCCCCGAGGGCATGTTCGACGTCACCACCTTCACCTACGCCGACTAGTCATCGGGGACGTTCTTAAACGACTAGTCGTCGGGGACACTCTTCCGTGTGTCGCCTGCCGCCGCGGTCGTGGGCTCTCTGGCACGCGTGAGCTATTTGCCAGGTCTATGTAACGTTTACGCCCGCGGAGTCTTATTTGAGCTCCCTTTGGGTACGTTGGAATCGGATACACGTTCGATTCCAACAAGCCCGAAGGGAGCTTTTCTATGTTTAAACTGATTGCATCCGATATGGACGGCACACTGCTTGACGAAAACGGCCAGGTGCCTCCCGAGACCTACGAACTGATTCTGGCGCTACACGAGCATGGCGTGCATTTCGCCGCATCGTCAGGTCGTCGCTACGATCGCCTGTGCGAGTTCTTTGCGCCCGTTCGCGACAAGATGGACTTTGTCGCCGCTAACGGCGCCCAAGTCTACGCCGACGGTAAGATGGTAGACCGTGAGGTGTATTCCCACCTGGCGATTCGAAGGCTCGCCCAAGCCGTCAGGACGTTTCCCAATCTGCATCTTGCGCTCTTTGACCGAACCAAGTCCTTCCTGCTCGATGACGAGTGCAAGTTCGTGCGTGAGGTCGATAAGGACCTTCCCAATGCCGAGCGTATTTGGGAGCTGCCCGATCCCAGCGTAAATATCATCAAAGCGAGTATCTTTTGCGACGACAGTGCGGTTATGGACAGTGCGTACGTGCTACAGCGCGAACTTGGTCAGCTCTTTACTTTTGCGCCTTCGGGCAACGCGTGGATCGATGCCATGCAGCCCGGTGTGTCGAAGGCCTCGGGTATCGCGCAGCTCGCGGAGCATTACGGCATTGGTCGCGACGAGGTCATGGCGTTTGGCGACTCGATGAACGACTACGAGATCATTCGCTTTGTCGGCACGGGCTGCGCGATGGAAAACGCGCGCCCCGCGCTTAAGGCGGTGGCCGATCGCGTGGTGGGTTGTAACCGCGACCACGCCGTCCAGCAGGAGCTCCGTCGCGTGCTGGAGAGTCTCTCCTAATCCGGCAGATGGGGACGTTCCTTTTCTGCCGACAGTGGGGGACAGTCCTTGCAGCTTTTTGCGAAGAGTGTCCCCAGTGACTAGTCGTTTAAGAACGTCCCCAATGACTGACCAATGACTAGGCGAGGGCGGCCATGATGGTGCGGGCGACGCCGTCGTGGTCGTTGTCGTATTCGGTGATGGCGTCGGCGGCCTCGTGGTCTTCGGGTTCGCCGTTGATCATGGCCATGCCGTGGCCCGCTGCCTGCAGCATGGGGATGTCGTTGATGTTGTCGCCGAACGCCCAAGCGTCGGCGAGACGCTCGCCCAGGTGCTCGCATAGCCACGTGAGGGCCGTCCCCTGGTAGCGCCCGCGCCCCATGACCTCGATATTCATGGCGTACGAACGCGTGACCTCAA
>ENA-OQMX01000313-OQMX01000313.1-human-gut-metagenome-genome-assembly--contig:-NODE-313-length-12165-cov-6.935454_pt1 | contig 12165 bp, 16 predicted proteins | sample MGYA00242622_ERZ504866 | MGnify/ENA primary metagenome ERZ504866 (study PRJEB26092, sample SAMD00036422) | human gut metagenome | host: Homo sapiens | study: EMG produced TPA metagenomics assembly of...
GTTTTTATAGACCCTCTCCAAGGTCTTCATAACTATTAAGGTCATAGTCTATTCTTTACCTCTTCTGCAGGTTCGACTATGATATATAGATGCTGTGGATTGGTTTCAATCACCTACCACTTGATGGTTTTAGGAAGGCTCCAACCACAGTCTCTTTGTTCATTTGTTAATCAGTTAGATACCGCATGACGGTTTATTTAGAACGAGGATACAATCGCAAGGAGCACCCTGTGGTTCTAAAACAGCATTAATACATTTCAAAGGAGATTATTATGATTTATGTAGGAATTGATGTCGCTAAGGATAAGCATGATTGCTTTATCACCAACTCTGATGGAGAAGTGTTGTTTAAACCATTTTCATCAGCTGGCAGTCCAGAAAAAGCAGGACTACGCTGAGTACCGTCAGATCAGAAAAGAGAAAGAAGAACTGCTGATTGCCAAACGGACGGTTGAAACGATTTTGAATATCGACAGGCAGAAAGAGCAGGAAAAGAGAAAGAGAAAGAGGAAAAGAAGAACTTCCGTTAAAGCAAAAAGCCACGGTCTGCACTCCCCAAAGGGTGCGGATCGTGGCTGCTTTTTTGCTTTTCGATTTCGGTGCTTTCAACCATGGGCAAATTTTTATTCTACTGTTCTTTGAGAAACGATTGAAAATCGTGTAGCCATCATCGGCAGATGATGTTCAAAGGGGATTGGGGATGCTTCCCCAACAAGCAAATTTGCGAAGATTGCACCGAAGGGAAAATCGAGAAAATGAGTGAACCTGTACAGGTTTACACTGCTTGCCAATTTGTGAGATTATTTTGAAAAAGAGATAAAATCAATATATCCCTTTTCTCCGATTTTTACAACGGCATTGTAGGACTTTCTATCTTTCGTTTTGATTCCTTTTACCAGGGTTTCTTTTCCCTCTAGTAATTCTTTTACATTTGTTTTGGTGAGTTTTTTCTTTCTAAAATGTTCAGCTAAAGTGAAGGTACATTCAGGATAATTTGAACAACCATAAAACGATTTTTTTAATACAATATTGTTGCCACACTTAGGACATTTTCCTACAAGGGGTCCCGAGCGCTTAGTGGGAATTTGTACCCCTTATCGATACAAATTCCCCGTAGGCGCTAGGGACCTCTTTAGCTCCTTGGAAGCTGTCAGTAGTATACCTAATAATTTATCTACATTCCCTTTAGTAACGTGTAACTTTCCAAATTTACAAAAGCGACTCATAGAATTATTTCCTCCCGTTAAATAATAGATAACTATTAAAAATAGACAATACTTGCTCATAAGTAACGGTACTTAAATTGTTTACTTTGGCGTGTTTCATTGCTTGATGAAACTGATTTTTAGTAAACAGTTGACGATATTCTCGATTGACCCATTTTGAAACAAAGTACGTATATAGCTTCCAATATTTATCTGGAACATCTGTGGTATGGCGGGTAAGTTTTATTAAGACACTGTTTACTTTTGGTTTAGGATGAAAGCATTCCGCTGGCAGCTTAAGCAATTGCTGAATCGAGACTTGAGTGTGCAAGAGCAACCCTAGTGTTCGGTGAATATCCAAGGTACGCTTGTAGAATCCTTCTTCAACAATCAGATAGATGTCAGACGCATGGCTTTCAAAAACCACTTTTTTAATAATTTGTGTGCTTAAATGGTAAGGAATACTCCCAACAATTTTATACCTCTGTTTGTTAGGGAATTGAAACTGTAGAATATCTTGGTGAATTAAAGTGACACGAGTATTCAGTTTTAATTTTTCTGACGATAAGTTGAATAGATGACTGTCTAATTCAATAGACGTTACCTGTTTACTTATTTTAGCCAGTTTCGTCGTTAAATGCCCTTTACCTGTTCCAATTTCGTAAACGGTATCGGTTTCTTTTAAATTCAATTGTTTTATTATTTGGTTGAGTACTTTTTCACTCGTTAAAAAGTTTTGAGAATATTTTATATTTTTGTTCATGTAATCACTCCTTCTTAATTACAAATTTTTAGCATCTAATTTAACTTCAATTCCTATTATACAAAATTTTAAGATACTGCACTATCAACACACTCTTAAGTTTGCTTCTAAGTCTTATTTCCATAACTTCTTTCATTTGGGAATAATTCAAGCTGGCGAATCATATAATGTGTACTTGGAATGTAATCAAAATAAAACAATAGTGCTAGATATAAACTCCATGGAATTGGGCGTGTCCGATTTTCGTAGGCACTATAAGTTTGTCGTGAAATACCAACAGCCGAAGCAATTTCTTCTTGTGATGCACCAACTTTTCCTCTGAGTGCGGGTAACTCAATCGCCAATTGAGTGGCCAAGTTCTCTTTCTCATCTTTACTAAAATTCCAAAACTGCTTATAAGCATCTCGCCCTACAAATTGAATCAATAAATCTCCTCCTGGGTATACTCTTTCGTAGAGTACATTACTCCACGAAAAAACACCGCCAAACACTGAAAACTCAGCATTATTTGACGGTGTTGACAATTTATTTGACGGCTAATAAATCAGAAAGCCGTTGCATATTTTCTCTTTTTAAATCCATGGATGGGTGTACATAGCGATTCATTGTAATATTCACGCTGGCATGACCCAATATTTCGCTGAGACTTTTTACATCGAATCCAAGCTCTATGCACCTTGTAGCAAATGTATGACGTAACGAGTGATAATTTGCGGAGGTGATTCCGCTGTTTTTCAATACCTTCTTAAAATGATTTTGCATGGTTCTTGGTTCTAATGGATTCTGATCGCTATTGGTTAGGATGTAGCCAGTAGAAGAAGCTTTGTGTGCTGTAAGAATAGTCATTAAGCCATGGGGTACTGGAATAGTACGGATGGAGCAAGCACTTTTTGGTGTGGTAACAACAATCCTTGTCTTGTATTCACTGTTGGTTCTATCTTGGATTCTCTGGAGCGTTTGATGCACGTGGATTGTGTAATCTGAGAATGAAACATCTTCCCATCGTAACGCACAAATTTCACCTACTCTGAGACCAGTGAATAAACATACTAATATACCAATATTGCAGGAATCAAGATTAGAATACAAGTATTGGCATAATTTTTCCTGTTCAGCACGACTCAAAACTCTCATTTCCTTCGTTTGACGTTTTATCTGTATAGATCGTGCGTCACAAGAAATGGCTTTCCCGTTTCGGGTGGCAAATTGTAAGACATTTCGAATTAGAGATAAAATATCTGAAACAGTTTTAGAGGAAAGTCCATTCTCCTTTAATCCACCAGAAACAAGGAAAAAATTACACTGCGTTTCAATAAACTCGTGTGTTATATCACGCAATTGTTTGCTTCCGAACACAGGAAGTATATACGAGCTGAGAAGATTCCTATATTTGTTGCTTGTAGATTCCTTCACTTTAGGACATATAGCTTGAAACCATTCCATAGCAACCTGTTCAAATTGATCTGAGCTAATTTCTGGATCGACAGTGACAGAATTACTCGTGCACGAACTTTGACTGATAAGTTTTGCCTTGACTTCTCGATATGACTTTGCATAAACATAACCGTAATTGGCTTTGCCTGTAGAAGATCGGGACTTAATGTATCTTCCTTCCCATCTGCCGTCTTCCTTTTGTAAATATTTTCTCCTTTTCGTGCCATAAGGTACACCTCCTTCAATATGACTATAATTCTGACGGCAAATTGTGACTTTGGAACTTTCTAAGATGGATTTTTGTGCAAAACCTCGTGTTTTATGTCCCTAACATATTGACAAACAGTGCGACAATTTGTAAAATAAAGATATAAACTAAAAAAAACAGAGAAGAATGCGATTCGTGGAGTAATGTACTCTACGAATTTTTTATTTTAAAGAACCTCAAGATAGCTCATATTGTCGTCTTGGGGTTCTTTTCATTCTATCATTTAATGCAATCTGCCTATAAAATTTTATCATATTGCATTTATAAATGCAACTTGCACCCGATGTTGGTTGTTGAGATTTTTGGTACATTTTATAATGTATAGCAGAATCATACACAGCATGGAGGTGATTGAAACGCAACCGGAAATTGATTACGTTAAGATTGGTCAGCGCATTAGAGCTGCCCGACTGGAAAAGGGTTATAGTCAGGCTGATTTGGGTGCGTTGGTTGGTTGCTCGAACAATCATATGAGCCATGTTGAAGTTGGACAGACGAAAGTTTCTTTGGCAATGCTTCTAAAACTGGCATTCGTCTTGGAAAAGAACTTTGACTATTTTTTACTGGATACCCCATATGCAAAATGCGACAGCATCATTGATAATGAGATTGCTGCAAAACTGAAAAAGTGTAATGTAACAACATTGATAACCGTAGGAAAGTTGATTGATGTCTTGATTGACCAGCAAGAGATGATAAAAAAAGCGGAGCTTGATTGATATAATGAAAAAGAAGCCCATTGACGGTACAGAGTGAACTGCTATGGGGTTCTTTTTTGCAGCACAATATACTGATTCTTTAAGAAGCAAAAAGTCCACCAGTCATGATGCACTACGCATCGTACTGGTGGACTTTTTCTGTAAAGATATAAAAATAGATATTCATATATCGCCATAACCAATGTCGTTATCGTAGGCATGAAGATCTTCTTTCAGGAAATCTGCTTTACGAATATACATCGAATTTACCAGCTCTCCTTTTTCGTGGAGCAGGCTGAATTTGTAGTCTAATAATGCTGCCGGTACATAGAGCATTTTAGCCGTTTCAAAAAATGTGTGTTCCGAAAGGCATTCCAGGACTTTCCCATCTTCTAACAGAAGCTCCGCCGCAAAGAAGTTTGCTTCATTTTCTTCGATTGATCTATCATCAAAAACTTCCATTTCTTGAAAGCCGTGCATCATAGCGATTTTTGTATGCAGGACAGCGTGTCCTAATTCATGTGCGACTAATATACGCTCCAGGATACCGTTCACATTGTGATCTATCACGATATTCTTTTGTCTGGACTGGTAATAGAAGAAGCCCTTCAATTTCTTCTGTAAATCGTAATAGTGGATTTTGATACCTAACAGCTGACATAGCTCGTAAGGGTCTCTGGTGTGATATTTTCGCACAAGCTTATCGACAGTTTCAATGATATGCTCTGCCGTTTTCATTTGCTTCACCTCCGAATCGCACACAGAAAACATATTCTGTGCTTGAGGATTTTACTCTTTATCTTTATGCTTTCTGTATTTCTTCGGAGTGTACTTTTCCCGTGCTGTTTTCTTAGAGTCCATATAAACTGACATAATCGCCTGGAAGAATACATCTTTTGCGTCCTCGTCCAATTCTCCACCGGCAAACAGAGAATTTACACGACCCAACACTTCCTGAGCTTCTTTTGCTCCTTTTGAACCGAAGTTTTCCTTTGCCTCTAAAATAAACATATCCTGATCTATATGGCTCTGGCTATCCGTTTCAGATTCGTCCAAAAGATAGGACACAGAGATATGCAGTGCTTCAGCAAGTTTTCTGATGTTGCTTTTTCTGGGGAGTGTTCCGAGCTGCTCATAGGTGTAAAGGGATCTTTCGGAAATGCCGGTCATCTGGGCAAGCTCCGTTTGAGATAGGTTCATAGCCAAACGAGCTTCTTTAATTTTTCTCCAAATGTCATGGTAGTATCCTTCCTTTCAAAAAATATTTATTCGTAACTTCCGATTATTTGTTGACAAACTTCTGGAAAATGCTATAATAAGAATCATAACAGAAGTTTTAATTCCACTTAATTATATATCGGAACTTTTATAAAGTCAAGAACTTCCGATTTCACTTCTGTTATTTTAATCAAATATCGGAAGTTATAGTCATTCTTGTCCCATGGTATTTGTTTCCCTTTAGCCAAGTGACAGGAGTTAGAAAGGAATTCTTATTTTATGGATTAGGCTGAAAGGAGATTCTGAATGAGCAGATATAATACACAGGTATTAAGCAGTATTCGAATGCTTTGCCGGATGCAGAACATTGACGAGAAGGTTCTGTATGAAAGAGCAAAGCTGATTTTATCCATATATCGAGAGGTGTGCTGGTCTACCATTGATCGTGCGAATGATGTATGTGATACCCTTATTTGTACTTACGGTGACAGCTTAGATGGTGCATTGATTTATCTGGAGAACTTTGCTCCGGATGAAGCGAGAGAACGATTTGAAGAACGCATTCGCAGCTTATTTGAGACAAAGTGGATCATTGAACTGGTAGATATGGCTATGTTGAAAATCAGAGAATATCCAGATAAAGGCGCTCTGTACTGTGAGATTATCTCAAAGGCATATCTCAACCGCTTCAAGTACAGGGAATCAGAAATGCTGGAGGTTTTGAATATGGAACGCAGCACCTACTATGACCGAAAGAAAGAAGCGATACTGTTATTTGGTCTGTCACTTTGGGGAACAGCCATTCCTAAATTGAAAGATTTCCTGGAAAGTGCCCGGGAGGAAGAAGCATTGTGTTATTGTGAATGCTAAGACAGGATTTTAGTCCGACTAAAATCCGATGAAAATACGACGGTTCCCCTACTGAAAGTCCGACTTGTCCAGTGTTAAAATGGCTATGCTGGGAGATAGCGGCATAAAATTGAATAGAGAGAGTTACGCCTCGTGCCTGTAATGGGTACGGGGCTTTTTTTATACCTGCCTATTTTCCCCCATAATTAACACAAAGGCATGAACGAGAGCTTGGAGTAATTTACTCCGGCTCTTTTTTTATGCCTGCAAGGAGGACAGGCAGATGGCAAAGGGTATTGAGAATCGGGCACGATCTCCTCCCGCTGTTTTTGATTTTGCAACTTCACAAATTCAAAAACACGGAGGAACGAAAATGTATTACGACTTGGTTGAAAGCGGAAAAAGAATTAAAGCCTTGAGAAAGGAACATGGGCTTACACAGGAACAGCTTGCGGAGCAGTTAGGTGTTGCCGCAAACACCATTGCACGAATTGAAACCGGCAACAGAGGTATCTCTATTGATTTGGCAATCGAACTGGTTGTGCGCTTTGAGACAACCCTTGATTACATATTTTTAGGTCGTGAATAACCTCAAAACTATACCTACGAGGCAATAAAAACTTGCATGAGGAACAGGTACAATTTAGATACAGCCAAAGAAAATCGGCTGCTTGATCCTTGAAAACTGAATACACAGTCATCGAATACGTTCCTGTTGCCGGTGCGAGAGCATCAGCCACATCAGCGGTACGCCGAGACGTATCGGATAGAGAAACAGAACGACTTTCTTCTATAAATTAAGCGCTTGTCTCTCTCCCGATGCCAGCGATCAATACTGGCTTGTAAATATTGGGTTGCTCCCAATACGGCCATGAAAGCAACAGGATTAAAGATACTTCTCTACGGAGCTGGCGGAGAACCCGGCAGAGGTTAGATTCCTATGGAACTGATTCGCAATCAGTCGTTCGGTGATTCCCTGAGGGCGTAAGCCCTCTTTCCCAGGGGTGCGTGGCAAATATGGGACACATAGACTTTTGGACTGACTGCCTGATTCCTTTCTGGCAGTCAGTTATTACATAGCCAACGAAAGGAGGTCATGGCACATGATGAAAGAAAATTGGGTATATTGCCGTGGTGATATTTATTGCGCCAAGCTGGACCCGGTAGTTGGGTCGGAACAAGGCGGCATCCGTCCGGTTATCGTCATTCAGAACGATACCGGTAATAAACACGCTCCCACATTGATTGTGGCAACGGTCACCACCAGAATCCATAAGAAAGCGAATATGCCGACGCACTTTGTTATTTACGACAATCCTGCATTCAAAGAAGCGTCCGTTGTTCAGCTGGAACAGATTCGTACCATTGATAAAAGCAGGATTGATAATTACTTAGGTAAGGTAACGCCCCGTGAAATGGTAGCGATTGAGAAAGCCTTATCTGTCAGCCTGGCAATGGAACAGCTGAAAAAGCGTTCCCCAAAACATAAAGCAAAGAGAGCGAAGGAGTGAACATAAATGTTTGAAGAAAGAATCGCTGCCATGAATCAGCGCACCGAAGAAGCGATGGCTGCTAACGCAGTTCAGTTTGATAAGAGAACCTATACGGTTGATGAGATTCAGGATATTCTGGGCATCAGCAGAACCAGCGCATACAACCTTGTGAAAAAGAAAGTTTTCCATAGCGTCCGCATCGGTGGCAGTATCAGAATCTCCAAAAAGAGTTTTGATGAGTGGTTGGATCATCAAATGTAAGATTTGTCAAGGGCGTCGTACAACCCGGCGACAAACTTCAAAACATATTGAGAGTTCGATAAAATGTAGCCATGACAAGAAACACATGGCTACATTTTTTACATAGGAGGTTGTACGATGGCGGAAATGAGAAAACGCACGAGTATGTCTGTTCTGGAAATGGGCAGGATGCTCGGTCTTGGTAAAACGGAGTCATACTGGCTCATTAAGAAGAATTACTTCAAAACCATTCTTGTCGGCAACACCATGAGGGTGATGATCGACAGCTTTGAAGAATGGTATGCCAATCAGTTCAAATACCAGAAGGTCGATGGAACCCCTCCCGGCGAGGAATTGAAGAAAACTACATATTCAATGGAGGAGCTTGGACAGCGCCTTGGGCTGAAAGAAGCGACTGCTTACGAACTGGTTGCCAAAGGGCATTTTGATGTGGTCGATGTCCTGGGCAAGCGCAGAGTGACAAAGGAGAGCTTTGAAAGATGGTATGCTTCTCAAACCGATTACCGCACGGTAGAGGATCAGGAACTGGATGCAGATATTATGGCATCCACCTACGGTCTGCCGGAAATGGCAAGAATGCTTGGGGTACATCGTCAGACCATTTACTATATCGTTGCCAATGAAGATTTTGAGCTTATCAAGGTTGGCAGGTATAAGCGAGCTACCAAAGAGAGCTTTGAAAAATGGTATCACAATCAGACCCGCTACCAGTTAGCGGAAGATAGACAGGAAAGGAGCTGATTACATGGCATCTATCGTTAAGAGAAAAAAGAAGTATTCTGTGGTTTATACATACACCGATGAGAACGGCAACAAGCGTCAGAAGTGGGAAACCTTTGAAACGAATGCCGAAGCAAAGAAAAGGAAGTTGCAGGTTGAATATGAGCAGGAGTCCGGAACCTTTATTCCCCCTTCTGCTAAAACCGTCAATGATCTTTTGGATGAGTATATGTCAATCTATGGTGTGAACACCTGGGCGATGTCTACCTATGAAAGCAGAAAGAGCCTGATTGCAAACTATATTCGTCCCCTCATCGGTGATATGAAGCTGGAGGATGTCACGCCGAGAATCATGGACAAGTATTACCGAGATTTGCTTTCTGTCAAAGCGGTTTCTTCTAAGTATGTAAAAGCCCGTACAGAATATCTGACTCCGCATACTGTCCGAGAGGTTCACAAGACATTGCGAAATGCTTTCAATCAAGCGGTCAAGTGGGAATTGATGACCAGAAACCCTGTGGAGCACGCTACGCTGCCGAAAGAAGAACACAAGACCAGGGATATCTGGACAGCAGAAGTGCTCCAGAAGGCTCTGGAAGCCTGTGACGATGATATTCTTCGTCTGGCTATTAACCTTGCCTTCTCCTGTTCCCTGCGAATGGGCGAGCTTCTGGGGCTTACCTGGGACTGTATTGACATTTCCCCCACCAGTATTGAACTTGGTCAGGCAAGCATCTTCGTTGAAAAGGAGTTGCAGAGAGTAAATCGTGAAGCGATGGCAGATCTGGACGGTAAGGACATCATGTTCAAGTTCCCACCGACCTTCGCCAGTACGCATACCGCATTGGTTCTCAAAACTCCTAAGACCAAAACAAGTGTCCGCAAGGTGTTCTTACCGAAAACCGTAGCGGAAATGTTGGTACAGCGAAAGGCTGACATCGAAGAACTGAAAGACCTTTTCGGTGACGAGTTCGTAGACTTCAATCTGGTTTTCTGTTCTTCCAATGGCAAGCCGATTGAGGGGCAGGTTATCAACCGTGCTTTCAATAAGCTGATTGAGGAGAAGGGACTGCCGAAAGTGGTTTTCCATAGTCTCCGACATTCCAGTATCACTTACAAGCTGAAGCTGAACGGCGGCGATATGAAATCCGTTCAAGGCGATTCCGGTCATGCACAGGTCAAGATGGTAGCGGATGTTTACTCCCATATCATCGACGATGACCGCAGACTGAACGCTGAAAGAATGGAAGCTGCGTTCTACTCAGGCAGACAGGCAACGCCTGAGCCGGTTCAACCAGCCGCAACGGAAAGCTCCGCTGATGATAAAGAACTTCTTCTGAAGCTTCTGCAAAATCCGGAAATGGCAGCACTCCTGAAGTCGCTGGCAAAAACATTATAGTAACTGCAAGGGCAGATCCTTTTACATAGCTACAATAGCTGTAAAAGGGTCTGCCCTTATTTTTTTGTTATGGAGGTCAACGAGTATGGATAGAATCTTTATGGACGAGTATTACGAGCATCTGAGAGCTGACAATATCGAGGCATTTTCCAAGGAAAGGAACGACGAATATGTTGGCAGAGCTGAGGAATACAAAGCAGCAAAGTCGGCATTGCTTGAAGGATTGGGACTTGAGCATTTGTTTGACCATAGCCATGAACTGACTCCGAAAGAGAAAGAAATATGGATGCTGTTCGATAGGGTTGATGTAGCAGAGCTTCTTGCAAGGGATGCTTTTGCCAAGGGTGCTTATATGCTCGGCGCTGAGGATAGAGAGATTATGCTGAAATAAAAAAAGACCTGCTTCGGCGGGTCTAAATTACATAGAATCATTGAGTCTGAAAAACCTTTGAAATTCTTAATAATTCTGGTTGAAAAATTCATTTTGAAATGATATATAAAACAGACTGAAATCTGTGTCTAAGGACACCCGCACCCTCACACGAGAATGAATAGGATTTCCTATCATTTCGCATCACGAGAAGTTACATAGTGACATTTACTTGCACTTGCAACGTCCACCAAAAATCGAAAGACTTGCTAATTTCGAGCCAATCGGACGGTGTAAAATCCCTCTGAATTAGCTATCACAGCGTAGTATCAGATGGGATTTGAAATGCTGAAAAACCTTGTATTTCCAAGCATTTTTAAGCATTAGATGCCACTTCCCGATGTCGTATCGGGTCTACTCCTAAGCGGAAGGTCGGGGGTTCAAATCCCTTTTGGCGCGCCACAAGCAATGCCGAAAGCCTTTGTTTTCAAGGGTTTCCGGCGTTTTTTCATTTTTACGAAAAACAGCAAAAACGAAAAATCACAAATTTTCATTAGCAAATTCTCCGTCTGCTAATGGAATTTAGGACTAATGTCGTCCGCCTTTCAGGTGGACGGCTTGCTAATAAAATTAGCAAAAAAATCGCTGTTTTGCTAATGAAATTGCCCTCTCTGCTAATGGCGAAAAAAGTGAGCCAAAAATCCTGCTAATGGACAAGGCGGTCGTTACTCTGTTAATTCGTTCATTTAGGGGTGGTCAAGAGACAATCGCACACTACCTATATGCCCTTTCTTATTATATAATTGCGGTAACAGGAGGTGGTAGAACAGAAATATCATTTATACCTTTCCAAGGACGAATACAGCGAAGTGTTGCAATCACTTATCCGTTTAAAGAACAGCCTGATAGCACAAGGCAGATACACGGACGCAGTAGATGATATTCTTTGCAAAGTGCTTTCAGCCAAGAAAAGAAAGTTCAAAATCAAATATATCTGAACACGAATAAAGACCGCCTACACTTTTGTAAGCGGTCTTTGCTAATTTAGAGTAAGTTAGACAAACTGGAATTTATTAGGCAAACAGAATAAGTGCAACACCTGTGATAAGCAGAACTATACCAACAACAAACTCTATCATTCCCACTTTCTTTGCGTATTCTTCTTCTTCCGACCGGCTTTGAAATCCGCCTCAAAACCGTTGATAAGATTGTATTTCTTTTTAAAGTAAATGAAGTATCCAAACAGAAGGAATGCCAATCCCAGAACTACAGCCAATACCTTTAGGAATATCATATAAACACCTCCACAAAAAATTCAAATTTGTCTTTCTCTTAATTTCCTATTATACACCAAAATTATGAATATTTCTACCCGCGTCTATTGACCTCAATTAAGAGGAAAGTAGGTGGCTTTTTTTTGTAGCTAAAAAAAATTTTCAAAGTAAATTTTGAAAAAAACACCCCCCAAAAAACGCTACTCCCAATTT
>ENA-OQMX01000314-OQMX01000314.1-human-gut-metagenome-genome-assembly--contig:-NODE-314-length-12099-cov-3.510859_pt1 | contig 12099 bp, 10 predicted proteins | sample MGYA00242622_ERZ504866 | MGnify/ENA primary metagenome ERZ504866 (study PRJEB26092, sample SAMD00036422) | human gut metagenome | host: Homo sapiens | study: EMG produced TPA metagenomics assembly of...
AGTCATGGAGATGTGCCACAGCGAGGGGCTTTACCAGATAGACCTTTTGAACGGCAGCAAAGAACGCATTACCGAGCGTGAGTATTGGGCGCAGAAGAAAGGACAGGCTGCCCTTGACAGAGCCAACGCCCCTATTGCTGCGGACGGTATCGCGCCCCGGCAGACCAAGTTTGAAACGGACAAGGCGAAGCTGCGCCGGACTATCCGGGAAGCCCTTGCCGCTGCTTCCGGCTTTGATGAGTTTGCCGCCCTGCTTCTCCGGCATGGTGTGACCGTCAAGGAGAGCCGGGGGCGGCTAAGTTACCTCACGCCGGACAGGACAAAGCCTATCACAGCCCGGAAGCTGGGGGACGATTTTGACCGGGCTGCTGTCCTCTCCGTTTTGGAGCAGAACGCCGCCAGAGCCGCCGAAAAACCCGCAGCCATAGCGGAATACCCCGGCAGTATCAAAGACCGCTTACGGACGAAAAAAGAAGCGAAAAACGCCCCGAACAATGACGCTGTACAGCGCATGGTAGACATAGCCGCCAAGCGAGCCGAGGGGAAAGGACGGGGCTATGAGAAGTGGGCGACCATGCACAACCTCAAACAGATGTCGGCTACCCTCATGCTCTACCAGCAGTATGGCTTTTCTTCCCCGGACGAGCTGGACGCTGCCATTTCCGCAGCCAACACCGCCACGCAGGAGAGCCTTGCCGGACTGAAAGGGCTGGAAGCCGCTATCCGGGAGAAAAAGGAATTGCAGCGCAACCTTTTGGGCTATATCGGCACGAAGCCCGCCCGTGACGGTCTGAAAGCGCAGAAATCGGAGAAAGCCCGGAGAGCCTACCGGGAACAGCACGAAAGCGATTTTATCATAGCGGACACAGCCGCCCGTTATTTCCGGGAGCATGGAATAACCAAGCTGCCAGCCAGCAAAGCCCTGCAAAGGGAGATTGAGCAGCTTACCGTCCAGAAGAACGCCGGATATAACGACTACCGGGAGAAACGCCAGCGGGCGCAGGAGCTTCAGACAGTCAGACGCAATATCGACCAGATTTTAAGGGGCGCACCGAGCCAGCAGAAAAAGCGTGAACAGGAGCGTTAAAGACCGCCCCGAAATGATACCGAAACCCTACAAAAATACAGGTATGATATGAACCCTTACCGCAATACTCCCCGACTTCCAAACGGGGCTTACAGGGCAGAAAAAGCCCGAAAATGATACCGAGAACATACAGAAAATGCCCCCTATCCCGCTACACCGATAGGAACGGCAGAAAGGAGCTTACCATTGCCGAGAATGAGCAAGAAGCGGCGGCTGGAATGGTCTTTCTTCCTCAACCACCGCAACCGTATCACTTACAACGACCTATGCCGGGGCTGCACCCGTGACTGCAAACAGAGCTTCCGGGCGGTTATCATACTATGCCCTCGCTATTATTCCAAACGCTGGAAAAAGGAGGACGCAGCCTATGGCAGATAACCGCAAATATTACTACCTCAAGCTGAAAGAGAGCTATTTTGACGATGATGCAATCGTTCTGCTGGAAAGTATGCAGGACGGCGTTATCTATTCCAACATTCTCTTGAAGCTGTACTTAAAATCGCTGAAAAACGGCGGGAAATTGCAGCTTGACGAGAATATCCCCTACACCGCCCAGATGATTGCGACCATTACCCGCCAGCAGGTAGGTACCGTAGAGAGAGCTTTGAAAATCTTTATGAAGCTGGGGCTTGTGGAGCCTTTGCCAAGCGGCGCACTCTACATGAGCAACATTGAGCTTTTAATCGGCCAGTCCTCTACCGAGGGGGAGCGCAAGCGCAGGGCGCGGCTGGCTTTGCAGGAACAAAAAGCCCTGCCGCAGACAGGGGCGGACAAATGTCCACCATATCGAGCGGACATTTGTCCACCAGAGATAGAGAAAGAGATAGATATAGAAATAGAAAAAGAGAGAGAGTTAGAAACGGGACACCCCGCCCCGCCGCCTATGGCAGATACCACAATGTCATTCTTTCCGATACGGAGCTTGACGGGCTGAAAACAGAGCTTCCCGGCAAGTGGGAGTATTACATTGACCGCCTATCCTGCCATATCGCTTCCAGCGGGAGGAAATACAAGAGCCATGCAGCCACGATTTTCAAGTGGGCGCAGGAGGACGCAGCCAAGAAAGCCCCGAAAAAGGGCATACCCGATTATACCTGTAAGGAGGGCGAGAGCTTATGACGAATGGATTTGATGAAATGATTTTGAATATGACCGACACCACGCCGGAGCCGGAGGACTACACCGGCGAGGACGGGCTTTTATACTGCGGGAAGTGCCACAAGCCCAAAGAGGGCTATTTCCCCAAAGAAACCGCCGCATGGCTGGGGCGTGACCGCCACCCGGCAGAATGTGACTGCCAGCGGGCAGAGCGTGAGGAACGGGAAGCCGCAGAGAAACAGCGCAGTCACCTTGAAACTGTCGAGCGGTTGAAGCGGCGGGGCTTTACAGACCCGGCTATGCAGGGCTGGACGTTTGAGAACGACAACGGCAAGTGCCCGCAAATGGAACACGCCCATTTCTATGTGGAGAACTGGGAAACCATGAAAGAGCGCAACATTGGCTATCTGCTATGGGGCGGCGTTGGCACAGGCAAGAGCTATTTTGCGGGCTGTATCGCAAATGCCCTTATGGAGCGTGAAATCCCCGTGTGCATGACAAACTTTGCATTGATATTGGGTGACCTTGCCGCCAGCTTTTGAGGGCAGGAATGAATATATCTCCCGACTTTGCAGCTTCCCGCTGCTTATCCTTGACGATTTTGGAATGGAACGGGGAACGGAATACGGCTTAGAGCAGGTCTACAACGTGATTGACAGCCGTTACCGCAGCGGCAGGCCGCTGATCGTCACGACTAATCTCACGCTGGAGGACTTGCAGCACCCGGAGGACACCGCCCACGCCCGCATTTATGACCGTCTGATTGAAATGTGTTCTCCTGTCCGCTTTACCGGGAGCAACTTCCGAAAAGCCACGGCGCAGGAGAAAATGGGACAACTGAAAAAGCTGATGAACAGAAAGGAGAGCCGCCTATGACCAACACCCCAAAGAATGACCGCAGCACCCGCCGCCCGGATTGCGTGACGGAAATCCGCATAGGTAATTCTGTCCTTGTCGTTTCCGGCTATTTCAAGCAGGACACCACCGCCACCGCCGCCGATAAAATGCTGAAAGTGCTGGAAGCGGAAGCTGCTACACAAAAATCGGCAATTTGACGGGACGTAAAGAAGCAGAAAGGACTGTACAGCCAGCCCCGGCGTGTGGTATGATAGTCATACGGAATAGTGGGGCTGGCTGTCGGAAATGGAGGACACTATGTTAAGACAGACCACCCAGCAACTCATTACCGCCCTTATCCGAGATTATCCCACGAGGACGAGCTGCAAGGTGAGAGCAATTCTATTTCAAACCAGAAGCGTATTCTTGAAACCTATGCGAAGCAGAACGGCTTTTCCAATCTGCAATGGTACACAGATGACGGTTATTCTGGTGCGAACTTTCAAAGACCCGGTTTTCAAGCCATGCTTGCGGACATTGAAGCCGGAAAAAGTCGGGACAGTTATCGTAAAGGATATGTCGAGGTTAGGGCGAAACTACCTGCAAGTGGGAATGTACACGGAAATGATTTTCCCACAGAAAGGTGTCCGCTTCATCGCTATCAATGACGGAGTGGACAGCGCACAGGGCGACAATGACTTTGCCCCGCTGCGGAATATCTTTAACGAATGGCTGGTGAGAGATACGAGCAAGAAAATCAAAGCAGTAAAACGCTCAAAAGGCATGAGTGGCAAGCCTATCACAAGCAAGCCTGTGTATGGCTACCTCATGGACGAGGACGAAAATTTCATCATTGACGAGGAAGCTGCACCCGTAGTCAAGCAGATATACAACCTCTGCCTTGCCGGGAATGGTCCGACCAAGATAGCCCGTATGCTCACAGAGCAGCAAATCCCCACGCCGGGGACGCTGGAATACCGCAGGACGGGCAGCACCCGCCGCTACCACCCCGGCTATGAGTGCAAGTGGGCGACCAATACCGTTGTGCATATCCTTGAAAACCGGGAATACACAGGCTGTCTGGTAAACTTCAAGACGGAAAAACTCTCTTACAAAGTCAAGCACAGTGTAGAAAATCCCCCGGAAAAGCAAGTGATTTTCGAGAACCACCACGAGCCTATCATAGACACCCAAACATGGGAACGGGTGCAGGAGCTTCGCAAGCAGCGCAAACGCCCCAACCGCTATGATGAAGTGGGCTTGTTCTCCGGCATACTGTTCTGTGCAGACTGCGGCAGTGTGATGTATCAGCAGCGATACCAGACGGACAAGCGCAAGCAGGACTGTTATATCTGCGGCAACTACAAGAAACGCACCCATGACTGTACGGCGCACTTTATCCGCACCGACCTCTTGACCGCTGGTGTACTCTCCAATCTGCGGAAAGTGACCAGCTATGCGGCAAAGCATGAAGCCCGGTTTATGAAGCTCTTGATTGAGCAGAACGAGGACGGGGGCAAGCGCAGGAACGCCGCCAAGAAAAAGGAACTGGAAGCCGCCGAGAAACGCATAGCCGAGTTATCCGCTATCTTCAAGCGGCTGTATGAGGACAGCGTGACCGGGCGCATATCAGACGAGCGTTTCACAGAGCTGTCGGCAGACTATGAAGCAGAGCAACGGGAACTGAAAGAAAGAGCCGCCGCTATCCAAGCGGAGCTTTCCAAAGCACAGGAAGCCACCGTGAACGCAGAAAAGTTTATGAATGTTGTCCGGCGGCATACCAGCTTTGAAGAACTTACCCCTACTCTGCTGCGGGAGTTTGTAGAGAAAATTGTTGTGCATGAGTGCAGCTATGACGAGAACAAGACCCGCAGACAGGACATAGAGATTTATTATTCTTTTGTTGGCAAGGTGGACTTGCCCGAATAACCGCCCGACCTATCCGACACAAGAGCTAAGTGCCGGATAGGAACGGCAAAATTTTTTACATTTCTATTGCTTCTTTATCACACATTAGCAAATAGTGCTTGCAATGAATCTGGTGGGCTCCCTGCTCATCACGGCGCTTCTGGTATTCCCTGCACTTTCGGCAATGAGAGTTATGTATAGTTTCAGGTCAGTGGTATTATATTCGGCTGTATTGTCAGTTGTGGGAACTTTGACCGGCATGCTGGTATCTATATTATTTTCAACACCGGTAGGATCTACGATCGTTGCATGCGATATGGTTATATTTGCATTTAACAGTATAGCAGGGAAAGTGATGAGGAGATAAGAATATGTATATGAATAGAAATAGAAGAATGCATGGATGCAGACACAGATTTAAGCGATTGATTATGTCAATATTGGTGCTGAGTATGTTGCTGACTGTCACAGGCTGTGGTGGAGCATCTCAGACTGCGGGCAGTCGTTTGAACACACAGAATGCAGTGGATAAGGTGCTTAATCAGAAAACAGGCGATGGTGATGTGGAAAGTAAGTCGTCAGTGGGAGCCACAACAGAGACGACGACCACAACAGAGACGACGATCACAACAGAGACGACGATCACAACAGAGATGCAAACCACGACAGAGACAGAATCCGCATCTGTAACTGAGGCGACATCAGAACCAACATATGGGCAGGTCGTGAATGGAGACAGCTCAGTTATAGCGCAATACAAGTCTGAGGGTGTGGATGTGGATCTCACACTTATGGGAAGCGATCTTGTATATGCGACGGTATATCAGATGATGTCAAAACCTGAGGAATATGAGGGCAAGACGATAAGGATAGAAGGAAAGTATTATGCATCCTATTATCCAATAACCGACAAATATTATAATTATTGTCTCATAGCCGACGCTCTGGCATGCTGCAGTCAGGGGCTTGAATTTGAACTTGGTGGAGGTGCAGTATATCCAGGCGATTACCCGGCGGACCAGAGTGAGGTGATCGTTACGGGAGTATTTGAAACCTACACAGAGGAGGCTGGACAGACATTTTATTACTGCAGGTTGAGAGATGCAGAATATCAACTGGTATCGACAGAGAATCAGTAGAGTATAAATTGCATAACATTTTTGGAATCCGGGCAGATCAAAGTGCCCGGATTTTTTGAGTAAAAAATATTCAGAATCAGGAGGAACATAGCTGCATCAAAACCAGGAATCACATAGAAAAATATGGCAAAATGACGCAAATATACTAAAAAGCATTAAAAATAGCTAAAAAATGATAAAATTACTTAAAAAAGAATTTGATATATTGTAAAAACTATGCTAATTTTGAATAAAGGTAAATATTCAGCCGTGCAGGATAAGAACAGCGGATTCGACATGCTTGCATGTAAGAATCAGGTGTTCTTATCCTGTGGTGACTCGAATAGAGTCACCGCCCCATACAATGAGCAAAATAGCTGCGCAGCAGCGAAAGAGCACGGGAACCGTGCGGTTTTGCGAATGTATGGTCGGCTGAATACATTAAAATACACAGAAGGGATGTGATGAAGTGAAAGAGAAATACAAAGGTGTACAAAAACTCACAGACAATCCGTTCCTCAACCTCTATCATATAGATGCGGTTGACACGGCTGGAAAAGCCTTCAATTATTACTTTGCTTCAAGGAATAAAGAGAACGACATCAAGATAAAGACCCACGATGTAAAACCGGAAGGAATAGTTATATATGGAGTTAAGCTGGAAGATGAGCCGAAGCTGGTGCTCATAAGGCAGTACAGATACCCACTCGATGCGTATATATATGAACTTCCTGCAGGACTGGTGGACGGAGATGAGACTCCGGCGCAGGCAGCAGTCAGGGAGATGAAGGAAGAGACAGGGCTTACCCTTGATGTATATGAGGGCGGAGAAGAACTCTACAGAAGGCCATTCTATATGGGCCCGGGATTTACGGATGAGATGAGCAGTGCTGTATTTGGAACAGTTACAGGAACACCAAATCTCGACAGCAAGGAGAGCACAGAGGACATACAGGTCATACTCGCAGACCGAGGTGAGGTCAGAAGAATCCTGTCAGAGGAACAGGTGTCGCTCAGAGGAGCATACCTCATGACACATTTTCTGGCTGAGGGAGATCCACTAGAATTCCTGAGAAAATAGGAAGCGCTGAGCAGTGATTGCTCAAACAGCAGAACGTTCATAAAAGGGCATACTAAATGAGAAAAAAGAAGGAGAAGTAGAAAGATGAGTTACAGAGACACATATGTATTTTTGGATGACAGATGATTATTTCGATGAGGACACCAAGAAGGAGCTTGCAGCCATAGCTGATGATGAGGCTGAGATCGAGGACAGATTCTATCGTGATCTTGTATTTGGAACTGGTGGACTCAGAGGTGTGATAGGCGCGGGAACCAACAGAATGAACTTCTACACCGTCCGCAAGGCTACACAGGGTCTTGCAAACTTCATTGTGAAGCAGAATGCGCAGGACAAGGGCGTGGCAATAGCATACGATTCAAGAAAGTATTCTCCAGAGTTTGCAGCAGAAGCAGCTCTCTGCCTGTGTGCAAATGGAATCAAGTCATATCTCTTTGAGTCACTCAGACCTACACCTGAGCTTTCATATGCAGTCAGAAAGCTTGGATGTACAGCAGGTATAGTTATAACAGCCAGCCACAATCCACCAGAGTACAACGGTTACAAGGTATACTGGGAGGATGGCGCGCAGATCACAGCTCCAAAGGACAGAGAGATCATCGCAGAGGTTAAGGCTGTAACAGATTTCCATACAGTAAAGACCATGGATAAGCAGGAGGCACTTGACAAGGGCCTTCTCACTATCATAGGTGCCGAGATAGATGACGCGTATATGGAGGAACTCAAGAAGCAGATCATTCATCCTGAGATCATCAAGGAGCAGTCAGAGAACATCAAGATCGTATACACACCGTTCCACGGAACCGGTCTTGTACCTGTAAAGAGAGTCCTGTCCGAGCTTGGTTTCAAAAACGTATACATTGTTCCTGAGCAGGAGCTTCCAGACCCTGAGTTCACAACGCTTGAGTATCCAAACCCAGAGGATCCAAAGGCATTTGAGCTTGCCCTCAAGCTGGCAAAGGAGAAGAATGCGGACATAGTTCTCGCTACAGATCCTGATGCAGACCGTCTTGGAATATACGCACTCGATACAAAGACAGGCAAGTATATGCCATTTACAGGAAATATGTCAGGACTTATAATCGCTGAATACCAGTTCAGAGAGAGAACAAAATGCGGTCTCATGCCAAAGAATCCGGCCATGGTCAAGACTATTGTAACCACAAATATGGCTGATCCACTGGCTGCAGATTACAATGTCAACCTCATCGAGGTTCTAACAGGCTTCAAGTTCATCGGTGAGCAGATCAAGTTCTTCGAGCAGAATAATTCATACAATTTCGTAATGGGTATGGAGGAGAGCTACGGATGTCTCGTTGGAACATACGCAAGAGACAAGGATGCTCCGGTTGCAGTTATGTGTCTCTGCGAGGCTGCAGCATACTGCAAGAGCCAGGGAATCACTCTGTGGGATCACATGCTTGATCTCTATGAGAAGTACGGATATTACAAGGAAGGCCTCTACACAATAACGCTCAAGGGTGTTACAGGAGCAGAGAAGATCCGCAAGATCATGTCCTCACTCAGAGCTGAGTCACTTACTCAGATCGATACACTCAAGGTTCTCAAGGTTCGTGATTACGAGAAGAACACGATCACAGATCTTGCCACCGGAGAGGTCACAGAGTCAGGACTTCCACAGTCCAACGTTCTCTACTACGACCTTGAGGATGGCGCATGGGCATGTGTACGTCCATCAGGAACAGAGCCAAAGATCAAGCTGTACTACGGAATCAAGGGAACAAGCCTTGATGATGCAGATGCAAAGCTTGAAGCTCTCCAGACAGCACTTGTTGAGAAGCTCAACAAGCTGGCAGAGTAGCATAAGTATAATATATAGCAAATACAAAAAGCGCCGTCTGGTCTGGTGACCGGACGGCGCTTTGCTGTCATTATACGATGACGTCGAACTGTATGTAGGCTCCCTGGTCGGTATTTACCGTGTCGAGATATATTTTACCATTGTACTTGTCGGTCAGTTTTTTCAGGTTGTAGAGACCGTAACCATGGCCATGTCTGTCTCCGGTTTTGGTGGTATATCCAGGTGAGAACATATTCTGGCGGAATTCGTTGGTTTTGACGGAACCCTTGTTTCTTGTTCTTATTTCTATCTGGTTCTGCCTGCTGTCCAGGTACAGATATGCAGTGCCAAATGGGGCGGTCGATTCAAGCGCATTATCGATCAGTATACCGATGATCCTGATCAGTTCATACTCCGGCATTCGGCTCTTCAGATCCCTGGATGCCACCTGGACTACGAGCTCCTTCTGATCCTTCTGTGCCTCCGTGATCTTGCTGTACACAAATCCGGCTACAACGCTCAGGTTGATCTTGAGCAGATCACAAATGGCCTCTGTAAAGGAATAAAAAAGGTCGGTTATATTACAAGTCAATTGCAGAAAATATAATTCTTTTAGTTAATACCGCCATAATAAAACGGCTGCAATATACATCTGCGCAACAAAGTGATATAAATTGCAAGATTAAATATTGAATTTAAAAACTGCTTAATATATTATACAAATAACAATAAATTAGCTAAAAATAGCCTAATAAAATGAACGGAAGATAAATTGTGGATAGATAAAAAGGAAAAATCTGTGTGGCCTGTGAGGTCAGGAAAGGGGTAGAAGATGGACGCAAAGCAGAGATACGAGATGTGGCTTGGCAGCGATCAGGTAGATGATGTTACGAAGCAGGAGCTCGTAAACATAAAGGATAATGAAGCGGAGATTGAAGATAGATTTTACACAAACCTTGAGTTTGGAACAGGTGGACTTCGAGGCGTGATGGGAGCGGGAACGAACCGCATGAACATTTACACGGTTCGCATGGCAACACAGGGAATTGCTAACTACCTGGCGAAGATCGGAATATCAGAGCCGTCGGCAGCTATAGCATTTGACAACAGAAACAATGCTTCGCTGTATGCGCTTGAAACTGCTCTCTGCCTGTGTGCAAATGGCGTGAAGGTGTATCTGTTTGATGCGCTCCGCCCGACACCGGAGCTTTCATTTGCAGTGAGACATCTGCACTGCAATATCGGCGTGAATATAACGGCAAGCCACAATCCAAAGGAATACAACGGATATAAGGTTTACTGGGATGATGGAGCCCAGATCGTATCTCCTCAGGATAAGGAGATCATTGCAGAGGTCAACAATATAGAAGATTTCTCCATGGTTAAGACTATGGACAAGGACGCTGCAATAGATGCAGGACTGTTGAATGTGATCGGTCAGGAGATCGATGACGCATATATAGGAGAGCTTCACAAGCTTGTCATGAATCCGGAGGAGATTCAGAAGGCGGGAGATCTGAAGATCGTATATTCTCCGCTTCACGGAACAGGCCTTAAGCCTGTTACAAGAGTTCTCAGCGAACTTGGTTTCAAGGATGTACATGTCGTTGAGGAACAGGCTGTTCAAGATGGTAATTTCCCAACTGTGAAATCTCCAAATCCTGAGGGCGCAGAGGCGTATGCCCTGAGTCTTGAGCTGGCGAAGAAGGTCGGCGGCGAGCTGATTCTTGTCACAGACCCTGATGCTGACAGACTCGGAATGTATGGATATGACAGCAAGAATAATGAATATAAAGAATTTACGGGCAATATGTTCGGTGCGATCCTCTGTGATTACGTGCTGATGCAGAGATCCCAGAGCGGAAGACTGCCTGAGAATCCGGCGATTGTAACTACGGTTGTTATCACCAATATGGTCAAGGAGATATGTAAGAAGTACGACACTTTCTGTGACTGCAACAACCTGATCGGATTTAAGAATATAGCATCGAGAATGAGGGCTTATGAGCAGACAGGTGAACACAATTATGTGTTCGGGCTTGAAGATACATTTGGATGTCTGCCTGGTACATATGCAAGGGACAAGGACTCGGTTGGAACGCTGATGCTTCTCTGTGAGGCTGCGGCATACTACAAGAACCGTGGCATGACTCTGTGGGACAGAATGGTTGAATTGTGGCAGGAATATGGTTACTACAAAGAGAAGGTTCAGACCATGAAGTTTGACGGACGCGAGGGTGCTGCAAAGATACAGTCAATGATACAGACGCTGAGAGATAATCCGGTGCAGAAGGTCGGAACTTACAGCGTGGAGAAGATCTACGACTACAAGCTTGGAACAGAGACAGACGCAGCGACAGGCAAGTCTGAGGCGGCGGTGCTTCCAAAGTCCAACATGATATATTATCAGCTTGCGGATGGCGCATGGTTCCTTGTGAGACCTTCAGGCACAGAGCCGAAGATCAAGTTCTATCTCGGGGTAAAGGAAAACTCACAGGAGGATGCGGCAGAGCAGCTTGACGGGCTTGCGGCAAATGTGAAGGCGATGTTCTCATAAAACGGGATGATTGGTAAGAAACGAAATGGCTGGCAAATAAATGTCAGCAGAAAATAGGTTCGAAGATCGCGGTCGCGACTAAAAATAATTACAAGGTGGAGGTAAAAAAGATGGGTTACATGGACGAATACAAGTTCTGGCTTGAGTCAGACTGCTTTGATGAGAAGACCAAGGAAGAGCTTAGAAGTATCGCAGATGATGACAAAGAGATCCAGGACAGATTCTACAAGAATCTGAAATTTGGAACCGGCGGAATGCGCGGAATCATGGGTGCTGGAACCAACAGAATGAATATATATACAGTTACAAAGGCTACACAGGGCCTTGCAGAATACATACTTGAGGTTGGCCCTGAGGCTGCTAAGAGAGGTGTAGTAATTGCACATGACTGCCGAAATATGTCAGCAGAGTTCACAGAGGCATCAGCTCTGTGTCTCAATGCAAATGGCATAAAGACTTATGTGTTTGATGCACTCCGCCCTACACCTGAACTGTCATTTGCAGTGAGAGAGCTTGGATGTATAGCCGGAATCGTGGTAACAGCAAGCCACAATCCACCTGAGTACAACGGCTATAAGGTGTACTGGGAGGACGGAAGCCAGATCGTATCCC
>ENA-OQMX01000318-OQMX01000318.1-human-gut-metagenome-genome-assembly--contig:-NODE-318-length-11951-cov-1.506597_pt1 | contig 11951 bp, 9 predicted proteins | sample MGYA00242622_ERZ504866 | MGnify/ENA primary metagenome ERZ504866 (study PRJEB26092, sample SAMD00036422) | human gut metagenome | host: Homo sapiens | study: EMG produced TPA metagenomics assembly of...
AATGTCCATAAGCTGAGTAAGATTCTTCATCGCATCCACATAGCGGGCGCATACCTGCTCCAGATTTTTCCGGAAGTCCAGAATCGTTGCCCCTTTATCGTGAGCCAGCTTGATTGGACTTCCCAGACTGATAACGCCGTTTGGTCCGTCTGTCAAAAGCATCGGATACAGATTTGCACCGCTCGCTGCCACGTCAGATGTGGTAAAACGAAGTGCCGGTGACAGGATCTTCTCATCCATTCCGTGTGCATCCAGTGCTTTTCGGTAAGTATCCAGAAGTTCCTGACTTCCTCCGAGCTTCCACATGGCAGATACAATGGAATGGTCATAGATACCAGAGCCCTCCATGTAAACACTGCCTTTGAAATTCAGATTCAGATATTCGCAGGTTGTCTCAAACATGGCTTTCATATCAAGGATGCAATAATCATGTTTATCCCCGCCATGTACTGCGGAAACCTTTCCGTCCGCAATCTTAATCAGGGCATCCCCTTTTGCAACCCGCAGGCAGTAATTGACTACCTTCGCATATGTTGCCTTATCCAGCTTGCGAAGCCCGTCTCCATTGACACCTGCGCGGCTTAAAATGGTGCGGATGGCACAGTCACGTACCGGATAGGATTCTCCTCTCATTTTCAGTACAAGCTGCGTATTCTTCTCTGTATCCTCCAAAATTTCTTCCATGGATGCATCTGCCGCATCCAGATTTTGAGCCTCCTTTTCCAGTGGTGCCAGCCGTAACGTATTCGTTGGCTTTCTGATCCATTTGGCATTTCTTCCTCTCTCTGCCAGAAACTCCAGCAGATCTTTTACTTCTGCAAAGGATCTCTCAAATCCATCTGCATACACTCTTGCTTCATTCATGTTCTTATTCCACCTTTCTTAAAATAATATTTATCCATCAACAGCCGAAGCTGGTTGTGGCATGCAACTATGCCGAAACCTAAATGTAAGCACAAAAAAAGAATGAAAAGAGAGTCTTTTCTCTGTTCATTCTTAAAAGTCTGGTTTCTTCCTAGAAAAAACAAAAGTGCCACGCAGCCAAAAAAGGCATACCGTGACACTCACTACAAACATAAACTACTTATGCCAGGAATACAGCTCCTGCTGTTTCCTGTAAGTTTTGGAGATTCTTAATTGAAATCCCGAAATCCCCAAAAAGGGTGTGCATAAAATAAACTATATCAGTATACTAGCACAAGATATTCCTCATGTCAATTCAGGCTTATACTATATATGGTGTTTATATTTGTTCAAAATACTACATCTATTTTTCTACTACGAATTCAATCTTCTCTTTCAGATTACTCCCGGCAGCCAAACCGAACCGTTCCACACTGCTTTGACTCCTCTTTCGCCTTTTCATTACAGCAGTCCAAGTAGGGACAATCGTTACATTGATTCCGCAGTGCTTCCTTCGCCCATTCAATTTCCTGCTCATTTCCTATAATCCGCACAGACATCCACTTCCTTTGCTATCATCATACCCCAAAATCCATTTTCTATCATCCATAATTTCTTTTTTTGTATCATTTTAGTAAATTACGGTTATATTACGGAATAATCACTATATTTCAAATATATCTCTATTTTATTCCGTAATTTGCTGTAAGTAAATAGTTTAAAATGTGGAAGAGAGGTGTAAATGTATGGATAAAAACTTTATTGGAGAACGCATCAGCGAACTGCGTTTAAAGAAAAATGTATCTGAATATCAGATGAGTCTGGATCTTGGCAAAAATAAAAGCTACATCCAGTCCCTCACTTCCGGACGTTCTCTGCCTACCATGCAGAGCTTTCTGGATATCTGTGACTATCTGGAAGTCACTCCTCAACAGTTCTTCGATTCAGAGCTGCACAATCTTCCTCTGATTGACAAAGCAACTGATCTGATGAAACAACTCGATGACGAGGATATGCTTGCGCTCATTTCCATGCTGAATCGTCTGGCTCTAAAACGCAAATAGATTTCCGTGGCTGCCAAATCAAGGCAGCTTTTATTTTTATCATTTTTCTTAAAATTTTTCAATCTTAAAGAAAAGCCCCCTATTCCTTAATTGAATGGGTAATATATCCATTCGCCGTACCTTGAAAACAAAAGAAATCTTTCGGGAGATTGATATAGGTGACTGCAGATAGTTTGCATCTTCGCACGCCTGCAGCTTAATAGTTACAAAGTAACACCGTTTTACGTGGCCGGAGCGGGCATAGGAACTGGCTTCTGAAAGAATAACATAGACTTTTGGGATTTTAGCTTATAGCGCTTTTATTAGAGAGCTTTTACTCAAAATTTGATATAATAATAGACAGGTATCAAGTTGATTCCCTGTCTGTGGAAAGGAGATTCATGATAACTGTAACAAAAAGGGATTTGATTGAATTAGGCTATGGTCCTTCCTTTGCTGCTGATATTATTAAAAAAGCAAAGGAACTTATGGTAGAAAAGGGGCATACCTATTATCAATCCAGAAAATTAGACAGGGTTCCAAAAGAAGCCGTTGAAGAATTATTAGGGATTACTTTGCCCGATAAGCAAGAATGATCGTGCTTTTTGCATTTTAGTAAGGAGTGAAATCATGGCAAAAGATCCAATTAAAAAAGCAGAAAACGGCACTTATTATTTTCGAGCCAACCTCGGATATCATCCTGTAACCGGAAAACAGATTCAAAAATACCGCAGCGGATTCTCAACAAAAAAAGAAGCCCGTGCCGAGTATTCCAAATTGATTCTTGCATCAACGGAAGAATTAGCTGATAAGAAGGAAGACATTACCTTCAAAAAGTTTATTGAAGAAATCTATCTTCCGTGGTACAAAACTCAGGTGAAAGAAAGTACCTACAAGAATCGTTACTCGACCATTCAAAAACACTTTGCCTATTTCTACAAGAAGAAAGTGTCCGAAATAGAAGCGATAAATGTACAGACCTGGCAGCTCAAGTTGGCAAAACAATTCAGTCCAAACTATGTACGCATTGTTCAGGGAATGTTATGTTTAGCTTTTGACCGGGCGATTATCCTCGGACTTGCAAAGAAGAATCCTGCCCGCATGATCGGCAATATCAAATCTAAAAAAGTAAAGATCGACTTCTGGACTTTGGAGGAGTTTCAGAAGGTAATATCCCTGCTGTACAAAGGTGACTACTACGAGCACTATCTCTTCATCTCGTTCTGGCTTTTATTTATGACTGGAATGCGTATTGGAGAGGCTGCCGCCTTACAGTGGGATGATATTGATTTTGAAACAGGTATGCTGATTATTAGTAAAACACTGTACTATAAAACAATGAATGACTACAAATTCGTTGAACCTAAGACGCAGGCAAGCAACCGTACCATTTATATTGATGCTGATACCATCAAGGAATTACAAGAATGGAAGGCGGTCCAGGCAAAGGTTTTACCAAATTGTGGATTCGTACTGAGTTATAACAGTACACCACCAGCAAAACAACGCTTCCAAGAGCATTAGAGAAATTGGCAAATTTAGCTGGTGTCCACAGAATCAAAATTCATGCCCTGAGACATTCGCATGCTTCCCTGCTTATCAGCATGGGCGAAAATCCACTGCTGATTAAAGAGCGTCTTGGACATGAAAAAATACAGACGACACTAGGAACTTATGGTCATCTGTATCCAAACACCAATATTGAGATTGCAAAGAAGCTGACCGGGGTTCTCAGCTACCAGTCAGCTTCTCAAAGTATTGCTAATTATACCAGTAATCAGCATACTGCAATGTATCACAAAGAAATATAAAAATGCAATGATAATGCAATTTCAAACACCCAAAGCCGCAAAGCCCCGTGGTTACGGGCTTTGTAGCCCAGCGTCAACTATTCAATGCCATTCATATCCGGCAGACACCAGTCAATGATATACGCATGGAATGCATCCCCCAGTTCCATAGACTGCCGCGCCCGGAGAACAGCCTCCTTACCGGAAGAGTCCATTCTGAACGCATTCCAACCTTGACAAGCATCTTTGTCACACTGTCACAGGTATTAAAATCGTCATCTACAACCAGTGCCTTAAGGCCTTCCAATTCTGCAATTTTCTCTATACGGTGCTGCTCAGGCTGAATCCGGAATGGCAGACGGACAATAAATTCAGTACCTTTGCCCTGTGCCGTCTGAACCACAATGGTACCGCCCATCATATCCACAATATTCTTGGTGATTGCCATGCCAAGTCCTGTACCCTGAGTCCTGCTGACTGTGGAAGTACGCTCCCTCTCAAAAGGAGAAAAGATCTTCTTCACAAATTCCTGACTCATACCGATTCCGTTATCCTTTACCCGGATCTCGTACAGTGCACTACCTTTTGCTGTCCCCGGTAACTGCTTCAGCCGGACAGAGACAGTTCCTCCTGCAGGAGTAAACTTAACCGCATTGGACAAGAGATTCAGAAGTACCTGGTTCAGTCGCGTCTTATCACAATAGACATCCTCATTTGTAACATCCATTGCATCCATATAAAGCTCCAGCTGCTTCGCATGGATCTGCCCGCTGATGATCGTCTTCAGGTCATGAAGCACATCCGACAGACTGACCTCCGTCTCTTCCAGATGGATCTTTCCACTCTCAATCCGGCTCATATCCAGGATATCGTTGATCAGTGAGAGCAGATGGTTACTGGAGGAAAGGATCTTGCCCAGATAATCCCGTACTCTTTTCTTATCATCAATATTACTTACAGCCAGTGTAGTAAAACCGATGATCGCATTCATTGGTGTACGGATATCGTGAGACATATTAGAAAGGAAAGTACTCTTCGCCTTGTTTGCTGTCTCTGCCGCACGTACTGCCTCAGAAAGTGCCTGATTCATTTTCCAGTCATTGGTACGGTCCGACATAACCAGGATATATTTCTTTTTCCCGTTTACTTCACTGCACATTGCAATATTATGGAACCAGCGTTTTTCCCCTGTTTTCAGATGAATATATTCAAAATCCCATTCCTTCTGCTCATGAACCTGGATCTCCTCCAGATAATTTTTCTCCGCATCTCTGGAATTCTCGGGATCCAGTTTCCCAAGGACACAAATATCCTTCCGGATCTGTTCTGCTGTAATACCCAGCAGCTTTTCCGCATTCGGGCTGACATAATCTGCCTGATAGGTTTTGACATCCAGCATCAGGAAAACGTCATCCACGTTCATTGAAAGCTTTTGGAACAGTTCATCACGGTACAGGATCTCCGTATCCTTTTTCCTGAGGTTCGTTCTGCCTTTTTGAATAATAAAACTGATAAGTAATGCGGCAATGCAGAATACAACCACACTGACAAGGAGTATCGTACTACGCTGCAGACTGTTCATACTGGCATTGACGATATCTGCCTGGACAAGTCCCAAAAACATCCAGTCCTGGATATCCGCTTTTTCATAGACCAGATAATAGTTTCTTCCATCCAGATCCAGCAGCATCGCGTCGGTACGTCCTGCTTTAAACTTCTCTGAAAGTTCATTGACCTCTTTTTCAGACATATCAGAATGCTCTCTCAGAACACCGAAAAAATTATACACATTCCCCCATGTTTCAGAAGAATGATCGACCACAACACGGCCATTCGGATGAACAACAAAACTCTGGGCATTTCCATCGAAAGCAGAAATATCCAGTACATCTACGATATCAGAGTTTTCATAAGCAATGGCAATGGCATCATATTCAAATCCCTGATAAATTCCATGAGCCTTAGCTGTGGCAAAAACAGCAGCTGGGATTTTCCGGGAACCGCTGCATTCGCTATCACATCATTTCCCTGCCGGATCTCATCTTCAATATTTTCCTGTAATCCAAGGTAGCCGGTTTCCCCTGTTGCCATCTTATAGTTCCCGTCAGCTGACAGAAAAAAGAAATCTAAGAATCCGGCATCTTCCTGCGCTTTCTTTATATAATTACGAATTTCGTCTTCGCTGGAGGTATTCTGCAGATTCTCACCCCACATATGAAGATAGGTCAGATTCTTATCTGTCAGTTCTCTCAGCATGTTATCAGACTGATGAAAAACTTCCGTCAGATGAGAAACACTTTCCTCATAAACAGTTTTCGATACAAATCCAAAATATCGGAAAACCATCAGAACAATTCCCAGTAAAACAGCTGTAAAGACAGCTATCTGGAATGGTTTTCCCATGACAGGTTTCTTTCTGCCTTTATTATGATTCTTAATATCCATTCTTCTCACCTCAGAGTCATGTAGTCTTCTGGCTCTGCAAGAATGGCATCACCATCTGAAACATATGCTGTCCATGTATCATCCACAGAAATATCTCCTCCATCAAATACAATGTTTTCATCTGTGGGATAAGCTTCCATGTGTTTTGGTATTGCAAGACAGGTTACTGTAAAAGTATCATTGTCCTGAACTTTTTTTCCATCCATTGTAACGTTGCTCAATGTATAGCCATCATCTGTTTCTTTGATTTCCACGGAAATACCGCTGAACACAGGCAATGAGCCTCGGTTAAACGGAATAAATCCGCCCTCATAGCCTTCTACAAAATTTTTAACCGTCTCTTTCAGTTCAGCTCCACTCATCTTGCTGCTGTAAGCCGACAGACTGTTTGGCATGATCATGTCGCCTGCCATTTTTTCAGTATATCCAGCTTTCAGCACGTTTCCCGTAAAGCTGTTTCCAGTTGCGATTAGCACATCCGTCCCATAAATACCACGCAGAGTGTTTGCCATAACCGAATAAGCCGCATTTCCCCCACTGCTATGAAAACGGTTGGAATAGGATTTCTGTGAATCCAGCACGATATTCTCTGAAGCAAATTCTTCCGCAAGAAGCTGGGAATTAAATGACTGATAGGCCTGCTCTGCATCGTATTCTCCTGAAATCATCTTCGAAACCACATCCTTGGAAACGGAGAAAAAGTCATTTGATGCAATGCGGATATACATATGATTTTCTTCGATCACGGATTTCACATCTTTCAGATATTCCGTAAGCTGCATACCCACATCCTGACTGTAGCTTAACAGATCCTGTCCATCACTAATGATCCGCTCCTGCGCATCCTCTGAAAGCATTGTGCTCAGCACCTTCATTGCTTTCTTTCGACGTGTCTCATCCTGTGTCAAATCGCGGTTTAAAGCCACCTGGAAGTATGGCGTAGTCATCAGCCACTTTTCACCGTTCTCCTGAAAGAATGGAAGAAAAGTTGTGTTAATGCCCTGATCCTGAAACATTTTTACACCGGCAGAGGTTCCAAAGTACATGGCAAGCTTGCCACTTTGATACATCTCAACTATATCATCATAATTCATATCCAGATCATCCTGACTCAGACCGGTATCCTGGATGAACTGCTCCATACGTTCAAAAGCCTTTGGCCAGACAGTACTGTCCAGACCTTCTCTCTTTGTATTATCCGGATCACTGTAGGCAGTACGCCACTTTCGTCCGTCCACGGAAGACAGTTCTGATGCTGACAGACCTTGCAGTGTTTCCATACAGGTATAATCATAATAATAGTCTGCAGTAAACCCACGGATTCCCACCTCTTCAAATGCCTCGCAGGCAGAGACAAAGCTTTCATAATCTGTTGGCAACGGGATATCATATTTTTCAAAAAGATCTTTGTTCACTACAAAGCCATGGGCATCTGCACACACAGGAAGCCAGTTTACACTGCCATCCTGATTTTTGAAATTGTTAAGGTAGGTATCATAGACAGCACCTGCAGCATTGGTTGTGGAAAGATCCATCAGACTGTCCTTCAGGGGGCTTGCATCATGGAGGGAAAACCTGCAGCAGGTTATAATATCCGGCAATCCGCCGTTTTCATTCAGAAAACGATAGAAATCCAGATCATTATTGCCTACTACAAATTCAACGTTGATATCCGGAAGCTGTTCCTGGATGTATGGCGCATATTTTTCATACAGCTTTGTGCTCCATAAATACACTGTGATGGTTTCTGTCATCTCTTTTTCCGCACTTTTCCCGCCGCAGCCAGACAGAAGTGATACGGCTGTCACCATCGCCAAAAGCACAGAAACTAACTTGTTCCATTTTTCTTTTTCATTATAACTTCTCCCTCTGATCGCGTTTTACTAACTCATTGATCACTTTTACTAATAATTTCCCATCAACAGGCTTGGCAATATGTTCATCCATTCCTGCTTCCTTTGCTCTCATTTTGTCCTCAGTGAACGCGTTTGCTGTCATGGCAATGATCGGTATCACTTTTGCATCCTCTCTGTCCAGAGAGCGGATCATCTTTGCTGCTTCATAACCATTCATGACCGGCATCATAATGTCCATAAGAATGACATCAAATTCACCAGGTTCACTTTTTCTGAACAGCTCAACCGCTTCCTGCCCATTCCACGCTTTAATCACGTCCGCGCCCTCATTCTGAAGCATAAATTCAGCGATTTCCATATTCAGCTCATTATCTTCTGCCAGAAGAATATGCAGTCCCTTTATAGATTTTTCGGATACATCCTTCTGTTCTTCACGTTTATCCGCATCCGGATCTATTTTAAATGGAACCCGGATCACAAATGTCGTCCCTACGCCTTTTTCACTTTCAAAAGTAATGGTTCCACCCATTTTCTCGACCAGCTTCCTTGCAATGGCCATTCCCAGTCCGGTTCCGACAAACTTTGTGCGGCTTCCCGTATATTCCTGTGCAAATGGTTCAAAAATATGTTTCTGGAACTCCTCAGTCATTCCGATTCCGGTATCCCGGCAGACAAATTCCATTGTCGTCATTCCTGGCTGTTCGGATGGGATTTCCATGCAGCTAAGATAAATATGTCCATTTTCTCTGTTATATTTCACTGCATTGGACAGGATATTCATCATCACACGTTTTACATACCCCGGACTTCCAATAAGATCACGGTATATGATTTCTTTTTTCTCCCATACAATCCGGATATTCTGTTCTGCAGCAATCTGTTCAATTACAACAAGCACTTCCTCAGAGATTTTGCTCAGATTAAATGGACTCTCTTCCAGAACAACTTCACCCGACTCCAGCTTACTCATGTCCAGAACATCATTTACCAGTTCCAGCAACAGATTGGATGCCGCTTTAACCTTTGTTCTGTATTCCTTCTGCTTCTCCATATCATCTGCATAATGGTCTGCCATATCGACCATGCCTCGGATTCCATTGATCGGAGTCCGGATATCATGGCTCATCCTCTGAAGAAACTCGGTTTTTGCCTCATTGGCGGCTTCTGCCTTTTTTGCAGCTATCAGAAGTTCTGCTTTATATTTTTCATCTTTTTCCTGTTCCAGCTTCTGGTGTGTCAGATTGGTTTTATATGTCCAGAGCCAGAATATACTGAATATCAGAAAATAAAGAAAAATAATGCTTATCACACTTAATGGAAGATTATGAAATACTTCCGTATCCGGAAGATATGCATAAATATAATAATCCCGCTGCTTCAGCATGATTCCGTAACACCCGGTTCCTTCATTCTTCAAATGATAAATGTGCTGACTGTCTGTATGCTTTTTCATTGCCTGAACAACTTCGTTGTCGGCTGTATTCTGCCCCAACAGACTCTCATCATTGCTGGCAACAACTGTCCCGTTGTCTGCAACAATAATTGTTCCATCTTTCTGGACACTATAGCCGTTTAAAAGGCCCTGTATCGTCAGGGTATAGTTTCTGACAAATTCAGGAGATGTATAATAGTAGATTGCAACAATCCCCGGTGCATCTTTTCTGGCACAGGCTGCAATGTCGATACGTGACCCGTCTTCTCTGGTAAATCGTTCCGAATAAGATCTTTCTTCATATCCGGCAAAATCCATAATAATATCTTTTTGCAGGTATTCCGTAATCTCATCGGTCAGAGATTCATCCATGCTGTATTCACAGTCCGTCTTTCCTTCTGCATTCAGTACAATGATACCATCCACCCAGAGAGTCTGCAGATTTTCTTTCAGAAACTCCTGGCTTAGCCGGCCGCCGTTTTCTGTTTCCATGTCGATATTCGTACTCATCTGTCTGGCACTTTCAATGGCGCGGAGGAGACTTTTAGATTCCGAAGCTTCATTATAATGGGTGTAGGTGGAGCACTGCACTTTGACATAGTTTACAGTTTTCACCATCCTGTTCTCTGCTTCCTTTTTCTCTGCCTGAAAAAAGTATACAGGGAAGTTGCAGTCACACAGATTCCAAGCAGAATGCCGAATATCCAGAATCGTTTTACTTTTATTCTTCTCCTAATATCCAAGATCATCCACCTCCAGATACTTCTGGGGATCATCCAGATATTTTTCAATGATTTTCAGGGATGTGCCATCCTGACGCATTTCTTCCAGCGTCTGATCCATCTGCTCACAGATTCCTCTGTCATCATCTTTTGCAAAAGCAACACCTATCCCGACCACCATCAGCGGATCTTCCAGAATACGGAAGCTTGCATCATAATCCTTCATGTACTGGACAATGGATTCCTCATGTGCAGCAACTGCATCTACATATCCTTTTCCCAGAAAGGTATAGATCAGTTCCCTGTGCCCAAGACTGATCAGATTGCCCAGTTTGGGGATCCTTTCATCCGTCCGGTTCAGAAAGATGCCTTCCGGTTTGGTTGTGGACTGGACGGCAAGGTTCTTTCCCTCCAGATCACTTAGTTTATAGATATCACTGTTCTCATTTACAGCAACCACCTGGCGGCTTGCTATGTATGGTCCTGCCCAGCGGTAATCATCAAGACGCCCTTCCATGGAAAAGCAGCCCATGATACAGTCAATTTCTCCGCTCTCCACCAGTTCTTTTTCTCCTCCCAGTCAATCTGGACAACATCCACCTGATATCCCATTCTTTTGAAAGCTTCTGTAGCCAGTTCTACATCTATACCCGTCGGTACACCACTCCTCATTCAGATAATTGTATGGTGGATAGTTATCGCTGCCGAGCGTGATGACCGGCTTTTCGGTTCTTTTTTACTGCTGTCTGTGTTTTTACACCCTGTCAGGGTGACCGCTAAAATTCCCACAAGCAGAATGCCTGCGATCCCTCTTTTTCCTTTCATTTTCCTTCCATCCTTACTGTTATTTTGCTTTTTTTCTCATATCAGCTTCTTTACCATTTATCACACTTCAGTGACCTGCGGTTCGGTGCCCCCCGCCACCGATAAGTCATTCCTCAAAAAAAGCACTGTCAGACAGACAGTGCACATCATCATCTTATGCAACTGGCTGCCATTTTACAGGCCCTGTAGCTTTGCGTCACAGACTTTCGTCTGCTTTGCCAATTATTTTCTATTACAGCTTTCACAAAAAGCTAATTTTATAACATCCCAGTATCTCACCATGTGCGAACAAAACTTCACCACACTAATATTTGAAAAGATAAAAAAGAGAACAGCTGATATATATGTATAGGTATATATTCGAACTGTTCTCCTGCTTCTGCAAAAGTCATTTTCGTTTATATTTTTAATGATATCACGGACATTTATATTTGTCACGGGAAAGTTTGCTGAATACTGTCATACACATATTCTTTGTTACTGTTCACTCCGTTCACAGTAACTTCTTTTCTTCTTTTGAACCATTTTTTCTACTATGATGCAATATTCAAAACCGTGCACACCGGTGTACCTTCCAGATATTCTACTGTGACCTTGTCACCCTCCTGAAGTGTTACCACCTGAAGGAAATCCTGAACCGGTACATCAAAAATCTCTTCATGATCATTCAGCACCAGATAGAAATGAGAGTTTCCATCAAGAACACTCTGTGCGATTCTCCGGATCGTACCTGTCATCTTTTTGGAGTCACCCGTATTCCCTGCTGTAATACCATTGGTATTTAACAGCTTTATATACGCATCCTGACATGCCGATACTGTATCTCCGATCGCAACATTCTGATATTTCTGAATATTGACCATCGCATATTTTTTTACAAGTCCTGCACTGTCCTTTAATGCCATAAAGTATGTCGGTTCATTTGAAATATTCAG
>ENA-OQMX01000321-OQMX01000321.1-human-gut-metagenome-genome-assembly--contig:-NODE-321-length-11898-cov-1.864073_pt1 | contig 11898 bp, 12 predicted proteins | sample MGYA00242622_ERZ504866 | MGnify/ENA primary metagenome ERZ504866 (study PRJEB26092, sample SAMD00036422) | human gut metagenome | host: Homo sapiens | study: EMG produced TPA metagenomics assembly of...
AATAACCTCGCCGAGCTGCATCAGCAGCATAGTCACCATACCGGCAAGCGGCGTGTAGCTGTCATGCATGGAATTTACAGAGCCGTTAGAAGCTGCTGTGGTGAAGGCTGCCCAGGTAGAGGACGCTGCAATGCCGAAGCGAGTCTCCTTGCCCTCCATATTGCCGCCCGCCTGTTCTGCCATTGACATATTGACTGCGCCGTTTTGTGCAAGCTGGGATGTGCCAGCCTGTTCAGTGACGGCGATGCAGCTCAAGGCAACAACCAGACAGAGAAACATTGCCATAAAGATTGCAATACCCTGCTTCTTGTTCTTTACCGCAGAACCGAATGTGAAACACAGTGCCGCCGGAATCAGCAGAATGGAAATCATTTCGATCAGATTGGTAAAGGCATTGGGATTTTCCAAAGGATGTGCGGAGTTGACGCCCATATAACCGCCGCCGTTGGTGCCGGTCTGTTTGATTGCGACCTGGCTGGCCGCAGGACCCATCGGTACGAACTGCTCGGTGACGATCTGTGCATCCGAAACGATTTCGCCATCTACAGTGACGGTTTCGGTGTCTAAGTCAATTACCGCATCCTCAAGGATTTCGCCTTCTGCACTGACGGCAATCGGTTCTGCAAGGGATACTGTTTCTGCACTTTTCAGGTTCTGAATCACGCCGCCGCCTACCAGCAACAGAGAAATGACCAGATTCAGCGGGAGTAGGATGTGAACCACAATGCGGGTCAAGTCCACCCAAAAGCTTCCCAACCCGGAGGATTTCACCTTGATAAAGCCACGGATCAATGCAAATAGAATGGCGATACCTGTAGCTGCGGAAACAAAGTTCTGAACAGTCAGACCTAAAGCCTGAGTGAGATAACTCAATGTGGATTCACCGGAATATGCCTGCCAGTTTGTATTGGTAATGAAACTTGCAGATGTATTAAATGCCAAATCCCATTTCACACCGGAAAGATTCTGCGGGTTTCCGGGAAGAACTCCCTGCAGAAGTTGAAGCAGGAACAGAAAAACAAGCCCGATACCGGAAAAAATCATTACACTTACCGCATATTTTTTCCATGTCATCTGTTCTTCTCTGTCTACACGCGTAACCTTGTAAATCAGGTTTTCGCACGGTGTCAGAACTTTGGACAAAAAAGTTTTCTCGCCGCTCATGACGTTTTTATGTATGCGCCCAGCGGAATTGCCAAAACAACCAGAATGGCAAGGTATAAAACATACTGGATCATGGTACTCATGCCTGATCATCTCCCTTCATTAAAATATAGACATACCACAGCAGCATTGCTGCCGCACATACACCTATGAGTGCAATTAGCATTTGCATAAGAGCTATCCTCCTTTTTGATGTCTCCAATATCATAAACCCTTTCTCTAAAAATGGCATTAGTGATCTTTTGAGCGTTTAAAGATGAAATAAAGATTACAACCAACCCAAAGCCATGCCATAGGAAAGGCGATAACGATCGTACTGATACAGACACACGCCAAAACCAGTAAAGGCATTCCAACAAAGATGGAGATGAAGCCAAGTAGCGGATGATGCCAAATAAAGCGCTCCGCTTTTGCGTCAAATCTCTGTTCAAATCTTCTCGCCGCATTTGTAATGCTCATAATCGTTCACCTCATTTCTTTCTTGCAAGGCCATAATACCGCTAAAAGTATTAAGAGGGGAAAAGGGTACCTGCAATCGAAACTAAGATTGTATAAGTCTTTGTTGCTCCAGGAAGTGATCTTACGGCTTTGTTCAAGTCTTGTGCGCTTTTGTCTGAAATCCGTCACGCTTTATAACGAGTCGTGATCCTTCAGGGTTTTGCTGCCAAATAGATGTCAAAACAGTAGTATAGCCCGGATGGAGGCGCTGTCGATAAAATAAAAAAAGTGAACCCTCTGGGTATTTCCACCCAGAAAAGTCCACATAGAAAGAGCTGCTTTGGATTTATAAGAGATCGCAGTTGTCCAAATCCCTGCCATGAATCGTAGTTGTTGATGTACATTTGATGCTTGGTCTAAACAGACAAGATTGCAGCTGCCGTTTTGGGCTTGAACCCGGCCGTTTTTCCGGCTTTGCATAAAAACTCAATGCCTGTTTAAGGGGCTGATTTTGGCTCTGCACATTTTTGCACACTTTTTGCACATCGGAACGGCTGGATAACGGATGCAAGAGGGGGTGACAGGTGCAAAAGAATGCAGCGGATGCAAAACACAAATTTACGGTGAAACGATAAAAATAACGATTTTACGCAATTCTGGAAATTGACGATTGTTGCACGTTGGTTTCTCTTAATCAGTGGGCCCAGGGTTCGAGTCCCTGGAGGTGCACCACAACAACAAAATCCGAACTTTTTTCCAATAGGAGAAGGGTTCGGATTTTTTGTATTCTTTGGAAAACAGAACGAATCCCTTGCTTCCATCGAAAAACGTCCCAGACCTTATCATAAGAAAGCACGACAGACCACTGTAAGAGTGCCGTAAGGCGGAAAGGACACAAACATGAAGTACGATGCAAGAGCCTGCCATTTCAACATGGATACCGGCTGCGTGGAGCTGCTGCTCCGGGATGGGAGAATGATCTCCATTGACTGCACTGGGGTCGAGGATGAATTGGACGTGACCATGGCGCAGAGGTTGGAGTTAGATTATCTCATCTACAATGACCCGCTTGGCTATGCAGACTTGATTCTGAACGGCGAACCAGAGGAGTATCTGAAGAATGTGGCGGGAAGTCACGGATTAGAAGATTAAGCATAAAAGGGTATGCGGCTATAAACCGCATACCCTTTTACACTTTATCGCTTCCAGACCGCTGCGGCATTGGAACGTGACATCAGTTCTTCGACCGGGATTCCGGCTGGGCAGATGTCCTGGCACGCAAGAGATTTTCCGCAGCCTTCAAAATAAAGCTGACGATACGCATTTGCGAGTTCTGTCTGATGGGCAATATCCTGTTCTTCGTTCAGAATACGGTAAGCGTTGACGGGCAGAACAGCTCCAGCAAATTCACTGTTCGGGTCAAAGTTCGGGCAGACCTCCAAGCAGCAGCCACAGAGCAGACACTTAGCAGATCGATACCGCTGGCTGTGCGTATAGCTGGTCTGGAACGCATCTCCTTCCAGCCACAGCTTTGTCCGCTTCAGTGCTTCAAAGATCACGGAACGGTCTACGACCAGATCTTTCACCAGTGGGAATTTGCTCAAAGGCTCCAGAGTAACAACGCTTCCCTTACAGTCCCGCAGAAAAACGGAACAGGCAAGACGAGGCAGACCATTGATCCGCATGGCACAGGCACCGCACTTGCGTATCATGCAGCCGCATTCCCACGCAATGGGGGAAACGACCGTTCCGCTCTTTTCGCACAGAGGGCTGCGGTGATTCAGCTCGTTCAACACCGAAGCAATCGAGGTGTCCGCACTTCCCTCAAAGGAAAACTCCTGCCAGCAGGGTGAAGCCTGCTGGTTTTCCTGCCGTTTGATTCGGATGGTGTAGTTCATAAATCATGCCGCCTTTCGGGGATGGATTCAAAGCTGATGGCGATATGCTGCCCGTTCCAGTGTGCCACGGTGGTTTTGCAGTAAACGGCATCGTTGCGTTGGGGATAATCTGCCCGCCAGTGCGCACCCCGGCTTTCTTTTCGGGCGAGGGCACTTTCCAGCATGGCACAGCCCAGAAGCGGAAGGGTGCCAGACAGTTTGCGGATTTCCTGAATGCCCGCTTCCAATGTCTGTGCATCCCGCACGACACCGAGTGCGTTCAGCAGGATACGATTCATCTGCATTTGAGCGTCCGGGGAAAGTTCGGGCAGAAGGGATTCTTCGGCACAGGGCATATTGGGGGAACTGACTGTTTCCCGGCAGGCAGTTTCCGCAGCAATCTGTCCTCCATAGATCGCACCCAGAAGAGAATTTCCACCCAGACGGTTTGCGCCATGGTACTGAGCGCAGCATTCACCGGCAGCGTACAGATTCCGCATCGAAGTGCGGTGCCGCTCGTCCACCTGAATGCCTCCCATAAAGTAGTGGATACCCGGCAAAATCGGAATGGGTTCTTTGCGAATATCTTTGTGCAGATAGGTCTGACAATCATCCACCAGTCCGGCAAGTTTATGCTCCATGACTTCTTTAGGAAGCTCTGTCATATCAAGGAACACCTCATAGTCACGGCTGACCGTCCAGACTTCCCGCGCGGTGATGTCACGCGGCATCAGGTTGCCGAGTTCCGGATATTTTTCTTCCATGAAATACCACGGCTTCCCGTTCCGTAATGCAAACAGCCGCCCGCCCTCACCACGGGCGGCCTCACTCAGAAGCATCCGTTTTTCGCCCAGTTCGACCGTGGTAGGGTGGTACTGGATCATTTCAAGATTTGCCATCGGAACGCCCAGACGGAACAGTTCTGCGGTGACTTCTCCGGTATTGGCAAGAGAGCCGGTCGTATCACCGAATAAGCCATGCAGCCCGCCTGTGGCAATCAGGACGGCATCGCATACAAACCGCAGCAGTTCGCCAGTATAGGTGTCCTGCACTGTGCAGCCACCGCAGATGTTCCCGGAAAGCAGCAGGGTGCGGAACTTATGGTGTGGAAAGCGTTCGACCGTTCCTGCGCTTTCTTCCCGGCGCACAGCATCAATCAGAGCGGTCATTAGCTGCTTTCCCGTATCGCTTTGTGCAAAGGCCGTCCGCTTTTTCTTCTGTCCGCCAAAATTCCGCAGGTCGAGTTCATCGTCATCTGTCACGTTGAATTGTACTCCCAGATGGTGCAGGCTGCGCACCAGTTCGGACGCAGCCTGCGTCATCCCCCAGACTGCATTCGGGTCAGCAAGTCTGCAGGCAGCGGTCAGGGTATCTGTATAATGCTGCTCCGGGCTATCCTCCTCTCCCTTGGTATTCAAGGCTGCATTGATTCCGCCCTCTGCCATAACAGACTGCGCTCGCTCGGAGGCAAGGGAGGACACCAGCTTTACCGTCCAGCCGTTTTTCACAGCAGTCAAAGCAGCGGAAAGCCCTGCCAGCCCTGCACCCACGATCACCAAAGTGTGTTTCATACATTGTTCCACCCGATATAATATAGAATGATCGAACCGGCAGCAAACAGCACCAGTATAGAAAGAATCAGATAGAGGTCGCCGCGCTGTCCTTATCCCGGACAATGCCCAGCGATACCAGAAGAGGCCGGAGATTGAGCAGAAGATGCACAAATACCGAAGCGACCAGTAAAAGCTGCGTCAGCAGCCGGACCGTTGTGAACGGAAACAGAATGTATACGCCGTTCTGCACTTTGCCGAACACACCAATATGGAAAAAGAGCATAAGCAAAATGGCAAGCCCACTGGCACGCCTTGCCCAGAACAGAGCGTTCTGCTTTCCGTAGGGCTTTCCGCCGTAACGGGAAGCCCGGAATATCTGCGCGGTCAGCAAAAGACCAAGGACGGTGTGCGCCGCCAGAATGCCAACGCCGATCCATGCCAGAAACTTTCCTGCCCCGGAACTGATGCCCAGCAACATAAAACTGCCCATCAGCCCATGAAGCAGACAGATGAAAAGTAGCAGAACGGAGAGAATGGTGTTCAGTTTTCGCATGAGGGGTCCTCCATTTCTTCTGCGGAGAGCAGAAGGATGTCTGCATCCGGCAATGCTGTTGCATCAAGCATATTTTCTGAAACCAGCAGCAGTTGATACCGCCCATTGATTGCACGGGAACGCAGCATGGTTTCGCTGTGCTGCTTCAACGTGACATCTGCTCCGGCAGCGGTCAGGCGTTCACAAAGAGCCGTTGCATAGCGAAGCAAGGGATAGTCTGTTTTGCAGACCGAAAGCGTCATGTGCGGCAGTCCGGCATCGAAAAGGACTTCTGTCTCACCGAAAACAAATGCTTTCAGGTCATTCCGGAAATCCGCATCAGAAAACGATTCCAGTTCAGGGTTGATGCAGAACAGATAGTTACCCTCCAGCGGTGCGGCCATTTGTGCGGCACGTTTCGCTTTCGGGGTCGCACCGGTCAGCCCATCCAGAATAGAGGGCGGCGAGTGCATAAATACGCCAAACGCGGCAAGAAATCCCAATGTCAGAACCAGAGTGATGAATTTTCCTTTCACAGGCAGACCTCTTTTATTTATTGCATGGTTGTTCAAATGAAAAATCTTCTGCGCAAAATACGGCAGTTGAGTAAACGCTCAACTATATTGTATGCGAAATAAGGAGGCTGTCAAGGTCTGTTAGACGACAAATCGCAGGAAGCAGATGCTAACTTTCCTCTTGACAACGGAGGAAAAGCAGATATAATATGATTGAATGGTTGTTCAACTACAAAACAAGGAGAACGTCTGATGTCAAATTCTTTATACACCTGTAATTGCGATGTGATCCATGAGGACATCGTGAACGATGTAAAAGGCAAAATGCAGCCGAAAGACGACTACATCCAGCTTGCATCGCTTTTCAAGCTGTTCGGAGATGGCACAAGAGTGCAGATCCTTCATGCTCTGGAACAGAGCGAGATGTGTGTATGCGACCTTGCGGTTCTGCTGGGCGTCACCAAATCGGCGATCTCTCACCAGCTGAAAGCACTCCGGCTTGCCGGACTGGTCAAATTCCGCAGAGAGGCCCAGATCGTGTATTATTCGCTGGCGGATGATCATGTAAAGGAGATCATCGACAAGGGATTTGAGCATTTAAGAGGATGATCGCGCAAGCGATTATCTTTTTGTCTTTTAAGTTGAGCGATTGAACAATTAAGAAAACGTAGTGGAGGTCAAAATGAAAAGAGTATTCATCCTGAAAGGTCTGGATTGCCCGAATTGTTCCGCCAAGATAGAAAAAGAGGTCGGAGCATTGCCGGGAGTGGAATCCTCGGTTGTGAATTTAATGCAGCAGACACTGACCGTTCAGTCAGAAAAGTCTGCGGATGCAACACTGGCGGAACAGGTCGAAACGATCGTTCACAGCCATGAACCGGATGTTGAGGTGTCGGAAAAGACCGAACCTGCGGTGACGAAGGTCTATCTCCTGAAAGGTCTGGATTGTCCGAACTGCTCAGCAAAGATCGAGAAAGAAGTCGGTGAGCTGGATGGCGTGACTTCTTCGACCGTGAATCTGATGAACCAGACGCTGACCGTTCAGGCAGGAACCTCGGTGGCTGCTTCCCTGCTGGATACCGTTACCACGATTGTTCACAGCCACGAGCCGGACGTTGAGGTGTCGGAAAAGCAGCCGGAAGCCACTGCACCTGTCAAAAAAGAAGAAAAAGCGGCGGTCTATAACGATGAGGACAAGAAGCGCACGATACGTCTTGCCGTGGGTGCTGCGGTCTATGCAATCGGTATGGCATTGACCGTGTTCGCAAAGCTGCCGACTCCAGCAGAACTGGCATTTCTGATCGTGGCGTATGTGATCCTTGGTTGGGATGTCGTGTGGCAAGCAGTGAAAAACATCACCAGAGGACAGGTATTTGACGAGCATTTCCTGATGAGTGTTTCCACAATCGGCGCGTTTGCCATCGGGGAATACCCGGAAGCCGTTGCAGTCATGCTGTTCTATCAGGTCGGAGAGTTTTTCCAGTCGCTGGCGGTAAAGCGTTCCAGAAGTCCATCTCTGACCTTATGGACATCCGTCCGGATTCGGCGACCGTCAAGCGGAATGGCGTATTGCAGGTCGTTTCTCCGGAAAGCGTTGCGGTGGGCGAGATCATCGTGGTAAAACCCGGTGAAAAAATCCCGCTGGATGGCATCGTTGTGGATGGCGAATCCATGCTGGACACCAAGGCACTGACCGGCGAATCTGTGCCGAGAAGCATCCGCAAAGGCGATGAAGCCCTGTCCGGCTGCATCAACCAGAGCGGTTTGCTGACGCTGAAAGTCACAAAGAGCTTCGGGGAATCCACGGTATCGAAGATCACTGACCTTGTGGAGAATGCTTCTGCAAGAAAAGCTCCCACCGAGAACTTCATCACGACCTTTGCACGATACTATACGCCGGTCGTTGTTGGAATGGCGGCTGTGTTGGCGATCATTCCGCCGCTCGTCCTTGGCGGCGGCTGGTCTGAGTGGTTGCGCAGAGGTTTTGTGTTCCTGATCGTTTCCTGCCCGTGTGCATTGGTCATTTCTATTCCCCTGACCTTCTTCGGCGGTATTGGTGCCGCATCCAAGCGCGGTGTGCTGGTAAAGGGCAGCAACTATCTGGAAGCACTGAACAAAGTGAGCGTGGTGGTCTTTGATAAGACCGGCACCTTAACAAAGGGTGTTTTTGAGGTCGCAAATATCATTCCGGCAGCCGGATACCAGAAAGAGCAGGTATTGGAGTATGCTGCACAGGCAGAGAGTTATTCCAACCACCCGATTGCAAAGTCGATTCTTGCAGCTTATGGAAAGTCGATCGACCAGAAGCAGTTCTCTGGCTTTGAGGAAATCTCTGGACATGGCATCAGTGTTATGGTGCAGGGAAAGAAGGTGCTGGCTGGCAATAGTAAGCTGATGGAATCTGAAAAGATTGCCTATGCCGCTTGCGATGCAGCCGGAACAAAGTTCTATGTAGCAGCGGATGGTAGCTATGTAGGCTGTATCCTGATCGCAGATGAAGTGAAGCCGGACAGCAAGTGCGCAATCGCAGAGCTGAAAAAGATCGGCGTAGGAAAAAACTGTTATGCTTACCGGCGATGATGAGCGAATCGGCAAGTCGGTGGCAGACGAACTTGGTCTGGATGCGTATTATGCACAGCTCTTGCCCGACCAGAAGGTCGAAAAGCTGGAAATGCTGGATAAGCAGAAACGGCAGGGCAGCAAACTCGCCTTCGTGGGCGATGGCATCAACGATGCCCCTGTTCTTGCCCGTGCAGATGTCGGCATTGCCATGGGAGGTCTTGGCTCGGATGCCGCGATTGAAGCTGCGGATGTTGTTCTGATGACAGATGAACCATCGAAACTTGTAGAAGCCATTGATGTTGCAAAGGCTACGAAACGGATTGTGATGCAGAACATCGTGATTGCTCTTGGCATCAAGAGCGTGTTCCTTGTTCTGGGCGCACTCGGCATGGCCGGTATGTGGGAAGCCGTGTTCGGTGATGTGGGTGTCACGATCATCGCCGTTCTGAACGCAATGCGGATTCTGAAGAAATAAGCACAAACAAAAAACAGGGTGCGCCCACCCGGACGCACCCTGCAAAAATCCACACACGATAAGTAAGGCAGGGAGTTCCCCAACGGGAACTTCCTGTTTTTCTTTGCCAGAGATATGAGCCTGTTCCGCCTGCCACGCGGCAAACTCCCGCTGACCTTCCTCACTGTTCCAGCAGGCAAGGATGGCCGGGTAGAATGCCCGTGCCAGACGGTCGATGACTTCATCGGGATAAGGGGAAGTGTTTGTGGACTTTTTTCTTTTGTTCAAACGCACGCTCCTTTGGACATCTGTGAACAGCATACCATGTGCCTGTTGTTATGCTGTCTGGTCTTTAACATCTGCGAGTGCGGCTTCCAGAGAAGTAAGATAGTCCTTATGCTTGTGAATGATCTCCAGAATCACATCACGCTGCGCATTATCGGGCATCTGCTCCAACTGGTAGTTGAATGAAATACGGAAACGAGTAGTGAGTTCTTCCAACGCCACATACTCGTACCGTACATCCTCCGGGTAAGCATCGCTGTCGTAAACCGATTCAAACTTTCGGAATGGCATGACAGGCGCTTTGCCCGGAACGCGGATCACACCGTCAGCGTCAGGCGTCGGTTCCACCTTCAGCTCCGGGTGCAGAATATCCTGCAAAGTTTGTGCCCGGTCATGGTAGGCCGTCCTGGCAAGGCGGTGCATATCAGCTTTGGACACTTTCGTCTGTCCGGACAGGATGCTCTGCTTTAAGCCTGGTATCAGTTCTTCCGCAATCTCCACGCCTTTCATATACTTCGAGGCGCGGATAACGGTGTCCTTGCTCACTCCGTTTTCTTCTGCGATTCGGTCGCAGGTTTTGGTGCTGTCGATCAAGTTCGCATTTAGCGAACTTGATTTTGCATCGCTGCTCTTGCGATCACCGCCGTGCGCGGCTTTTTCGGCTTCATACTGTTTGCCCATCAGGTAGTACTTCTGCTCCGGGGTTAAATTGCGCCGCCCCAACTGGTTCTTACAAATCCAAGCGAGGACTTCTTCTCTGCTTTCAAACGGGAGCGGCATGGTGGAGAAATAAATCTCCGGGTGTTTCTGGAGGATGGCATAACGATTGTGACCATCAACAAGGGTATTGCCCCAGATACTCATAGAAGATTATACCTATTTACTTCTTTCTGCGTTTGCCACATTGTGGACATCCATGTCCGTTTACACGACTTCGAATCTCAGATTCCCAATGATTTCCGCATACAGAGCAAACCCACCAAGCGTGTTTTCCGCTTTTGGGTAAGACTTTTCGGGGTCTAATTCGGTATTTCTCTCATAGTCCCATTCGTTAAGAAGCTCTGGATATAGGGTGGCCAAATCATTTATGCCTGTCTTAGGGACTCGTCCACTACAACAAGGACAACCAATTCCTCTTTTTCTGTTATTGGGACTTGCTTGCCATTCGTAACCGCATTTCGGACAAAGCCACCAGACAGGTTTGAATTTTCCGGCGGTTATATCATTTGGGGTTAAATCGCCATTTTTTGTGGGATGTCCATTCTTTGGAAAGTTCTGGCATGGTTTCAGCGAGTGAACCAACCTTTTTAACTACACCTTGTGTGAAACTTTTTCCACGGTGTTTTTTTGTAACATTCAGCGCACTCAAAGCGCCCTTTTCGCGTCATTGCTGTTAATGACTACATTTCCATTCGCGTCCACAATACTGGACATTTCCACCAGACGATTTACATTTGAACTGACGGTAAACATGTCTGGAGTTAAGTCCTGATTCTTCACATAGTCCCATTTTGAGGCAACGTCTGGACGTAAAATTGCGAGGGAATTATCAATACTTGTCAAATATCCTAAGATCTGCGGGCGGTCACGTTCGATATTTACATCGATTTGACTGTGAATATGTCGAGGATCTGTTCGAGTCCACATATTGGAGGAAGCATCTATAGAATCGAGAATGACTTTAAGGGTGGTTTCGAGTTCGCCTGTCTTTTGACCTTTGAAATGGTATAAACCACATCAGCAGTTTGCGCATTGTCAACCCAATTGCGAGTATTCTTCTCTTTGATACGGATGAGCTTCACATGATTTTCTTGACATAATTTATATTTGCGGATTTCCCGTTCATACTGCTCATCCGATTGGTGCCAGTTTGCACCATCAAACTCGATTCCGGTATGAATAGAGGGAATATAAATATCGAGTTCCATAGAACCCAGAAAAACGGGTTTGTATTTGTTGATAGCATCGGAATAGAGCTTATGAACGTAAAAGAAGGTAGCCTGCTCGGGGAAAGAGGTTTGGACTCTTAAATTACAAATAGGGCATTGTGTGTTATCTGTATTGCGGTCATGGATAGTGGCTTGATATTCGTGACCGATAGGGCAAAGCCACCATACACGTTTTCCGCTTCCAGCAGTTACTTCATACGGTGTCAGCGGAGCATTCTTAGATGGATGCCATTCGACAGAAAGGCTAGGGTTGACCGAAGCTAAATCATTGAATCCTTTTAACACTTTATGCCCTGAGCAGTAGTAGCATGCACTTCCACGTCGCGTCCGCCGTTCAACAGTTTGCTCATAGGAATGTCCCCGTGAGCAAAGCCACCAAACTTTCTTTTTGCTGTACGCTGTTATGCTGGAAGGTTTAAGTTCTGCATTTTTGTAAGGATGCCATTCGGTTGCGATGTCTGGGAAAAGAGTTTCGAGGTCATTATAACCAGTGAGCACTTTTCTATGGGAACAGTAAGGGCAACCATAACCTCGTCCAACATGAAGATTTATGCTCTGTTCGTAAGAGT
>ENA-OQMX01000325-OQMX01000325.1-human-gut-metagenome-genome-assembly--contig:-NODE-325-length-11840-cov-8.181508_pt1 | contig 11840 bp, 8 predicted proteins | sample MGYA00242622_ERZ504866 | MGnify/ENA primary metagenome ERZ504866 (study PRJEB26092, sample SAMD00036422) | human gut metagenome | host: Homo sapiens | study: EMG produced TPA metagenomics assembly of...
ATTCTCTGAAACCTTACATCGATAATCTCTGTATGGCTTCGGGGCTGGTGGAGTGCAAGGAGGCTTTTCATCTTGCCGAGGTGCTGAAGGATGAGAATGCGGAATTCTCCCGTCTGTCGCAGGACAGAGTCTATGAGAATCTGAGCTTCCGTGCCAACGTAATCGGCTATCTGAAGGCTTGTGTGCTCTATGTGGCGAACGGTTACCAGTGGGAGCCGGAGATTGAGGATTTCATCCGCTGGAGCGAGCGTTACGACCTCTACTGCAAGATGCGTTTCTTCGGCGATGCTATCAAGAAGGCGGAACAGGAGTGCGATCAGGAGAGCAAGAGAGGTCCGGCAAGTATCCTGGGATTCCTGCCAGAGGAGTTCAACTATCAGCAGGTGGAAGCCTTGAGGGTTGAGCATAAGATGAGTGCGAAGGGCACGATGAAAATGCTGAACAACTGGCTCTTCCGTGGCTACATCAAGGTGAAGGAGAAAGACTCAAATACTCAGTTACTCAAATACTCAGTTTTTATCAAGACCCATTCCAAGAGTGGGGAATGAATCGCATCAGAAAAATTTTCTTGAAAATAATAAACGAAAAAATCTATTGTATATGGAAATTGTTGTAGAAAGAATCGCAAAGAAGAATACTTATACCATTGGCCGACTTTATCTGTTGGCTGATGGTGATGTGAAGCGCAAGGCGCTGTCGGGCAAGACTGCCGGCGACAAGCGCAGTTTCGAGCATAGTTTTGACTTGAAGAAGTTGTCTAAGGACAGCTACTTCTGTGATACCCTGGAGCCTACGTGGCGCAACCTGAAGGGCGTGGAGCTCCAGCCCGGGGAAGTGAAAGCCCGCTTCAGTAGAGAGAGCGGTAAGGTGGCACGAAAGATTCCGGGTCATACTGCCATCCCTGAAGGCTCGTATCGTGTGCTCATCACCAAGTCGCGCCGATTCAAGAAGTGGCTGCCGTATGTGCAGGGTGTTCCCGGTTTTGAGGGCATCCGTATCCATGCCGGCAACAAGCCCGAAGATACCCAGGGCTGCATTCTGGTGGGCGAGAACAGGGTAAAAGGTATGGTGGTGAACTCCCGTATCTGGCTCCATCGTCTGATGAATCGCATCCAGGCGGCAGAGAATCAGGGAGAAGGTATTTGGATTACCATCATCTAAAAAATGCAGTGCGCTGCAAATTTCTTATGAAAACTAGGAAAATTTGCAGTGCGCTGCATTTTCTATTTCAATCCTCATCCCTTCCGGGTTGAACCGGATGCCGTCGCGATCGATGAATCTCGAGAGGGAACCATCGGCGGCAAGCGATTTCGGAGTGCCGACGGAGAGACGGTTCTGCTCCATCAGCCAGAGGCTGTCGGCTAGCTGCAGCGCCAGCTCTACATCGTGGGTGGAGAGCAGGATTGCCTTGTGCTGCTCGTGTGCCAGGCGGCGGAGCATCTGAAGGGTTTCTACCTTGCTGGGGAAATCGAGGAAGGCGGTAGGCTCATCGAGAATGATGATGCGGGTCTGCTGGGCAAGCGCCTTGGCTATCATCGTCTTCTGGCGCTCGCCATCGCTCAGCTCGGAGATGTTGCGCTGGGCGAGGTGGCGGATGCCGACCTGATGGATGGCTTCATCCACTATCTGCTGATCTGCCGGAGTCAGGGTGCCCCAGAAATTGGTGTAGGGAGACCTGCCGATGCCTACAATCTCCTTGACAGACAGCTGGGGAACATCGATGCGGGAGGTGAGAACCACGCCAATCTGACGGGCTAGCTGCTGCGCCGGATAAGCGGAAAGAGGCTGATTCTGAAGAAGGATTTCGCCATCCAGGGCTGGCTGGAAACCGCAAAGGGTTCTGAGCAGGGTGGATTTGCCCACTCCGTTGGCGCCGATGAGGCAGGTGAGCTCGCCCGGATGCAGGGAGGCAGAAACAGCAGAGGCTATCACCCGGAGCTGATGCTTCGGACGATAGCCAATGCTTAGATTCTTGAATGTAATGCAGGATTCCATCAAAAATATTTTTCCTTGTTGTTTTCGAACCTGTGATTCCTGGAATGCAGGAATTACTTGGCAGCCAAAACCTCAACCTCTACGAGTGCGCCCTTAGGCAACTTCTCTACGGCTACGGCTGAGCGAGCTGGATATGGCTGGCTGAAGAACTCGGCATAAACCTCGTTCATGGCTGCAAAATCGTCCATGCTGTTCAGATAAACGGTAGTCTTCACTACGTGAGAAAGATCGGTGCCGGCTGCCTTCAGGATGTTCTGGGCATTGGTGAGACTCTGACGAGTCTGCTCCTTGATGCCGCCTTCTACGAAATTGCCTGTTGCAGGGTCGATAGGAATCTGACCTGATGCAAAAACAAAACCGTTTACTTCGATAGCCTGGCTATATGGACCGATAGCTGCAGGCGCATTGTCTGTGTGAATTGCGTTCATAATTAATTTCCTTTTTTTATTATTAAATCAATCTGGATGCAAAGATAAGCATTTTTCCCCAAAACGGATCTATTTCGCATCGAAATTTAATAAGTTTTCTTACTATATTCGCTCGGTGTACATCCAAATTGCTTCTTGAAGTTGGTTGAGAAGTGAGACAGGGTGTTGAATCCCGTCATATAGGCAATCTCCGAGATGTTGTACTTGCCTTCCACGATGAGGGTGGCGGCACGATTGAGCTTATAGGTCTTGAAGAAGACGCTTGGATTCTCTCCTGTGAGTCCCTTGACCTTGTAGTAGAGCTTTGTGCGGGAGATGTGCATCAGTTTCGTTACCTTGTTGACATCCAATTCCGAGTTGGCCAGTTCCTGCTCCATCATATGATAGAGTTCATCCATGAAGAGTTTATCTTGTGGCGACAGTACTTCCTCCACGTTCTTGTCGGTCTCCGTGGCGTTGGTCAGGATGGTCTTGGTCTTCTCACGGTTGGTGAGTTGCGAGTTGATCATTGCCAGGAGAACCTTGGGGGTGAATGGTTTGGTAACGTAGGCATCTGCTCCACTGTTCAGACCCTCCACTTGGTTTTCGGTGGTGGTCTTTGCCGTTACCAGGATGACTGGGATATGGCAGAGTTGGATGTCTTGCTTGATTTCCTTGCAGAGATCATAGCCGCTCATTCCCGGCATCACCACATCGCTGAGGATGAGGCTAGGTTCTTCCTCCCTTGTCGCCTTCAGGGCGCTCTCGGCATCGAAACGGTAGATGATGCGATAGGATGATGCCAGGAGGGTGCGAAGATAATGCACCACTTTGGTGTCATCATCTACGATAAGTATTTTCGGACGGTTGTCTGTACTGTTGTCTTGACTTACCTTGTCTGCCACTTTCTGACTGTCGTGCAGTGGAAAAGTCATCTTCTGGTCTTGCTCCAAAAGGGCTTTCTCGTTGGCGGCATAGAGTCTCTCATCGGTAGGCAGAGTAACGGTGAAGATGGCTCCCTGGCAGTCCTTGCGATTGCCCGCCTTTAAATCGCCATGGTGAAGGACGGCCAGGCTGCGGGCATAGTAGAGTCCGATGCCAGTACCCCAGTTGATGGTGCCTGTGGACTGGTTGTTCAACTGATAATATCGCTTGAAGATATTCTCCACCTCATTCTGTGGGATTCCCTTGCCGGTATCAGCCACTGTGATGGTGATGATCTGTACTCCCTTGTTAGTGGTACCGGTGTCGAAAGATACATCTATCTTACCGCCACGAGGGGTAAACTTCATGGCGTTGGACATCAGGTTGTTGATAATCTTTTCCAGTTTGTCGGAATCCAGAAGCATCAGGTAGGAACCTTCTAGTCCGTGACAGTTCAAGGTGATACCTTTCTCCTCGGTATTCACGATGAAGAGGTCCATGATGCGTTTCATCTCGGAGATAATGTCGGTTTGCTTGACGTGCAAGCGGAGCGTGTCGTTCTCCAACTTGTTGAAGTCGAGCAACTGGTTGACGAGTCTCAGCATTCTATCTACGCTTCGGTTGATGATGTTCAATAGCAACTTGTCGTGCTTGTTGATGCTTTCACTTTCGCAGAGTTGTTCCACTGGTCCCGAAATCATGGTGAGTGGTGTCCGGAACTCATGCGAGATGTTGGCGAAGAAACTCATGTTCATCTTGTTGATGCGCTGTTCCTGCTCCTTCTCATCCTTAGCCTTTTGAACCATGTTCTTCTCAATGCTGATGCGCATCTTCTGCCGATAGATCACGAAGCCGACGCATCCCATTATAATAAGGTATAGGCACCATGCCCACCAAGAGTTCCAAGGCTCAGGGGCGATGCTTACCTGTATGCTTTTTTCGGCGATGATATTGTCGGAGTCGTTGCCTACCATCTTGACCTTGAAGGTATAGTTGCCAGCTGGCAGATTAGAGTAGTACGCCTCGTTGTTATTGCCGGCATCAATCCATGTATTGTCGAATCCAGCCATTTGGTAGAAGTAATGGATGTGCTTGTAGTCGCTGTAGTCGATGGCAGAAAAGGCGATGCTGAAGCTGTTTTGTTTGTAGCTTAGGTGGATATGGGGTGATTCTTCCATACTCTCCTCGATGCATCCATTCTTGCCAGGGAGCATAATCTCATTATGTACCTTGAGTGTTTCGAAAAGCAGACTTATCTGTTGGTTCGTGTTTACGTTTTGGGGATTGAAGATGGTGAGTCCCTGGGTACCGCCGAAGATGAGAGTTCCATCTGACAGCTTGCACGATGCCCTATCGTAGAATTGGAAGCCTTTCACACCGTCAGCCTCGTTGTAGGTGGTTACCTTTTCTGTTTTTCCATCTATCTTGTTGAGTCCATACAGCGTACTAACCCAAATGTTCCCATCTCTATCTTCCTCGATGCTGGAAATGTCGGAGCAGGAGATTCCTGCTATGGTGGTCAGCTTGCGGCTCTTTGCGTCATACTTCAAGAGTCCGTTGGTAACTGTACCCAACCAGATGTTGCCCTTGCGGTCTTGATAGTTCTTGGTAGGGATATACACACTTCGCTTGATGCACTTTTTCCAGTCATCCGGATTCACTTTAAACTCTTGGACATCGAAGTTGTCTCCATTCATTTCGAGGATGGGTTTGTAGAAGGCAGATATGAGCATGTTGCCATTCTGCAAGAGCATGATGCTGGGAATGAAGCAGAAAGTGGTAGGGAAGAGTTGTTTTTTTGTCATCTCTCCACTTTGTGCTGAAATGCAGTAGATGTTGACGGATGCCGTGGATACCCAGATGTTTCCCTTTGCATCTTGGCTGATATCCATAGGCATGAAGCAAGGGTAGGAGGCTACCTTGTTGAGATTGTTGCCATCGTATTGGTACTTTGCCACATGGTCGCCATTGGCTAGCCATAGATGATTGCTGCTATCCACAAAGATGTTGGTGGTGGCATTCTTCTTGTTGCCGTTGCTGTAGGAAATCATCGGTATGTCCTTGAGTTGCTGGGTTTGCAAGTCATACATATAGAGTCCGTTCTTCTTGGTAGAAATCCAAAGGTGATGATTCCTGTCGGTGGCTACGGAGAGTACGGGCTGTTTGCCGATGGCACGTTGAAGGGCAGGCATGCTGTTAAACATATCCTTGTATCTGTAGATGGTTTTTACGCCATCGTCTTCAGAACCGAGCCAAAGGTTGCCCTTGGAGTCGGTTAACATCTTGTTGACTTCCATATCAGGCACTTCGAATGGGAAATTCTTGTCGCTTTGTGGCAGGATGGTTCCCTTCTGGGCATTGAAATAGAGTAATCCGTGCTTGGTGGTGCTAAGCAGAAGGTTGCCTTTTGCACCATACGGATGGATGCAGTTGACCATGTCGTTGGGGATTTGCAAGCCTTGCAATGCTGCAGGGAGATGTTGCCATTTCCTGGTGTCCGTATCAAAGAGCTGCATTCCATTGTAGCCAGAGAGGTAGAGCTGATGCCCATCGAGGAGAAAAGAGGCGATGGGATAACTCTGTATAGGGCTTTGGACGATAAGTTTGAGGTCTTGGGTGCGATACCCCTTGACAGAGTAAGGGGTAACAATCCACATCACATCTTTTCGGTCTATATGGCAAGAGATATTATAGCAGTTCTTCTCCAGCATTTTGGAGAGCCTGGTGATGGCTTTGTTGGTATTTTCGTCATATTGATACAGGTCTGTTGTCGTGAGAAGGAAGATTCTTCCCTCCTTGTCTTCCAGGATTTTTTCGATGTTCTTGTTATTGCCATTGATACTTACTCGTTTGAAATTGCCATTGGCCTGGTATAGGCATACGCCATTGACGGTGGCTACCCAGAGTCGGTTGTGGGAGTCACGGTAAATGTCGGTAATATTGTTGTCGGGCAATCCCAGTGAATCGTCCACGCAGTAGTATTGGTGATACTGGTTGCCATCATACTTGTTGAGACCACGGAAGGTACCTATCCAGATTTGTCCGTATCTGTCTTCGCAGATGCTCTTCACCTGTTGGTTGGAGATATGATCAGACAGGACGAGGTTCTTCTCGGGTGAAGAGACTTCGGGGATGTCTTTTTGGTCCTGGCAAGCAGTAAGAAGAAGGGCTGCCAAGAGGATGAGTACGTTATAAAATACCTTTGTTCGTTTCATAATCGATGGTTTTGATAGTTGCTGCAAAAGTACTATAAAACCTTGATATATACAAGGTTTATAAGACTTTTTAAACAAATACGCAAGTTTTTGAACATATAGAAAACCCCATTTTGAACAAAAACGTAACACAAGAAAACAAGTTAGAAAAAGGTGTATGATAAAAAGCAATACCTTTGCAGCCGTAAACAATCAACTGATTTACAAGAATAAAAGCTTAACTAACAAAGTATTATCTTTAATGAGTAAAATCTATGAGAAAAATGAATGATTACAGAAGGTTCCTGACCTTCGTGTTCTTATTGATGATTTCCGGTTCTGCTGCCTTGGCGCAGGAACTGATGAAAGTCGCTGGTCTCGTAGTTGACCAAAATGCCGACCCTTTGATTGGTGTTACCGTGCGTGTGCAGGGAGACAACAAGGGTGGCACTGTAACCGATATGGATGGTAACTTTACGATCCAGGTGCAAAAAGGTAAGACCCTTGTCTTCTCTTATCTTGGCTATAAGAATAAAGAGGTATTAGCCAACTCTTCCAGACTCAAGATTACATTAAATGAAGACAACAAGGTACTCGACGATGTGGTGGTTGTAGGCTATGGCGTTCAGAAGAAGAGTTCTGTAACAGGTGCCATCTCTCAGGTGAAGAAAGAGGATATGGAGAATCGTACCATTACCAATGCCAAGTCTGCTCTTCAGGGTAAGACCGCAGGTGTACAGATTGTCTCTTCTTCGGCTCGTCCGGGTGCATCACCAACCGTTCGTATCCGTGGTTTCTCTTCCAATGGTTCTTCCGATCCTCTCTATGTAGTAGATGGTGTGCGCCTAGGCGATATTAGTGGTATCGATCCTAATGACATAGCATCTATGGAAGTGTTGAAGGATGCCGCTTCTGCTGCCATATATGGTGCAGAGGCTGGTAATGGCGTGGTTCTCATTACTACGAAGAAGGGTTCTGTGGGTAGTGGAAAGATAACATATGATTTCCAATATGCCATCGAATCGCTTGCTAAAAAGCCTAAGTTGCTCAATGCCGAAGAATATATCCAATATATGAAAGAAGGTAAGACCTTTACCGAGGATTATCTCCTGAAAAACTGGGATGGAACAACCAATACCTCCTGGGTAGATGCCATCTATGGCAAGGGTAAGATGCAGAAGCACAACCTGGGCTTTACGGGTGGTAACCAAAATGGCAACTACTATCTTTCGCTTACTTATCTTGACAATGATGGTATGGTAAAAGGCAGTAATGACCTCTATCGTCGTCTCACCGCTACCATCAATGCAGAATATCAGATCAAGCCATGGCTGAAGGTGGGTACTACCAACCAGATTGAAAAATATAATGCCCGTTCTGTATCAGAGGGTTCTGAGTATGGTTCTATGATGGCAGCTGTGCTTTCTATGGATCCATTGACCCCCGTTGCATACGAGGGTGGAAACTTGCCTGCTCATGTTGCTAGTGCCTTGGCAAGCGGAAAGCATCTCTTGACCAATGCGGCTGGTAACTACTATGGTGTGTCTGCTTTCTATGCAGGTGAGCAGTTCAACCCATTCGTGATGCGTGACAATGGCATATCTCGCAACAGTGGATTCAATGTGAATGGTTCCATTTATGCAGATTTCAAGCCTATCAAGGATCTTGTGATTACTTCTCGCTTTGGTTACCGTTTATCAGGTACCCGCAGTTCTTCCACTTCACTTCCTTTCTATGGAAATGCAACGCAAAGCCGTGATTATGTAGATCAGAGTGCATCTTCTTCTACCTCTATCTATTATCAGTGGGAAAACTTTGCCAACTATATGAAGAAACTCGGCGACCATACCGTGAATGCCATGGTTGGTATGTCTTTCCAGGAATCTACCTACGATTACGTGCAGGGTGGTTTGCAGGCTAATGGTGAAGACGCTGTCAAGAAGAACAATCCATTGTTCTACTATCTGAATTTTGCATCCGCTTCTGCTACCAAGTCTGTAGGTGGTGAGAAAACTCGCTCAGCCAAGTATTCTTACTTTGGCCGTTTGAGTTACGATTATAAGAACCGTTATTATCTGCAGGCTTCCCTCCGTGCAGATGCTGCCGACTTATCTAAGCTCCCAGCTACCAACCGTTGGGGATATTTCCCAGCTGTGTCTGGAGGTTGGACCATTTCAGAGGAAAAGTTCTTCGAGCCTTTAAGAGATGTTGTGGCTAGTTTGAAATTGCGTGCCAGCTGGGGCCAGAATGGTAGCTTGGCTTCCTTGAGTGGCTATGCCTACAGCACCGATATGGCGCAGGGTAGCATTTATCCGTTAGTTCCTGGTAATAATTATACAACGTCTGTTAGTCCATCTAGTATGGGTAACGATAAACTGAAGTGGGAAACATCAGAGCAGACCGACTTGGGTATTGATGCGCTCCTCTTCGCTGGCAGAATGAACTTCAGCATGGACTATTTCGTGAAGAAGACCAAGGACTTGCTCGTGGGTGGTACCACTCCATCTCTGGTTATCGGTGGCACCACATCTCCTATCAATGCTGGTAACGTAAGCAACAAGGGATTCGAGTTTGAACTCGGTTGGAGAGATAACATCGGTGATTTCAGCTATAGTGTACGTGGCAACCTTGCTACCTTGAAGAACGAGGTTACTTATCTCGACCCATCCTTGACTCGTTTGCAGGGTACTACCTTTATGAATGTGCCTCTCACATACTTCGAGAAGGGCTATCCTGTGTATTACTTCCGCGGCTATCAGTTTACAGGCATAGACCCAAAGACGGGCGATCCAACTTTTGCCGACCTGAACGATAGTGGTGATTTGACCGATGATGACAAGATGGACTTGGGCAGTGCCATTCCAAACTTCACCTATGGTATCACCTTGACCGCAGCTTACAAAGGTTTCGACTTGGCAGTATTTGGTTCCGGTGCATCAGGCAACAAGATATTCAACTGTATCAACCGTACCGACTTCCCTATGGTCAACAAGATGAAGGAACTCTTCTATGACGACCGTTGGACGGAGAGCAATCCTAATGGTAGCAAGCCACGTGCTGGTGCCAACAATATGGACAAGTATGCTACATCCAGCGCAATGGTATATGATGGATCTTATTTCAAGATTAAGCAGATTCAGTTGGGCTACAGCTTGCCGAGAACCCTTCTCAAGAAGGTGGCAATCAGCAATTTGCGCCTCTATATGTCTCTCGATGACTTCTTCACCATCACCAAGTACCCAGGCTTCGACCCTGAGGTTTCTACCAATAGTGTTGTGGGTATGGGTATCGACAAAGGCGGTTATCCAACCTCAAGAAAGGTAGTAATGGGCTTCAACTTGGAGTTCTAAGGTCTAGAGGGTTCATGTAACTAACATACATATTCTATATATAATAACATTAGGAAATTATGAAAAAGAATATCATATATAGTCTGCTTCTCGTTGTGGCAGTGTTATTTGCCGGTTGTGAAGACAGACTCGATATAGCAAAGCATGGCAATATGGGTGGTCAGGATGATTTCTACAAGACCAATGAGCAGACCGAGCAGGCGGTGGCTGCCATGTATAGCCGTGTGAAGGGATTGTATTTTACTTGGTTCTTTACCAAGAATATGCTTTCGGATGATGCTTGGTGTGGCGGTGGTAATCGTGGCGACAACAACTCATACGAGCAGTTGAATGAATATACCTTCGATTCTAGCAACGGCAATGTCGAGGGTCTGTTCTCGGGTCTCTATGGTGTCATCTATCAGTCAAACCTCGTCATAGAGAAGGTGGCTAATGATACGGAAGTCAAGAAGCGTGCCATAGCCGAGGCTTATTTCTTCCGTGCCTGGGCTAACTTCGAGCTGGTTACCCTTTGGGGTACAGCTCCATTGGTAGATCATCTCTTGGCTACAGGTGAGTACCGCCAGCCAAACAGTACTCCAGAGGCTCTTTGGGCTGCTGTGGAGGCAGACTTGAAAGAGGCTATCGGCATGAATGCCTTGCCTTCCAAGAAGAACAAGGATGACCAGGAGACGGGTATGCGTGTTACCCAGGAAGTGGCAAAGGCTTATTTGGGCAAGGCTTATCTCTTCCAGAAGAAGTATCAGGAGGCTGCATCCGTACTCAATGAGGTGGTGGATTCCAAAAAGTACGACCTCTTCCGTGGCGACTATGACATGCAGTTTCATGCCGTCAACAACAACAACTGTGAGTCTATGCTCGAATTGCAGTGGCGTAACGACCAGGAGCAGGCTTGGAGTCAGTTTGACATGACCTTCCTGATGCAAGGATGGCGTACTGGCAATATGACGCTCGAAGGCAAGGCTGCCGACGAAGTGGCTCAGGGAACCTACGGCTTCTTGAATCCTCGCAAGTCTCTCTATGAGGCATTTGTAAAAGCAGAGGGCGAGAATGGATACCGTTTGCAGAAGACCCTGCTCAACAGTGATCAGATGGCAGCATACGGTGTGAAGTTGAATCCTGGTCAGAATATCTATGGATGTGAAGGCTACCTCTTCTTCAAGAACCGCATATTGAAGAGTGACAACATCATGGATGCTTCTTATTTCCAGGGACTTCAATATACCGACCGAAAGATTATGCGTTATGCCGAAGTTCTCCTCCTGGCTGCCGAGGCAAACCTGGAGGCTGGCAACACAGACGTAGCGCTGAAAGACATCAATGAGATTCGTATTCGTGCCAAGGAAACTCCATTGACTAGCGTTACCTTGGACGACATCAAGACGGAGAAGCGCTTGGAACTCTGTCTGGAAAGTACCCGATTCCAGGACTTGGTACGTTGGGGTGATGCCAAGAGTGCCTTGGCTTCACAGGGTAAGGAAATTCCTAACTACTCTTCCAAGGGCGTAAGTTGGGATTTCTCCAATTCTACTTTCGGATTCCAAGACAAGCACATGTTGCTTCCTATTCCTTTGAAGGAAAGAGAATTGAATCCTAATATCCAGCAGAATACGGGATGGTAATCTTCTAATTAACTGATATTTAAATGATATTGATATGAAAAAATATATAGGTTCAATATTAAGTCTGTTTATTGCAGGGCTGTGTTTCACAGCCTGCGATAACGATGCTCTTGATGGTATGCGGGGAGTATATGCAGATATGCAGAATTATACATCGCAAGAGGCTACCGTGCAGCCTACCACTAAGTTAAAGAAAGGTGTGAAGTCGCTCAATGTAGATATACCTCAGTTCGGGATAAAGGAAAAGGGTTAGAAATTTGGTAGTCTCAAATATTTTTCGTATCTTTGTAGTTGTAAATCAGATAGTTACGAACAATATTAAAAGACTACCAAATGATTACCAAGGAC
>ENA-OQMX01000327-OQMX01000327.1-human-gut-metagenome-genome-assembly--contig:-NODE-327-length-11792-cov-2.488470_pt1 | contig 11792 bp, 12 predicted proteins | sample MGYA00242622_ERZ504866 | MGnify/ENA primary metagenome ERZ504866 (study PRJEB26092, sample SAMD00036422) | human gut metagenome | host: Homo sapiens | study: EMG produced TPA metagenomics assembly of...
TCAGACACATGAGATGATAAAGGAAGTCAGATATTTCATATTTTATATCCTCTGAATCAGGATTCTTGGCAGCTATGACTATCTCCGTAGCTCCCTCACCGACCTTCTTCAGGATCTTGTCAATACCCTTGCCGAACAGATAATTGGTATAAGAATCATCTCCTGGCTGATCCTTTCTGTCGCGTATGGTATTGTATACCTCCTCGAATACCTTCATAGGATTGGTATCATTGTACTCCTTTCTCACCAGATCTAGTAAAGAAACAAGTACGGCTGCCTGTATGACACGCAGCTCCTATCTGTGACACCTTGGCAAGTATGGTGTCCTTGTCACAGTCTATCGTAAGAGACTTGACAAACTGATAATGACCGGATGTATCACCCTTGGTCCACAGCTCATTGCGGCTGCGGCTCCAGTATGTCATGCGTCCTGTTCTGATGGTCTTCTCATACGACTCCTTGTTCATATAAGCGACCATGAGCACTTCACCGGTCTTATAGTGCTGTGTAACACATGGAATAAGTCCATCCGAATTGAGTTTGAACGCCTCAAAAGGCATGGACGATTCAAACAGATCCACATCTATATTTGCCTCACGGCAATGCTGTTTAATCTCCATTATATCCATCTTCTGGAGATTGTACAGAGAAATTGATTCAGCATTTGTCTCATTGAGCATCTCTGCCACAGCTTCCCCGTTAGTGGAATAGGTAGAAACTATAACAGGAAGTGCAACATTTTCTCTTATGGATTTTACTATATCCAGATATTCCGGCACCATGTTGTTGTGAAGCAGCAGAAGTTCTCCCGCTCCAAGCGTCTTCAGTTTTCTGGCATATCCGACAGGATCATCACACTCACTAAGATCTATAGTACAGATTATTCGCTCTGAACCAAATCTGTCAGAAGCCTCAGTGACAAGCTCCGGCGTGTTCAGCGCCGCAGATTTCATACATACCTTGGATGCACCTGCATACAGAAGCTTCTTGACATCTTCAAGCTCCCTCACACCGCCACAGGCAATAAGTGGAATATCAACACTGTCACATATCTGTCTTATAATGGCAACATTGGGTTCTCTGCCATCTTTTGTTGCCTTGCTGTCAAAATAAGCTATCTCATCAGCTCCGGCATCATTGTAATATTTTGCCATCTCGACCGCATTGTTCAGATCCAGACATGGAATTATCTTTTTGCAGATCATATCATTATCCATAGTGAACCAGCACCTCCTTAAAGTGTGCCCTTGGTAGAAAGCACCTTTCCGTTTAATCTTCTGTCATAAGTTGTCGCCTCATCAAGAGCCTTCGCAAATGCCTTGAATGCGGCCTCTATGATGTGGTGATCGTTCTCCCCTGAGAACTGCTTAATATTGAGATTCATCTCAGCAGCGTATGATACTGCATAGAAGAATTCCTTGACCATCTGTGTGTCGAAGTATCCAACCCTCTCTGTGCGGAGGTTCAGATCATAGACAAGATATGGTCTTCCCGACAGATCTATGGCACACATTACGAGAGTCTCGTCCATCGGCAGGAAGAAATTGCCAAATCTCTTGATGGCCTTCTTGTCTCCAAGAGCCTCCTTGATGGCCTTGCCCAGCACAATTCCCACATCCTCAATGGTATGGTGACAATCCACATACAGATCTCCCTTGACTGTAACGTTGAGATCAAAGAAACCATGCTTCGCAAAACTTGTGAGCATGTGGTCAAAGAAACCGATTCCTGTGTCGATCTTTGACTGTCCTTTTCCATCTATATTAAACTCGAGGGTTATGTCTGTCTCGTTTGTCGTTCTTGTACATTTGGCGATTCTAGCTGCTTTCTCTGCCATATCCCTGTCTCCTTCCCATATTCTATATCATTATGTCTATTTTTCAAATCTTACTGCTATTGAATTGGCATGTGCTGTGAGCTGCTCAGCCTTGGCAAATGCTTCAATGTCAGTGTGAACTGCCTCAAGTGCCTCTCTTGAATAGTAGATTATGCTGGATTTCTTGATGAAATCGTCTACTGAAAGCGGTGAGAAGAACTTTGCTGTACCGTTTGTTGGAAGTACATGGTTAGGGCCTGCAAAGTAATCTCCAAGAGGCTCTGATGAGTATTCTCCGATAAATATAGCTCCAGCATTCTTCACTCTTGTCATCACGTCAAATGGATTGGCTGTGACGATCTCGAGATGCTCTGATGCAATGTCGTTGACAGCATCTATGGCATCGCTCATGTTGTCTGCAAGAAGAATATATCCATAATTGTCTATAGACTTTCTCATTATCTCTTTTCTTGAAAGCTCATCGATGAACTTGTCAACCTGAACTGATACCTTCTCGGCAAGCTCCTCTGATGTGGTCACAAGTATGGCTGATGCCATCTCGTCATGCTCTGCCTGTGACAGCAGATCTGCAGCCACGTATCTAGAATTGGCAGTCTCATCGGCAAGTACCATTACCTCTGATGGGCCGGCTATGGAATCTATGCTGACATGTCCGTATACGGCACGCTTTGCAAGAGCGACAAATATGTTTCCAGGGCCAACTATCTTGTCAACCTTAGGTACTGACTCTGTTCCGTATGCAAGGGCAGCTATGGCCTGCGCACCGCCTGCCTTGTATATCTCATCCACTCCTGCTTCCTTTGCTGCAACGAGTGTTGTGGCGTACACCTCACCCTCAGCATTACATGGAGTTGTCATGACTATCTTCTCAACGCCTGCAACCTTTGCCGGCATAACATTCATCAGAACTGATGAAGGGTAAACAGCCTTTCCACCCGGAACATAGACACCTACAGATGCAAGTGCTGTAACCTTCTGTCCGAGAAGAGTTCCATTTGGCTTGGAGTCAAACCAGCTATACTGCTTCTGCTTCTCATGGTACTCCCAAATGTTCTTCTTGGCTTTTCTGATAACGTCAAGGAGCTCAGGGCTGACCTGTGTATATGCGTAGTCTATCTCTTCCTGTGTAACCTTGACATTTTCTGCTGTTATATCTGCCTTGTCGAACTTCTTTGTGTATGAGAAGAGTGCGGCATCACCGTTATCCCTCACATCGTCAACTATTCCCTGTACAGTCTCTGCATAATTACCGAAATTACTTGGACTTCTCTTCAGAAGATTCTTCAGAAGATCCTTCTTTGTCTCTGCATTAAGCTTTACGATTCTCATCTCTGTTATGCCTCCGTGTGATTATCAATTTGTTATATTATCTATATATGTTACTTGTTCTCTTCCTTTATAAGTCTGTTGAGATCTTCCAACAGCTTGTGTATCCTCTCATTCTCCATCTTGAGACTTACCTGGTTCACAACCATGCGGGCTGAGAGTGGACAAATTTCCTCAAGCACCTCAAGTCCGTTCTCCCTGTAGTGTAGCTTCCTGTCTCAACTATATCTACGATCACCTCTGAAAGTCCAACTATAGGAGCGAGCTCCACTGAACCATTGAGCTTGATTATCTCAACTGTCTGGTGCTTACGGTTGTTGAAGTAATCCTTTGCGATCACCGGATACTTACTTGCAACTCTTATGATCTCATTCTTCTTGAGAAGCTCTCTGGCAGATGCCGGTCCGCATACACACATGCGGCACTTTCCGAAACCGAGATCCATGACCTCATACAGGTTTCTTCCCTCCTCAAGTATTGTGTCCTTACCTACAACGCCTATATCAGCCGCACCATATTCTACATAAGTAGGAACATCTGTGGCCTTTGACAGGAAGAACTTCATCTTAAGCTCCTCGTTCACAAATATAAGCTTTCTTGTGTCGGGATCCTTCATCTCCTCACATGTTATACCTATCTGTTCAAGCAGCGCAAGTGTCTTTTTTGCAAGTCGCCCCTTAGCAAGGGCAAATGTTAAATATCTCATCTCTCCATAACCTTTCATCTAATTCAATCTATTCTCAATCAAGCCGTAAAAGTTTCTTCTATAAATTGCCATCCCACTTGGAGTGTGATCGGCTTATCAGATCGTATGCCACCGCATCGCCTGACTGTTCAAAATATATAAGGCCTGAGAAATGCTCTCTACCCGCATACTCGATATAGTCATCAACCGATTTCTTCTGTGACTTTCTTATGAGCTCTATCTTGCGTCCCTCACTTCTGAGCTTCATACCGGCCTTGATAGCCTTGCCCTGATTCTCTATATCATAGAGGATGATCGTGTTTGAATAATCCACATCTATGTCTATATTCTGTCTGTTCATGGCCATTATGAGCTCCTCAACAGTGAAGGCAAAACCGATAGACGGTGCATCCTTTCCAAACTGCTTGAGAAGATTATTGTAACGACCGCCCTTGACAACAGCATCACCGGTTCCATAAGTATATCCGCGGAATATGATTCCTGTATAATAGTTGTATCCGTCAAGCATACCGAGATCAAAGCTTATGTGATCCTGATATCCATAGCACTCAAGGGCTGCATATACTCTTCTGAGCCTCTTCACAGCCTCAAGTGATGTCTCATTTGACACATATCCCTCAGCCTTGTCAAGCATGGATATTCCGCCGAACAGAGAATCAAATGCAACAAATGCTTTCTTAAGAGAGTCACTTATATCAAGTGCATCCACATACTCCTCAAGTCCGAAAAAGTTCTTGATATGGATGTACTCTTTTATCTGATCCTCCTCGTCCTCACTGATACCAGATTCAGCAACCAGACCCTTGAAGTAGTCTATCTGGCCTATCTCTATCTGGAAATCACTGATCCCGATCTCGTTGAAGCAGTCTATCACAGTTGCGATTATCTCAGCGTCAGCAGCGGATGAATCATCATTTACAAGCTCGGCACCGATCTGTGTGACCTCCTTGAGTTTTCCCTGAAGCTTGAGTGTGTTTGTATAGGTATTGCCTGTATAGCAGAGTCTGACAGGAAGCTCCTCATCTGCATAATACTTTGCAACACATCTCGCTATTGAAGGTGTTATATCCGGCCTGAGCACCAAGTATTGTTGTCCCTGTCAAAGAACTTGTACATCTCATTGGAAGGTGCTGAACCCTTATCTCTGTTAAATATATCAAAAAACTCAAATGTAGGTGTCTCTATATCGTGATAGCTGTATAACTCCAGAATATGATGGAGTTCATGCATAACCTTTCTCTTCTTCTTACATTCTACATCGTAGGTGTCTCTCACTCCATCCGGGGTCTGTAACAGTTTGTCCTGCATAATCATATCTCCTTGTCAATTAAACTTTGCCATGCTTCACGTTCTTTATTATTGCTTTATCGCATTAAAGTGATAATTTGCTACTTTGGTAGCATGTCAACGTGCACATTATATTAAAGCGGATTGTTATTTGTCAACCTACTATCATCAAGATCCCTGCTTAGAGGTTCAAGATAATGTACCAATGCACCACCCTTGGCTCTTATAAAGAAATTGGGATCAAGTTCATTGTACTTGAAGTTGTTGGCATGCCCATTCTGGACTCTCTCAAGATACCCCTTAAGCTCCTCGAATCTCATATAATACAGTTCATTTCGTCCCGAGAACATTATGATAAGGAAGCTTACACCGTTCTGTCTCTCGAAATCCTCCATGAACCTTATCTGATGCTCATGAATGTTACGCATTGTAAATGTATCAGTGGCACATTCCTTTGCATCGAAACATACCGGAACTCCCTGGACAACACCTATATAGTCGACGGTTGAATCCTTCTCGAAATACGCCAGGGTGATCTGGCTGCTGTCCTTGTCAATCTTTATCGGCGTGATAGGTGTCGGGATCTTCTGGACCAGCGCAAGGTTCTTCTGTCTGTAATATTCATTTGTGTTGTTTATCATATCCTCCAGTGTGGAGCCACGAAGCCCTCGCGAATTCCATGTAGCCATCTATTCAAACAAATCCTTTTCTATTCTTTTATACATATCAGGCTTGAATGCTGAGAAGCTCTTGCCCGTCAGATAATCCAGTCCACCGACAACATCGGTAAACTCCACCTCGCCGCAGTGCAGAATCTGGTTTCTAAGCTTGTATGTCTGTCTGAAATGTATGTTTGTCTCCCTGTCACCATACTTCTGGTCACCGATCACCGGATACCCCATGTGCTGGAGCTGTGCCCTTATCTGGTGAGTCTTACCCGTTATGAGCTTTACCTTAAGCTCTGTATATTTTCCATTTGTTCTGACAGGCTGGAATATGGTGTGGATCTTATCATAGCCCAAGTCCCCGGCAGCCCTGCGTATCTCCTCCACGCTGTCACGTATTGTCACAGTGTTCTTCTTATCATCTTTCACGAGATATGCCGTAATATCCTGCGTCTCTGTCATATTTCCCTTGACTATGGTGTAGTAATATTTGTCTATGCGTCTCTCCCTTATGATCCTCGAAAGCTCCTGACTTCCCATAAGTGACACTCCACACAGAACAAGGCCGGAGGTATTCCTGTCCAGCCTGTTGCATACAGAAGGCTTGAAGGTTCTGAGCTGAGTCTCAGTTATATACTCATTGTCAAGCAGATAATCGATGACACTCTCATTGATCGAGTAATCGTCCTTCGATGCCTTCTGTGACAATACACCCGCCGGTTTATTGACTATAAGTATGTTGTGGTCGTGATATATGATCTCCGGCTTAAACCTGTTTCCACCTGTGAAAGCACCGGCTCTCACGCTGTCATCCCTGAATGATTCTATGGTCTCATCCGACAGATAGAGCTGTATCACATCCCCAACATACACGATCTCATTTCCAACCGCCTTGCCGTTATTAAGTTTTATGTTTTTCTTTCTTATCATCCTGTAGACGAAGCTTGAAGGAGCCTTGTTAAGGTACTTCATGACCAGCTTGTTAAGCCTCTGGCCGGCTTCGTTCTTTGAAATAACTATCTCTCTCATTTTTGTCTATATTCCCAGCTCATATAATCTGTTTCTGATCTTCTCATCGGCACCGACAAATTCATCTGAAGGTGCTTTGATCTTCTCGGCCTTTGCCACAAAACCATCAATGTCTGTGGCTATAATCACAACATATTTTTTCTGGTCTGCCAGAGCCTCTGTAATGATCTTCTTGAGCGCTGCCTCATCAGGTATCTTTTTGCCATATCCACCATTGTGGTAAAACAGCATTCTGCCATCTCTTATGACCGCAGCAGGGAAATACACTATTCCCTCGTACCTGCTTATCGACACATCATATACAAGTGACGGATCTCCAAAGTATGATAACTTCTCAAGTTTAGCGTACTCATCCTTCGTGAGTTCCTTGAACCCTGCACACATTATGTATGCCACAAGCTGTTTTGCAAGCGGCAGGGCGACGAGTATCGGTATGACTATAAATACAGTCTTTCTTGTGTCAAACATAGCCACAGTAAAGAATACTCCGGCTATAACAAACAATCCAAGTACAATGATACTTATAAGAACATTTCTCTTATGCCTGTTCATGTATCCGTGTTGTCCTTTTTCCATATCATCCTCCATTTATCTCTGGTCTGGCTGTAGAGCTATGTCCGCCTGCAGCCCATATATCTACTTCATAAATCTGATCAGCAAACTGTGAGGCAGGTACTTGCTCACAAGTCTGAACGCCTTCATAAGCGGCGAATACACCGATATATCGCTCATATAATACGCGTCAAACAGTGCCTTTTTTACAACCTTCACAGGATCTGCTCTTAGAATCATCTTATACGGCTTGGACTTTGTGTACTTCTGCGCAACATCGAAGAACTCTGTCTTGACAGGTCCCGGGCAGACAGCCGTAACAGTTATCCCCTTTTCCTCAAGCTCTCTGTTAAGTGCTCTTGAAAAGCTCAGCACCATTGATTTGGATGCCGCATATATAGCAAATGATGGCTGAGGCAGAAAAGCTGCAGATGAAGCAAGATTGATTATATTTGAAGGGCCTGACATATATGGCAGAGATATATGTGTTATGGCAACCAGCGCCCTGCAGTTGAGATTCAACATTCCAGTCACGTCGTCCACTGTCATATTCTCAAAATGGCCTGCTATTCCGTATCCAGCTGCATTTACAAGTACTCTTATTGATGGAGCCTGTCTCTCAAGAAGATTTCTGTAGAACTTGATATCAGTCTCATCGGTTAGGTCAAGCGCAAGTATCCTTACAAGCTTTCCACTTACCGCGTTTATCTCGGTCTTAACCTCAGCAAGCCTGTCTTTTCTCCTTGCTATAAGCCATATCTCTTCGATTGTCCTGTATCGCTGTGCTATCTGAAGTGCAAATTCTCTTCCAATCCCTGAAGATGCTCCTGTGATTATAGCTACCTTTCTCATGACATCATCCTCCATCCCGATAAATATTTGTTTTTAATACTCCTCTGTTGTTCTTGGCCCACCCGAGCGGATATCCATCCACGCAGACAAGCACATACCCATTCTCTATATCCTGATCATCTTCCAGCTCGACGGTCTCTCCCTTTAAATACTTTATGACCCTTATGTCATCCGCTGAAAAACTCACAACGTTGTCAAACTGATCTGACTTGAGATACATCGCAAGTGACTGACTCGGTTCAAATCTGTTCTTCTTGACCTCACCGAGGAACAGTCCATGCCTCAAAAGCCTGAGTCCCTTAACATCAGGCATTCCCTCTGATATATAATAAAGTCTTCCTTTATTTTCCTCTATCCTGTCTGTCTTTATACCCGCAGACTCAGATACATGCTTTATAAATGCGATGAAATCCTCATCCGGCCTGTACGACTTGAACGAGTATGTTGAGTTTCCTCTATATGAGTCATCCTGATCCTTTTCAAACAGGGCAATGAAATGTCCTTCCCCCTTCAGGTGATGAGGCCACAGTCTTGAACATTTCACAAGCTCAGGATTGCCGGTCTCTCCCCAGGCCGGATTGCCGTCATCAAATTTCTCATATTTAGGAAAATCCACAAGATGCATACTGTCATCTATCGACAGCAGATACTCCACCGACCTCTCATCCTCCTCGGGGGAAAATGTACATGTGGAATAAAGCAGCTTTCCGCCCGGTTTCAGCATCTTGCACGCTTCATTTAATATTCCTCTCTGCAGTCCGGCAAAAAGTTCAGTTCCGTTGTTCTCCCATGCAGTCATCATCGATGAGGATTTTCTGAACATGCCCTCTCCGGAACACGGTGCATCTATAAGTATCTTATCGAATGTACCCTCAAATGCCTTTGACAGATTATTTGGAGGTTCACTTACCACACACATGTTTCCTATTCCGAAAAGTTCTAGGTTCTTCAGAAGCGCCTTGGCTCTTGAATTGCTTATATCATTGGATATAAGTATTCCTGTGCCATTAAGCTTCGCCGCAAGCTCGGTGGATTTGCCTCCCGGTGCCGCGCATATATCTAGTACCACATCTCCATCCTCTATATCCAGAACACTGGCAGGTGTCATGGCACTTGGCTCCTGTATATAATAGAGCCCCGCATAATAGTATGGATGCTTGGACGGCGTATACTTCCTGTGATCATAGTAAAAACCATTCTTAGTCCACGGCACAGGCTCCAGCTCGAAAGGACTTATCTTCAGAAAGTCCTCCACGGATATCTTGGATGTATTCACCCTGATTCCATGATACATATCACTGTCAAAACACTTTATATAATCCTCGTATTCATCGCCAAGCTGTATTCTGATCCTCTCGTCAAACGCCTTTGGTAAAGTCATAACAAACTCCTTTATCTTACGCTCTGGGCCTTGTAACCCTCAGCTATTATGTCAAGCTGCTTTGCAAAATTCTCAAGCAGCTCCATATCATCCTTCTTATATATAGAATAAAACTCATCCTGAATCTTCTGGATCTCTCTTGGATTTCCCACCTTGTACAGATTCTGGATATTAACAATGATCTCCGAAACTATATTCGCCTTGATATTGAACGAATTCTGTGCATCCATGATCTCTCCGCGGACATATGACATCTCCCTGTCAAGTGCAACGGTGGCATCCGCAGCGTTCTTGAGCTTCGCCCTTATGTCCTCTGGAATTCCCTTCCTGTACTTGTACTGCAATGAATGTTCTATGGTTGCCCAGAAGTTCATCGCCATTGTCCTTATCTGGATCTCCGCCTGTATGGTGGTGCATCCATTTACCGTATATACATCGTAATCAAGTATGATGTGATAGCTCTGATAGCCGCTGGCCTTGGCATTTGCTATATAATCCTTCTCCTCACGTATCCTCATGTCCTGTCTGCCACGTATAATCTCAACCACCTTGCTGATATCCTCGGTGAACTGGCACATGATCCTGATTCCGGCTATGTCATCCATCTCCTCAACGATCCGGTCCATAGGAATATTCTTCTTCTGAAGCTTATCGATAATACTGGAGACCGTTTTCACCCTTCCGGTCACACTCTCTATAGGTGAGTACTTTCCCATACTCTTGTACTGCATTATTATGTGGTTGAACTTCACGAGAAGCTCATCAACCGCCTGCTCGTAAGGAGACAGTATCTCCTTCCAAAGCTGAATCTCCATATAAAATAACTCCTCCCAATACAAATACTACTGTGACACTCTTGTGCTCAGGAATGTATACTCCTTCTGTCCTTTCTCATAATCCGGATACTCAGACACAAGCTGTCCCGCTATCTCATAAGCCTTATCGTAATCCTCGTTCTTCTCATAATATGTTATCTCAAGCATCAGGAGCTCTTTTCTGTATATCTTGTCTCCACTGTCAAGTCCATTTGTAATATATGCGATTGCAGACTCCATATCACCGTTATTCAGATAATATGAACCGTACATGGCATATACATACGAGTTGAATCCAAATGTCTGGACATATTTTTCATAGCTCTCAAACATCTTATCGGACTCATCAGTAACTGCGTAGCATGTTCCTATGTACATATAAAGCTCCGGATATGTCTCCGCCTGCTTCAGAAGCACATCGAGAGCACCGCCATAATTCCCCTGTGAGAAATCACTGAGCGCAGTTGCCAGTTCCTTCAGATCTTTTACATTTGATCCGGTAAATGAATCCTGTATCAATTCGTTGTATGTATTTGCGGCCTCTGTGTACTGCGCGCTCTTGAGATATGCATCAGCCAGATACAGCTTTATATTCTGATCCTTTTTCTTTGAGAACAACTGATTCTCTGCCAAGGCATTGTCAAATGAATCTATTGCCTCCTGATACGAACCTGACTTGTAATATTTTACGCCCTGATCGTAAAGTTCATCCTTCTGTGACACTATTGCCGATATAGCGTATGAGATCAGCAATACAGCCACACACGCAAGTATCACCAATGCAAAAATTAGTTTATAGTTGATCTTTCTTCTCTCTTTAAATATGCTGCGTTTACGCTAGACATATGTTATCTCCTTTGAATCACAGTATTTTTATTACACGGCATAGCTACCGCAGTTTATACATCATTTTATATTAGCACAATCCAACAAATATATAAAGTAAAAAAGCGGCTTTGCTGATTTTCATCAGCAAAACCGCTCTCAATTCTTCTATAAATACAATATCTGACGCCGACAGGTCTGGCAGATTAGTGATGGAATAATCTGATTCCTGTAAATACCATGACCATATCGTACTTGTCAGCACACTCGATAACAAGATCGTCACGAACTGATCCGCCAGGCTGTGCAATATACTTGACACCGCTCTTGTGAGCTCTCTCTATATTGTCTGAGAATGGGAAGAATGCATCTGATCCAAGGACAACATCTGTGTTCTGCGCAAGCCATGCCTTCTTCTGCTCTGCTGTGAACACCTCAGGCTTAACCTTGAATCTCTTCTGCCACTCGCCTTCCTTAAGAACGTCCTCATACTCATCACCCATGTATACGTCGATGG
>ENA-OQMX01000329-OQMX01000329.1-human-gut-metagenome-genome-assembly--contig:-NODE-329-length-11769-cov-3.394004_pt1 | contig 11769 bp, 14 predicted proteins | sample MGYA00242622_ERZ504866 | MGnify/ENA primary metagenome ERZ504866 (study PRJEB26092, sample SAMD00036422) | human gut metagenome | host: Homo sapiens | study: EMG produced TPA metagenomics assembly of...
TATACCGTGAGGAAGATGGTGGAATGCACCGAGCTTATGTGCCATGGAGTGGCATACGCCGAGGAAGGCATTGGCAAAAGCCATACCTGCCATAGTAGCGGCATTGCCCATCTTTTCACGTGCTACAGGGTCATTGGGGCCGTTATCATATGCTCTCGGAAGATATTCAAATATCATCTGAAGAGCGCGAATTGCAATACCGTCGGTGTAATCGGTAGCCATTACCGAAGCATAAGCCTCAAGGCAGTGTGTTACAGCGTCGATACCTGAAGCCGAAGTCAGACCTTTCGGAGCATTCATCATCATATCGGCATCGACTATTGCCATATTGGGCATAAGCTCATAGTCGGCAAGCGGCCATTTAACGCCGGTGTCGGCATCTGTGATTATTGCAAAAGGAGTAACCTCCGAGCCTGTACCTGCCGAGGTGGGTACAGCTATGAAATATGCTTTCTCACCCATCTTCGGGAATGTATAAACTCTCTTGCGGATATCCATAAAGTCCATAGCCATATCAGAGAAGTCAACATCCGGATGCTCATACATTACCCACATAATTTTTGCTGCATCCATTGCGGAACCGCCGCCGATTGCGATAATTGTATCGGGTTCAAAGTGACGCATCATATCGGTACCCTTGCGAGCGCACTGGAGAGTCGGGTCGGGAGCAACCTCCGAGAAGCAAGTGTGCTGAATACCAAGCTCGTCAAGCTTATCCTCAACAGGCTTTGTATAACCGTTATTATAAAGGAACGAGTCAGTTACTATAAACGCCTTTTTCTTACCCATAACGTCACGAAGCTCATTGAGAGCAACGGGAAGGCAGCCTTTTTTGAAATATACTTTCTGCGGAGCGCGGAACCAAAGCATATTTTCCCTTCTTTCTGCAACAGTTTTGATATTGATGAGATGCTTTACGCCGACATTCTCGGAAACCGAGTTGCCGCCCCAAGAACCGCAGCCGAGTGTAAGCGACGGAGCAAGCTTGAAGTTGTAAAGGTCACCGATACCGCCCTGTGAAGAAGGTGTATTAACAAGTATACGACAGGTTTTCATCCTCTCGGAGAATTCGGCAAGCTTATCCTTTTCGGTAACAGCATTAAGATATACGGATGAGGTGTGACCGTAACCGCCGTCGGCTATAAGATGCTCAGCCTTTGAAAGTGCGTCCTCAAAGTCCTTAGCCTTATACATGGCAAGCACGGGAGAGAGCTTTTCGTGAGCAAATTCCTCGGAAATGTCAACACTCTCGACCTCACCTATCAAGACCTTTGTTGTTTCGGGGATTGTAACGCCTGCGAGTGCAGCTATCTTATATGCCGGCTGACCGACTATCTTTGCGTTAAGCGCGCCGTTTATGATAATTGTCTTTCTTACCTTATCAAGCTCATCCTTTTTAAGGAAATAGCAACCACGATATAAAAATTCGTCCTTAACCTTTTTATATATTTTTTCGTGTACGATGCACGACTGCTCGGAAGCACAAATCATACCGTTGTCAAAGGTTTTCGAATGGATTATGGAGTTTACAGCCAAAACTATGTCGGCGGTATCATCAATAATTGCGGGGGTATTGCCCGGACCGACGCCGAGAGCCGGTTTGCCCGACGAATATGCGGCTTTAACCATTCCGGGGCCGCCCGTAGCGAGGATTATATCGGCCTCCTGCATAAGAAGATTTGTCATATCAAGCGACGGAACGTCTATCCAGCCTATTATGCCCTCCGGAGCACCGGCTTTAACTGCCGCTTCAAGAACGATTTTTGCAGCCTCTATTGTGGACTTTTTCGCTCTCGGGTGTGGGCTTATAATAATGCCGTTTCTGGTTTTAAGACAAACTAAGGTCTTGAAAATTGCGGTAGATGTAGGGTTGGTGGTAGGGATAACCGCCGCAACAACGCCTATCGGCTCTGCAACCTTTTTCATACCAAACGCGCTGTCTTCCTCTATTACACCGCATGTCTTTGTATTTTTATATGCATTGTAGATATATTCTGCGGCATAGTGGTTTTTGATTATCTTATCTTCGACTACGCCCATTCCCGTCTCTTCAACAGCCATTTTGGCAAGCGGGATTCTCGCTTTGTTTGCTGCGATAGCCGCCGCTTTAAAGATCTTATCGACCTGCTCCTGAGAATAAGTCGCAAAAATCTTTTCTGCCTCTCTGACTCTTGCGAGAAGGGCTTCGAGTTTTTCTACCGAATCGACAATCTCATGCTTGTTTTGAGTTTCCATAGGTATATAATCTCCTTTTCAGATATTACAAAATTTACAAAAGTTCTTTTCTGATATGAGAGGAAAGAACCGCCAAAGCCGAAGCAATATTCATATTCTGTATAAGTATGCCCGGACCTGCTGTAAGATGAACCGGAGTGAAATTAAGAATTGCAAGTATTCCGCTTTTGACAAGCTCGTCGCAAACATCCTGAGCACTGTCCGCCGGCACAGCGATAACCGCCATATGCACCTTGAGTCTTTCGCAAAGCTCGCCGAGCTTTCGCATGGGAAAGACGGGCTTTTCCTTTTTGAACGGCTCTTCGTCAAAGTTTACCGCGTCAAATCCCGCAACTATACGAAACCCGCATTCGGAAAATCCGTCGTAATGTAAAAGCGAGCTACCGAGACTTCCGACTCCTACTACAACGGCATCGGTTGTGTTGTCGTAGCCGAGGAATTTTTCCAAATCCTTTATAAGCTTCGCGGTCTCATACCCGATTTTAGGCTTCCCCGCACAGGAGCTTACCTTTGCAATGTCCTTTCTTACTTGAACCTCATTAAGGTCAAGGTCTGCCGCCACCTTCGGCGCGGATATATACAATACCCCGTCAGCCTCCGCCTTTTTGAGATATGACAAATAAAAAGGTAATCTATAAAGTGCCTGCCTTGATATTTCACGGACAGGCAAAGCCTGCTCTCGCATATCTTTGCCCTCACTATCAGTAATTACTTACTGATAAAATCATAGCTTATTGTTAAATGTTTGTCAATGGTAAATTGTTATTATTTTAACATTTATAGCCATAAACAAATTAAGCGGTTCGGCGCGGCGGTTTTTGTACGATTTTACAATCGTTTTTTCGGCCGATGCTTTGTGCCGGGCTTTCGCTTGCTTAAAATATCAGAATCCGAGATAAAATGCCGCTACTGTGCTGCAAGATGAATATACTCAGCCCAAATTTCATGGTTTTATTTAGATTGCACATTTACAACAAAAAGCAAAAATGTTAAAATATATTTTTAATGCGTATACAAAAGTAGAGGTTGATGGGTAATGAAGGTAATTTCAATAGCAATAGGTTTGCTCTTTTTGGGACTTGGAATTCCGATGGTGAGCGGCAAAGCGGAGAATTTTGTCGTCGGAAGCGCCTCGCCCGACAATGAGCTGAGGAATAACTTCGATACAAAAAAGCTGTGCAGAATATTCGGCATATATTTGATTTTTGTTGCAATATTTACGGCACTTTTAGGATTCTTCTTTAACAGGGAATTCTTTACCGCCTATTTCATCTGCGTTCTTGCCGGTGCTTTTATATGCATCGCCGCCGTTGTATTAACTTGCCGTAAAAAAGTCCGAATAATTCTGCCGCGAATGTCTTATCAGGCTACATAAGACATCCGCCTTAATTAAAGCTGTAGCCGGAAAGGCCTGAAAAAAATGGATTACGCTAAGGAATCTCTCAAAAAACATTATGAATGGCACGGAAAAATAGAAATCAAAACACGCGCCAAAGCAGACAGTAAGGACGCACTATCGCTCGCCTACACACCCGGTGTAGCACAGCCGTGCCTTGAAATACAAAAGGACATAAGCAAGTCTTATGAGCTCACAAGACGTTGGAATACCGTGGCCGTTGTAACGGACGGAACGGCGGTTCTCGGACTCGGAGACATAGGACCCGAAGCCGGTATGCCCGTAATGGAGGGCAAATGCGTTCTCTTTAAGGAATTCGGAGACGTTGACGCCATACCGCTCTGTGTGCGTTCAAAGGATGTTGACGAGATTGTAAACTGCATTTCTCTCCTCGCAGGCAGCTTCGGCGGAATAAATCTTGAGGACATTGCTGCTCCGAGATGCTTTGAAATAGAACGCAAACTCAAGGAAAAACAGATATTCCGATTTTTCATGACGATCAGCACGGCACAGCGGTTGTTGTTGCCGCAGCAATAATAAATGCGCTCAGAGTCGTTAAAAAAGAGCTCAAGGACTGTACGGCCGTCTTTTCCGGTGCGGGCGCGGCAGGCATAGCCATTGCAAAGCTGCTCATAAGTCAGGGAATTAAAAACGTAATTATGTGCAACAGTCGCGGGATTATTTGTGACGGCGATGAAAAGCTGAATCCCGCACAGAGGGAAATCGCGAAAATCACGAATAAGGAGCACAAGAGCGGTTCACTTGCCGACGCATTCAAGGGTGCAGACATATTTATAGGCGTTTCGGCTCCCGGAATCGTAACAGAAGAAATGGTCGCCTCCATGGCTGAAAATCCCATTGTACTTCCCATGGCAAATCCTGTTCCGGAAATACTGCCCGATAAGGCAAAAGCCGCAGGTGCCGCCGTTGTCGGCACGGGCAGAAGCGATTATCCCAACCAAATCAACAATGTACTTGCGTTCCCCGGAATCTTCCGCGGAGCACTTGACTGCCGAGCTTCCGAAATAAACGAGGAAATGAAGGTAGCCGCAGCAAGAGCGATAGCTTCGCTTGTCTCTGATGATGAGCTTTCCGCCGAGTACATTTTACCGAAAGCATTTGATGACAGAATAGGAAAAACCGTTGCGAAAGCGGTTTATGACGCAGCCGTAAAATCCGGCGTAGCAAGAATATAATCTATAAGAGAGAAAAAGCGCCTTTAAGGGTTATCCTTAAAAGCGCTTTATTTTTGCTTAGATTTTTTTGAGTCCGACAGACAGTCCTTTACCTATCGCAGAACCGAGAACGGCGCACACAACAAGCTCAATGGGAGCGTTGATTCCCGCCGCTATACCTATAACGGTGGTAAGAATATTTTCAGCTCCGCCGAGAGCGGCTGACTGCTCGGGCGTAAAGGTTGTATTTATAAACAACAAAGCTAAAAATCCAAGGAAAAAGATAGTATTAAAAGCCGAGCCGCAGATACTCGCGACAAGGTAATTGGCACCGTCTTTTTTTGTCTTTTTTGTCACGGCGTTAAAAATGAGACCTGTGAGCCAACCTGCAAGCACGCGAGGAACTACGCAAACAACAAGCGTTTTAAATACGCTTATAGAAATAAGTATCGCGCCGAACGCGCTCAGAGAAAAGCATTGAATAAAGCTCGATGCACCGAAAACGAGCCCCAAAAAGGCTCCTGCGGCAGGCCCTAAAGTAACTGCGCCTATGATAACAGGTACCATAATAAGTGTCAGTTCAAGCGGCCCGAGCTTCAAATAGCCTATCGGCGTGAAGGTCATAACGGCGATAATTGCGGTAAGGAGAGCCAGCTCGACTAAGCGAACGGTTTTTTGCATCCTTGCCTTGTTTGTGGTTTTTGACATATATAATCCTCCTTGCTGCTGCTCCGCAGAGCGGATGCAACGCAAAATAATAAACTATGTAAAAACTGAATAAGATATTTAATTTTTAATTACGGTTAATTACTGTTTTTATCGTAAATGGCTTTAAGCCCGTATAAAAGAAGATTGTCATCATGAATTATATTGTGACGGCAATATCCTATTACATAGGAGGAAAGCCCACCTGTTGCAACAATGGTTTTCGGCTCACCGAGCTGTTTTGCAAAACGGTCAAGCATACCGTCAATCATATCTGCGGTGCCGAAAATGATGCCCGACTGCAAACACTCTATCGTATTAGTGGCACAGGCATGCGGCGGAGAAGCAAGTGAAAATGACGGTAAGAGAGAAGCCTGCCCCGAAAGTGCTTTCATAGAGATTTCAACACCCGGTGCTATTGTGCCGCCGTGATAGCCGCCATGCTCATCAACTGCATATATTTTTGTGGCTGTACCGAGGTCAATGACAAATGCGGGCATTTCATATCTCGCCATAGCTCCTACCGCACCTGCTACAAGGTCGGCACCGAGCTCTGCCGGATTATCTATTAAAATATTAAGCCCTGTTTTTACACCGGGGGCTATTATAACAGACTCAATGCCGCACACCTTATTAACCGCTGTTTTTATTTTCCCGGTAAGCTCAGGAACAACAGAGCTTAAAACAGCTCCGGTAATTTCAGCCGGCTCCAAATCATGCATTTTAAACACGGCAAGAAATTCAACGGCAAACTGATCGTCAGTTCTGTTACGCTCGGTAGCAAGTCGCGAAACAAAGCTCAGCTTATCGCCGTCAAACACTCCGAAGGTAATATTAGTATTACCGATATCGATCGTCAGTATCATAAATTAAGCAAAAGCACAAAATGTGCCGTTCCTTTCATATTGCTTTTAAATCTTGAGACATTTATATTTTAATACATCCGGCAAAAAAAATCAAGCGGCTTTGCCTTTACAAAGCCGCTTGTAATAATTACAGGGTTAATTATTTATCCTCTTTTTTCTTCTTTGTGAGAACAAGAGCAATACCTGCTGCCACAGCTACGCCTGCTACTGAGAAGAGAGCAACGTCGCCGGTCTGCGGAATCTTACCTTTTGTGGTTGAAGAGCCGCCCTTAGAAGTTGTTGACTTCTTGGTTGTTGTGGGTGAATCTCCGCCTTTGTTTCCGCCGCCGAAGAGACCCTTAATTGTCTCAAAAGCCTTACCGATGAAGCCCTTAACGCCGTCGATAGCACTTGTGGTAGCCTCTGTCGGGCCTGCAGTTGCTGCATTGTTCTTGGAAACCTCTTCCTGACGAACAACCTCGGCTGTAAGAACCTCATAAGCCTCATCTGACAAAGCGGGATTGATGTCTTCGCCCTTAGCATTCTTGGAAGAATGAAGCTCATCAAGAACCTTCTGGATGTCGGCATAATCCATTTTGCTCATAGCATTGATAAGAGCAGTAACCTTTGCCGGGTTGTAAGCATCGTTTCCGTCTTTATCTTTATAATCATTGTTATCAAAATCAGTAGTGAGATATATATCAATAAGACCGTTGATATAATCTCTCTGGTCATCGGTAAGTGCGTCAAGAGCACTTCTTACGGAGCCGCCTGCCGGAGCGTCGGGGTTCGGAGTGCTTCCGCCGGAATTGCCGCCCTTTGTAAGAGCGTTAAGTATTTTAAGGACAGTCTCAACATCAATTTTTCCACTTACGGCAATCTTACCGATAAGAGTAATGATCTCTGCGATAACAGCCTCGTCCATCTTGCCGTTGCTGTTGATGATGATGCCGACAAGCTGCTTAATGGTATCGGCAGCTCCGCCTAAATCAACATCGGGAAGAGTGATACCGCCGAGTATGTCGCCGATTCCGCCGCCGCTTGCAGTAGTGTCTTCAGCAAAAGCCGGGAGGCAGAATGAAAATGCCATCACTAAGGAAAGCAACACTGCTAAGAACTTTTTCATAATTAAATCCCTCTTATTTCAATTATTTGAGTTGTCACTCATTATTTAATGATATTTTACTATATGTTTTTGCGGTTGTCAACTATAAAAAGAGAATATTTTTCCGTAATTTTGGTGTTTTTTTAATAATTCCACACTTTGCGGCGTCAATGTTTTAAAAAACCGATTTGATGCGGTGTTTCCGCCGATTTTGTGTTGACGGCAAAGGCTGACAACTATATAATGTATATAAAAATCAAAGGAGGCACTTATGCGAACGGAGGAAAAAGTATTTTTCGGAATCGGAACGGCGTCGTTTTTGCTTATGCTCTCGGACCTGCTTCTTGAGGTCTTTTCCGCATCGCTTTTTATAGGCTCTAAGCGGCTTATTTCTTATATCGGTATACTTATTATAGTATGTGCCGTCAGCTTCACGGTCTTATGCTTTCTTGTTGTTAAAAATCACCGAGGCCGTTTTAAAAGCAAAGGAACACGGATTTTTTTAAGAGTGCTTTCGATAATAATTTGCATAATGCTTTGCCTTGCCGGTATTACAATTGACGGAATATTATACACCGATACCATAAAAAAGCCACATCGGATGACAAGCGCCATACTATTATAATAGACAGCGAACCGGGCTCGGGCGAATGGAATATGACCGTTTACAGACGATACTCCCCTTTTCTTATGTCCGCTCGCGGAAACGGAAAAAAAGTCGTTGATATGGCAGACGAGAACGGAGATATAGACGTTGTATGGACTGACGGCGGCTGTCTTGTAAGTTACAAGGCTTATAAAACCGATGCAACAAGCGTTGATGACACCGAAACCGTAACGCTGCGATTTTTTTTACAATGAAAAATCAGGCAAATAATTATACAGCTGCTTATAAGAGGTGTTTTTATGTGGCTCGTTTTAGCATTTTTATCTGCCGGATTTGCCGGAATAACGGCAATTCTTGCTAAAATCGGCTTACGGAACGTCAACTCAAATCTTGCCACGGCTCTGCGCACAATAGTTGTGTTGTTGTTTTCGTGGCTGATGGTTTTTATTGTCGGATCAGCATCAGAAATAAAGGATATAAGCGTCAAAACGTTTATATTTTTGATTTTATCGGGACTGTCCACCGGGGCTTCTTGGCTTTGCTATTTTAAGGCTTTGCGTCTCGGCGACGTAAACAAGGTAACTCCGATTGATAAATCAAGTACGGTACTTACAATGATACTTGCCCTGATTTTTCTCGGAGAAAAGCTGACCGCAGTTAAAATAATAGGTATGGTTCTTATCGGCACAGGAACATTTCTTATGATAGAAAGAAAAAAACAGATAATTCCTCCGCCGACAAAAGGAGTGGAGCTTCGCTTGTATATGCCATGTTCTCAGCTGTTTTTGCGGCCTTAACATCGATTTTTGGAAAAATCGGCATAGAGGACGTTGAATCAAATCTCGGCACGGCGATAAGAACCGTGGTTGTTCTTCTGATGGCATGGATTTTGGTCTTTGCGGAAAAGAAGCAGAGCGAAATCAAGAACATTGATAAAAAGAGCTGGCTGTTTTTGGTCCTTTCGGGGTTCACCACAGGCGGCTCATGGCTTTGCTATTACGGAGCCCTGAAAAACGGCCCCGCAAGCATCATTGCACCGATAGACAAATTGAGCATCGTTGTAACCGTAGCGTTTTCATACATAATATTAAAAGAAAAGCTTTCAAAAAAAGCTTTTCTGGGACTTGTGCTGATAGTGGCGGGTACTCTGTCGCTTCTTATTAAATACTGATTGAAACGGAGACTTATATGTACGGACTTTTGGGTGAAAAATTAGGTCACAGCTTTTCGCCGCAGATACATGCTCTGCTCGGCGATTATGAATACAGATTGTTTGAGAAGCAAAAGAATGAGCTTGACGACTTTTTTAAAAACAGAAATTGGGATGGCATAAATGTTACAATTCCGTATAAAAAAGCCGTCATCCCCTATCTCGACCGTCTTTCGCCCTCCGCCGAGAAAATAGGGAGCGTTAACACGATAGTTGCCGAAAAGGACGGCACGCTCACGGGATATAACACGGATTATGACGGGTTTTCATATTTAATTGATGTTTCCGGAATATCGGCAGAAAACAAAAATGTCTCGTTTTGGGTTCCGGCGGCGCATCTTTAACGGTGATAGCGGTGCTGAAGGATAAAAAGCGCGCGAAATTGTCAATATTTCACGCTCGGGAGAAAACAATTACAAAATATCGACAGACATTTTGACGCGGACATAATCGTAAACACAACGCCCGTGGGAATGTATCCGAACAATCTGAAATCGCCTTTATCACTTGACGGATTTAAAAATCTTTCCGGTGTTCTGGATATAGTGTATAATCCGCAAAAGACCAAGCTGATACTTGACGCCGAAAAGCAAAATATCAAAGCGCTGAGCGGTCTTTCAATGCTTGTTGCTCAGGCCAAAAGAGCTGCCGAATTGTTTTTGAATACAAAAATACCCGACAGTAAAAATGACGATATATATCATAAGCTCTCACTTGAGATGAAGAATATTATTTTAATAGGTATGCCCGGTTCCGGCAAAACGACTGTCGGAAAAAGAATCGCCGAGGCCTTGAACCGCGACTTTATAGACACGGATGAAATGATAGTAAAGAACGTCGGCAAACCCATTCCCGACATATTTGCAAACGGCGGTGAAAAGCTCTTCAGAAAATATGAGCACGAGGCGGTGCTTGCGGCGGGCAAGCTCAGCGGCAAGGTAATTTCAACAGGCGGCGGAGTCGTTGTAAACGATGATAACTTCGACGCTCTGAAACAAAACGGGACGATAATTTTTTTAAACCGCAGCACCTCTTATCTGCCGACAGACGGCAGGCCGCTGTCGCAGAGCAACGACCTTAACGAGATGCTCAAAAAAGACTTCCGCTTTACAGAAAATTCTGTGATATTGAGGCGGACGGAAATGACACGATAGAAAATGTTGCGAACAATATTTTAAAGGAGCTGCAAAATGAAAATACTTGTAATTAACGGTCCGAACATCAATATGCTCGGCATAAGAGAGCCTGCGATTTACGGCGACAGAAATTACGAGACCCTAATAAATCAGATAAACGTCTGGGGCGCAGAGCTTCACGCCGAGGTTGAATGCTATCAATCGAACCACGAGGGCGATATAGTAGACAAAATACAGGACGCATTAGGTAAATTCGACGGTATAGTCATAAATCCGGCGGCATACACACACACAAGCGTTGCAATACTCGACGCGCTGAAGGCCGTTTCCATACCGGCTTGCGAGGTACATATTTCGGACGTTAACGAACGCGAGAAATTCAGACATATTTCATACGCCGGTATGGCGTGCGAGGCGCACTTTATAGGGATCGGATTTGACGGATACAAAAAAGCTATGGAATATCTGTGCGAAAAGTACAAGTAAAAAAGCATAAAATAAACGGGGCTGTAAAACGCAAAGTCTTACAGCTCCGTTTTAATTTTTACACATAAAAATTCTTTGCGTTTATTCCACGCCGCGGTACAAAAGTCCGCGTGTAAATTCAATTTCGGGCGAAGAACCGTTTTGATACGCTTTGAGCACCGAGCTTATCTGTTCTTTATCCTCGGTTGTAAACTCCAAAAGCACAAAATCCGCGTTTTTGACTTCGCTCATTCTGTCAGCCATATATATGGGTCTTGAATTGAACAGTTCGGAAAATCCGTTTGTACAGCGAACCGGAAATTCAATGCCCTTTCTGTCGCGTAAAAAGGATTTTCCGCCGCACTCGCGACAGTCTTTCCCGTTTTTTACCGGACAATTTCTTGTGAGCATAAGCGGTACTCTGCCGTAGACGCAAACACCGCGCCGACATTCTCCCTCAAGCGCAGTCAGCTGTTTCAAAGTCATTTCATATGAGAGCACACATTCCGCCGCTCCGAGCTTTTGAATTTCGGACAGAGAAACCGAGTTAAAAATATTTAAAAACGGTCCGCCTATTATCTGAACACCCGCCTTTTTTGCCGCTGCAACCGAATCGAGCGTATTACAAAGGGCATACCTTGCGCCGCTTTTTATAAGCCTCTCGACAATCTCGTCAAAATTACCGAATATACCCCTCGGCAAAACTGCACCTGCGGAATACTTTTCAAAAAGCTCCGGCTTTGAAGACAGCGGAATAAAGAGCTTATCACATTCCACATTTTGGGGAATGGCGGATGTATCGCGGAACGAAATATACGTCTGCGGCTTTTTATTCGTCGGCTTGCGATTTTGAAAAATAATATTAGCTTTGTTTATGCGGTACGGTGCTC
>ENA-OQMX01000331-OQMX01000331.1-human-gut-metagenome-genome-assembly--contig:-NODE-331-length-11712-cov-2.315580_pt1 | contig 11712 bp, 10 predicted proteins | sample MGYA00242622_ERZ504866 | MGnify/ENA primary metagenome ERZ504866 (study PRJEB26092, sample SAMD00036422) | human gut metagenome | host: Homo sapiens | study: EMG produced TPA metagenomics assembly of...
TTCCTGGGCAAGAAGATCGAGCCGGGCGAGATGCGCTGGGCAGTTGTCCTGTGCCTGGCAACTCCGTTTGCCATTCTGGTGTGCTCGGCCATCGCCTGCATGGTGCCCGGTCTTGCCGACCAGCTCAACAATGGTGGCGCGCACGGCTTCTCCGAGGTGCTGTATGCCTTCACCTCATGCGGCGGCAACAACGGCTCGGCGTTTGCAGGTATGAACTGCAACATTCCCTGGATCAACGTCATGCTCGGCCTCGAGATGCTGTTCGCCCGCTTCATGCCCATCATCGGTACGCTGGCTATCGCCGGCTCGCTGGCCAAGAAGGGTAAGGTCGCCGAGAGCGCCGGTACCCTGTCTACCACCAACGGCATGTTCGTATTCCTGCTCGTGTTCATCGTTCTGCTGATCGGTGCCCTGAGCTTCTTCCCGGCCCTGGCGCTTGGCCCCGTTGCCGAGTTCTTCCAGATGATTGCGTAAAGGAGGGCGCAGATTTATGACTATGCAAAAAGACATGATGGGCCGCGCGGTCCGCGACTCGTTTGCCAAGCTTGATCCTCGCGTCCAGATTCAAAACCCGGTCATGTTCCTGGTGTGGCTTTCAGCCGTCATGACCTCCGTCCTGGCCGTCGCTTCCATCTTCGGTGTGCGGGACGCGGGTGTGCCCACCTACTATGTGGTCGCCATCGCGGTCATCCTGTGGCTCACCGACCTGTTCTCGAACTTCGCCGAGGCGCTTGCCGAGGGCCGCGGTAAGGCTCAGGCCGATTCCCTGCGTGCGGCCAAGAAGGATGTCGAGGCCCATCGCATCGAGTCCGTTGAGGACAAGGAGCACTTCACCGTCGTTCCCGGCACCGAGCTCACGCGCGGCGACCTGGTGATCGTACGCGCCGGCGAGCAGATTCCCGGCGACGGCGACGTCATCGAGGGCGCTGCCTCCGTTGACGAGTCCGCCATCACCGGCGAGTCCGCCCCTGTGGTCCGCGAGGCCGGCGGCGACCGCTCTGCCGTTACCGGCGGTACCACGGTGCTGTCCGACTGGATCATCGTCAAGATCTCCAGTGAGCCCGGCCAGAGCTTCCTGGACAAGATGATCGCGATGGTCGAGGGTGCCGCGCGCAAGAAGACCCCTAACGAGATCGCTCTGGAGATCTTCCTGGTGGCCCTTTCCATCGTCTTTATCCTGGTCACGCTGGCCCTGTATTGTTACTCCTGCTTCTCGGTCGGTCTTAACGACATGGTCAACCCCACGGCCGTGACCACGCTCGTGGCGCTGCTCGTGTGTCTGGCTCCCACTACCATCGGCGCCCTTCTGTCCGCTATCGGCATCGCCGGCATGAGCCGTCTGAACGAGGCCAACGTGCTGGCCATGTCCGGCCGCGCCATCGAGGCCGCCGGCGACGTCGACATCCTCATGCTCGACAAGACCGGCACCATCACCCTGGGTAACCGCCAAGCCGCCGAGTTCATCCCGGTCGACGGCGTCGATCCCGCGGAGCTGGCCGATGCCACCCAGCTTTCCTCGCTGGCCGACGAGACCCCCGAGGGCCGTTCCATCGTCGTGCTCGCCAAGGAGCAGTTCGGTCTGCGCGGCCGCACGCTCGAGGATAAGGGCATGGAGTTCATCCCGTTCACCGCGGCAACGCGTATGTCCGGCGTGAACTACGAGGGCAATGAGATCCGCAAGGGCGCTGCCGATTCCGTTCGCGCTTATGTGGAGGCTGCCGGCGGCGTGTTCTCCCAGGAGTGCGACGAGGTCGTCGAGCGCATCGCCAAGGCCGGCGGCACCCCGCTGGTCGTGACCAAGAACTGCCGCGTGCTGGGCGTTGTGTACCTCAAGGACATCATCAAGTCCGGCGTTAAGGAGAAGTTCGCCGACCTGCGCAAGATGGGCATCAAGACCATCATGGTGACGGGCGACAACCCGCTCACCGCCGCGGCAATCGCCGCCGAGGCCGGCGTTGACGACTTCCTGGCCGAGGCCACCCCTGAAGGCAAGCTCGAGAAGATCCGCGAGTTCCAGCGTGAGGGCCACCTTGTCGCCATGACCGGCGACGGTACCAACGACGCTCCCGCTCTGGCCCAGGCCGACGTCGCCGTGGCCATGAACACGGGCACCCAGGCTGCCAAGGAGGCCGGCAACATGGTCGACCTCGACTCCAGCCCCACCAAACTCATCGAGGTCGTGCGTATTGGCAAGCAGCTGCTCATGACCCGCGGCTCGCTCACGACCTTCTCGGTGGCCAACGACGTGGCGAAGTACTTCGCTATCATCCCGGCCCTGTTCTCGCCGATCTATTCGGGACTGGGCGCCCTCAACATCCTGGGCCTCACCAACCCGTTGACGGCCGTGCTGTCCGCCATCATCTACAACGCGCTGGTCATCATCGCGCTAATTCCGGCGGCTCTCAAGGGCGTCAAGTACCGCGAGGTTCCGTCCGGCCAGCTGTTGACCCATAACCTGCTGGTGTGGGGTCTGGGCGGCATCGTGGCGCCGTTCGTATTCATCAAGATCATCGACATGCTGCTGACCCTGCTCGGCGTCGGCATGATGTAGGAGGGGTTTGTATGTTCAAAGGTGTTGCATCGCGCGCACTGGGCGTGTTCGCGCTGTTTACCGTTGTCTGCGGCCTGGGCTATACGCTCGTCGTGACCGGCATCGCCCAGGTTGCGTTCCCGTACCAGGCGAACGGTTCGCTCATTACGGTCGACGGCAAGGTTGTGGGTTCCGAGCTCATCGGCCAGAACTTCGATGACGAAGCCCACATGTGGGGTCGTATCCAGAACGTATCAATTGTCGAAGGCGAAGACGGCGAGCTCATGGCGTATGGTGCCCCGTCCAACCTGTCCCCGGCGAGTGAGGAGTATTGGCAGCTTGTGGATGCGCGCGTGAAGAAGATCCGCGCCGCCAACCCCGATGCCGATATGGACGCCGTGCCCGTCGACCTGGTGACGTGCTCGGGTTCAGGCCTCGACCCGGAGATCTCTCCGGATGCCGCCGAGTACCAGGTTCCGCGCCTTGCCAAGGCCACGGGCAAAAGTGAGGACGAGGTGCGCGACATCATCGCCGCGTGCACCAAGGGCCGTTTCCTCGGCGTCTTCGGCGAGCCCACGGTCAACGTGCTTAAGGTGAACCTTATGCTGGACGGCGCGCTGTAGGTGAGGAAGTGGCGGATGAGGGCATGACTGACTATCTGAGCCCTCAATTCCACCCCGCCCATCAGTTGCGGTGGAATACGGACTGTTTTGCCTGTCAAAAGCCTCATCTACTCCGTATTCCACCGCAACTTTTTGTGAGGGTCGGGATTGAAGGTGGAGAGTGCGAGCGAGTGCGGATACGGCGAGTACTGATACGATAAGTACGTTAGCAACTGCCGCCGAGCGGCTCAAACGAAAGGAAGCCTGCATGGAGTCCTCTGCCTACCCGATGCTCTTTAGCCCGATCAAGGTCGGAACGACCGAGGTCAAGAACCGCGTCTTTATGCCGCCGGTGTCTACCAACCTAGCCGATCACGGCTATGTGACCGACGATTTGGTCGATCATTACCGCGCCCGTGCCAAGGGCGGCGTGGGCCTGATCATCACCGAGGTCGTGACGGTCGAGCCCACCTATACCTATCTGCCGGGTGACATGTGCTGCTACGACGACACGTTTATTCCCGGCTGGGAAAAGCTCGCCGCTGCCGTCCACGAGTACGGCTGCAAGATCATGCCGCAGCTCTTCCACCCCGCTTACATGGCCTTTAACATTCCGGGCACCCCGCGCCTCATTGCTCCGTCCTTCGTGGGCCCGTCTTATGCCCGCGAGGCGCCGCGTCCTATCACCATCGACGAGATCCACGAGCTCACGCATCAGTTTGGCGACGCTGCCGTGCGTATGCAGAAGGCTGGCGTCGATGGCGTCGAAGTCCATGCGGCGCACGCCCACGGTATGCTCGGCGGCTTTTTGACTCCGCTCTACAACAAGCGTACCGATGAGTACGGTGGCTCGCTCGACGCCCGCATGCGCTTCTTGCTCGAGGTTATCGCCGAGATTCGCGAGCGCTGCGGCAAGGATTTCATCATCGACGTCCGTATCTCGGGCGATGAGTACACCGATGGCGGTCTGACCCTCAACGACATGATCTATGTCTCGCGTCGCCTGGAGAAGGCCGGTGTCGACATGATTCATGTATCGGGTGGCACCACCATCAAGCGCGGCTCTGCCATTCCCGCCGCCGGCACGCAGCAGGCCTCGCATGCCGCCTGCTCGCGCGAGATTAAAAAGCACGTCAACATTCCCGTTGCCACGGTCGGCCGCATCAACGAGGCATGGATTGCCGAGGAACTGATCGAGGACGGCGCCGCCGACATCTGCATGATGGGCCGCGCCAACCTGTGCGATGCCGAGTTCTGCAATAAGGCGGCTGCCGGCAACGCCGACGAGATCCGTCCCTGCATCGGCTGCCTGCGCTGCCTGAACGGCATCATGTTTGGCAAGCGCATCTCCTGCACCGTCAACCCGGACGTGGAGCGCGACGAGGCCGGCTACGAGCCTGCCGCCGAGGCAAAGAACGTGCTCGTTGTGGGCGCCGGTCCTGCGGGCATGGAGGCAGCCTACATTGCCGCCAAGCGCGGTCATAACGTGGTGCTTGTGGACAAGCAGGACGAGCCGGGCGGCGAGATGCGCATCGCAGCCGTTCCGCCGGCAAAGCAGGAGCTCACCCGCGTGATTAAGTACCAGTACCGCCGTCTTGCTGAGGCTGGCGTGAAGTGCGTATTTGGCACCGAGCTTTCGGCCGAGGACATTCAGCGCGACTACGCGGGCTACGAGGTTGTCCTGGCTTATGGCGCCGAGCCCATCGCTCCGGCCTTCATGCAGGGCTTTAAGCAGGTTATGACGGCTGACGACCTGCTGGGTGGCAAGGCTTTCCCGGGTAAGAAGATCGTCATCGTGGGCGGCGGCACCGTCGGCTGCGAGACGGCCGATTACCTGGCCCCGTTGGTCAACGACCTGTCGCCGGCCAACCGCGATGTCACCGTCATCGAGATGACCAAGACGCTTGCCGCCAACGAGGGCGGTGCCGGCCGCGCGGTGCTCATCACGCGCATGCTCTCCAAGGGCGTCCACGTGCTGACCGAGGCCAAGGTGACCGAGATCACCGAGGACACCATCTCGTACGAAAAGGATGGCCAGATCAACACCATCGCCGATGCCGATACGCTGGTGCTTGCCATGGGCTATCGTCCCAATACCAAGCTTGCCGACGACCTTGCCGCGGCCGGCGTTGCCACCCACGTGCTGGGCGATGCCAACAAGTGCGGTAACATTCGCGACGCCATCGGCGATGGCTACAAGGTTGCCTGCGAGCTCTAGTAACCCCTTTGCACCAATCGATTGCAAAAAGCGGCGGCTGCCCTGTGTGTTGGGCAGCCGCCGCCTGCGTTTTGCCAAAGAAAGATTATTGTCGGGCCCTAAATGCCTTTTGTTTCTGCTCCCTCCGCAATCAGTGTTGCGGTTATACACCAGGTGCAGATACATCGCGTCGTGCGCGGCGGTGGGATTGCGCGAGGCGATGGCGTCGGCCACATCGCGGTGCGTGCGGATAGTTTCCTCGACGAGCTTTTTGCCCGTAACGTCGATAAAGAGGGGAACGGATGCCTTGAGCACGCCCATCAGGCGGGGGACGACGAGGTTGCCGCCATCCCAGGGTGGCTACATGGAGTAGCGCCCGTACGCATCGAATTTCTCCTCTCATAGATGTGCGGCACAAAGAGCCCCGAGTTCTTACGAGCTCGGGGCTCTTTTCGTCTGGATTGTGGACGTATTGCCGGACGAAAGTATGTTGCGTCTGGCGAATAATCAGACGAAATCGAAATTTGCGTCTCATTTCCGTACGCAAATAAGACGAAAACCGTTTGCGTCTTATAATACGATTCAGATGAGTATGAATAGAGAGGTGCGGTACGTATGGTTGTTAGAGAAAGCCCTACCGTCGAATACAAGGAAAGCGTTACGCCGACGTTTCTTAAAACGGTGAGTGCCTATGCAAACTACGGGACGGGCAAGATTGAGTTTGGCGTTGATGACGAGGGCGTGGCTGTCGGCCTTGCGGATCCGGTTGCAGAATGCCTGCGCATCGAGAACATGATTAACGACAGTCTTGATCCCGCGCCTCGTTACTCGCTTGAGCCCGATGAGAAACACGGGACCGTAATCCTTACGGTTTATGAGGGGCAGGACAAACCCTATCGAAGCAAGGGAAAGGCCTACAGACGAAACGATTCGGCAACGGTGGAGGTCGACCGGTTTGAGTATGGCAGGCTGACGCTCGAAGGCAGCAACGTAACGTTCGACGCGCTCACGTCGGCTCGCCAGGACTTGGGCTTTCATACGCTCGAGCATAAGTGTGTTGAACACCTCGGCATTTCCGAGCTAACGCCGGATATCATGCGTACGCTCCGCTTGCTCGGCAAGGATGGCTATACCAATGCCGCGGCGATTTTAGCGGATAAGAATGATTTTCCAGGCATCGACTGCGTCCGTTTTGGCGATATCGAGGATGTGATCTTGGATCGCGAGGCGGCGACAAATGTATCCGCAATTGAGCAGGTGGACAAGGCGGTGGCTATGTTTGCACGCTACTACCGTTATGAGCGTATCGAAGGGATGGAGCGCGTCCAAACCGATCGAATTCCTCTTGAGGCATTCCGCGAAGCTGTTGCAAACGCTTTGGTGCATCGGACGTGGGACGTTCGAGCGAACGTTCAAATTGCCCTGTACGATGATCGTGTCGTTGTGACCTCCCCCGGATCGCTGCCCGCCGGTTTGACGACGGAACAATACCTGTATGGGCAGATATCCGTGCTCAGAAACCCCATCGTTGCAGAGGTCTTCTTAAAGCTGGATTACATCGAGAAATTTGGTACGGGAATCGCGCGCATTAGACGTGCCTATCGCGATTCGATCAATCAACCAATTTTTGATGTTCGCGGCGGCATGGTGGCCGTCACATTGCCCGTTACCGATGCCTTTGAAGGGTCCGAGGAAGAGGTCCAGGTTCTCAAGGCCTTGTCGGGCGGGCGAATTATGTCGCGAAGCGAGATTGAAAAACAGACGGGGCTGAGCCGCATGCGGACGTTGGCGGCACTCGAATCTCTGCTTGAACGGAATGCAATCGTAAGGCAGGGAACCGGGCGGGCCACGAAATACGAGCGCTCATAGTCCAAAAGAGCCCCGTCCCAAAAAGACTGATTGGGAGCTGGGGCGTGTCGATGCGATAGTATTACGTGGTGATATTCGACAAACCGTGGGCTTCATCCGAGGGCTTTATGGAACAGCACCAGCATTATCAGAGCCTGCAAGATCAGGCATACAACGCACTGCGCTCTAAGATCATCTATGCCGAGCTCAGGCCCGGCACGCGCCTTTCGGCGATTGGTCTGGAAAAGGAGACGGGAATCGGGCGCACGCCCATTCGCGAGTCCTTTGTGCGCCTGCGCGAGCAGGAGCTGGTGGAAACGCGTCCCAAGAGCGGCACCTACGTCTCTAAGATCAGCATGGAACACGCTGAGAATGCCTGTTTCTTGCGCGAGAAACTCGAAAGAAGCGTACTCATAAAATGCTGTTCGGCCGCTTCGCCCGAGCAAAAGCATCGGCTCGAGCAGATTCTTGCCGAGTCCGAGTCGCTCGACCATAGCGAAACGCGTCGTTTCTTTGACCTGGACAACCTGTTCCATGAGACGTGTTTTGAGATCGCCGGCCGCCATATGTTGTGGGATTGGATGAAGAGCGTCAATACGCACTTTGAGCGATACAACTGGTTGCGTATGGTGTCGCAGGACCTAGATTGGGAGCCGATTCGTCGACAACATCGTCGGATTCTCGAGGCCATTAAGAGGGGCGATACCGACACGGCGAGCTATCTGGCAGAGACGCACTTGCACCTGATGCCCGAGGAGCAGGGCCCGGTTATCGCCTTGCATCCCGACTATTTCGAGCTGTCCAAAGACTCGTCTATCTAGCCCATCACCGCATCTGCTCGAGACGCAAAAACGATCCTGCTCACCTACAGCGTTTTGCAACCGAGATTTTTAAAAATGCCTAAAATGGCTCAGAATGCCGACAGTTGGGAAACGGGGTGCGCTATGGCGCAGATGAGAATCAAGGATATTGCCGCCGAGGCGGGCGTGAGTCCGGCCACGGTCTCGCGCTACCTCAACAACCGCCCCGGGCAGATGACCGAGGAAACCCGTGCTCGCATCGCGGCAGTTATCGAGCGCACCGGCTATCGTCCACGTGCCGCCGCGCGCAATCTGCGCAGCTCGCGCACCAACCTCATCGGTGTGATCCTAGCCGACATCGCCAACCCGTTCTCCAGCGCCATGCTCGAAGGGCTTTCCGCCAGCGCCGCCGCGCGCGGCTGCTCGCTCATGACGGCCATTAGCGGCAACGACCCCGCAAAGGAAGCGGAGTCGCTCATCAGGCTTATCGATGCCGGCGTGGACGGCCTGGTCGTCAACACCTGCGGAGGCAATGACGAGGCGATTGCCGCGGCTGCGGGGCGCCTGCCCGTCGTGCTGCTCGACCGCGATGTTGCCGACGGTGGCATCGATCTGGTGACCTCTAACAACCGCGAGCTGGTTGCCGGCCTGGTAGACGCCTTGGCCGCTGCTGGCAGCGAGCGCCTGTGCCTGCTCACCGAGGCAAGCGATGACAGCCCCGTGCGTCGCGAGCGCGCCGAGGCCTTTGCCGACGAGCTTTCGCGCCGCGGTCTTGCGGGCGAGGTCGTCACCCTGGCCGACGGTGGCGCCACGGGTGTCAGTCGCCTGGACGAGACCATCCGCGGCTATGCGGGTAAAAAGCTCGGCCTCATTGCCGTCAACGGTCTGGTCTTCCTGCGTCTGACCGAGGCGCTGGCACAGTTGGGACCTTCGTTGCCGGCGGGTCTCAAGATCGCAACGTTTGACGACTATCCCTGGAACCACGTGCTCTTTGGCGGTGTGACCACGGCCGCGCAGGACACCCTCACCATTGCCGAGCGCGTGGTCGAGCGCCTGTCCGAGCGCATCGACGTCGTTACCACTACGGTGGGCGACGCCGCAAAGCTCGCCCCCAAGCGCATCGAGGTCCCCGGCCACATCGAACACCGCGCCTCGACCTCGCGCTAACCATTCGTTCGTGACGGCTTGTTCGCGCACGTTTTTTGAGCGCTTGATACGCTTTAACCCTGCGGAAACATTTTTCTGCGATAGTATCTGCGGTATAGACCAGTCGAAACCCGCCCGAAAGAAAGGGGAGCGACATGAACCAGCAGAACATCGATTACGTACTCCGCTCCGTAGAGCAGCGTGATATCCGCTTTGTGCGTCTGTGGTTTGTCGACATTCTCGGCCGCCTCAAAAACTTTGCCATCAGCCCCGAGGACCTCGAGGTCGCTTTTGAGGAGGGCATTGGCTTTGACGGCTCCGCCATCGAGGGTTTTGCCACGCCCGAGGAAGCCGACATGCTGGCGTTCCCCGATGCTTCGACCTTCCAGATCCTGCCGTGGCGCCCGAGCCACAACGGCGTCGCCCGCGTGTTCTGCGATGTGTGCACTCCCGATCGCAAGCCGTTTGCCGGCGACCCGCGCGATGCCCTGCGCCGCATGTTCCGCAAGGCCGAGAAGGCTGGCTATCTGCTCAACGTGGGTGCCGAGCTGGAGTATTACTACTTCCCCGACGAGCACACCCCCGAGCCGCTCGACAACGTGGGCTACTTCGATCTTTCGGTGAGCGATGCCGCCCGCGACCTGCGTCGCAACACGGTCCTCACGCTCGAGAAGATGTCCGTGCCCGTGGAGTACACCTTCCACGCCGCCGGCCGCTCGCAGCACGGCATGAGCTTGCGCCATGCCGAGGCCCTGAGTATGTCCGACGCCATCACTACGGCCAAACTCATCATTAAGCAGCAGGCCTACGAGAGCGGTTGCCACGCTTCCTTTATGCCCAAGCCGTTGGCGGGCGAGGACGGCAGCGCCATGTTTTTGCATCAGTCGCTGTTCGACCACGACGGCAACAACGTCTTTTGGGGCGAGGACGACGAGAAGTACCACCTCTCCGAAATCGCCAAGCACTACATGGCCGGCATCTTGGCGCACGCGCGCGAGATCAGCGCCATCACCAATCCCACGGTCAACTCGTACAAGCGCATCACCACGGGTGGCGACTCCGTGCCGCAGTACGCCACGTGGGGCCTGCGCAACCGCGCGAGTATGGTCCGCATCCCGGTCTACAAGCCCGGCAAGCCGCTGTCCACGCGCATCGAGCTGCGCAGTCCCGACCCCATGGCCAACCCGTACCTGGTCAACGCCGTCACGCTGGCGGCTGGTCTGGACGGCATCGAGCGCAAGCTTGGAACTCCCGCCCGAGGCCACGGCCGAGACGCTCAAGCTCACCGGCCGTCAGATGGTCGAGGCCGGCTACGCGCCGCTGCCGCGCTCGCTCAAAGAGGCGCTCGACGTGTTTGAGGACTCGCAGTTTATGAAGGATGCCCTCGGCGAGCACATCCACAGCTTCTTCCTCAAAAAGAAGCGCGACGAGTGGCATAAGTTTGAGTCTACGATCACCGAGTGGGAGATCAAGCACTACCTGGCGAACTCCTAATCGCGCTGGCTTGTTCCAGTACGATTGAGCTCATTTCTTTGGAGGCCGATATGTCCGAAAAGAGTGCCCTGTTCATGGCGCGCACGACGCGCTTCCACGAGTTTGCCCGCAGCCTGACGACCACCCTGGGTGTCGAGGTGAGCCTGGCCACTCCCGATTCGCCAACTGCGGCGCATGACTTTGACCTGCTGATCCTCGATTCCGATGGCATCCGCAGCGACCGCATCGATCAGATTGCCAAGTGGCTTGACGATCGCGGCGGTGTCCCCATGCTGGTGATCGTCGACGACGAGGCGCTCGGCACCCTGCGCCTGCCGAATCACGCGCATGCCGACTTTGTGTGCCCCACGGCGACGCCCAACGAGCTTAAGGCTCGCGCGCAGCGCCTGATGGGCGAGGAGGAGACCGTCACCGCCGACGATGTGCTCAACATCGACAACCTCGAGATCAACCTGGCTACCTACCAGGTGACGCTCGATAACGAGCCCATCGACCTGACGCTGATGGAGTACTCGCTGCTGAGCTTTTTGGCGACGCACCCCAACCGCGCCTACAGCCGCGAGGTGCTGCTGCACCGCGTGTGGGGCTTTGAGTACTGCGGCGGCACGCGCACCGTCGACGTGCACATCCGACGCATCCGCTCCAAGGTGGGCCCGCAGATCGCGGCGCACATCACCACCGTCCGCGGCGTGGGCTATCTGTTTAAGGACTAGATTTCCGCCACAAAGGGAACAGGCGCCTTTGTGGTGGTTTTACCGCAGGTGCGGGTTCCTTTCGAGTTTGCAGCAGAACTTAAGCCTTCCTAAAAGATTGCGTTCTCGTACACGTACGCCCGCATATTGGGGTACAACTCAACGTGAACAATGATGGCCCGCCACATGTTTGGCGGGCCTTTGGTTATTTGACGAAAGGATCGCAGCTATGAGCGAGTACGATTCCCAGCGTCCCCAGGATGCGGGCAACGCCGGCGAGACCCAACAGCAGCCGCGTGTGCAGGTGGAGTCGACGCCTGCCGATGGCAACAACATTCCTTACGTGCAGGCCTACGACACGCAGACCGGAAAGCCGCTGGGCAGCCAGCAGGTTGTAAGCAAG
>ENA-OQMX01000332-OQMX01000332.1-human-gut-metagenome-genome-assembly--contig:-NODE-332-length-11696-cov-2.308151_pt1 | contig 11696 bp, 11 predicted proteins | sample MGYA00242622_ERZ504866 | MGnify/ENA primary metagenome ERZ504866 (study PRJEB26092, sample SAMD00036422) | human gut metagenome | host: Homo sapiens | study: EMG produced TPA metagenomics assembly of...
GGGATGTTGCGTCAAGACCTGACCTTGATGTATACGGACTTCGCCCGTTTCTGAGTTGTAAGTATCTTTTTGATTACCGTGGCGACGGAAAATCGGGAAGTCTGAATTCATTCGTTGACGAAAACGGCAACACAAGAATGCCGGGTTGGAAATATCTCAGAACGCAGAACCGTTTTGATATTTACCGCAACGAATACTACATTCCTATGGGATACACCTTTGATAAGTTCATTGCCGAAGAAGAATTTGACCTTGTGACGAACGCACACAAGTCCGAGGCTTTGCTCTACGCAATGGTTCTTCCCCGTGACCTTATGAAGAAGTATTCCGATATTACGGGCTACAGCGATGAAAAGTACAAGCTTTTGTACGGCAAGCATCCGGAGGATTACGACAGCATTACGGAAAAGTTTGATTACAGTAATTCAGATTACAAAAAGGTTTGTAATCTCAGAGCCTTGAACAGTTGTACTTCATTTGAATATACAGATAACGGCTTTAAGGCTGTTTACAATAATAAAAAGGGTGACGATAACCTGTTGTTTTTCAGCGTTCCTTACAGCGATGGTTTTACCGCAACTGTAAACGGCAAGGCGGCAGATGTTGAAAAGGTTGACTACGGCTTTATGGCTGTTAAGATTCCAAAGGGGGAAAAGTGTGACATTGTGTTCACCTACGAAACACCCGGATTTTCAACAGGTGTCAAAATCAGCCTTTGCGCATTCGGAGCATTTTTAATCTACTGTGCGGTTATTGTGACCGTTAAAACAGTTAAAAAAAGAAAAATAAAAACTGATAAAGATACAATCAGCATTTAAGTACGGAGGTATTTATTATGTTTGGAAACAAAATACTTGACTTCAAAGACGAACTTTTAAAGGATCTTAACACACTTCTTTCTTTTGAATCGGTTGACGGTGAAAAGAATGACGAGTGCGATAATGCCTTGAATTTTATTCTTAAAAGAGCAGAAGATTTCGGTCTGACAGGGGAGAGAACAACCGACAAGAGCGGTCATATAACCTTTGGCGACAGCGGAAAGCTTTGCGGTGTGCTTACTCACCTTGATGTTGTTCCTGCGGGAAACAGCTGGAGCGTTCCGCCGTATGCGCTTACCGAAAAGGATGGCAGACTTTACGGCAGAGGAATTGCAGATGACAAGGGTGCGGCTCTTGTTACTCTCTATTGTTTGAAAGCAATCAAGGACAGCGGTGTAAAGGGCGTGAACACTCTGCGTGCTATTTACGGCACGGGTGAAGAAACGGGTATGGAGGATATGGAAAATTATTTCAAGAAAAATCCACTTCCCGACATGGCATTCACTCCCGACAGCGACTACGGCATTTGCTTTGCCGAAAAGGGTATTCTTCAGCTTGAAGTCAGCACACTTTTAAATAATGCAACAACACTCAGCCAGTTCCATGCAGGCAGAGCAGTTAATGCAGTTCCCGACAGAGCGTATGTAATGCTTGATTCATCAGACTATGATGAGCAGACTCTCATGCGCCTTGCAGACGCAAGTGACGGTGATTTTGAATTTAATTACACTATTGACGGTCTTATGATAATCAGCCGTGGCAAAGCGGCTCATGCGTGTGAACCGGACAAGGGCTACAATGCCGCAGCGGCACTTGTTGACCTTATCTCAAATGTTTATACAACAAAGGAAACAGGTTCAATCTGTTCATTTATTGACTACGCAATAAACAAGGAAACAAACGGCAGATCACTCGGTCTTAAAATGAGCGACGCTGTTTCGGGCTCGCTCACCGTAAACCTCAGCAGCGTGAATATTGAGGGACAGACCGCAAAGGCTGTGTTTGATATCCGTTATCCCGTTACCGTGAGCGGAAACAGAGTTCTCAAACAGTTCAAAAAGGTTGCAAAAATCAGCGACCTCAAGGTTACTGTTCTCAATCACGAAGAACCGCTTTATGCCGATAAGGACAGCAAGCTTGTAAAGCTTCTCTCTGACGCTTATGAAAGCGTAACAGGTGAAAAGGCTGAGCTTTATTCAACAGGCGGCGGAACATACGCAAGAATGCTCGGAGGTAACGGTGTTGCATTCGGTCCTGCATTCAAAAACGACGATGTTCGTATGCACAATGCAGACGAAAGTATGGACAAGGAGAACTTTTTTAAACACGCTCAGATTTGCCTTGAGGCAATGTACAGAATGTTTACTGACGGAGAATAATGCGTTTCGTTATGAACAAATTCAGATGAAAAGGGATGCTAATGAATACGGAAAAAACTGTTAGAAAACAGGCAAAAAAGGTTCTTGAGGGGAATCGGTCGGTAATTATCTCAGAGGTAATGGTCACTGTGCTTGCATTTTTGACAGGGCTGTTTGCGTTCAGCCTTGCAATGTCTGTGGCAGGACTTTATGATGTAAAAAATCCGAATCAGACTCAGCAGATGCTTACAATGATTTTCGGGCTTGTATTTTTTGCTTTTGTTGTTGTGTGTCTGCCACTCATAAACGGAGTTTACAGAAGTGTGTGTAATGTAGTCAGGGGCAGAGAGTGCAGTCCTCTTGATGTTTTTTTACTATTATAAAAAGCCGAAATTATTTTTTAAGTCTGTTATTCTTGATGTAATTTCAGTCGGCTTGTTTTTTATCATAAGCGGTCTGCTCAATGTGTTCAATTATCTTAGTGCGGTTTCGGATAAAATAATTGACAATTCACCCTCACTCACGGCGGTTGTGGCTGTATTGCTTGTTTTGGCGTTTATCGTCAGCACTGCGGTTGTTGTGGTGTGTTACATTATTTTTGTTCATTATACATTTTTGGCTTACGGTTTTAACGAACATCTGCCGCTCGGAATTTATCTTCCGAGAATGATGGCTTTTTCAATAAAGAACTTCATCTCCACAATAAAGCTATTTATCGGTTTTATCGGCTGGGCGGCTTTGTGCTTTTTTGTTGTTCCGGCATTTTATGCCGTGCCTTATTTTCTGACAACCTCTGCAATGTCTGCAAAATGGTTGTTCGAGCTTGAAGGGAGCAGAGATATTATATGTTAGTTTCACTTTGTATGATAGCCTATAACGAATCGAATGCTTTGAGCGGACTTTTCAGGGATATTGCACTTCAGGACTATCCGCATGATAAAATTGAGGTGGTGTTTGTTGACAGTATGTCAACCGATGATACTAAAGAAAAAATGGAAAAATTCCGTGATACCGACTACGGCTTTTGGAATGTGTCCGTTGTTCAATGCGTAAAGCGTAATCAGGCAACCTCATGGAATGCCGCTCTGATGACCGCAAAGGGCGATGTTATCATAAGAGTTGACGCTCACGCAAGAATTCCGAGAAACTTTGTTTCACGAAATGTTTATAACATAAAGCAGGGCGAAAATGTTGTAGGCGGCGGCAGACCGAATATCACTTCAAATGTTTCAAGCTGGAAGCTTACCTTGCTTGCGGCTGAGGATTCTCTGTTCGGCAGTTCGGTTGCTTCGTACAGACGGCCGCTTGCGCAAAAGGAATATCTTGACAGCCTTTTTCATGCGGCTTACCGCAGAGAGGTTATTGCCAAGGTCGGCGGATTTAACGAAAATCTCGGCAGAACCGAGGATAATGAATTTCACTACCGCATTAGAATGGCGGGCTACAAGATGTGCTGTTGCCCCGATATTATTTCGTATCAGCATTCACGAAACGACCTTCACGGAATGATAAGGCAGAAGTATTCAAACGGACGGTGGATAGGACTTACACTCTCGGAATGTCCCGGTTGTCTTTCATACTTTCACTTTGCACCGTTTCTTTTTGTAATGGCACTTCTCGGCTGTTCCGTGCTTGCATTTCTCGGACTTCCGCTTTTTTTGTACATTCTTTTGATAATTTACGGAATGTTTGATATTGTAAACGCTGTCGGATGTTGCACAATGAAAAATGTTCAGCCTCAGTTTGTGTTTTTGCCGTTCATTTTCCCGTTGCTCCATGTTGCCTACGGAATAGGCACAATTGTTGGTTTGATTCAGATTCCGTCATGGCGGAAGAAAATCAAAAACAGCGGTGCGAAAGAACACATTGAAAAGGTAAAAAGAAAAATCAGGGAAAACACACTTCCCGGTCATTCATACAAATAATTTTTTGGGCGGATAATCTCCGCCCGTATTTGATATTTACGGAGATACTTATGACTGAAAAAGTAGAACTTACCCCTGAACTTTTGCGTGAGTTACAGCTTAAACAGCTTGATATGCTCGTGTATTTCAGGGACTTTTGCGAAAAGAACAATCTCACATTCTATCTCATCGGCGGTGCGTTAATCGGTGCGCTCAGAAACGGCGGATTCGTTCCGTGGGATGATGATGTTGATGTTATGCTGCCACGAGAGGATTACGAAAAGCTGTACAAGCTTTGGCATGAACAGGGCGCAGACGGAAGATTTCGACTTCTCAAAACCGACAGCGATATGTTCACGGGCAATATTTTTATGACCGTAACCGACACAAATTACACTATGGTCAAGACAAATCAGACCGAAGTTGATATTCCGCACGGACTTGTGCTTGATGTCTTTCCGCTTGATGTTTGTCCCGACAGCCGTTTTGCACGCAAAATGCAGTATGTGTGGACAATGCTTTATTCGCTGTTTTTGGCTCAGGTTGTTCCCGAAAAGCACGGCGGAATTGTGGGGGCAGGCAGTAAGGCTTTGCTTTCAATTTTCAGAGGAAAAAAGCTCCGTGAAAAGATTTGGAGAACTGCCGAAAAGCATATGATTAAGTACAGGCTTGATAAAAACAAGTGTGTAACGGAGCTTTGTTCAGGCCCTCATTGGATGAAAATTGAGTATCCGAAACACATTTATTCGGGCGTTGATTATGTCACATTTGAGGGCATAAAAATGCCGTGTATGTCTGGCTATGACGAGTATCTCAGAATGGTTTTCGGTGATTATATGCAGCTTCCGCCGGTTGAGGACAGAGTGCCACACCACGATATTGCATATCTTGACTTGAACTCACCGTGTGAAATTTATGACAGCAAAAGAAAGAATAAGCAAAAATAACGGTGCATTATGGAGCTTATAATTGATAATTGGACTAAAAATGACTATGATGATTTTGTAGAGGAACTTCGTTCATATGCCGATGAAAAGTACAGAAGCTTTCATTCCTCATTGATTCCCGACAATGACAAGGACTTTTTTATCGGAGTAAGAATGCCTGTTATGCGAAAGCTCGGCAAGGAAATTTCTAAGGGCAACGGACGCAGTTTTTTAGAGCAGACAACTGATAATTCTTATGAAGAAAAACAATGCGAGGTATTGTAATCGGTTTGCTCAAAACCGAAAGCTATGAAGAATTTTTGACGTATAGCGATGATTTTGTGCAGCGTATAGACAGCTGGGCGGTTTGCGACGGCTTTTGTGCAAATTTAAAGCAGACAAAAAAGTATAAATCAGAATTTTTCCCTCATGTTTGTGAATACACCAAAAAGCGACAATCCGTGGATAATTCGTGCAGGTCTTGTGCTGATGCTTGACTATTATCTTGAAGATGAGTACATAGACACGGTGCTTGAATGTTGTGACAATGCGAAAAATCCGCATTATTATGTGAGTATGGCAAGGGCATGGCTTGTTGCAACTGCACTTGCAAAGTGCAGAGAACAGACAATGCGGTACATAAAGTCAAATTCGCTTGATAACGCAACCTTTAATAAAATGATTCGGAAATGCGTTGAAAGTTTCAGAATTGACGATGAACGAAAAAATATCTCAAAACCCTAAAGAGATATTGACAAATCCGAAATTCGGCATATAATATAATCAACAGTTGTCTTCGGGGCGGAGTGAAATTCTCCACCGGTGGTTAAAGTCCACGAACAGGTGAAAGCCTGCCGAGTCTGTGAAATTCAGACACCGACGGTTATAGTCCGGATACGAGAAGATGCGGCAGAACAGGCGGTTCGTCTGTTTTATTTTGGTACGCAATCCCGTTACATTTGTAGCGGGATTTTTCTTTTCCCGACAACTCGAAATAATTTTTCAGGAGTGGTCGTAATGACAAAATCAAAAGCAAAAACAATCAATTCAGACAACACGGCAAAGACAACAAAGCTTGCCGTAACCGCAATGCTTGCGGCGCTTTCGGCAGTTCTTATGTTCTTTGAATTTCCTCTCGGATTCATCGCACCTTCATTCTATGAGTTCGATTTTTCCGAAGTTCCCGTTCTTGTCGGAACATTCAGCATGGGCCCGATTGCCGGTGTAGTAATTGAATTTGTAAAAATTCTCGTTAAGTTCCTTATCAAAGGCACAAGCACAGGCGGAGTAGGGGAGCTTGCAAACTTCCTCATCGGCTGTTCGTTTATCCTGCCGGCAGGTTTCATCTACAAGTACAAAAAAACAAGAGTCGGTGCGATTGTCGGAATGCTTACGGGTACGGTTGCAATGGCGGCAATCGGTGTGGTTCTTAACACATTCGTGCTTGTTCCGCTCTACTCGTCATTTATGCCGCTTACAGAAATTATCAAAATGGGACAGGCGATTTTCCCTGCAATTGACGGCACATTTACATTCTGCCTGTACTGCGTAGGTCCATTCAACATCATTAAGGGACTCATCATTTCGGTAGTTGTTTTCATAATCTACAAGCCGCTTTCAAGACTTATCAACAGCCTCGATGCCCTTCTTACAAAGAAGAAAAAAGCAACGGTTCAGTAAATCCGAAATTAATTTTAGGTTGACAAACAGCAAATTCAGGCGTATAATAGCATACGGTGTCGAAAGGCATCTATCACAGAGTAGAAATTTGTGCGTGAAGTGTTTTGCGGACGGGGAGTTGCCGCAAGAACGAAAGGTTTATCCTGCGGTACAGATTTCGCATCCCGCTGTTACTTTGGGACATATAATTCAGCGGGCAGAGCAATCTGTCCGCTTTTTTCTTCCTGAAGCAACAACAGAGATTCAGGAGGTAAAAAATATGTCACAACTACAAAAAAATTACAAAGCTCTTTGCTTGAAATGAAGAGTATCTACGCTCTTGCGGCAATTGCAATGCTGCTTGCACTCCGTATTGTTCTTGGATTTTTTGCTAAACAGCACACTTCCGTTTTTCGGAAACAATGTAAAGCTCAGTGCAGCGTTCCTTCCCATTGCCGTAACAGGCGTAATGTTCGGACCGATTCCTGCCGCAATTGTCGGTGCTTTGGGAGATATTCTTTCATTTATCATTGCCCCGACAGGCGCATATTTTCCCGGCTTTACAATCAACGGCTTTATTACAGGTTTTATCTACGGTATGTTTCTTTATAAGAACAATGTAACTCCGCTCAGAGTTGTTCTTGCATGGTTTACAAATATGCTCTGCGTTGAAACATTCCTTACGGCTTTCTGGCTTTACACACTCTACGGCGGCGGTTCAACACCGTACACAGTTTATCTTACAGCAAGATTCATCAGTGTTGCCGTTAAGTGCATTCCCGAGATTATTCTTGTGCTTGCTCTTGGTAAGCTTGCAGGTAAAATTCGTGTTCCGCACGCAATAAAGAGAACCTGATGAAAAACTAATGCAAAATTTTAAGGTTGGAAATCGACTGCTCCCCGCAGTAGTTTCCAACCTTTTTTGTTTTGTGAAAAATAATTTTTTGTAAACATAAATTCACCTAATTCGGGCATTGGAATTGTTTTTCTATCAAACTATCTGCTCGAATTGGGAACGGCGGCTCGCCGTGCTGGCGGATAATATCCGCCCCTACGAGATTGCTATTTCAAATAAAATAAAAGTCGGAAAGCAAATTTGAAATCTGCTTTCCGACTGAATTTTTGTTATAAAATTTGACTGCACGATTAAGCCCACTTGAGGGTATCGTTGTAGAGATTGATGTAGTCCTGAGCCGAACGATCCCAACTGTTGTCGCTCATCATAGCACGCCACATAAGCTGATGCCAACCCTGGTCGTCCTGAATGCCCCACAATGCTCGTCTTACGGCGAGCTGCATATCTGCACATTCATAGTTTTTAAATGTAAATCCATTACCGTAGTTGTCGGCACTGTCGAAAACAGAGTCTTTAAGACCGCCAACCTCACGAACAACAGGAATTGTGCCGTAACGGAGTGCAATCATCTGTGCAAGACCGCAAGGCTCCTGAGCGGAAGGCATAGGAAAATATCTGCGCCTGAGTAAATCTTTCTTGCAAGTTCGGGAACAAAGCCGTGACAGAAGCAAAGTCTGCCCGGATACTTCGCCTGCATATAGTTGAAGTAGTCCTCGTACTCCTTGTCACCTGAACCGAGAATTACAAACTGCATATTTTCTGTGTCCATAAGCTCCTCAAGGCCCATTCTTACAAGGTCAAGTCCCTTGTGTGCAACAAGTCTTGTTACCATACCGACCAGCGGAACATCCCAGCGCTGTTCAAGACACAAACGCTCCTGTAAAGCACGCTTACATTCGCCCTTGCCGCTCATATCGTCCTTTGAATAGTTGCGATAAAGCTGATAGTCTGTTTCGGGATTGTAGCTTTCTGTGTCAATACCGTTCTTGATACCGCAAAGCTTGTAATGACGAAGATTGAGTTCGTCATGAAGTCCCCAACTGAACCACGGGTCTTTAATTTCAGCCGCATAGCTTGGAGAAACAGTTGAAACACGAGTAGCTGTTTCGATAGCACCCTTCATCATATTGAGTTTGCCATTCATTTCAAGAATCTTTGTTTCGGATGCAGGAATGCCGACGCACTCTGTGTTAACTTCCCAGCCGTATTCACCCTGATACTGAATGTTGTGAATAGTGAACAGACTCTTAATGTTATAGTACCACGGTCTGTGTGAATAGAACAGATAGTAGTAAACAGGAACAAGAGCCGTCTGCCAGTCGTTACAATGAATGATGTCGGGATGGAAATCAATGTAAGGAAGCATTTCAAGAATTGCACGGGAGAAGAAAGCGAATCTTTCAGCGTCATCATAATGACCGTAGAGAGTGCCTCTCTTGAAATAATATTCGTTATCAATAAAATAGTATGTACAGTCATTCCATCTTGCCCAGAACAAACCGCAATACTGATGACGCCATGCAACCGGCACGGTAAAGTTTGTGATGAAGTTCATGGAGTTTTTAAGTTCCTGCGGAATTGTGCCGTAAAGCGGAACAACAATTCTGCAATCCTGACCTTTTCTGCAAAGTGTGTGTGGAAGACTTCCTGCTACATCAGCAAGTCCGCCGCTGCCGCAGAAAGGATTAGCCTCTGAAGCACAGTATAAAATTCTCATTGTAAGATTACCTCCTGTTTAAACAACTTTATACAACAGATTTTTTAGCAATATAAATGGGGTACGAATCATATCCCATAAGTGATCGACCATTCTTGATGGTAACATCCTTATCTATGATAACATAGTTGAGGTTGGTATTGCAACCTATTTTTGTGTCCTGCATTACAATACAGTTAGAAAGCTTTGCGCCTTCACCGACATAAACACCCTTTGAAATAACGCAGTTCTCAACCTCACCGTTGATAACACAACCCTGTGCAATGATTGAATTTTTCACATTGCTTGTAAGTCCGTAGCGTGACGGAGCGTCATCTCTTACCTTTGTATAGATAGGTCTTTGCGGATTGAAAAGCTCATCCCTTACTTCTTTTTTCATAAGATCCATATTGAACTCAAAGTAATCGTTGATTGAGCTGATTGCCGCACAGTAACCCTTATTTTCATAAGCATAAATACTGTATTTGCCCAGACTGCTCTGGAGAAGTCGCCTTACATCAAGCTGATTAACGCTGATGGCGTTTCGGATTTCACTCATAAGAATGTCTTTCTTGATGAGAATAGAGCCGTATGCGTGGTTGAATACTTCTTTGTCAACAACACCGGGCTTTACAAAAATCTGATTTACCTTGCCGTCATTGTCTACATCAAGGGTAATCGGTCTGTCATAGCCCTGCGGAATTGCATGATTCTTATATATAAGTGTAATGTCTGCCTTCTTCTTTGAGTGGAAGTCAAAAACATCTGTGTAATCAATGTTAGTAATTACATTGCCCTGTGAAATAAGCACATACTCCTCACGGCAATGCTCAATGTAGCCGTGCATATTGTAGATTGTTTCAACAAAGCTTGAAAAAGCCTTGCCGTCATATGGTGGGAGAATTGAAAGATTGCTCCTTCTCTTTGAAAGGTCATATGCACTGCCAGAACCCACATGATCCATAAGTGACTGAAAGTTGCTTTTTGCAACTATGCCTACATTGCTGATACCTGAGTTTGACATATTTGAGAGGTCAAAGTCGATAATTCTGTATTTTCCGCCGATCGGAACGCTTGCAGTTGTTCTTGAAGATGCAAGCTCGGGGATTTTGTCGTCAAGTGTTGCCGCAAAGATGAAACCGAGTACATTATTACTTCTCATTGCCGTCCACCTCCGTGTCGCTGTCTATCATGGTTTTTGCTTTGATAACTGTGTTTTCTTTGATAACGGTATTTGCACCGACAACAGTAATTCCCCAGTCGTCAATATTTTCCGTTTCTTCGGGGTTTTGTCCGACTTTTGCATTCTTGCCTACAACGGTGTTTTCGGCAATGATAGCAAACTGAACCTCGGCACCGTCCTCAATTACCGCACCGGGCATGATGATTGAAGAATTAATCGTAGCATTTTTACCGATTGTAACACCTGCAAAGAGAATTGAGAACTCAAGGTTGCCGTAAACATTGCATCCGTCGGCAACGAGTGAATTTTGGATTGACGCCTCGTTTGAAACATAGTGCGGAGGCATCATCGGGTTTCTTGAGTAGATATCCTTGAGGTCTAAAGTAACCTTTGGATCGAGAAGATCCATATTAGCCTCCCAAAGGCTGTCGATTGTTCCCACATCCTTCCAATAGCCTTCAAAAGGATATGCAAACATACGCTCACCTGCGTCAAGCATGGCAGGGAGGACATCCTTACCGAAATCGTGGCTTGAACCCTCTTTGAATTCATCCTCCGTAAGATACTTTTTAAGTTCCTTCCAGCTGAAAATATAGATGCCCATAGAAGCGTTAGTGCTTTTCGGATGAGCAGGCTTTTCTTCAAATTCGTAGATTGAGCCGTCCTCATTTGTGTTGAGAATACCGAATCTTGAGGCTTCTTCAAGCGAAACATCAATTACTGCAATTGTACAAGCGGCATTCTTTTCCTTATGATATTCAAGCATCTTGTTGTAGTCCATTTTGTAGATATGGTCGCCCGAAAGGATGACCACATACTCAGGATTGTAACGCTCAATGTAGTTGATATTCTGATAAATTGCATTGGCTGTTCCCGAATACCAGTCTGCACCGTCAACAGCCTGATAAGGGCTGAGACAGTTTACACCCGAGTGCATACTGTCAAGATCCCACGGCTGTCCGTTTCCTATGTATTCGTTAAGAACAAGAGGCTGATACTGTGTGAGAATACCTACAGCGTCAATGCCTGAATTTACACAGTTAGATAACGGGAAATCAATAATACGATATTTGCCGCCAAACGGTACGGCAGGCTTTGCAAGCTTTTTGGTAAGCACGCCAAGACGAGAGCCTTGACCGCCGGCAAGCAGCATAGCCACTACTTCCTTTTTTTGGAAACATATTAAAAATACCTCCGATATTTATTTTATTATCTTTATTAAACTTATTAATTACAGTCTTGTGACTGAAAATATCAATTTTCTTTCTGAGCTTCATCGGGTTCAAGTTCTTTGCA
>ENA-OQMX01000335-OQMX01000335.1-human-gut-metagenome-genome-assembly--contig:-NODE-335-length-11632-cov-2.594698_pt1 | contig 11632 bp, 12 predicted proteins | sample MGYA00242622_ERZ504866 | MGnify/ENA primary metagenome ERZ504866 (study PRJEB26092, sample SAMD00036422) | human gut metagenome | host: Homo sapiens | study: EMG produced TPA metagenomics assembly of...
AAATCGCCGCATATTGTGATACAATATACTCATCTTTGAAATGAAGGTGAGAATTTGAAAAGCTTACAGGACAAATATATACTCAGAAACGGCGTAGAAGTACCGTGCATAGGCTTCGGCACATGGAAAATGCCGGATGAAGTCGCAGAAAATGCCGTAAAAGCCGCAATAGATACAGGCTACCGTCATATCGACACCGCAGGCGCTTACAGGAACGAAAAAGGCGTCGGCGACGGAATAAAAAAGAGCGGCGTTAAAAGGGAAGAAATATTTTTGGTAAGCAAGCTGCCAAACGACGACCACGGCTATGAAAAAGCCATAGCTGCGTGCGAGAGCTCGCTTTTAAAGCTCGGTACGGATTACCTCGACGGCTATTTAATACATTGGCCGGTGCTTGTCACAAACTGGGACCGCCTCGAAGACGACCTTTGCGATACCTGGCGCGCAATGATGAGACTGCGCGACGACGGCAAGGTAAGAGCCATCGGCACAAGCAACTTTATGACGGAGCATATTGAGATTTTAAAGAAAAATCTCGGCGATTATCCGCTGATAAATCAGGTTCAGATGCATCCGCAAAATCCGCAGGACGAAATGATAGCATACTGCAAAGAAAACTCTGTTTTGCCCGAAGCCTGGAGTCCGCTCATACAAGGTCAGGCATTTAAGCGCGAACTCCTAATAGAGCTTGCCGAAAAATACAAGGTCTCGGTAGCCCAGCTTTGCATACGCTTTATAGTGCAAAAGGGTGCCGTTCCCATTCCTAAGTCGGCAAATCCCGACAGAATTCGGAACAACGCCGATGTGTTCGGCTTTGAAATTTCCGACGAAGATATGGAAAGAATAGCGTCGCTCAGGGTCTACGGCAGAATAGGCGATCCGCCGTCGGTGCCGAGAACTCATCAGGTAGTCGGATTTTAAATCACGTATAAAAAAACGGCTTATCGGGATCAAGCTCCCTATAAGCCGTTTTATCTTTATTTTATAATGTAAAAGAATCAAGTTCTTCAAGAAACCTTTCTTTTTCGCGGAGGATTGCTTTTTTTGTATCTGTCCTCCTCAGAAAAGACGCATCCGCAGTATTTTTGCATATAAAAGCCGAGCTCTCTTGCCCTTTGATTGCCGTCTCTGAAATTCGGTCTGAAATCGCGGTAGAGAAATTCCACGCCGAACTCTTTTCCGAAACGCTCGCCTGCCGCGGCTATAAGCTCGTGCTTTTGGTAAACGCTTGCGAGAAGCGTGGTTGTAAACTGCTTAAAACCGTGTTCCGCCGCAAATTCGGCTGTTTTGCGAAGCCTCGTCTCATAGCAATAGGTACACCTGTTATCTATATCGCCGACAACATTTTTCACGAATTCGCGAAGTCCGTAATCCTCTTCGACCAAAACCCTCATATTTATTTTCGAAGCATAGTCGATAAGGCAATTACGCCTTGCCTCGTATTCTTTCCAAGGGTGGATGTTTGGATTATACCAAAACGCGACCGGCTCTATTCCCTCGTTTCGCAGAGGGTCTATGCAGGAAAGCGAGCACGGCGCACAGCAGCAGTGAAGAAGCACATTATTCATCGTCTTTGTCACCGCTTTTACGCTTATCCTTTTCCTCGGACTTTTCATCAGTCGTTTTTTCGTTGCCGAGCTGTTCCTCCGGCAAAAATTCGACCTTGACCTTACCTATACGGCGCTCCTCTACGTTCAACACGGTAAACCTGATGTTTTTATACTGAACGGTGTTCATATCGCCGTCAACCGGCAAAAAGCCCAAAAGGCTGATTATAAATCCGCCGAGAGTATCGTAGTCTCCCTCGGGCAGCTTTATGCCGAGTTTTTCCTCAACCTCTTCGATATCGGTAATACCGTCTATCGTAAAGGTGGTATCGTTTATCTTGGATATTTCTTCGTCCTCGTTGTCATATTCGTCCTGAATATTACCGACGATAGCCTCAACTATATCCTCAAGGGTTACAAGGCCGGCAGTTCCGCCGTACTCGTCAACCACTATTGCCATCTGAATATGCTTAGCGGTCATTTCCGAAAATAATTCGCCGCAGCGCTTTGTTTCGGGAACGCAATATACCTCGCGCATTATGTCCTTAGGCGTTTTTGTTTTAGGCAGATTGGACCCGACATATTTTAAAAGGTCTTTAATGTATATAATACCGACAACATTGTCGGGGTCTTCCTCATATACGGGGATTCTCGAATAGCCGTGCTCCATTGAGGTTTTGACTACGTCCTGGAGAGAATCCTCGACGTCAACGCACTCCATATCGGTGCGGTGAGTCATTATATCGGCAACGTCAATATCATCAAATTCAAAGACGTTGTTTATCATTTCTTTTTGGCTGTCCTCAATTACGCCCTTTTCCTGACCGACGTCAACCATCATACGGATTTCCTCTTCTGTGACGGTTTCCTCATCAGCGTTGGGGTCAAGACCGAACATACGGACTATAAGGTTTGTGGAAGCAGAAAGAAGCTTTACAAACGGCTTTGTTATCTTACTGAAGCCGAGAAGTATCGGAGTGACTGCAAAGGAGATTTTTTCAGACTTCTGCATAGCGAACTTTTTGGGTGCAAGCTCGCCGAGAACGAGTGAAAAATAAGACATAATAAGCGTTATAAGTATAGTCGAAATTACGCTTATCGCACCGACCGGAATTACCTTAACAACAGATGTTTTCGCAAGAGCGTCGGTCAGCATTACCGCAAAGTTCTGAGCCGCGACAGCCGAAGTAAGGAAGCCGGCAAGGGTTACGCCTATCTGAATGGTCGAGAGGAAGTTGCTGGAGTTTTTGGTAAGCTTTAATACCTGTTTTGCTTTTTTGTCGCCGTCCTCCGCCATTTTTTCCATCTTGGCGTCATTCAGCGAAATGATAGCTATCTCCGACATTGCAAAGAAAGCGTTGATCAAAATAAGAATAAATAGTAAAAAAAGTTTAAGAATAATACTCGCAGGTCCTGCGTCGTCCATAATGATTTGTGGACTCCTTTCAAAATAATATATTAGGAAAAATTATACTACAAACCCTCTGTTTCGTCAACCGTGAAAAGCTTCGGCGGCTTTTCATTATTTAAGGCCGTCAAGCCGAAATTTCTCGGATATTTTACGGTAAGCCGAAAGAGAGAGTCCGTACTTATCGGCAAGGCGCACAACCTCATATATAAGGCCGTCTATTTCCGACTGCTTACCGGCAGCAATGTCGCGCTGCATAGAGGTGGAGGCGTCCGGTGACAGAGCGTCGAGAATATCGAGATTTATTTTTACAAGGCTCTTTTCGTATTTTATTCCCATTGCAGCCGCAAGCGTTTCAATTTCGGAGATAAGCTCGGAAAAAAGCTCGCGCTCCGCTCCCGGTTTTTGCATCTCGGCGGCATTTGCTCCGAAATACAAACCGCATCCCGCCATAGGCGAAACATATGAGAATTTTTGGAGCGTGTCCTTTTCGACATTATCTGAAAAAACCGGCGTTATGTTTGCCAGTTTTAAGTCTCTTTCGATTTTTATAAGCCGCGAATCATCCTTTTTGTGCGAAGGCAGCCCGTAAACTATACGAAAAATCGAACCGTACATATGTATTTTCCCCGGAGAGACAAGACTTGAGGAAACATATATACACCCGTCCGTCACCGTAAGAGAGGGAAGCTCTTTTTGCATATGTCTGCCCGTGCCGTAAATATTGAGTATCGGTATTACCACGGTTTCGGGCTTGGATACGCTTTTTATAAACGGTATTGTGTCTGTAATGCTATACCCCTTTACGCACACAAAAATTACATCGGGAGAAAGGGCTGCGCCGGATTTCACAGCATTTTCAAAACCGTTCATATCAAAGGCTTTTACGGCATTTGTGTATTCGTTGTTATCAAGGCTCAGAGTAATGCCGTTTTCCCTGAGAGCCGACAGATTATCACCTCTCGCAATCAGAGTTGTATCTATTCCGGCTTTTGTAAGATATGCGGCTATTGCGCCTCCCGTTCCGCCGACACCTATAACAAGATATTTCACTGTTTTCAAATCCTTTCAAAAATACAGCGAGCAAATTTTCGGTGCTTTTAACCGACCGTTTTCACCGTTTTGATTTCATCGCCCGTTTTAATGCGTGCCGTCTTTTTGCCGCAGGACGAATATACCGACAGACTCTTTATTTCGCCGTTTTCCCACGTGAAATCAAGAGAATATCCTCCGCGGGCACAAAGCCCTTTTACGCTGCCGTTTTTCCACTCCTCGGGGAGTGCCGGCAAAAGCTCTATAATATCATCGGAGCTGTAACACAGCATTTCGCAGACACCGCTTGTGTATCCGCAGTTTCCGTCCATCTGATACGGCGGATGGAAATCCCAAAGGTTCGGCGCGATGTTTTTGTTATAAGCTCACGCAGCATTGAATATGCTCTGTTGCCGTCCTTTGCCCTCGCCCAAAGGTTTACCTTATTCGCCTTGCCCCAGCCCGAGCCGTTTGCGCCGCTCTTTTGGCCGAAGCCTCTGTCAAGCAGAGAAACTTTACAAGCCTCGATAAGTTCGGGAGTTTTATCGGTTATCGCGTTTCCGGGATAAAGTCCGAGCAAATGAGATGCGTGTCTGTGGCGGTTTTGGCAGGAATGGAGCTTATATTTAAGCTTTCTGAGCTTCAAGGACTTATACCATTCGTCCTCCTCATACCATTCCTTTATCTGACCCCAGCGTCCCTTTGTAATGGGCTTTAACTTTACACGCACTCTTTCAAGCTCAGCCGCAAAGTCGTCGTCTCCGAGAACCCTTGCCGCCTTTTCCGTATCGGTAAACAACTGCCATATAAGCGTCTGCTCGTATGTATTGCCTATACTTATGGGCCCGTGCTCAGGAGAATACGACGGAGACGAAACATATCTGTCCTGCTCTTTACTGTAAACAAGATTTTGAAGCCAAAAAGCAGCATTTTCTTTCATCATGGGATATATGTCGGAGCGAAGATAGTCCGTGTCCTCGGTAAACGCATAATAATCAAAGCAATTCTGCATCATCCACGAGGACGCCGCAGGAGACCAGCCCCAGTAGAAATCCCAACCGGGACAAGTCCAACCGAAGGGCGTATTTTGAGTATGGCACACCCAGCCGTTCTCGGGATTTTTTTCATCGGAAACGATATTGTGGTAACACCGCGCGGTAACTCTGCCCGGCTCACGAAGCGACTCCATATAGCGTATCATCGGTTTTGCCGCGCCGAAAAGTCCCGTGACATACGCATGCCAATAACACATTTGAAGATTTACGTTCAGATGATAATCACAGCTCCACGCAGGCGAATTGGAATTGTTCCATACGCCCTGAAGATTGGCGGGCAGCTCATCGTTTTCGGCAGAGCTTGAAATAAGCAGGTATCTGCCGTATTGGCACAAAAGCTCTTCCAAGTACCGCCCGTCCTTTGAATCGGGGTTTTCACGGTATGAAGAAAGGAGTTTATCCGTGTATTCGGGGCTTGTGAAGCTTGTAACCTCAAATGAAAAACGGTCAAACAGCGATTTGTATTCGGCGACCGCAGCTTTTTTAACCTCGTCATAGCCATTTTTCAAAAATTCTTCTATTGCGGAATTTACTTTGCCTTCGGGCATTTCGCCTCTGTAATTCGGATATTCGTTTTTATAGTTTGTTCCGGCAGAGAGGGCAAAAACAATATATGAAGCGTCTTTAATGACGAGCTTACCGTCGCCTTTTACCATTTCACCGTCCGTTGTAACACAAAGGCGCGCATAGTATGCGAGGTCATTATCCGAGAGCCTGCCGCACAAAATCAGGGAATTATCCTGCACTCTTATGCTGTCGGTCTCGTGAGACGCCGAAAATGAAATTTCGGTGTTCAACGCACCATTTTTATCGGCGGTGATTTTTTCGGCGATAACCGACGGATTGTGCGACGCAAAACACTCGCGTATAAAGGAAACTCCGCCGCTCCTATATTTCACCGTGCAAACGGAATTTGTTATATCGAGCTGTCTTTCATAATCCGAAAAAACATCGTGAGGAAATTTGAGCACTATCTCCCCGAAATTTTGATACGCCCCGTAGCCGTCCTTTACGCCTACAAGCTTATCCTTAAATTTAAGGACGGCCTTTTTATCACCGCGGCGCAGTGCTTCTCTGATTTTTTCAAGGTATTCATAGCTGTTTTCGACATTTCCGCCGATATAGTCCTTTCTGCTCTTTGACGGGCCGCCCGTCCAAAGAGTTTTTTTCATTAAACTGCAAATGCTCCTCGGAAACACCTCCGAATACGCACATACCGAGCATGCCGTTGCCTATGGGCAAAACCTCGTTTTGCCATCCGTTTTCGGAATACTCCGCAGGCTTGTTATATTTGAGAACGTAATTTTTCAAGACAAACGCTCCTTACCGTTTTATTTATAAAAACAATAGCAAACGGAAGCGAAAAAGTCAATATTTGAGCCGTTTCACGGAAAATCTTTTTGTTTTTCCTTGACGAGCAGGCTCTTTTATTATACAATTTCAATGCTTTGAAAATCTCATAATCAAAGTTGTCAGTTCGAGATCCGCCTGACAGGGCAAATACCCAAATCAAAACTAAGGAGTTTGAAAAATGAATAAGAAAAAAGATGTTAACTTTCTCGTCTGCGGTGCGGTAATTGCCGCTCTCTATGCCGCGCTGACCTATGCCGCATCCGCCGTAAATCTTGCCTACGGAGCGGTACAGTTCAGATTTTCCGAGGCTCTGACGGTTCTTGCGGCATACACACCGGCCGCAATACCCGGGCTTACAATAGGCTGTATTTTGGCAAACCTCGGAAGTCCGTACGGTATTACGGACATAATATGCGGCTCGGCAGCAACGCTTTTGGCCGCCGTATTTACGTATCTCACGAGAAAGGTCAAGGTAAAGGGGCTGCCGCTTCTCGCACCGGTTTTTTTCGGTAGTGTTCAACGCCGTTATAGTCGGGGCGGAAATAGCCGTATTTTTGCCCGAGGGCTTTACGTTCAAGGGCTTTCTTATACAGGCAGCATTTGTAGGTCTCGGCGAGCTCGTGGTATGCTACGCCGCCGGAATGCCGCTTTGCGCAGCAATAAACAAAACGGGACTTCGTAAATACCTTAAATAACTCTTATATATTGAAACAAGCTATCGGTTTGTGATAAAATAATCTCAGTAACGGCATCTGCTGTTTTTGAGATTATTTTTTTGCGCCGATATGTCGGCAGGAAACGGGAGACGATGTCATAATGGCAAAAATAATAGTGGCAGACGATGAAATGCTCATACGGCGACTTGTGTGCGATTTCCTGATTAAAGAGGGTCACACGCCACTTGAGGCCGCGGACGGCAAAATGGCCGTAGAGCTTTTCAACCAAAATCCAGACACCGCCCTCATAATAATGGATATTATGATGCCCGAGCTCGACGGCTGGGAAGCGACAAGGGAATTAAGACGGCACTCCGCCGTGCCCATTATGCTGCTTTCGGCAAGAAGTCAGGACTTTGATCAATTAACCGGATTTGAAAGCGGTGCAGACGACTATGTAACAAAACCGTTTTCCCCGGCCGTGCTTATGAAACGAGTGGAGGCTCTTTTGCGCCGCTCCGGGAGCGGATTTGTCTCCGACACCGACGAGCTTTGGGGGCTATCGGTAAACAAAGACGCGCACGAGGTCAAGGTCTACGGCGAAGCCGTTTCGCTGACGCTTAAGGAGTACAGTATTCTAATAAAGCTGCTCGGCTTTGTCGGCAGAGTTTACTCACGCGAACAGCTGCTTGACGATGTTTGGGGCTTTGACTACGACGGCGATATAAGAACCGTAGATTCTCACGTTGCAAGGCTTCGTACAAAGCTCGGCGACTGGGGAACAAAGCATTTACATACCGTATACGGCGTAGGCTATAAGATAGAGGAGTGAATATGAGCAAGGAGACTAAGAGTAAGCGCTTCATAAGTATAAGGCTGCGGCTGTTTTTACAGGTCGGAGCCATAGTTCTTATTGCCGTAATGCTGATACTCGCCCTCAACAAATGGTATCTCTCGTCAATATACATACTCAATCAAAAGCGTACCATGCAGTATCTTGCGGAGGAAATCGACACCTACGACGTTTCCGCCGCCGATTACAGCTCTAAAATCGCATTACTCGAAAAAGACAACGGAGTTACCATAGACGTATATATGTCGGACGGCACTCCCCTTTACTACGGTGCCGTGCCTACCGGTATAACCGGAGGTAAAATAGTGATAAAAGACCGACACGACAACCCCGACGGCTCTTTCTTTGAAATTCAGGAAAACGCTATGAGCGACACGCAATTCATAGTCTACGGAAAAAGTCTTAAATTCGGCGGAGACCTTGAGATGTACAGCAAAAAAACGACGATAGACTCATATGCCGATACAGCCATAAACGTAATGCTTATAACCAGCATACTCGCTCTTTGTGCCACGCTTGTTGCAATATATTTTTACTCAAAGAAATTTACAAAGCCGCTTATTGAAATGAGCAGCGTCACCGGCGGCATGGCAGATATGGACTTCTCAAAGAAATGCGAATACGGCGGAAACGATGAAATAGGCACTTTGGCAAGCAGTATAAACGAGCTGTCCGATTCGCTCAACAGCACGCTTGTCGATTTAAACGAGAAAAAACCGCAGGTTGCAGGAGGATATAGAGAAAGAGCAGCAGCTCGACAAAATCCGTAAGGATTTTATCTCTAATGTTTCGCACGAGTTGAAAACTCCGATTTCAATAATACAGGGCTATTCGGAGGGTGCCAAACTGATGCTCGACAGCGGCGACACAAAAGGTGCTTCGGAATATTGTGAAATAATAACCGGCGAAACTCACAAGATGAATATGCTCGTTTTACAGCTTCTCGAGCTTTCAATGTATGAATCAGGTAACGTCAAGCTCAGTATGGATAAGATAGACATTCGCGCAGCCGCTGAAGAATACGGCGAAGAAAACCGATTAAAATTTGAGAGCAAGGGAATCAAATTTATAAATGATATTCCGAGCGACTGCTTCGGACTCGGCGACAGCGTTAAAATACGAATGGTATTTAACAACTACATATCGAACGCCTGCTCACACGTTTCCGGCGACAACATTATAAGAGTCTATAAAGGGCAAAGCCCGAACGAAGGCAGTATACGGATTTGCGTATACAACAGCGGAAGTCATATAGACAGCGATGATATGGATAAAATATGGATAAGCTTTTACCGCGCCGACAAGTCACATTCGCGCGCAGAGGGGCGTTTCGGACTCGGCCTTTCGATAGTCGGTGCAATACAAAAGCTGCACGGCGAAAAATACGGTGCCGAAAACACGGACGACGGAGTTGTATTTTGGTTTGACATAAAAAAAGCCTGAGCTTGCGGAGGTGAATATTTTGCTTAAATTTGCGGATAGGATTCTTTCCGTCTTTTTCCCAAAAAGGTGCAAATACTGCGGAGAATTGATAGTCCCGGAAAAAGACGTCTGTGAAAGCTGCGAAAGCTCCCTGCCGCGTATTTTGCCTCCGTGTTGCCGTTTTTGCGGTCACAGCAAAGAGGACTGCTCATGCAAGCAGGCAAAAAACGAATATTCCGCCGTCGCCGCTCCGTTTTACTATGAGGGTGCCGCCAAAGCCGCAATACACCGCCTGAAATTTGAGGGAAAGGATTTTGTTGCACGTACTCTCGCGCAGGATATGGCAAAAACCGTAAAAGAGCAATACGGCGAAAAGAAATTTGACATAATAACCTTTGTGCCGTTTTCAAAAGCCGAAAAACACGACAGGGAATTTAACCAGAGCGAGCTTTTGGCAAAACGGCTCGGTGAGGAGCTTTGTTTGCCGTGTCGGGAGATGCTCGTAAAGCTATATGATGTTCCGCGCCAGCACACTCTCCCGGGAACCAAACGGCGCGGCAATGTATTCGGCATATTCGCGACAGCGGAAGAGTTTTCATATCTTGACGGCAAAACAATACTTCTTGCAGACGACATAAAGACCACCGGTTCCACGCTTTCGGAGTGTGCCAAAATGCTGAAAATAGCAGGCGCAAAAGAGGTTTGCGCCGTAACCGCCGCCATAGCTAAAAGGATAGGATGACGGCAGCGCGGGCAATATATACGATTCACCAGATAAGCAATTACCCAAAATGACAGTATTTAAAGCAATCGTCGGATACTCGCCCAAGCTTTGCAGTTCATCGTTTTTAGATATATATTAACTATAATTGTGCTGATACGTAACATATTTTTGTTTTCGCCGCAAAATCGTCAAATGCCGTTTTATTCGACAAAGCTACCAAAAAACAAATTGACAAACATGGTAATTTCAGTTAATATTGTTGTGTAAACCTACTTTGTTAATATTAAACAATGTGCGCCCTGTACGGGCGGCACTGCCGATGCGGACAAAAAGAGGGCAACCCCCTACGGCGAATTTTAAGGGTTAATAATAAAAGCTTTCAAGTGCGGCAAATTAAAAACTTTAAATTTACGCACGGATAATATCTATGATATTGTCCGATTTTATTTTTTGTACTTTTCGGCAGGTTTACCGGTCATATCTTCGGTAGAGAATTATGCACGTATGAGAATATTAGGAGAAACGACATATTATGGGTAATTTATTGTATGACATACCTTTCATACCTTTTGTACTGTTAATGATAGCGATGCTAGTCGCTAGTGTAATAAATTTAAAGAAACTAAAGCAGGCTGAACCTCAAAAAAGACCTTGGTGTTCGATGATGTATGTCACAATGTTAGGTGTTCCTGTCTTTACTGTTGCAAGATGTCTTCATGATTTTTCAAAGACCTATAAATACTCTGACATAGCAGATACAATAATTCTTGTATATTTCTTCGTATTTTTATGTGCCTTGGGCCACAAGTATTTATGTTCACAAAAAATGGGGCATACTAAAGAAGATAATTCATTATTTCATCTTATCTTTTTTTTAGGTAATCGCCTTATTTGTTCTTTCTGCAATATTATTTTTAATTATTTTTTTAGATATTTAGAAATCTATGCAATAAAATAAATATCGGATTAGACGGTGTTACATTTTCAAACACCGATAAAATAGAAAACGACATAAAAGATTTGTTTCGGAGAAACTTTCATGAAAAAATATTTATACATATTACTTCCCGTTCTTTTCTGTTTTTTTAACCGCATGCTCACCGTACAGCAACCTTAAACAAACGCAAATTATTGATTCCGGAAAATATTATCGCATTTATAAAGAGAACAACAATCAAGTCCGTTACGAAATTTATAATCCTGAGGGCAAAATTGCGTTGTCGGAAAAAACCGACCGTCCTATTGAAATTAACACGATCGGTGGCGACATAATTGACATTGGAATCGGTATGGGGACGGGAATTACAATACATAAGTACTATAATGCAAACGAAAATACTTTTTCGGAGGAATTCACAAATGTATTGACTAATTCAGATAAGTTAATTGCATATATTGAAGTTTCAAAGAGAATCCTTTGGAAAACAGAAAGGTTGTTGTGCAAAACATTTTCGACAAAAGCCTGTTTTACAAAGAGTTTAAATTGAATTTTTCAAATGTTGATACCCCTGTTATTGAAGCAGAATTTTCAAAAGACGGAGCATCTTTATTACTGACATATTTATCAGGGGAAAAACAAACG
>ENA-OQMX01000337-OQMX01000337.1-human-gut-metagenome-genome-assembly--contig:-NODE-337-length-11596-cov-3.231406_pt1 | contig 11596 bp, 12 predicted proteins | sample MGYA00242622_ERZ504866 | MGnify/ENA primary metagenome ERZ504866 (study PRJEB26092, sample SAMD00036422) | human gut metagenome | host: Homo sapiens | study: EMG produced TPA metagenomics assembly of...
GGAAAGCGCAGCGTATGTGCGCCTGTAGCGTTGATCACGGCACCAGCCCCCCAACTGCACGGGCCACGACGTCGTGTGCATCACCCGCGGCATCATCCAAATCGCAGCCGAGCATCAGGCCGCGACCACGCACCTCTACCACATGCGGAAGCTTAGCCAGCGCCTGCTCCATATAAGCACCCACCTTGGCAACATGCTCGGCAAAATCGCCGCGCACGAGCGCAGAGAGCGTCGCGGCGCACGCCGCGACAGCCAAGCAGCTACCGCCAAAGGTCGAGCCGTGGTCACCCGGCTTAAACACGTCGGCGATCTCCTTCTTTGCCACCACGGCACCCATGGGCACGCCATCGGCAATGCCCTTGGCAAGGCTCATAATGTCGGGCTCCACGCCATAGGTCTGGAATGCAAACGGCTTGCCGGAGCGGAAGATGCCACACTGGACCTCGTCGGCGATAAGAACGGCGCCCACCTCGTGTGCCAAGTCGCGCGCCGCCGCCATAAACTCCTCGGTCATGGGGTGCACGCCGCTCTCGCCCTGAATCGGCTCGAGCATGACGGCGCAGACCTCGCTTCCCAGCTGCTTAAAGATCGAACGCAGTTCGTCGACATCGTTGGGCGTACAGGCCACAAAGCCACCCGGCAGCGGACGGAAACTGTCCTGTAGCCGATCCTGCATGGTGGCGGCAATGGTCTCGAGCGTACGGCCGTGGAAGCCGCCACGCATGCATACGATGGTGTTGCCGCCGTTACCAGCACGCTTGGCGTACAGACGCGCGAGCTTCATCGAGCCCTCGTTGGCTTCGGCACCAGAATTGGCAAAGAACGTCTCCCACACCTGCTCGTCCGCAGCCGGGGCACCGAGCGCAGCGGCCGTGGTCTCATCGCCGGCGGCAATGGCATCGGCCAGCACGCACGCACCATCTACGTCGTCGTTGGCAAGCTTGGACAGCAGCGCCGCGACCTGTCCACGCTGCTCGATGTAGAAGTAGTTAGACACATGCAGAAGCTTTTTGGTCTGAGCCTCGAGCGCCGAGAGCACTGCAGGGTTGCCGTGGCCAAGGCTGCACACACCGATACCAGCGAGAAAGTCGAGATACTCACGACCATCGTCACCGATGAGCTTCATACCGTGACCTTCGACAAACTCTACCGGCGAGCGACCAAAGGTATGCATAACGTAATGGGATTCGAGTGATTGCTGAGTTGCAAGTGACATGAGATGCCTTTCGTTGGGCGCCGTACGGCGCAGGGCTATGGGTGCAGGGACGCGACGACCGCGGGTCGGCTAGACCGTCTGGAGCTTCTCGACCTCGTCGAGGTTCTCGGTCAGACGCGCCGCAAACGTCGAAAGCGGATGCGGATGCGTATCGAACTCGTAGGCCGTCTCGGTGGAGTGGATCACGGTACCGACGCCAGCATCGGTCAGCAACTCCAGCAGCAGCGAGTGCGGCGTCGTGCCGTTGATGATGTGGGCTCGGAACACGCCAGCAGCAAGCGCATCGACGGCGGCGCGCAGCTTGGGAATCATACCCTTGTCGACTTCTCCGCCGTAGAGCATCTCGTTGACCTCGTCGAGCGTCAGGTTGGAGATAAGCGAGTCCTTGTCGCTAAAGTCCTTGTACAGGCCGTCGACGTCGGTCAAAAAGATCGCCTTGTGCGCGTGGAGCGCTGCCGCAACGGCACCGGCGGCGGTATCGGCGTTGATGTTGAAGAAACCGCCGTCCTCCCCCGCCGCGACGGTAGCGATGACGGGGATGTACTCGCTATCGAGTAAGCGCTCGATATAGTCGGTGTTGACGTGCGTCACTTTGCCCACGCGACCGAGCTCGGGGTCGAGCGGCTCGGCGATGAGCGTGCCGGCATCGCTGCCCGACACGCCCACGGCCAGGTTGCCGTGGTGGTTGATGGCAGCAACCAGCTCCTGGTTAACCTTGCCGCCCAGCACCTCGCGCACGATATCCATCGTCGCCGGCGTGGTCACGCGCTGGCCGTTCTTAAACTCGACGGGAATATCGCAATGGCTCAGCGCCTCGTTAATAGCCTTGCCGCCGCCGTGCACGATGACGGGGCGCATACCGATGATCTTGAGCAGGACGATGTCGCTCATCACGTCGCGGCGCAGCTGCTCATCAACCATGGCGGCTCCGCCATATTTGATAACAACCGTCTTGCCGGTCAGGTTCTTAATCCACGGCAGCGCTTCGAACAGCAGCTGCGCGGTTGCTTCGTTGGATTCGCTCGAACGACAATCGCGTGCGAATTTCATAATCTGCCTCGTCTTTCGTATCGTTATCGTGCCGTGCTCCGCCGTCCGCAATCGCGGCAAGATGCGCAGCGTGCCTGGAATCTAGGAACGGTAGTCACCGTTGATGGAGATGTACTCGTGCGTGAGGTCGCAGGTCCACACGGTCGTTGCCGCATCGCCTGCGCCCAGGTCGGCCGAGATCACGATCTCGGGCGCCTCAAAACGTCGCAGAGCCTCGTCCTCGTCAAAGGGAACGGTCAGACCATCGCGACAGACGGGCATGCCCATCATGTCGATGGAAACGTCTTCCTGATTAAACTTCACGCCGCACTTGCCAAGCGCCATGGCGACGCGGCCCCAGTTGCAGTCGTGGCCGGCGATGCAGGTCTTGACGAGCGGCGAATTGGCGACGGCGCGGGCGGCGATATCGGCTTCCTCGTCGTTGGCGGCGCCGGCGACGTTAACCGTCACGAGCTTTGACGCACCCTCGCCATCGGCCGCAATGTTGCGCGCCAGGCTCTCGCACACCTCGTGCACGGCAAAGGCCAACTCGTCAAAGGCATCAGTACCCTCGACGATGGCCTCGGCATCTGCGACTGCAGCGCCAGAAGCAAGCATGATGCAGGTGTCGTTGGTCGAGGTATCAGAATCGACCGTCACTTTATTGAAGGTCTGCTTAACGGTCGAGAGCAACAGGGCGTGGAGCGCCGCCGGCTCGACGGGGGCATCGGTAGTAATGACCGCGATCATGGTGGCCATATTAGGCATGATCATGCCCGAGCCCTTGCACATACCGCCCACCGTATAGGCATTGCCTGCGTGCCCCGCAGCCTCACTGCGATAGCGAACGGCATACTCCTTGGAATGTGTATCAGTCGTCATGATAGCGCGGGCGGCATCGGCGCCACCATGAGCGGAGAGCGCCTCGAAGGCGGACGGAACGGCCGTCTCAAACGTGTCGATCGGCAGAATCTGTCCGATCACGCCTGTGGATGCAACTAGGATCTGCTGGGGTTCACAGCCGATGACCTGCGACGCGATGTTGCATGTCTCGCGCGCACAGGCTAGGCCGGTCTCGCCCGTGGCGGCGTTCGCGTTGCCGGAGTTGATTGAAACACCGGCGATGATGCCATAGCCCTTGTCCGCACCGCCCAGGTTGGCACGGCTCACCTGCACGGGCGCCGCGCAAAAGCGGTTGGTCGTAAACACGCCGGCACCTGGACAGGGCTTATCGGGCACGACGAGTGCATAGTCCAAGCGCTCGGGATTCTTCCGGAATCCCGCATGGATACCTGCAGCCTTAAAGCCGGCCGCTGCCGTAACGCCGCCCTCGACGGCGCGAATCTTGATATCAATCAGGTCGGTATTCATCGTCCCTACGACTCCTTATATCAAATAAAAAGCGGGCATCGGCTGGCACGCCATACCGGTCGCAATTAGTAGACCAGCTTAAAAGTGGCGCCCAACTCGATACCCGACTACCAAATCGTTAACAATCGAATGTGCTACACCGGGCACGCCACTGTGGGCAAGCCTCGTCGCTCGTCAAAGCCAAAAACGATGTTGGCGCACTGGACCGCCTGGCCCGCAGCACCCTTGCACAAATTGTCGATAGCGCCCGTCGCCACCAGCACGCCCGCACGCTTGTTGAGCGCAAGGCCGATCTGGGCGGCGTTGGTGCCGACGACCGAAGCCGTCTTGGGCTGCTGGCCGGCATCGAGCACGCGCACAAAGCTGCGTCCGGCGTAAAACTTCTTGTAATGGTCGACGACGTCCTCAAGGGCCAACGCGTCGAGAGCCTGCGGCGCGAGCGGCATCGTCACCGTGGAAAGCAGGCCGCGCTTGAGCGGTGCCAAGTGCGGAGTAAAGACGACGCGATCGGTCAGGTCCAGGATCTGCTCAATCTCGGGCGTATGGCGATGTTTGCCTACGCCATAGGCCTCCAGGTTCTCGTCCGCGCTCAAAAATGGGTGCGAGCGTTGCAGGACTTACCGGCGCCCGTCACGCCACTAATGGCATCGACGATTACGGGGCCGTTCTCTGCCACCCAGCCCGCACGCACGGCAGGAGCGGCAGCAAGGCTCGTTGCGGTGGGATAGCAACCGGCGCAGGCGACCAGCACGGGTTTGCCGTCGGCATGGTCGGATGCGGCGGTCTCCAAGTCCCGGCAGAATAGCTCGGGCAGGCCAAAGGCACGGGTCTTGAGCAGCTCGGGGCTCGTATGCTCGGCGGCATACCACGTCTCAAAGACGGACGCGTCGTTCAGGCGGTAGTCGGCCGAAAGATCAAAGCAGGAGACGCCCGATGCAAGCAGCGCGGGCACCTGTGCCATGGCAGCCGTGTGCGGCACGGCAGAAAAACCGCATCGCAGCTCTTGAGCTCGGGGGCGTCATGCGTGGTGAAAACCAGATCGCTCACGCCAGCAAAGCTCGGATACACCGCGGACAGCGGCTGGCCGGCATCGGCGTTGGACGTAATGGCAACAAGTTCAAACTCGGGATGGCCGAGTACGAGGCGAATGAGCTCGGCTCCGGCATATCCAGCCGCGCCGACGATTCCAACCTTCAAAGACATATCAGACTCCTTGTCTGCGATTTATGCACCGATGCGCATTTCGCAGCGGTCGTTATGAAGTGGGTTGAAACTTTAGCACCAAAAGATGCATTTATACGTAAATAGCTTGCATGTTCATGCATTGAAACATTCCCGACACATTCACTTGAAGGAATTGACAAATAGAGCGGGCCCCGTATTGACCGGCACTCCTTACGGCGCCGGGCAACACGGGACCCGCCCATGCGAAAACTAAGTTGTTAGGATGAGCCAGCTGGCTAGAGCTCGACCGGCACCCATTCGTCGTGATTGCAGATAAAAGCCTCGGGATCCTCAACGCTAAAGAAGACGAGCGCGGGGTCGTTAGGCCCCTCATAGTGCTCGCTCAAGCGCTCAAGATGTTTCCATCCGGCCTCGCGCATTTCGCTCGAAGCCCGGTCTTCCAGCCCTGCACGCCCGCGCAGGATCAACCAACCATGGCCCGGCCACCAACTCGTGGCCTCAAAGCGCTGGTTTTGCAGCAGCTCCTGCCACACATCTTTGGTGCGCGCTGTCACAAACCACAGCTTGCCGTCCTGAATCTGCGCAAACGAGAACGGACGCACATGCGGCTGCCCGCCCACGCTCGTCGCCAGATACCACGCCGGCACCGACGTCAGATACTCCAACACCGTATTCAATCCGTCCATGTGTCCTCCTGACGCCTGACCAGTCTTTTTGGAATGGGTAGCCAATTTGGGAAATTAGAGCTCGAGGCGCTCTTCGCTGCCGTCGATATCGCAGAACCGTGCGGCGATGTTGCGGACCGAGAAGAATGCAAGGCGGCCGTCGTTGGCACTATCGTGTTGCTCGCCAATGCCCACCATGTGCCTAAAGCCCGCCTGACGCACCTTGTCGCTCACGACTGCATCATCATCGAGCGCGGCCTCACCGGTTAACACGATCCAGCACTCCCCCGGCTTCCAGCCCGATACCTCAAACTTGGGATTCGCGCTCAACTCCGCCCACACGTCCTTGTCGCGCGACGTGCAAAACCACAGTTTGTCGTCATCGACCATGGCAAACGAAAACGGCCTCACGCGGGGCTGATGCCCGTCGCTCACATCGGTCGTGGCAAGATACCACGCCGGAATGCGTCTGAGATACGAGCAAGCGCGCTCGAGCTGAGCCGTGCGATCGATGTCGGTCATAGAGACCCCTTTCTTGCGCTCGAATCGAGCTTAGACGAGTTGAAGATTGATAACGACAACGCATGTCACCAGCAGCGCCATCGCCACCGCGGCCAGTGCATCCCCGCGGCCAAACGTAAGCGCATGCAGACGCGTGCGTCCCTGTTCGCCGTGATAGCAGCGCGCATCCATGGCGGCCGAAAGCGTCTCGGCATGACGAAACACGCCGGTGAACAGCGGAATCGCCACACTGCCGAGCATGCGCACACCGCCGAGCGGACCGCCCGTCACGCGCGCGCCGCGACTTGCCTGTGCATCGGCCGTCTGTTTCATCTCGGTGGCAAATTGCGGCATAAACCGCAGCGCGATACCCATAATCATGCCGAGCTCGTGCGCCGGAAGCCCCACGCGCGCAAATGGTGCGAGCAGACGTTCAAAGCCCGCGGTGAGGTCGAGCGTCGGCGTGGTGAGTGTAATGGCGCTCATGCCGGCCATCATCAACGTCAGGCGGCACGCCACAAACGCCGCAGAACGCAGCGAGCCCTCGCTCACCTGCAAAAAGCCAAGCTGCCACAGGATGCGGCCACTCTGGTCGGAAAACAGGTTGAGCACCGCGACCACCACGACAATCGCCAGCAATGGTGCCATCGATGATAGGACCCGGCGCAACGGCACCCGGGCTGCGAGATAGACCAGCACGACAAAAAATGCGACCGGAACCAGCCCGCAAAAGCTTCCGACGGTGAGCACGGTGACCAGAAATGCAAAACCTAGGAGCAACTTAGTACGCGGATCCAGGCGATGCACCGCGCTATCCCCGGGATAGTAGCTGCCAAATGAGAACGCCTCCATTAGCAGCCCTCCTCTCGCGTGGGCGCCTTGGAACCAGCCTGACACGGAACCCTCAAAGGCACGTCCGCGCAGCCCAGCAGCAAGCCGGCCAACTCGTCGGCTAGCGCCTCAACCGTATAAAGCTTGTCGCAGCGGAGCGGCACACCGGCTTGCGCAAGCGCCAGCGCCATGCGCTGGGCGGCAGGAACGCCCAGGCCGATCGATTTGAGCTCGTTCGCGCGCGCAAACACCTGCGCGGGCGTTCCCTCGGCAAACACGGCGCCCTCGTTCATCACAACGATACGGTCACAGCAATTTGCCAGGTCATCCATGCTATGCGAAACCATGACAACAGTCAGGCCCTCGCGATGGAGCCGATCGATGAGCCCCAGGAAATCCCTGCGCGCAGCCGGATCGAGCCCCGCCATGGGCTCGTCGAGCACCAGCACCTCGGGCTCCATGGCGAGCACGCCGGCAAACGCCACCCGGCGCTGCTGGCCGCCCGAAAGCTCAAAGGGGTTCTTGTCGCCTATCGCGGCAAGGTCGAGGCCCACGCGCGCAAGCGATGATGCGACACGGCGTGCAACCTCGTCTTCTGGCAGGCCAAGGTTGCACGGGCCAAACGCCACGTCCTGCGCCACGGTCTCGGCAAATAGCTGGCGCTCGGGATACTGAAACACCACGCCGACCTTGGCCTTAACCGCGGCGGCGTCTTTCTTGCTTGATAGGTCGAGCCCCAGCGCGCAAACGCTTCCCTCCTGCGGACGAATCAACCCGTTGAGATGCTGAACCAGCGTCGATTTACCCGAGCCGGTATGACCCGCCAATCCCAGAAACTCGCCGCGGCGCACCGTCAACGAAACATCACGTAGCGCCCAGGGGCTGTTTGGATCGTTGCCCCAAAGAGCTTGTTTGCTCGATGCGTCCGCAGTGGTCGAGCGCTTGCGCCATCGACGGCGCTCGCGGGCGCTCAGCGAGTAACTATGCGAGAGGTGCGAGATCTCGATAACGGGCTCCGACGCGGCCGCCTCGTTAGTCGCGAAGGATGCATTGTCGAGCATACGAGAATCGGATGCAGAAGGCTGCACTGCGACGTCCGCCCCGCCCCGCTCGGCGTAAACCCGCGCAATCTCGGCGACCATATCCGCCTCACGCACCTGTGCGCAAACGGGCGCGCCCTTCGCACGAAGCGACCTGCCCAGACAGCACGACGCCGGCATATCCAGGTTGACCTGCGCAAGTTCGTCTGCCCGCGTCAAGATTTCCTCGGGCTTACCGAGCATGGCAACGCGCCCCGCCCGAAACACCGCGACACGATCGGCCTCGGCGGCCTCTTCCATAAAGTGCGTAATCATCACGATGGTCATGCCACGATCATGCAACGCGCGGCAAGCCTTCATAAGGCCCTTGCGCCCGCGCGGATCGAGCATCGAGGACGCCTCATCCAAAATGAGCACGCGCGGCTCCATGGCGAGCACGCCGGCAAGCGCCACGCGCTGCTTTTGGCCGCCCGAAAGCGCATGGGTCTCATGGCGCTCAAAGCCCACCAGGCCCACGCCCTTCAGCGCCTCGCGTACGCGCTGCGCGATTTGCGCCGATGGCACGCCAAGGTTTTCGGGACCAAATGCAACGTCATCTTCGACAAGCGTTGCCACCAGCTGATCATCGGGATTCTGGAACACCATGCCCGCGGTCGAACGAATGTCGTAGACCAGCTCGGGGTCGGACGCATCCATGCCGTTGATACGCACCGTGCCCGCATCGGGCTGCAACAGTGCATTCAGATGCTTGGCAAACGTCGACTTGCCCGACCCATTGCCACCGAGGATGCAGAAAAACTCGCCATCCTCGATGTTCAGATCGACGCCGTCGAGTGCCGGTGCGGCACCGTCATAGCTAAAGGAAACGCCCCGACACTCAATCATGCGCGGCCTTTGACCTGGTCCTTTTTAGGCGTGATGAGGTTGGAGACCGCCTTGTACACCACAAGCGTCAACACCGAGTTAAGCACGGTCTTGATAAGGTTGAACGGCAGCACGGCAGGAATCATGAGCGGGGCGATCACATCGACCGAGCCATACCAGAACCAAACACCAATGGTAAGGTTTGCGACCATAGACAGCGCCGTAGCGGCAATGACGCCGAGCACCAGGCCAATCACGGCACCCTTATAGGTATGCATCTTCTGGTAGACGATAGCCGCGGGCAGAATGTAGCCCAGCGTGGCAACCAGGTTCATAAGCGCACCGACCCAGTCACCCGTAGTGAGCGCATGGATAACGATCGCCATGGCGGCAACAGCGGTACCGGCACCAGGACTATACGCAAACCCGCACACCATCGCCGGCACCAGCGACGGATCATAGGTCAAAAACGGCGCCGAAGGAAGGATGGGCAGCTGCACGTACATAAACAGGGCGCCCAAGGCACACATCAACGCCATGGTAACGAGCTGCTTGGTGCTCCACCTATTCGTGTTCTCAAAATGGATATGCTGCGACTGTTCAGACATAAGATCACCTGCCTCTTTCATCCGGACTCTAACCGTTGGTACTGGAATCTCACCAGTTCAGCCGGCATGCGAACCAACGCACGCACGGGTCGCGGACTCATCGGCTCGACGCAGGTCCTCGCCTGCGCCACGGCACCCCTTTGGCACCGCCCGATTTACCGCCAGTGGGGAATTTCACCCCGCCCTGAAACAGCAATTGCAAGTGTAGCACGAGCAGGTATTCGCGCAAGTATGCCAAGGGTAATTTATGTGGGGATCAGTTGCCGCAACAACCACGTTCCCCACCCATCCCAAAGTAGCGCGCCTTTCGCGGCAAAGCCGCGAAACAGCGACCGGGACACGTATCCCCATCAGCCACGATCTCCGCCCACGCCGACCTCAAGGCCGTAAACGCAGGGGATCCGGGGGCGTGACGGGGCTTCTCTCCGGAACATTCCGCAGGACGCAAAGAGGCTCCGCAGCGCGAAGCGCGATGCGGAGCCTCTTTGCATGTCCGAGGACGTTCCGGAGAGAAGCCCCGTCACGCCCCCGGATTCCCGGTGGGAGTTCTAGACCTTGTCGGCCTTAGTACATACCGCCGCCCTGCTGACCAGCGGTGGCAGCAGCGATAGCGTCCTCAAGCTGAGTGTTCTTGGGCACATCGGAGACGGTAGCCTCGGTGATGAGGATCAGGCTGGCGACGGAAGCAGCGTTCTGCAGGGTGACGCGGCTGACCTTGACGGGGTCGAGGACGCCCATCTCGATCATGTCGCCCCACTCGCCGTTGGCAGAGTTGAGACCCTGGCCGGCGGGCAGCTCGGCAACCTTGTCGACCACGACAGCGCCCTCAAAGCCAGCGTTCTTGGCGATGGTAGCGACCGGAGCGGTCAGAGCCTTCTTGACGATGTCGACGCCGATCTTCTCCTCGGGGTCATCGATCTCGACAGCGTCGAGCGCAGGAGCAGCGTCCATGAAGGCGACGCCGCCACCGGCGACAATGCCCTCCTCGACAGCAGCGCGGGTAGCCTGCAGGGCGTCCTCGACGCGATGCTTGATCTCCTTGAGCTCGGACTCGGTAGCAGCGCCGACCTTGATGACGGCAACGCCACCGGAGAGCTTGGCCAGGCGCTCCTGGAGCTTCTCGCGATCGAAGTCAGAGGTGGTGTTCTCCATTTCGCCCTTGATCTGAGCGATGCGGGCGTCGATGGCCTCCTTGGAGCCAGCGCCGCCAACGACGACGGTGTTGTCCTTGGAGATGGTGACGGACTTAGCGGTACCGAGCATATCGGCGGTGATGTCAGCGACCTTCACGCCCAGCTCGTCCAGAGCGGCCTGGCCACCGGTAAGGACGGCGATGTCCTCGAGGATGCGCTTGCGGCGATCGCCGTAGCCCGGAGCCTTGACGGCGCAGACGTTGAGAGCGCCACGGATCTTGTTGAGGACCAGGGTGGGCAGGGCCTCGCCGTCGATGTCCTCAGCGATGATGAGCAGGCCACGGCCGGCGCGCTGGACAGCCTCGAGAACAGGCATGATGTCCTGAACGCTGGAGATCTTCTGGTCGGTGATGAGGATGTACGGATCCTTCATCACGGCCTCCATGCGGTCGTTATCCGTGACGAAGTAAGCGGAGACATAGCCCTTGTCGAACTGCATGCCCTCGACGGTGTCGATGGTGATGTCGAACGTCTGGGAATCCTCGACGGTGATGACGCCGTCCTTGCCCACGACCTCCATGGCCTCGGCGATCTTCTCGCCGACTTCCGGATCAGCGGCGGAGATCGTTGCGGTGGCAGCGATCTGATCCTTGGTCTCAACGTCCTTGGCCGCTGCGACGAGTTCCTTGACGATGGCGTCGGCGGCCTTCTCGATGCCACGACGCAGCGCGATCGGGTTGGAACCGGCGGTGACGTTCTTCAGACCCTCGTGCACCAGGGACTGGGCCAGCACGGTTGCGGTGGTGGTGCCGTCGCCTGCGACGTCATCGGTCTTCTTGGCGACTTCCTTGACCAGTTCGGCGCCGATGCGCTCGTACGGGTCATCCAGATCGATTTCCTTGGCGATGGAAACACCATCGTTGGTGATGGTCGGAGCGCCATAGGTCTTGTCGAGCACGACATTACGCCCCTTCGGGCCCAGCGTCACCTTGACGGTGTTGGCGAGCTTGTCGAGGCCCTGCAGCATTCCCTGGCGAGCTTCCTCGTCATACGCAATGATCTTTGCCATGGTGTGTTTGTCCTCCAAATGGCTGATATTCCAGTTTTCCACTGCTTGGTACGAATCATGATGCCGGCCGTCAGCTGCCTGTTA
>ENA-OQMX01000339-OQMX01000339.1-human-gut-metagenome-genome-assembly--contig:-NODE-339-length-11570-cov-7.387398_pt1 | contig 11570 bp, 9 predicted proteins | sample MGYA00242622_ERZ504866 | MGnify/ENA primary metagenome ERZ504866 (study PRJEB26092, sample SAMD00036422) | human gut metagenome | host: Homo sapiens | study: EMG produced TPA metagenomics assembly of...
AGCCTGCCGCCCTGTAAGGGCAAAAGCTTTCAAGTACCAAGTAATATACAAAGCTTTTGCCCTTACAGGGCGTCTTGTTGACTACTATTATACCCAGGGCGATGCCCTGGGCTAGGAGCTTCTGCCCTTTCAGGGCGTGTTGCTTCTGGTTCTTTGTAGCCTTTCAGGGCGTGTTGCTTCTCGTTCTCTGGGCCTCAGCCCGTTCTTAAGCCACATGCAAAAACTCAATCTATCATTTACAGCAAAACCTGGATGGTATGAGCCAGACCATCCTTTAATAATGTAATCGGCTTCCAGCCCAGAGCTTCCAACTTATCCGTAGCAAAAACAGCCTTGGTAATAGGAGTGGTATTGCCATGACTGGCATCATCGGGAATATCAAAGACCACCTTTCTGCCAGCCAGATCAGCAACAGTTTCTGCCAAGGTTCTGATGCTTACATTCGACTCCTCATTGGCTATATTATATGCCTCGCCGTTCCCGCCCTTCAGCAGGATACAAAGCAGCGCCATCGCACAATCCACCACATAAGTCCACGAACGGAACGCCTCTCCCTTACTCTTCAGTACGATATCCTCGCCACGCAATACATTGCGGATAAACTGGGCATAAACACGATTGTCGTTCTCTGTAAAGAACGGACCGTAGATATGACTCGGACGGGCGATGGACACCTCAATGCCATACTGATGAGCATAGCAGATACAAAGCGTCTCGGAAGCACGTTTTGCCGAAGGATAGCACGCCCTCACCGTAGTAGGATCGATATACCCGCTATAGCTTTCTTCAAAGACACGACCGTCGCCCTCGCCATAGACTTCTCCGGAAGATACATAGACCAATTTCTTCAAGCCGTGCTGCAGTCCAAAGCGCAGCAGATTATCCACGCCGAAGATATTAGACTTCATCACTCCCACTGGATCCTCGCTATAAAGCTGTGGACAGGCACCGCCAGCAGCATCCACGATATAATCGAAAGAGATATCCACCGACAAGGGAGCCGTAACATCAAAAGGAAGAAAATGATAATGTCCGGAATCAAGATACGCCGAAAAGCGCCTGTTAGCCCGCTCTTCGTTACGACCCGCAGCATAAACCTGATAATCCAGTCCCTCATGCTGCATCAGCATATCAACCAGACAGCCACCAATCAATCCAGTAGCACCCAGCACCAGGATATTCTTGTCCGAAAGCTGCTGCCATGGCAGCTCAAACGCAGCCAAAGCCGCCTTTACATCTTCATTATATAGATTTGTCTGTTTCATCCTACTATCTATTTCCTTCTATTATCTATTTCAACTTATATCGGCAGAACCTATTATCTATTTCAGCCACTCATCCTTGGTGGTATGCTTCAATGCCTTAAACAGCTCCACATCCTCCGTCTGGGTAAGCTTCAATCCGTTTTTCTCTGATCCCATCACCAGGTGCTGGTTATCCACTCCCAACTCAGCCATCAAGGTACAGGATGCCACCGTGCCGTCAATACCCTTGGCATCAGCCTCGGCGTGCGCCTTCAGCAAAGTGCCAAGAGGATAGGTATGGGGAGTCTGGGTGCGAACCAGCCGCTCGCGTGGGATGTCGATATTCTTCACACAGTCATCCACCTTCTGCATGATAGCCTCCTTGCAGATCATACCCGTAATGGCATAACCATACTTTCTGCACTTCTCGATATTCTCGGTAATGATTCGCTCTGCCACCAGCGGGCGCACACCATCGTGTACCAATATGATATCATCCTCTGCACATCCGGCATCGCGCAAGCCCCACAAACCATTGCGGATGGAGTGCTGATTGCTGTCACCACCCTCGAAGATCCACTTCAGCTTGGTGATGTTAAACTGGTTGGCATACGCCTGCAGTACCACTTCCCATCCCTTGAGGCACACCACGCAGATGGCGTCTATCTGAGGATGGCTCTGGAAAGCCTGCATGGTATAGATGATAACAGGTATGTTATCAATCGTCATAAATTGCTTTGGGATATCCTGTCCCATACGGTTACCAACACCGCCTGCAGTCAATAATGCAATATTCATAAAAGTTCGTATTTTAAGATTGTCTATTATATTGAATGTTATTATATGAGAAGATCAACGGATAGCAGAAGGCACGTATCTTTGCCATCAAGCCCCGCTGATGCTTGCTGTAGTATATCTTGTCACCATGCTTCAGACAGAGGAAGCAGAGGCTGAAGAGTGCCAGCAGATTGTGATGCAGCATATAATAGCTCATGCGATGTGCCAGCGCAAACTTCGGCTCCCGGGTATGCTCATATATATAGGTATAGAGCATCTGCCAGTTGGGCTGCTGCTGCAATCTGCGATAATTGGCGATACCATAGAGGTAAGGCTGATAGGTAGGGCGGGCATCCACCTTCTTGCCAGCCTGCTTCAGTTCCTCATGACAGGCAGAAGCCAGATTCGTGCGATGCCAGTTCAGCGGTTCATCTACCATTACGATACCGCCGTGCAACTGGGCGCAGATGGCAAGACTCCAATCGTACATGATGTTCGGCAGCCAGTATTCACTTGTCTGGATAAACTCCCTGCGGAGCAGCATGGTATGTCCGGCAAATCCGCAGAAGAGCAGCGCCTCCAGGCTGTACTGAGGATTCACAAGATGCGTATGCTCCCTGTCGGCACCACGCAGATGGGTAGAAAAACAGATGTCATGATTGCCGATGGCAGCCACCTGCTTCTCTATCTTGGTAGGAAACCAGACATCATCCTGATCGCTGAAAGCCACAAAATCGCCCGTAGCCTTCATCGCAGCCGACTTGAAGTTCTGATTGAATCCCAGGTTGCTGGCATTGCGCGAGAAATGTATGATAGGAAACTTCTCGGCATAGGCTGTGCAAATCGCCACCGTATCATCCGTAGAACCATCATCCTGGATGATGATCTCCTTCAGGGGATAGGTCTGCGAGAGTATGGAATCCAACTGCTCCCTGATATATTCGGCACCATTGTAGGTGCCCATGATGATTGAAACTGTCTTATTTGTATTCATCCTTCATTCTGATTTTTCTGCTTATCGCTGATATTTCAGCTTTATTCATAGGAACCCATCAAGGTTACTTCTTTCCCATTTTCTTCTTCACGAAAGCCATACACTCCTTCAGGATGGCGGCACCGGCAATACGCATCACCAGATAGTACAGCACAACAGCCATCAGAATGCGGCAAAGCAGGAGCAGCCACAGATTGTGGATAGACTGCGTGGCGAAATAGGTAGCCGTCATCACCGCCAGGGCTGCCAGCGCAAACGGCAGGATATCCTTCAGGAACATCCATACCCGATAGCCTATCAGGCGACGGGAGAAATACTGCCATACGAACAGCCAGATGATGTTCAGCAGCACGTAGGCGATGACCATCGTGCGGATGCCCCAATGCCATATCAGAATCATCGTCAGAATCTGAACCACACCCAGGGCAAAGGTCACCCCAAAATAAGTACCCGACTTACCGTTGCTCACCACCAGACTCGACATGAGCTGGCTCATCGGAATGATGGCACCACTCACGCAGAGAATCTGCAGCAGGAAGGCACTCGCCAGCCATTTCTCGGTGATAGCCAGGACGATGAACTCCCTAGCCACCATTCCAAATCCCAGCATCAGCGGGAAGGAGATGAATGCCGTGAAGCGGATCAGCTTGCGCAAGGCTTCCAACTGGCGTCCCGGCTGCTCACGAAGATCTACCAGCACAGGCTGAGCCACCGAATCCACCATTCCCTGTATCACGCTGTAAGCCTTGAAGTTCCACTGCGAAGCCTGGTTGTAATTACCCGTATCATGCGCCGTGAAGTAATGACCCAACAGGATGTTCAGCACATTGTTATTGATATGCGTGGTGATGGTGGAAGCCAGCAGTTTGCAGCTGAACTTGAACATCCTGCGGATAGGTTCGAAATCGAACCGCAGACTCGGGCGCCACGGAGAATAATACCAAAACAGCGCCGTATTCACGATGCTGTAAACGATGGTCTGGGTAGCCAAAGCCCAATAAGACATGCCGCAAAACGCCATGATCACTCCTACCACACTCGAAAAGAGCGTGGCGATGATGCCCGACTGCGCCCTCTGCTTCACCATCATGTGCTTGAAGAGATAAGCCGACTGAGCCGTACAGAGGCTGGAGAATAACAGCGACAGGAATGCATACCGGCAAAGAGGAACCAGTGCCGGAGTATGATAATAGCCCGCTATCAGAGGGGCACAGAGAAAAAGTACCAGGTATAGAAAACCACCTACAGAGATATTAAACCAGAATACGGAGTTATAGTCATTATCTGTAGGTTCCTTGATATTCGTGATAGCCGTGATGAAGCCCGAATTCTGCAAAGCATTGGCTATCAGAGAAAAAACAGTAATCATGGCGATCATACCATAATCGCTTGGCGACAACAGTCTGCCCAGGACAATGCCGAATACCAAACCGATAACCTGCATCGCCCCATTGTTCATGGCTCCCCAGAAGAGACCCTTTGCTGTTTTTCCTTTAATGTTTCTGCCATTTAAATTATTTTTCTTGCTAAAACCATGCGAACTAGCGCTTGAAGAGACTCCTCACCACAAACCAGGTATGCACCAGAACCGTGGTGACAATGCCATAGTTGCTGCGCATCACCTCGAAACGCTCCTTGAGCGAAGCCTTGTGGTTCTGCACCGACATGCCGCCATCCAGATAGTTGGTGATGACTGCATGCACATTGCGCAACGGAAGATGGCGCTGCTGAGCCGCCTTCATGATGCGGATGCACCAATCCACATCCGCCGAAAGGCGATAGTGAAGATTATAATGGATTTGGCGGGCTATATCCGTGCGGGCATAAAACGACTGATGACAGACGAGCATTCCCCACTTGAACGAGCGCCAGTTCAGCTTCTCGGGAGGCGAAAGACGGCGATGGCGCAGGAATCGTCCTTCGTCGTTCACGATATCGGTATCTCCATAAAGCACGCCCGGCAGGTTCTCGCCCTCGCCTACGCATCCCTCCACATACTCCAAGGTATCGTCAGAAGGAAAAACATCTCCCGCATTCAGAAACACGAGATAGTCGCCTGTGGCACGGTCGATGCCCTTGTTCATGGCGTCATAGAGTCCCTTGTCGGGTTCCGAATACACCACGATTTCGTGGGCATTCTCTCCAGCCTTTGCCCTGTTCTGGTATGCCCGAACCATTGCCAGGGTCTTGTCCTTCGAAACACCATCTATGATCAGGTGCTCGATGTTGCAGTAAGTCTGCTTATTGACACTATCCAACGTACGCTGCAACACACGCTCAGCATTGTAGGTACAGGTTACGACGGTAAACTTAATCATATCCGGTAGTTTTTAAAGGCCATCGCCTGATTATACACCTCAACATATTTCAGCGCCACCGCATGCTGCGAATAGTTATGCATCACCTTCTGCAGGCACGCCTTCTTCAGATTCTCATGGTCGGCTTCTTCCAGCACCCAGTGGATGCCAGCCGCCAGATCCTTGGCATCGCGGTAGTTTGCCACATATCCGTTCTTCTGATGATCGATCATCTCCGGTATGCCGCCCACCTTGAATCCTACGCTCGGCACGCCGCAAGCCATCGCCTCCATGATGGTATTCGGCAGATTCTCCGACAGGGAAGGAAGCACGAAGACATCGGCAGCATTGTAAATATCCGCGATGCGCTTGTCATCACTCACATAACCGAGCGAAACGATCGGGAACGAAAGTTTGCCTTCGAACTCTTCGCTGTGTCCACCCAGGATAGCCACGCAGGTGTTCTCCCTCATCTCGGGATGCTGCTCAGCCATCAACCGGCACGCCTCTATCAGATAATCCATGCCCTTATAAGGATTGGTGGCTCTCTGGGCGATGAAGAGGATGATGCGCTTGTCCTTCGGCAGCTGCGTGCGCAGACGGGATTCCAGCTTGTCCTGCGGACAATAGACATGAGTATCTATCGGATTGGGAATCGTTTCGATGCGATGACCCGCCAGGAGTCCGCTCAACCGGGCTTCCGCTGCCAGCCATCTGCTGCAGGTAACAAAGGAAAGAGCCCCGCTGTTATACACCTTCTGCTTCTTCTTCCATATCTTAGCCGACAGATCGTTCTTTCCCCCGTTTCCCGGCAGATACTTGCAGTTGCCGCAGCCATTGTTGTAATGATGGCAACCCAGGGTGAGATGACAGATGGATGAAGCCGGCCAGATGTCGTGCATGGTCCATACCACCGGTTTTCCGCTGCTGATGATCTTCCGGATGGTCTTCAGCGAAAGCATGCCCTGGTTGACCCAGTGCAGATGGATGATGTCAGCCTCCTTGAACTCAGGCAGGGAAGTGATGTCGTATCCCGCATTGGCGATATCGAGTGCAAAGAGATTCTTCCTGGAAAAATGAAGGCGGCAGAAGATGCACCAGCGCTCCCACAGGAAATTCCACTGCATCCTGAACGAGCGTGGCAAACCTACCACGGTAATATCATCGGTCACCTTATCGCGCACCAGCATCTTGGCCTTAACACCATTGTTGTTAAGGGCATCCATCAGGCGGTTGGCAGCCACGGCAGCTCCACCCGCCTTCTCACTTGTATTTACTATGAGTACTCTCATGATTATCCTTTTAATTCTGCTTGCAAAGATAATGTAAAAATTTGAGTTGGCGAAGAAAAAGAAAGACTTTTCTGAGATAAAGAGAATGTTTTTTATGAAATGATGGGAATGTTTTCATAAGATAAGGAGAATGGATTGAATAGACAGATGAGAATGGATATAATAAAACATGCCACAACTCTCAACGAGCTGTGGCATGCACTATGTTTAACTTAAAAATTCTAATCAAAATAGTCTCACGACCTTCTCAATTATCTGTTAAACAATCTACCTTAAAACCTAATAACTAAAAACCTAAATCTATTACTACTAACCTAAACAATCTATTAACCTTTTGACGCTGCAAAGATAGTACTTTTTCTACGAATCTCCAAATAATCCGGCAAAAAAAGTATTATTTTTACGATTTCTTGATATAAATCAACGGATTATTAGAAATTTCGTCAAAAATTAACAAGATTTTAACTCTCATTAAGCTTTTACTATCAATACTGTAGCGTAAGCCGAGATTCCTTCCATTCTTCCGGTAAAGCCCAACTTCTCTGTGGTTGTAGCCTTGATGGAGATCTGGTCTTCCTCTACACCCATCACTTTTGCCAGGCATTCCTTCATGGCAGGAACATGCGGATTGAGCTTCGGACGCTCTGCACAGACCGTTGCATCGATGTTGCCCAGGGTATATCCCTTGGTGGCAATCAGGTCCATCGTCTTCTTGAGCAGAATCTTGGAATCCACATTGAGGGTCTCTGCTGCCGTATCAGGGAAATGATAACCGATATCACGCATATTGGCCGCACCCAGCAGGGCGTCGCAAATGGCGTGAATCAACACGTCGGCATCACTATGACCGAGCAAACCCAACTCATAATCTATCTTGATACCACCCAGCCACAAGTCACGGTTCTCTACCAGCTTGTGAACATCGTATCCAAATCCTACACGAATATTCATAATTCTATTATTGATGATTAAAGTTATTAATATGTTTATATTCTCTATTCTGTCTGCCTATCGCTTGAACAGGTCTTTCAATCCGTCCATATCGAACGCCAGCGTAAAGCGCAGGGTCTGGTCGAGCGGATTGCTCTTGGCGGTGGCTACCACATAGGAAGCATCGAGCGAGAAGACATTCATCTTGAAGCCGGCTCCCACCGTGAAGTACTTGCGGTTGCCCTTGCTCTGGCTCTCGTGATGATAACCGGCACGCAGAGCAAACTTGTCATTATATACATACTCGGCACCTACGCCATAGTTGATTTCCTCCAGCTCTTCCTTGAATCCGCCAGGGGCATCGCTGAAGCTCTTGAAGATGCCGCTGATGCCCGAAATATCGTTGTATTCGCGATGCACACGGTCTTCATACTCCGAGTTGTCCTCTCCCTCCTTCTGAGCTGGAACCGTCGGTACGAGATACTTGTTGGCATCTGCGGCTATGGTAAAGCGGTTGTACTCGTCGATAGGAATCATCAGTGAGGCTCCCAGACGCAGATTGGTAGGCAGGAACTCGCCATACTCCTTACCGCTGAAGGTAATCTTGCTGCCGATATTCGAAATGTTCAGACCTACACCCAACTGGCACTCACGCGGTCCGATGTTGACATAGTTCTGATAATAGGCTGCGATATCCGCCGCAAAAGCCGAGGCTGGCGAATTTTCCTCCTGATAGTCGAAGCGCAGGTCGGAATAGATCCAGCGGATGGCTGCCGCCAGGGAAAATTTCTCGCTGAGCATCAGAGAGTAAGCCACATCGATTGACATCTCATAGGGATTGATGGTCATCGTATTGTCGTTTTCTCCCGGCTCAGAAAGAAACACCTCACCCATGTTGAAGTAACGGAGCGAAGCGGATACGGCACTGTAATCGCCTATGCGGTAATAGCCCGAGAGATAGGCGAGATTCATGTCGTTGACCAGCGAGCGGAGCCATGGAGTGAAGTTCAGCGCCACGCCTGCCCTGGAGATGTTGAAAGGATACTTTGCCGGATTCCAATACTGCGAGTTGACATCCGGATCGGTTGCCGCACCCACATCACCCAGACCTCCGCCGCGGGCATCGGGCGCTATGGTCTGAGAGATGACGGCATAGTTTACCGGATTGAAAAGACTCTCCTTGGTATCTCCCTCTCCATTCTGCGCCGATGCCGTCAGCGCCCATACCGAGAGGAAACCGGTTGCGAATATCTTGACGATTCTATTCATACTACATTATTTTATATGATGATATTTTCTATTTTATAATGATCAGTTTCCGGGTCTTGGAGGCATAGCTGCTGCCATCCGATGAAACCTTGACCCGATACAGATAGATGCCCGTACCCAGAGGGCGACCGCCATCTACCGATAGATCCCACTTCACGGTATAGACCTCCGAAGCCGGCACTCCGCTCTCGGCATGGCGCCAGAGCTGTCTGCCCGAAGTATCATAGAGTTCGATCACCACATCCATCCGGCTCTCCGTCCTGTCGTGAGAAACGATGAAGGTGGTGGTGCTGCGGGCTGGATTCTCCGTCACGCCCACATCGAAGAGCGATGGAGCCAGACCGCTTACCACATTGAAGTGGAGGGTGGTGGTAGAACTGTTGTTCTGGATATCCCACGCCGTGAAGGTAAGCTGATGCCTGCCTGCCGGAAGTTCCGGAATACTGTAGCAGGTGGAACCGCTGGTATAGGTTCCGAAATCATACGAGAAATAACCGTTGAGATTGTAGGTCTTCGACTGATCTCCGTCTATCACCAGCTTCAGGTCATGGCCGAGTCCGCTTCCTGCGGCATTGATTCCGTCCTTGTCTGATATCCTTGCCACGAAATAAGGGGTGGTATTCACATTGCCGCCATCCACGAAGGTTGGCGAGTTCAGATAGCAGAATACCGACGGACCGATGGAGTCATTTCCTGCCACCACGCTGCCGCCCACCTTGAACCGTGCGCTTTCTCCATTCGCCCGCAGCGCCTTGTCGTTGCTGACGGCATAGAGATTCATCAGTCCGGTATCACCCGAATAATTGATGTCCTTAGGTACGGCAAAGCTGAAGGCGAACTTTCCGCCGGATACGCTGTCAGCACCCTGATAGAGCGTCTTCTGGCGGTCGTAATACTGGAAGGCGGAAGAGGCACCGTCGGCTGTGGCATCATTCAGCTTGCAGGTAACCAGTTCCCTGGAATCCCTTACCGTAGCCGTCACTACCCCCTGGAAATCCACATCCGTCTCCACATGTCCCGCAATCCTGGCTATATCTCCGGCTCTCAGCAGCGGAACCGTATCGGTGCGCTGGCAGGAGATGCCGTTGATGGAATCCACCACTACCTTCATCATCGGCAGGTTGAGCGAGAGGGCAGGATCTCCGAGCAGGGCATACTGCAGATGGTTTTCCGAGCGGTCTATCTCGCCCGCCATCACATTGCCCAGCATCACGTCGTTCTGCGCCAGCCGGTGTGCCTCGCCTATCGCAATCGGCTTGCCGTCTTCCCGGCTCAGCACCCTGCGCAGGAAGGCGCGGTTCATATACTTGTTCTGCTGGGCAAACACGGTACGCGTGGTACCATAGAATGCCACAGCTCCACCTTTTTCATTCAGCAGGGCAGCCTCGCCGATGGTAGATTTCGTACCGTCAAAGGGCATGATGTCGCAGGATGCCGTCACCCACAACGGCAGGTTTTCGTTTCTGAACGATTCGAAATCCGTAATCTTGAGCACGTTTTCATGCGAAATCTGGGTCTCGCTTCCATGTCCGGCATAATCCATCACCAGGGCACCATTAGCCTGCTGCTGCCTGATGATACTGGAGACTTCGGGATAGGTATTTCCCGTTGAGGAGGTCTGTCGGGTATAGGCATCCCACATCACCTTTCTGATGAGATAGCCCGGATACAGCGAGGCGATATCGTCTGCCACCTCGTTGGCATCCGCCATGTGGAGATTCTCGTTGCCGTCATCGCCCATGAACATCAGGGTGTTCTGCCAGGCTCCGGCATTGGCGTTCTTCTTGTAGCTGATGGTCTTGTCCACCAGTATCTTGGCTTCCTGCGCCGTGGTCACCGGGAATCGTCCTACCGCCACATCCTGCAGTTCGGTTTTCGGATCAGCTCCCTTTCCTTCGCCGATGATTCCCAGCCAGCTGTCGCTCACGTAGCAGGTGGTCTTGCTGAACGAGTCATCGCTCTCATGACAGAGCAGGTAATCATCCGGATTCAGCAGCCTGCAATCTGCCGTGAGCATCCGGTTGTCCCATACGCAGTCGCCGAAGAGCAGGAGATACTTAGGCATGTCAGCAGCCGTAGCCGCCCTGTCGCTCAGCATCCGCAGATAGCGGCGGTAGGCATTGGCATCGGGGGTACCGCTGGAGAATTCATTATAGAGTTCATCGGCGGGCACGATATTCACGCGCAGCCCGTCGTGGGTTTCGTGGAATTCCTTGAGCCGCTGTGCCTGCTTGAGCAGTTTCTGCGAGGTTGGGATGATGATCACCATATCAGCAGCCCCGTCGGCATGGTGATCCTGCGGGGTGATGCCATACACATACTCGGCTGCAGGAATCTGGCTTTCGAAACCGGCAAACGGCGCAGGCTTCTCCCAGGTTACGGCTACATAATCCAGATGAACCGGTCCACCGCTGAGTGGCTGTATCTCGATGGTATCCTTCTCCCCGAAATTCTGAAGCGGATAGGTGGCGCTCCTTTCCACGCCTACCGTATAGGCACTGCTGCTGGTATTGACAGGCAGTTGGAGGCTCATGGTTCCCAGTTCCTGCTGGTTCTTCCTGATCTGCACCTGGGAGTTGGTACCAGCGGTAACAGCCACCACCAGCTTTCCCCGGCTGCATCCGGTAGGATTGGTGATGACCACCTTCTGGGTATCGCCCACCTTGACGGCTGTAGGATGGAAGAGATTCCTTCCCCCTGCATCCAGCTGAACCCATCTACTTCATAAAGAGAATGATAATCTTCCGGCATCGGATGGCAGGAAGAT
>ENA-OQMX01000340-OQMX01000340.1-human-gut-metagenome-genome-assembly--contig:-NODE-340-length-11550-cov-2.906329_pt1 | contig 11550 bp, 8 predicted proteins | sample MGYA00242622_ERZ504866 | MGnify/ENA primary metagenome ERZ504866 (study PRJEB26092, sample SAMD00036422) | human gut metagenome | host: Homo sapiens | study: EMG produced TPA metagenomics assembly of...
CGTGTAAGAGTTATGACAAACGATAAGGGCGAAAGGGTTACCCAGGCAGGTCCTTCTGTTCCTGTTGAAATCACAGGTCTTGACGAAGTTCCGGTTGGCGGCGATATCTTTGACGCAGTTTCCGACGAGCGTCTTGCAAGAACTCTTGTTGACCAGAGAAAGGCCGCTAAGAAGGAAGAAATCTTCAACGCACAGACTAAGGTTACTCTTGACAATCTCTTTGACCAGATGAAACTCGGTGAAATCAAGGAACTTCAGATTATCGTTAAAGCCGATGTACAGGGTTCTGCCGAGGCTGTTAAGCAGTCACTTGAAAAGCTTTCAAATGACGAGGTAAGAGTAAATGTAATTCACAGCGCAGTAGGTGCAATCAACGAGTCCGATGTAATGCTTGCAGAGGCATCTAACGCAATTATCGTAGGATTCAATGTTCGTCCCGATGCAGTTGCCGCAGAAAATGCAGAGCGTTCGGGCGTTGATATGCGTCTTTACAGCATTATCTACGATTGTATCAACGAAATCGAATCTGCTATGAAGGGTATGCTTGCTCCTAAGACAAGAGAAGTTGTTCTCGGTATGGCTGAGTGCCGTAATGTTATCAAGATTAAGTCAGTCGGCACAATCGCAGGTTCATATGTTAAGAGCGGTAAGATTCAGCGTGGCGCAAGCGTAAGAGTTATCCGTGACGGTATCGTTATTGCAGATGACGCAATTGCGTCTCTCCAGAGATTCAAGGACGCTGTCAAGGAAGTTAACGAAGGCTACGAATGCGGTATCGGTCTTGAAAGATTCAACGACCTCAAAGAGGGCGATATGTTCGAGGTTTATACAATCGAAGAATACAGAGATTAAAGTTTGTATGTTAAACCAAATTTTATAAACGGCACAAATTCACCGTTATTTTGTAGGGGCGGTCATTGGGCGCCCGCAGGTAACGGCAGAAATTTTCAGTTTAAATAAATACTGTATAGTTCAAGTCAGTAGCTGTAAAATAACAAAATATTTCATCAAAGCGGGCGGCCGATGACCGCCCCTACGGAAATAAGATAAAAGGATGTGATAGCATGGGAAGCCATAGAATTGAAAGAACAACAGAGGACATCAAAAGAGAGCTTACTGCTATTTTCAGAGAATTAAAAGACCCACGAGTTCAGCAGGCGTTTATCTCTATCGTAAGAGTTGAGGTTACAAACGACCTTTCATACTGCACGGTACAGGTCAGCGCAATTGAAGGTCTTGACAGAGCCAAAGAGGCTGTCAAGGGCTTAAAGTCTGCATCGGGCTTTATCAGACGAGAGCTTGGACACAGACTTCATCTTCGCCATGTTCCCGAACTCATTTTCCACGCAACAGACAGCATAGAATACAGCGCAAACATCAGCCGTATTCTCAACAGCCTTGACATTAAAGAAGACGAGGAAGAAAATGATGAATCTGTATGAGGTTGCCCGTTTTCTTGAGGCACACGATAATTATGATATTCTGACTCACGCTTATCCTGACGGTGACACCCTCGGCAGCGGATTTGCACTCTGCCTTGCGCTCCGCCAAATCGGCAAAAAAGCAAGAGTTATCACAACAGGTGTTCCGTCAAAGTTTACCTATCTTCAGAAAAACATAGAGGAAGAAGATTTTACAACCGAAACGGTTGTCAGCGTTGATGTTGCGGCTGACAGCCTTCTCGGTTCAAATATGGGCAAATATATCGGCAAGGTTGATTTGTGCATTGACCACCACGGTTCAAACACATTTACCGCTAAGGAAAAGTTTGTTGACAAATATGCGGCGGCAAACTGCGAAATTCTCTACAAGCTGTTCCTCAGAATGCACATCAACTTTACAAAGGACATTGCAGACTGCCTCTACACAGGCATTTCAACCGACACCGGCTGTTTCAGATACACAAACACAACCGCCGAAACCATGCGTGTTGCCGCAAGTCTTATGGACTTTGGCTGTAACACCGCATACATAAACAAGGCGATGTTTGAAACAAAGTCGAAAAACAAAATTCAGCTTGAAAGAGCCGTTTATGAGTCAATGACCTATTGTGCAGACGGCAGGTGCGCAATAATTTACACAACGCTTGATATGCTCAAAAAGCTCAACACGGGTGATGACGAAATGGAGGGACTTGCCTCTATTCCCCGTCAGATTGAGGGTGTTCTCATCGGAATTACAATGCGTGAAAAAGAGGGCGGATTCTTCAAGATTTCCGTTCGTACAAACAATAATATCAATGCCTCGGATTTCTGTTCGCAGTTCGGAGGCGGCGGTCATCCTGCGGCGGCAGGATGCTCAATTGAGGGCGACCTTGAAACCGTAAAGACAACGCTTGAAAAAGCTGCGGAGAAGTTTTTATCATGAGCAATCTTAACGGTGTTCTGCTGATTGACAAGCCGAAGGAATTCACCTCGTTTGATGTTATTGCCGTTGTTCGCAGACTGACAGGACAGAAAAAGCTCGGTCACACGGGAACACTTGATCCGAACGCAACGGGCGTTCTGCCTGTTTTGCTCGGAACTGCAACCAAAACACAGGATTTGATTCTCAACCACGACAAGTCATACACGGCAGAATTTCAGCTTGGCAAAACCACCGACACCCTCGACATCTGGGGTACGGTGACGGGAGAATGCGAATCTTCGGTTACAGAGGAGCAGATCCGCAGAGTAATTCCCAATTTCACGGGCGAAATTGAGCAGATTCCGCCGATGTACTCTGCCGTACAAAAGAACGGTCAAAGGCTTTATGACCTTGCAAGACAGGGAATCGAGGTTGAGCGTGAGAGCCGAAAGGTTACTGTCTATTCTCTTTCGCTTGCGAATTTTGACGAAAAAGCACAGACAGGCACGCTTGAAATTTCCTGTTCAAAGGGTACTTATGTACGCACGATAATTGATGACATCGGCAAGGTTCTTGGTGTCGGTGCGGTTATGACGGCACTTTGCAGAACCTCGGCTTGCGGATTTTCGCTTGACGAGTGCATAACGCTTGACGAGCTGAAAAGCATTTGCGAAAACGGAAATGTTGAAGAAAAACTGCGTTCCGTTGAGAGCCTGTTTATGAGTTTGGACTATCTTGCCGTATCGCCTGCGCAGGCAAAACGATTTGCAAACGGCGGTGCGTTAAGTGCCGACAGAACATACCTTGCCAAGTCGGGGTACGAAAACGGTCAGCTTTTCAGAATGAAAACCCATGATGGTGATTTTTTAGGCATAGGCATTGCCGACAAGCCGAATAATCTCATCAAAATATATTTTCAAAACTGCAGGCGGTGAGCCACCGTTGCCTGTTCGTGAAGACTAGTTTGCGATAGGCAAAACATATTTGCCCGAGTGTTGCTTTTAAATTGAAAGTTGAAAATTGAAAATGGAAAATTACGGTCGGCGGTAAGCCACCGTTGTCGGTTCGTGAAGACAGTTTGCAATATGCAAAACATATTTGCCCGAGCGTTACTTTTAGATTGTAAATAAAAACGAGAAATAAAAAAACGGTGTGCAACGAAGCGGCACACCGAAAAATGATTGACATATTAATGTTAGATGTTAATATATAGATAAGGAAACGGCTTTAGCTGTTCCGCTTTTAAGACAAATTATTTTTGGTAACCGCCTTGTATTCGCAGTACAGGGCGGTTATTTCTTTATGGTAAACACAATAAAAAAAGTTCATTACGATTTTTTGTGGGATGGTGAACGGACAGAAGGAATAGAAAGATAGCGAATCAAGGTGAAGAAAAAGTCGTCATCACGGTAACCGTAGCCGATTCGTTTAGCGACCTTGATATTGTTGTTGAAGCCTTCGAGCTTGCCGGTGCTGATTGAGTAGATGGCATGGGCAGCTAAACCGGGGAGCCGTTTTTCTTTTTAGAACTGCAAACCGTACCAATGCGGGAATCTCACTTTCTTTCGCCGACCTGAAACCATTTTGTCCATCGCTACATCCGCAATAAGGGCACCGGACTGTCTGCGTTGACCTTACGCTCTCCGGAAACAGTACGTTCTTTTATCTTTATTGGGGCTGATTCCTATATGTGTTCCTTTAAATCCTTAACTTTCAAATTCAACTTTGATATCATCTAAATAGATCATAGGTTTCTCTCCTTCATTGTTTGTCTTGTCAACTACAATTTTTGGAGCTTCCTATGCTCTTTTTCAATATTTACTTTTGATTATCCCACATTTTTTCGTGATGAGGGAAAAACAAAAAATAGCCCCTCACATTTTGTGAGGGGCATTCCTTACTATATCGACTAAACGGAACGATATGTCAATTGCTTTAAAACTTATTAAAATTTTGCTGATGAGGTTTACAACAAACTTCTGAATAGTAGTAGCATCCTTAACTGTGATTATGCCGTTATGGTCAACATCGGCAGCAGTAAACTGGTCGTTTGTGAATGCAACGATATTAGCAACATACTTCTGAACTTCGGTTGCATCTAAAACTGTGATGTCGCCGTCCATGTTAACATCACCAAGGGTTACATCGCCGACAAATGCCGTTGATGCGTTTACTGATACTTTTTCAAAGCCTGCAATGCCTGTTACATCGCAAACCTTGCTGTTATTTACAACAGATGCCTGATTAAGCTTGTTGCCCTTTACATAACCTAATGTAAGGTACTGTGTGTCAAGATATACGCTTGCAGTACCTGAACCGATAACCTCAAATGTGAGTGAGATAAATGTATCTCCGTTGTACTGAGTAGGCTCCTGTGGGTTAGTAAATACACCCTTAATTACATTGCTGTAAGCATTGTGAATAAGGTTTGACTGTGAAGGCATGATTGTCTGCTTGCCGTCTGCCTTGTTATCAGCCATGTTGAATTTGAGCTTGCTTGAATCATACTTAACAGCCCACTGTCCGTCAACAACGCCCATGTTTGAGTTGAGCTTGTAGAGAACAGTTACCTTCTTGCCGTCAGTGCTTACTGTCTTTGATGCAGAACCAAAGTAATTTGAAGTAGCGTTTACTGTGAGCTTCTGAGCAGGAGCAGTAGTCGGCTCTGTAGCTGTTGTAGGCTGTGTAGGTGCAGTCGGCTGAGTAGCTGTTGTTGGCTGAGTTGAAGTAGTAGGCTGTGTCGGAAGTGTAGGAGATGTAGGAACAAATCCGCTTTCAATGTTGCCGTTCTTCATAGCATATGAATATGTGCCGTTTACACCGTTTCTTGTTGCGTCAACCTTGATTGTGCTTGTTCCCTTGAGAGCTGATGTTGCAACTGTGAATGCACCTGTTACATCGTCTGCAGTAGCAGTATATGTCTTACCGTCAACTGTAACAGTTACCTTTGCAGCGCTGGCTGTAACACCTGATACAACGCTCTTGCCTACAACTGCATATGTGAGTGTTGCAGGAGCAAGTACAAGTGCCTTCTGAGCTGACTTGAGGTCTGCAATCATAGCATTCATATCTTCAGCTGTTGTAGCGTCTTCGCCTGCTTTAATCATAGCCTCGGCTGACTTGAGAACCTTCTGAGCATTTGCCCAGCTCTCTGCTGTGTAGTCTGATGCTGTCATAGCAAGAATCTTTCTTGCTTCTTTCTTGAGTGATTCATAAGGTGAAACAACGATTGGCTTTGATATAAGCTTGTATGTTGTACAGCCTTCGTTTGTAATTTCGATTGTATCGCCGTCTTTAACGCCTGTGATATCTGCTGTCTGACCTGAACCGCTGCTGAGAATAATGCTTACTTCGTTAACATTATCGAACTTAACAACATAGTTGCCGTCAGAATCTTTTTCTGTAAGAGCAACGCCCGGCCATGCGCCTGTGAGCTTCTGTGTATCATTCCAAGCATAGATTTTGTAGCTTGCAGATGGGCTGTAAGGCTTGATTGTTACGGAAACAGAACCCTCTGCAGGCTCTGGATCGCCGCCGCCTCCCTGCTGATTACCGTTGGTTACTGTCTTAACCGATGTGTAGTTGCCGTTCTGAATTTCGAGAACAGCACCGTCATAAAGACCTGTGATATCGCCTGACTGTGTGCCGCTGCCGTTGTTGAGAACAACGCTGAATGACTTGTCGGCTGAAACAGGAAGTGTGAGTTCATATGTGTTTGCCTGACCTGAAACGGCTGCTGCCTTTTGACCCGGCCATGCACCGTTGAGTGCTGTGCTTGCACCTGTCCAAGCGTAAACATTCGGAGCGCCTGCTGTGCTCTTGATTGTAAGCTTTGATGTCTGACTTGCTGTCGGACCGGGAACAGTTGTGCTCTGTGTCGGGCTGGTTGTTGGTTTTTCGTCGTTTTCGCCGAGCTTGAGGAATGTGAATTTAGCCTCTGAGCTTGCCTTGTCGTTTGTAGCCTCAACAGTTACTTCGATTGTATCGTTCTTGTAAGCTGTCTGACCGATTGTGAATGTGTCGCCGTCCTTAACAACAAACTTGTTACCGCCGTCAACAGAAACCTTTGCGCTGTCGCATTCCTTGAGAGAAACAGTAACCTGCTCTGTGCCGTAGAACTTCGGCTCGCCTGTGATTGATACAAGCGGCTGACCGTCAGCATTTTCCATAAGGATTGTGCCGTTTACACCGCTGTTGAAAGTTACCTTACCGTCAGTAACAACTGAAGATGAGTTGTCATAAGTATTGATTACATAGCTGCCGTCTTCCCAAAGAGTTGAAACATCAACAGTTACGCTTGAATTTTTGTTACAGCCGATTACTGCAGCTGCCTGATCTGTTACGCCGTTCTTATCGTATGTACGGCCGAAAGCAACACCGCTTGTAGCTGAGAGCTTAACATTTGCGCCGGCACCGATAGATACATGCTTGTTACGGAACTGACCAACCTTCTGCCACTGAGCAAGAAGAGTTTTGTCCATGTTGTTCCAGTTCATATCACTTCTGAGTGCGTGACCCGATCCGCCGTAACCGTCAAATGCAACGCCGGGATAGAGAGGACGGTTGGTTTCGTCACCGTAGAAAATCTGAACTCCGCCCGGGAGAAGGAGGAATGCAGCCGCATTGTAAAGCATTGTGTTCTCATCGCCACGGGTAAGTGTTTCATCGTGTGATGACATAAATGAAAGAACGTTAAAGCCTTCCTTTGTGTTGATCTGGTCTGCATAGCCCTGATATGTGTTTGCAACACTACCGCTTGCAAGAGCACCGCCGCCTGTAACTGCGAAGTTAATCATTGAGTCGAAGCCGCCCTCGGAATAGTATGTGTCGTAGCCTACACCGTGATCCCAATGCTCGCCTGTCATCCAGAAATCTTCTTTCCAGTCAGCACCTGCTTTGCCCTTGTTGTTGGATCTCCACTCTCTGAGAGCAGAAACACAAGCCTGCTTGAGCTGGTTCCAAGAAGCCTTATCAACATGCTTTGCAGTATCGCAACGGAAACCGTCAACACCGTACTCCCTAACCCACTCTGAAAGCCAGGTTGAAAGGTAGCCTGTTACTGTGTTTTTTTCACCGTATTTTGCGAGCTTCTGATCATATGTACCTTCCTGAGTCCACTTTGTTTTGAGGATCGGAGGAATTGTAACATCCTTTGTCTGCTCTGTTCTGAAGTCGGGAAGTCCGCTGAGTGACATTGTAAGATCACCGCCGGCACCCTCTGTATATCCGGGAAGACCGCTACGGATCCAGTCATTGCTCCACCATTTGCCCCAGTCTTCTGCTGATGTTTTATAGTCAATGTGGTCGTTTACATCACTTACATCTGTGAGCTTGTATTTGTAGTCTAACGCACCGTCAAGGAGAGTACCGAAGCCGAACTGCTCCATATCTGCAACGGTGTTGTAGCCTGTGTGGTTCATTACGATATCCATGATAACTCTGATACCGTGCTCATGCGCTGTGTCAACGAGAGTTTTGAACTCCTCTTTTGTACCGAAGTTTGCATCGGTTTCGGTATAGTCAAGAACATAGTAGCCGTGATATGAGTAGTGAGCAAAGCCCTTACCTGAATCACAATAGCCGTGAGTCTGCTCATACGGAGCTGAGATCCAAATTGCGTTTACACCGAGGTTATCAAAATAACCCTCTTCAATTGACTGAGTAACACCTGCAAAGTCGCCGCCGTGGAATGTACCGGGGTTTGTATCCCAGCCCTCAAGCGGTTTGCCGTCCTTGTCAAGTGTTCTGCCGTATGAATGGTCATTTGCGGTGTTTCCGTTCTTAAAACGGTCGGTAAGCAGGAAATACACATTGGCATTATCCCATGTAAAGCCGTCATCTTCAACAAGTGAACCTGCGGCAGTTGATGATGCAGATGTGCTGCTGTCATCGGAAACTGTTGCAGCACTTGCCGAACCAAATGCTACGGAAGCACCGGGGAGAGCCATACAAAGTGTCAAAACGGCACTGAGCGCTCTCTTCATACTTCTTTTTTTCATTGTTTGATTACTCCTTTCAAAGCTTTTAAAACGTAGGGTCAAACATCCCTAGACAATTTGATTTTATCACAAAACTCTCACAAAAACTACACATAATCCTTTTATTTTGTAAAAATAGCAAGTTACACAATCTTTACACTGGAATTTTATGCAAAATTACCCTTGTCGCTCTTCTGTTTTTATTTATAAAGACAGTTTCAATTGCCCCCCTGCCGAAAATTACATAAATACGGTCGGAAATAATAAGATTTGTACTTAACAAAACTTTATTTCCGACCGCAATTTTCGCTTTTTAATTTTTATCTTATCTGAGTCTTACATTCAAAAATCTGAGTTTAAAGGTTGAGCCGACGCCGAGTTTGGAATCTGCGGTAATATATCCGCCTGTTTTTCAACGATTGATTTTGCAAGCGACAGACCTATACCGACGCTTGACGGGGATGAATTCTGTGCTTTATAGAACCTCTCAAAAATGTGGGGCAAATCCTTCGGGCTGATTCCGCATCCGTTGTCGCTTATGGTGATTTCCGAATACATACTGTTCCTTTCGGCAGAAATTCTGATATAACCGCCGTCGGTATGCTCAATGCAGTTCTTAACGATATTTGAAACCGCTTCGCAAATTCAGCGAAAAATCGCAATTAAGATTAAAAATACATTTTTGTACGGTTTTTTCAATTTCTCACATCACGGATATCGGACAAGAACCTCTGTGCGTGAAATGCACTCGTCAATTATTTTTTCTAACCGACGCATCTCCAAACTTCAATTTAACAGTTCCCGAATCAAGCATTGAGAGCGTGAGCAGACTTTTTACAAGGAAATTTATCGAATGGGCATTATGCGCTATATCCATAACAAAATCCCGTCTGATTTCAACGGGCATATCATCGTCATCGAGGATATTTTCGGTTGTAATCAAAATTGAAGTCAGCGGTGTTTTAAGCTGATGTGAAATGTCGGCAAGCGAATTTTTGAGGATTTCTTTCTCTCGCATTGAATTGTCGGCATACTCACGAAGCATTACCGTTGTTTTTTGAATCTCCTGCTTTAACAGCGACATATCGTCGTCGGTTGAGCCGTCAAGGTCGAGGTCATACTCTCGGTTGTTTATTTTTTCAAGACATTTTACAATTTCAAGTCGCTGTCGCTTTTGCTTTTTGCAGTATCTTATGAACACAACGCAGAGCAAAATTCCGAACACACAAACACCTGCGGTTGCAATCACAATTGTAATTGTTGCATAACTTCCGCTCTGAATGTCAACCCAGCCGCTGTCGGATTTTATTCCGTACTTTGCAAAGTCGCCTTTTATGCCGGCAGTGTCGCTGTTCAAAATTTGAGCAAGCTCCTTTTCCGAAATGTCGGGATATTGTTCCCTAACCTTTTCGGCAACGGCAATTATCTTTTTGTCGGTGCTTTCACGAACAGCGTTAAAGCCTGCACCGATGCCTACTGCAACGGCACAACAGAAAAGTCCCGTTATCGCAAGCATTACCGCAAGAAATTTTGATGTGCTTTTCATTATACCTCCAGCCTGTAACCAAGGCCCTTTACGGTTTTAATCATATTTGTATCAAGTTTTTTGCGAAGTCTTTTTATGTACACGGTCAGCGTGTTGTCCTCAACATAATTCCCCGACAGATCCCATATGCGTTCAAGAATCTGTTCACGGGTCAGCACCTTGCCGCTGTTTTTGGCAAGCATTGCAAACAGGCGGTACTCAAGCGCCGTAAGCACAATCGGATTGCCGTTTTTGCAAACCTGTTTTTGTCAAAGTCAATGCTGATGTCGCCAAAATTCATAGCCATAGTTTTGTCGAGCTTTTTGGTAATTCGTTTAATTCTTGCAAGAAGCTCACGGCTTGAAAACGGTTTTGTTATGTAATCCTCCGCTCCGAGGTCAAAGCCTTTTACAATGCTGTCCTCATCGTCAAGTGCGGTGAGAAAAATCACGGGAGTTTCGCACACTCTTTTATCTCGTTACAAAGTTCAAAACCGTTGCCGTCGGGAAGCGACACATCAACATAAAAAGGTCAAAGTCACCGCCGAGAGAGTTAAGGGTTGATTCGGCATTTTCACACAACGCAACCTCAAAGCCGTTTTGTTCAAGAGTGTAAACAAGTCCTTTTGAAATTGCACGGTTGTCCTCAATAAGAAGAATTTTCACAACAAGTCCTCCAAAATGAAATTCGGGCGGATTAAATCAATAATCCGCCCGTCAGCAATGAAAACATACAAAATATTGTGGTATCTGTTGTTACAACTACATTATAACAGAGTGTAAAACTATTGTCAACAAATTTCAACAAAATACAGTCTGCTGGCTGAATTTGATGCTCAGATATTGTCATTTCTGATTGTTTCAATAATATTTTGCTTATTAACCTTTGAAATTGAGTATTTCATAATCAGCCATACCACAATAATTACAGCCGCAATACTAATCAATATAGCTTTCCACGGGAATACAAAGCTCATTGGAACATTGCCTCTTGAAAATGCGGAGAAGATTGCAAATACACCGAGAACGCCGAGAGGGATACCTATAAGCAAAGATTTTATGCCGTACATAAGGCTTTCAAGGCGAATCATACGGTTAAATTCTTTCTTTGTCATACCGATAGATTTAAGCGATGCAAATTCCTTGCTCCTCAATTGCATATTGGTTGAGATTGTGTTGAAAATGTTTGTAAGTCCGATGAGCGAAATAACACCGATAAATCCGTAAACAAATATTCCAACAATCAGCATAATGGCATTGAACTGTCTTACAATTTCTTCATAGTCATAAATGTAAATGCTGTCATCCGCACCTTCCATAGACTCAATACGGTTTGTAAGCGAGGTGTGGTCTGATGTATTGGCATAGAGAGTAACGGCACATCCGTCTTTGCCGACCTGAGATGAAATTACACCCTGTTCGCCGATTATCAAGCCCTGACCGAAAATTGTTCCTTCGCCGATTACAGAATCAGCCGACTTTGGAATTTCGTCAAACAATGAGGCAACCCTCAACTTGCCTGTTTTCAGCTCGTTTCCTTCCTCATCATTTCCGTAAACGATAAACTTTGTCGGAGCGTCTTTGCCGTACAGCGGTACAGGATCATCATAGGTTCGACTGCCCTCGCCGTAATCGGGCGTCACCTTTGAATACGCAAGCACACCGCCCTTAACCTTGTTGTAATCAAGTTTCAATTCTTTGC
>ENA-OQMX01000344-OQMX01000344.1-human-gut-metagenome-genome-assembly--contig:-NODE-344-length-11498-cov-8.097089_pt1 | contig 11498 bp, 8 predicted proteins | sample MGYA00242622_ERZ504866 | MGnify/ENA primary metagenome ERZ504866 (study PRJEB26092, sample SAMD00036422) | human gut metagenome | host: Homo sapiens | study: EMG produced TPA metagenomics assembly of...
CTTTGGCAGCCTGGATATCCATTTCTGTGCGCAGGTAGTGCGAGCCGTTTCTCAATACGGCGCGCCAAACGATAGAAAGTTCTTCGTATGTAAAACGAGCTTCCAGAGCCTTGCCTGCATAACGGAGTGATGCTGTTGCTGCAGATGGATTCTCTGCCAGGGTTACCATCTTTACATCTTCCAGTTTCATCTCGGATGCGGTAATGGTTTTGCCGTCTCCCAAGAGAACTTTAAACAACTCTGTGCTAGGCTGCAGTCCCAGCTCAGAACAGCCGTTGAAGTAGAGTTTGCCACCAGTGTTGATGAAAGAGGCTTTCAATACCTTGTTGGCCAGCTGGTAGCTGTTTGACTTCTGGGTGATTTTAGCTACACCCGGTTGCTTTTTCTGGGGAAAGATGACAGCTTGTGCCCAACTTCCCATACACAGAGTTAGTGGCATTATAAGAGTAAGTGCCAGCTTTAATAAATTGTTTTTATTCATACTAATAATAAGTTGAAGCCCCTTGAAAAACAGGGAGACACCATAAGCGGATGGTGTCTCCCCTTGTGTGACTTAAATTATTTTGTTAATGTACATGTAATGGTCCACACCTTGGTCTCTCCATTGGCAGCCTTTACTGCATACTTGTGTGGAGTGGTCCAGTCGGCTGGAACACCCAATGCTGGAGATCCCTCAACAGGAGTCATTACCGCAGCTGATGAAATCTGTACTGCAACAACGATGTTGTTGAGATTCACATTATTCTTCTCCTTTTCAGAGAAGTTTGTAGGAACTGCAAATGTCAGGTTGCATGTTGCAGCCTTATTGTCAATAGCCTCTGCAGTCTTCTGCAATTGCTTCTGGATAACCTGAGGCTGTCCGCTGGCATTAATCTTGTCTTCTCCAATGTAACGATACCAAGCATATCCTGCTGTGATGTCATTGCCATCGAAAGTTGGAAGGTCTTTGAGATCGCTCTCAAGACAAGAACTGAAACTGAGTGCCATGACGAGCATGGCAAGTATGATTTTAATGAATTTCATATTTTCAACGTTTATTTATGATTTATAAATATGAATTTATATCTGCTTCTGCTTGCAGATTACCAACCCTCGTTCTGCTGGTGATCGAGATCGTATGCCTCGCGCTTGTCAAGGAATGACTGAGCGATTGGGAACAGATAACGCTTGGTGGTAAACTGGCGCTGTGCACTACCGAGCAATGTAAGCTGGTTGACGAGAAGCTGGCTGCGGTCGCGAGAGATTTCCATCTTATATACAGGGCGGTCGAGATCGTAGATGATGTCGCCTGCCTCACGTCCGTGGTTAGCATAGCCGCCATACTTACCCCAGCGGAGATAGCTGAAGTAGATATCACCATTCTCGTTAGCCATTTCTACACGGCGCTCACGGATGTAGTCTGCCCAAGCTGCTTCCTCTGTTGTTGCTGTTGAAGGAGCAATCTTGCCGTGCTTAACTCGTGTGGCGTTGAGAGCCTTTACTGCATTAGTTACATCGTGCTTCAGCAGATAAGCCTCTGCAAGGTTCATGTAAGCCTCGCCGGTGCGGCACATCACGTAGTGGAGCTGTACCAGACAGTCGAAGTATGCACGTGGCTCTGGATTCTCGATGTTAGACTTGCGCCAGTAGTAACCGGTTGTAGTGTTGTACCAGCCGCCGTCTTCCTTATCACGTACACCCATAGAGCAGTTACCGCCAAGGTTTGTCTCTACGGTTTCACCAATCCATGAACAGCCATCATAAACGATAGATGATGCGAAACGAGCATCACGTCCGCTGTACATCAGTTCAGAAATGTTGCGTGTTGAGCCTGCCTTCAACTTGCCGTAATGCAGGTTGGTAGGATAAGCCGTGTTGAGCTGCTGGAAGTCCTGAGGAGTAGGCATGCGGCGTGCATTACCGTTCTCCTGCTCGTAAGCGTCGAGCTGACCTTCTGTTGTTACTGTGTTTGGATCGATAGACTCAACATTCTCCTTGTACTGAGAAGTCTCGTTCCAAGGAAGTGCTTCACCAGTCTTCTCATCAGTTACGAGATACTGGTCAACCAAGTCCTGTGTTGGGAAGTAGATTGCCCAGCCTTCATAAGTGCGTCCGTTAGGATTCTTGAAGTGAATAGGACTCTTAGAGTTGATGCAGTCATCCTGTGAGATGTTAGGATAGGTGCGGATCAGCTCCTCATAATTACCAATCTTGGTGTTAGCCTTCAAACGGTAGTAACCCCAGAGAATTTCAGCATTGGTTTCGTCTGTCTCGTTGAACAGACCACCGTAATTGTCTGAGAGAGAACAGTTCTGAGTAACATCAGAAGCGTAGGTAATCACCTTGTCAAGGTATTCAGCCTTCTTGGTGTAAGCGTATGCCTGGAGGCAGGCACGGCTCAACAGCAACTCGGCTGCATACTTGGTAGGCTCACCTGGCTGTGCCTCAACAGGCATGTTAGGGATGGCAGCCTCCAAATCCTCGACTACCAGCTTGTAGCTTTCATCTACGCTGGAAGTCATAGGTACTCTTGCCTTTTCTTCCTGATCTGCCTGGATGACAGATGTGATAGGAACGAAGCGTCCCATCTTGCGGGTCAAATCGTAGAACACAAGTCCACGGAGGAAGCGGCCCTTGGCTATGATTTCAGCCTTTTCGCCTTCTGTCATGGTAGAAGCCTGAGCTTTCTCAATAATCATATTGCAGCGACGGAGCAAGCTAAAGCGGCTGATTCCGAAATCAGAAGTTCTGTCGATGCCAAGCTCTGTGGCTATGCCATCAATACCCTCACCTACCTGAGAGCATCTTACTCCGTTTGGAGTGCGGGATTCCCATCCTACACAGGAAGAACTTCCTGTGAACATGTTGATTACATTGTCGTATGTGGCATTCACAAAAGCGTTGGCGGTAGCCTTTGAGCCCCAAACCGTAGCCTCGTCGAATGTCGTTGTTGGATGAGTATCCATTGTATCTTGGCAGGAAGCGGCGGTCAATGCCAGAACGCCGAACATTCCTATTTTAATAATATTCTTTATCATAACTAATTAAAATCCTAAGTTTACAGTTAATGCAAGTACTCGCTCTACAGGATAGCCATATCCTTCGGTTGAAGAGTTCTCAGGGTCAAGACCATATTTGGTTGCCTGAGAAATGGTGAAGATGTTCTGACCAGAGATACCCACCTTGGCACGGGTCAGCCAGCTTACACCACGAAGCAATACGTGCTTGAAGTCGTAACCGAACTGGAAGTCCTTCATACGCAGATAAGCACCATTTACCAGCCAGAAGTCGCTGCTCTGATAGTTGTTGTTGGCATTCAAACCAGTATTTGCCATCAGACGTGGATACTTGGCGTTGGTATTGCTTGGAGTCCAGCTGTCTTCCTGATACTTGTAAGCAACTGGCAACTGACCAGCCTGACCTGTCTGCATGGTTGTTACACCAGAGAGGTACATGTCGAATGCAGTAGAACCCTGGAAGAGCATGCTCAGATAGAATCCCTTATACTGGAAGTTCATATTGATACCATACTGTCCGCGAGGAGTGTGGCTCTTACCCAGACGGCGCATATCACCATTGTCTATCATACCGTTACCGTTCATGTCGGCATACTTGATGTCACCGGCTGTCAGATAGCCTGAATTCAGAGCACTGTTTACACCTGGGTTGTTGAGAACATCATTTGCATCCACATAGTAGCCCAGGTTCTTCAACATGGTACCATAGTAACCCTTCTGCTGCTGGGTACGAGTATATGGGTTCATGTAAGAACTCTCAGACTCGTCTCTATTAAGTGCCCAGAGAGCATCAAAATAGGTGAGGTTAGCAGAAATATCATATTTCAACGCACCAATGTTGCTACGCCAACCCAACACAAACTCCCAACCTGCACGGCGGTACTCACTATCTGACTTGATTCGTGGCAAGCCGATACCGATAGCGGTATTCAGATAGCTTTCACCCGTTGGAGTGGTCAGATAACCCTTGGTAGAGTAGTAGAAGTAATCCAGCGAACCGTAGAGTCGGTTGTTCAACGAAGCGAAGTCGAAACCGATATCTGTCTGGCGTGTGGTGTACCAGGTAAGGTCTGGAGAAGGAAGACTACCCTCTGAGAATCCTGGCACATACTTGTTCTTGATTACGTAAGCCTGGTTGTTCAGGCTATATGATGTGAGGTAACCAAAGCGTCCGGCACTGCTGTCGAGACCAGTCTCACCATAAGAAGCACGGAGCTTCAAAGAGTTGATGATGTTCTTCTCTACGAGAGGCTGCATGAACTTCTCACTTGAAACAACCCATCCTAAAGCACCACTGAAGAAGGCACCCCAACGGTGACCTGGAGCAAAGGCGTCGGAACCGTCGTAACGGATGCTACCCTCTACATAATACTTGTTGTCGTAGTTATACTTAGCCTGTCCAATCCATGCTGCACGGCCTAACTCGGCCTCGCTACCACCATTGGTCATATCATTGGCAGGACCTACGCCCATCTGGTCGATAGGGAAGTCGTAGTTTACTCGCTGAGCACTGTAAGACTCGCCTTTCTCGTAATACTGCTCGAAACCACCGAGAGCTGAAACGCTGTGCTTGCCAAACTGCTGTGCATATTCTACGAATGCCTGGTTGGTATAAGAATAACCTGTGCTGGAGTTGTGATAGAGCTGTGGCTTGCCCAAGTACTGTGGAACATCTGAATCCCAGTCATACTGAGCGGCATCTTTTCTCCACTGCTTGGTAGAAGTGCCATAGTAGCGGTAGTTGCTAGCCAGACGAACTCTCAAGCCATCAACCCAGAGGCAGTTCCAGATCAACTCGCCCTTACCGTTGATTACGTTGGTAATACCGCGGTTGTAACCTGCATCACTAGCTGTTTCTGCTACAGGGTTATCGGTAACATTATATGGAAGACCATACTTGTTGACACCCGGATTCAATGGAGACTTGTTCTTGATGTGTGAGAATACATTATAATAACTGCTAGATGTAGAAGTGTATGGATGTGTATCCTCCTGGCGATATCCGTCGAGAGTAACGTTTACCTGCAAGCCGATAGGCTTAATCTTGGTGTTCTCTGCGAGACGGAATGTAGTACGCTTCATCCAGTGATTATTGTTACGGTAAAGAGAGTTCTGATCAATATGTCCCAAAGATACATAGAACTGGTTGGTCTCAGAACCGCCAGTCAAGCGTACGGTGTGCTTGGTCTGAGGAGCCCAATCTCTGAGTACGAGACTTCTCCAATCGGTATCACCAAAGTTCAATGGGTCTGAGCCATCACGCATTTTCTGGATGGCATCTGCTGTGAATACATCATTCTTTGCACCATTCAAAAGGTCGTTGTTCTTGGCAATGTTAGCCCACTCAGCACGCTCGTAAGAGTGCATCTGCTTTGGCCAGTTGCTTGGCTGAGAGAAAGACATATTGAAGTCGTAATCGATGCTGATTCTACCTGCCTTACCACTCTTGGTAACAACCTGTACGATACCGTTAGAAGCACGGGAACCGTAAACAGCTGTAGCAGAAGCATCCTTCAGGATAGACATAGATTCAATATCGTCTGGAGAAAGGTTACGGAAGTCAACCTCACCACGAACTACACCGTCGATGACGTACAAAGGAGTACCACCACCACGGATACTGATAGATGGAGTAGCGTTGACACCACCACCGTTTGCCTGTACGATCAAACCAGGAGAACGACCAGCCAAACCCTGTGCGATGTTGGTAACAGGGATGTTTGACATTTCTTCTGCCTTTACGGTTGATACGGAAGCAATCAGGTCGCGCTTTTTAGAGCTACCATAACCTACAACCACAACCTCGTCGAGGCCCTGAGTATCCTCAGAAAGAATAACATCGAGGTCTTTGCCTGCCCACTTGATTTCACGTGTGATGTAACCAATATAGGTAATTTCGATTGTTGTACCCTTGTTTACATTTAAGAGGGTAAAATTACCGTCAAGATCGGTAACAGCAGCATTCTTAGTACCTTTCACTGATACAGAAGCACCAATAATTGGTTCTCCTGTAGCATCCTTTACCACACCCTTACAAACAGCACCTTGCTGTGCAATGAGAGTTGCACCAAATGTGTTTGAGGTGGAAACAGTACTTGCATTGGCTGCGCCTACTATAATCGTAGATAGTAATAGGGTCATGCCAAACTGACTTTTTTTGTCTCATAATTGTTTGGTTTTAATTGTTATATTATGTAGTTTTATAGAGATAATCAGATTCTTAATTATATAATAGTCTGACTATATATATATATTTCTATCTAATGATTCTTATTGCTTAGCTTATTGTATTTTAATAACTGGTTGCAAATTTACGATAAATTTTAATAAGTTGTCTGAAAAAAAGTTAATAAATGCAAATGGGGCGAAAAAACATATAAAATTTGCTTTTTTGCCCCTCTTTATCCTTATTTATATATAATGTGGGGAAGTTAAGTGAAGTTATCATTCCCCTTAACTTCCCTCAATTCCCTCATCAGCTGATTCGGTATAATCGTACTCGTTGAAGTAGCGGGAGTAATCGCTCAGATTATCTGCCGTAAAGCGGAGACGGGGATCGATGATCGTGAATAGTTTGCGAAACGAAGTTCCGTTATCAGTCTGCAAATTTACGTTTTTCTATCATGATTACCAAATGTTTTCCCGTAAAACTGAAGAAATCCGCCCGATTTTCCCACGCCTTTTCCCATACACCCTTGGGATTTTTCCCAAATGGAGCGGAATGGGCGTGGGAAAGGCGGGAAAATTTGGAAAACGATCCTCCTATTGTGTATCTTTGCACCCGGAGTTGAGAAGACTGGATAGAAGATTCAGGCAGCGGTGGATAGAAAGCTACTTTCTAAAACACTCTTCACTCTTCACAAATGTATTGTAAGTAACTAATATGCAGTTGTTTAGATGCGTGAAGAGTGGCTGCCGACTCTTCACCACTCTTCACCGCTCTTCACCCTTATCAAATTTGAGGGTGAATCACACATTAATTAATAATTTTAAAACCATGATTATGGAAACAAAAAGTAATTTGAAGTCATCAATGATGGCAGGTAATCAATCAGCAATCTACCAGGTAGAGAGCTTTCTGGAGGAGTTTTACCTCTTCCGCAGAAATGTTTTGAACGGAAAGACCGAGTTCTTCTGCATCAAGCCTGAAGAGGAGAACTGGAAGGTGCTTACAGCTGAGGCTTTCAACTCCATCGTTCGCTGCGCCAAGAAATTGGGAATCGGCGAGAAGAAGTCGCCAAGACAGGACATCGAGGAGTATATCAAGTCGGATGCCGTTCCCGTCTTCGACCCTATCCAGGAATACATGAACAAACTGCCGGAATGGGATGGCAAGAACCATGTGGCTGCTCTTTTCGGCAGAATTCCGGGGTTGACCAGCGAACAGCTTGGCTGGTGCGCCACCTGGTTCCGTTCGGCAGTAGCCCATTGGCTGCAGATGGATATGCTGCACGGTAATGAAGCCGTACCGGTGCTTATCGGACAGCAGGGTTGCGGAAAAAGTACCTTCGCCGTCCGACTGCTGCCCGAGGAACTTCGCCAGTATTTCCTCGACCACATCAACTTCGGCAACAAGTTTGATTCAGAAATGGCGCTCACCCATAATCTTCTGGTAAACATTGATGAGCTTGCCAACATTACCATTGCCCAGCAGGGCAAGCTGAAGCAGACGCTTTCGAAGGTAAAGGTGAATGGTCGCCCTATCTTCGGAAAGAGTCAGGCTGACCGCAGAAGATACGCCTCTTTTCTGGCAACCACCAACGATGAGCATCCTCTCTGCGACCCGACGGGAAGTCGCCGTTACCTCTGTCTTCGAGTTCCTGACGGGGAGTTTATAGACAACAGTTCGGTCATCAATTATGACCAGCTCTATGCTGTGAAGAGTGGTGAAGAGTTGTGAAGAGTGGTCGACCACTCTTCACCTCTCGCAACCCCAGTGTTTATCGGGGTTTCAGGCGAATCTGTGAAGAGTGAAGAGTAAAATGGAGAGCAAGGCTTTTCTATCTCCCGACGTATCGTTTTGTGCCTGGCAATGGCAAGATATTGCCCTGGTAAAGGGCAATATTGTGCCGTAGTGAGGCAATAAGAGAAAGGATCCGCTTTACCACCCGTCAGGACTATCATGACGACCTCTCAGAGACGTTTTGACATCTCGTAAGTATTATTAATTACTTATATAAATATTTTAAAATATAATAGTCACTATTGTCTGTTTCTTTATAAGAAATGTTCACATTGTTATTTTTCAAATGGGAGATGATTCTCTGCAATCTGTTTTTCTCTACAACTGCATACAAACTTGTTTTATCTGCATTTTTTGCAATAGGAAAAACTATCTCTTTGTTAGAAAAACAATTAATTCGTCCAATTTTTCCAGAAGACTTATCGTAAAACAGCATAAACCACTTTTTCATATTACTTCCCTTCTTCATCAAAAAGGAAATATATTTCTCTGTTTCTAATGTCGTGATTGGAAATTCCTTTTCCGTGCTCATTAACAAATTATGTAACCTTTCCTCGTTTTTACCTAAATTATCTACATCAGAAGCCTGTAATCCATTTTTTCCAAATTTTATTTTGTAAGCTTTAGAAAAAACATTTTTTGCTTTATCAAAAGTGTACAAATATTCAGAAACAAATGGCGGAACTATTCCGAGAAGATGGTCTGAAAAATCGAAAAAGCACTGCTCTTGCATATTAATGCCAGCAACGAACCCTTCGCTACAATCAAGTTCCTCCTTGATTTTCGCTTTTGAAGAATCAAAAATGAACATTTTGTTACTGTCTTTGCTGATACTTGTTGGAACTAATATATGCTGCTCAGAAGACAAATTGTAAATTTGTCCAAAGAAAAGCATTCCTTTACCTGATTTAGACCATTCTGTAGGAAGCGGTATTTTTTTCACAAAATTGAAATGCGTATCATAGCATAGCAAATTTTGAGGGGTTAAAATCTCAACATGATTAGTATTACTATTAAATCCAAAAGCTGTTACTATAGAATACTCCCCCAAACCATTACCAATTTTTCTAGAAGAACTAGAAACTAAATTTCCTTTATCAGTATATACATATATTACATTTTTTGAATCCTTTATTAAAATGTATGGTTCTTCCACAATAATCTGGGATACATTTGATAAAATAAAATCATCTTTGTTCTGCAATGAAATAATCTCAACTTTCGAGAACAGTTCCTGCTCTGTCATCACTTGAGCCTCATCAAAATCTATAATAGAACAACTTTCTTCATCTGTCCCTTTGCAAGAAACAAATGATAATATAACAACAAATACGATTAAATACTTTTGAATACGCATCATAGAAATCAATATTTAAATTCATAATTCCGGCATTGCTTAGATTTGTGAATTTTCTAAGCAGTGCCAAACTACATTTTCAAACTTTTATACTTTTAACATGGATTCTTCATTTTTCCTATCCCTTTAAAGATTGATTTCTCCACGATACACTGTATCGCCATAAATCATATACAAGATAAAGTCACCTTTTAAGGTACTAGGAAAAGCCGCATTTGTGCTCCCTTCTGGAGCTGTCAGGCTGTAAACGATTTTGTCACCTCTGTATGCATATATCATAATAGGTGCACTGCTAGACTCAAAAGCAAGAGATTATCCTCTAAAAAAGCTTGTGGTGACCAGGGCATTTCTCGTTCCCATGGAATACCAGGCTTAGTAGGGTTTTCAAAAGAGTTGGGTTGCATTTCCACTCTAACTTTTGTGCCAGCTAAAACATTTCCGTTAAAAAGCAGACACGCATAAATCATTATTAAAAATCTTTTCATTTCATTTTTATTTTAATTGTTGTTTTATGTCTGCAAAAATAGGGCGAAAAAGCTTAACTTCCAAATATCAGCAGTACATTTAGTACACTATCTTTCAGAAAGAGTTGGATTTATTGCTTGTAACTCACATTAAATCTGCATGTTAGAGCTAAAAGTATATTTAGTACATGCTTCATTCCATCTCCTTAATCAATGCATCGAACTTCTTTATATTGTCAGATTTAAACAGCATTTGAACTAGTTTCTTGCGTTTATTTGTAATACTCTGCTTTGAAGCCCCCAGGAGATTAGCTATCTGAGAGGGCATGAAAGAAAGTCTTGTCAGTAGACAAATTCTAAACTCATCATCTAAAATGTCTTCAAACGAAGATAATTTTTGCCAAAAAGCAGGCAAACTAGCTTCAACTAATTTCTGCAGGTCTTTCCATTCACTAACAGTTGGTTGTTTACCTGTATTAGCGTATGCTTGGAATGCTAGAATAATCTTTGATTCCATAAATATATTTTCTTTTTTCCATTTTTCTTCATTCGCATTCGTTTTATAGATACTCAATATCCCATTCAGATTTACTATTTTAGAATCTTTAAGCTTGCTCTCCTTTTTAGTTGATACCAATTCTTTCTTGGTATAATCATATTGAGTTTGTATTTTTTGATTTCTTGCCTTCATTTTTCTTATTACCAAAAGTAATATCACTATCATTAAGAGAGATATGAATAAGGCTTTCCAAACATTTTTCGCTTCTTCTGCTTTTCTCGCAGCTTCTTTTTGACTTTCTGAATAATCGAACAAAGCCTGCACCTTACCTACTTCTTTTGCTGATAGCCGGAAGTTTACGGTGTCATTTGCATCTGCATACAAACGTACATACTTCACCACTGAGTCTACCATACCTTTATGACTATATATAGACATTAAACCCTTGTATCCAGCTTCTAAATTTTCAATATCAGAAGGGTAGTTCAACAATTTGCGATAGCAATATAAAGCAGAATCCAATTGTCCTACGTCTATATAATACCAACCAAGATAATTATAGAAATATTCTGTTCCAGGATATAAAGGTTCTCCTTTTTTATCCAATAGTTTGGACTTTGCAAGATATTCATCAAGTGTTCGCTTGGCTTTTACATAGTCCTTCCTCTTTAAGTAGATTTCTGTCAGCGGTATTAAAGTTGCAGCTGCATAATCATCCTTACCTATCTTTTTGTAGTATCGATAAGCCAGCGTTGCAATTTGATAAACCGAATCCATTTTCCCTAGTTGATAGAAAGCGCTTATTTTACGTTCTTGTGCACGAACATATCCTAATGTATCATTTGCCATCAATGCAACTAATGCCTTCTTATCAAGTATCTTCGATTCCAATTGTGGATAACGTTGCAATCTATAGATATCCGCCATTTGTCCATAAATTTTAGACAAGAGGGAGAAGTTGCAGTCGCTCTTTGTTGTATCTATTATTGCGACAGCTTCATTATAATATAGCAAAGCCTTGGGACTATTTCCCTTATCACGATATACACAGCCCATTAAATAGTTAGCCCAGGTCTTTTCTCCAGTATTGCCATAAAATGCATAATATTCTAGTACATCATTCATATAATTGACTAAAGTTTCGCAAGTGAAAATTCACAAGCGTGATTTAACGTAATTTTGGAATAAAAAAGGCTCTGAAGTTTGTATAACTCACAGA
>ENA-OQMX01000345-OQMX01000345.1-human-gut-metagenome-genome-assembly--contig:-NODE-345-length-11482-cov-4.617878_pt1 | contig 11482 bp, 11 predicted proteins | sample MGYA00242622_ERZ504866 | MGnify/ENA primary metagenome ERZ504866 (study PRJEB26092, sample SAMD00036422) | human gut metagenome | host: Homo sapiens | study: EMG produced TPA metagenomics assembly of...
GGAACAATCGGAAAATGCCGAAACTATACTCGATTCGGCGGAGCAGCGCATATATAACATTCGTCAGGGCAAAACAACCGACGGACCGACTAAGCTCGGCGATATAGTGATAAATGACGTTATCCCCCTTCTGCTGGCTATATGCTCCGCATTGACTGCTGGAAAGCAGAAAAGAATTTAAAAACAACACCCAGATTAGATTGTGCATTAAATGCACTTGCTATTGATGAACCACTTGAATATGCAAGACTATACCTTGATGGAACTATGCAGATGTGGGTTGATGCCGAAGATTCATTTTATTTATGATGATTATACTGTCACTCCTAGTGTCTCCAGAGAGTGACAGTTTCATTGTCATTTTGAGCTCGTCTTTTTTAAGACAAGCCTCGTATATTTATTTGTAAGCTGCGTTCGCTTCTTCTTGAGTGATTTTCCCAGTTTTAACAGCATCAGAAATTGCTTCGTCTAATTTAGTATAAACAGTAGTTGTCACAACTCCGAAGCCGCTGACGAACAGCAGAGCGATCCACAGCCACTCATACTGTTGTCGCCGGTCTGCGGATTCTGAACATCATCCGAAGGCTTGGTGGTATCGTCAGACTTGGTAGGAGCGGCAGGTTTGGTTGCCTTCTGACCTTCTTCGATAGTCTGAGTCGTTACTGCAGAGCCACCGGCAGAATCAAAGGTTACGGTATAGTTTTTATTTCTTTGTTGTAACAGTCTTAGCTTTTGACCAGCCTGAATAAATCCTTATGGATTTGCCGTTAATCTTAACTGTCTTATAGGTGCGAACTCTTACATAATACTTTTTCTTGCCCGAAAGCTTTGAAATTTTCTTTGATACTGTTGTATTCTTGCCTACTGTTACGGTCTTAGCCTTGCTGAATTTACTTGAGGCACTGTACTGTACCTGATAGCCTGTTGTCTGTGTAGCCTGCTTCTTCCACTTTACTGTAAACTTCTTTGAACCTGCTTTAAGTGAGGAAATACTTGTTGCCTTTGGCTTGATTGTGAAATAAAGCGTCTTTGTTCCGCTGTATTTACCCTTAAAGGTAATCTTTACTGCGTACTTGCCAACATACTTTCTGCCTTTTGCATAAGACACAGTATAGTCAGTATTCTTAACAAGTGTCTTTCCTGTTCTGTCCTTAACAATAACCTTAGGTGTTCTAACCTTTCCGTTATATGTTAATGATGTTGCTTTAAGCTTTATGCTTGATGCCTTTGGAATTACTGTCGTTGAAAGAGTTTTCTTACATACCGAACAGTAATTTACTATCTTGCCGTTTGCTGTTGGGGTTGCCTTTGTTGTTACGGTTTGCCTTGTGGTGTGGGCAATCTTAGCAATATTGCCCCAAGATGCAAGGTCGGTTATTTCCTTTGTACCGAGTACATCTTCATAGAACTTGCCACAACCTTCGCACTTGTAGTATGCTTCCTTACCGCCATCTGTGCAGGTGGCAGCTTTCGCAGCAACCAAAGTCAGATTGTGAGTGTGTTCTTCGTTTTTATTTTTGTAATAATATGTAACAACCGTTCCGTCCGAAACAATAGGCTTATTCAAGCCGTCAACCTTTATAAATTCATAATCATAAAGTGTTTTTGCCGGTGTTAAATCAAGCTTTGTGCCGTATGGCACGGTAAATGTTCCACCGGCAGTGTTTGGAATTTCAGAGCCGTCCTCAAATTTATACTGAATTGAAACGGTTGTGTAGCGCTGTGTTTCCGTATTGTCGTCTGCAAGCACATTTCCGTTTTCATCGAGCACCTGAAATGCCACGGTATCGCCGCTCTTAAGCTGTGCATCAGACGGAATTTGATAAATAAGCGAGCAACTCTTTAAGCCTGAATTAAAGTCGCTTTTGATGTGATCCAAAGCACCGAGCGGCCAGAAATTTGCCTTATCATTCCAAACAGGAATGTCAAAGGTTTGTACTGTTTGAAGCGGATTCCCCGATGAATCGGTCGCAACGCTTCCGTCGGAGTGCTTAATCCACATTTTGAATTTTAATTGTCGTGCATTTTTATCTGAAATGTTTTGAATAACAGTTCTAAGCTCGATTTTTTTACCGTTCATATTAGTATTAAATCTGCTTTTGCTGTTGCCGCTCAAAAGTCGGTCATTGCGATTATATGTGTAATTATAATATGAACTTGTTTCAAGGTCGGTAAAATCAGACGGCTTTGAATAAGCGCCCGTATATTCCTTAACCTCGGGAGTTGCAACATAAAGGTCTACATCCTTAACAAGCTGAGACATTCGCTTGAAGCCCTGCAAACGGCAAACCTCACAGAATTGATAGTTTGTGTCTCTCATTATGCACTCATAACTTGAAACAAGCATTTTTGAGCCGTAAGCATTGCGGCAGGTATATGTGTTTCTAAAACCTAAAAGCTGTCGCCATTTTATCTTTTCCGGGTCTTCAACCGAGGAAAGATTGAGTGATTTAAGTTCCTTATCGTCAAGCAAATATCCGTTACTGTATTCATCACCGAGGCCGAGCAAACCGTGTCCAAACTCGTGTGCAAAAGTTTTTGACGCACGATAACTGTCTGATGGCGAAATGAAATAATGGAAGCCGTATTCACGGTTATTATAAGCACCGCCGAAATCTGATTTTGTGTTTACAACCATAGCGAACTGAGCAATATAATCGTGAACATAATAATAAGGCTCATATTCCGAACCGGACGGAATTGTGTTTGGATCACACTTTTTTTTGATATGAGCATCGTGAATTTTCTCGATAAATTCAGGACCGATACATCTCTCAAAAATATGATTTTTCCACTGACTTCCGTGGAGATTATTAGAAATAACAGGCGAATTATATTTGTCGACTATAACATCAAAGAAGGTGCTTCCACCATTGTCAAAAGTCGATTCGGAAGCTGTGCAAAGAGCGTAAACATTGAATCTGTCGGCATAACTGCGATACGGTTCATATTTCATAGCGTCCTGCCAAAGTCGTTTGACATCATTGATGAATTTGCCCTGCTGACTTTTTGTGTATCCCTCGCCGCAAACGACAACAACCATATTTTCCGTGTCGCTGCGTGTTTTTTGGATGGTATAAACAGGGATGGTAGGATTAGAATATTTTCCGTCATTTGAATACCACGGGCCGAGGGTGAGCTGAATGCTTTGCTCGGTGCTGACATTCCAATCGGGATTTGCGTCCTCGGCAGGTTCCGAAATTGTATAATCATCCTCTTGCTTATTTGGAGCAGAGCCGATATAAGGACTGCTTTGTGAGCCGCTGCCGGAAGTTGTAACAAAATATTCGGAATCGAGATAAAATGCAGGTCTTACGCCCAAATCGGAATACCACGGAGCATAACGACCGACCTGACCCGATGAACTGATATAACGCATATCGTGATTGCAATCGGTAACAGGAGTGCGAAGCCAATAAGGCCAAGCCATACCGTCATTATTATACGCAACATAATAACCTTTGAGATTTTTCCACACGGCATTAGCCTGCTTTACATCAAGAAGAAAAACCTTTTCGGTTGTAGTTTCAAAATATGAACTGTCGTAGTTTGCCACCGCTTCCGAAATATCGGTGTAGTATAACAAATCCGAATTTGCGTCTCCATCAACTATGCCCTTGTTGTATTCGGGATGAGAAACGAGAGAACGCTGGGTAACGGTTTTCATTGCCGCAATTTCAGATTTTGAAAAAGCGTTGAGAAAACCCGCTTTTTCGTTGTACGCTCCCACACCGCTTACATATCCGTCTTTCGGAGGGTTGCCGCAAAGCCAATCGACTTTGCCTTCAGCTGCGGTCGAATTTAACCAAGAACGCATATTGCTGTCTTTCCAATAGTTAGAACCGTAATCATCACGCTTATAGCTTCTGCTGTGTGATTTTGAATTGCTGTTGTCATTTGTTTTGGCATCATATGCAAGGGTGTCAACAATTTTGTCTGCAAGCATAAGCGGTCCGTTATTGTCAATGCTTACACATCGCCAAAGAATTGAGGCATTGTTATACGCGCCCATTTTAACATAGTCGCCAACTTTAATATCGGGCTTTGATGCCGCCTGAATGGTCATCGGCAAAACGGAGATTGCCATGCACAATGCCAAGAATATTGCGGTTATTTTTTTCGTCATTAAGGGACCTCCTTTATAAGCTATATATTTGCTTTTATTGTATTGTAAGGTGTTATATGTGTCAATGAAAATCCACCTTATTCCGTGAAACTTACCATAGTGTTACATCCCTTTTTTTCTAGCAATAATACCTGCTGGAAACTGATTTTCGCAATACATTTTATTTCACCCACTAGGTTAAACAAAATTTTGTTTTTTACTGTATCATCATGCATTATCCTGTATAATGAAAGTATCAAAAGATAGGCGGAGGCAGTGCAATGAAGAAAATACACATTGAATTCAGCGATGAGCGGCTCATTACTCCCAGTGGTCTGGTATTCGTAGGGCAAATACTTGGAAAAAGCAGTTTTGTTAAAAAATCAACCGTGCTCCAATTTCAAAAGATTATCTGCAGAAATAGATAAAAAATGGAGACGTGCTCCTCACCTATATTGGTATGCTCTGTCAGGGAAAACCCCAGTATGAGGCTGTCCGTGAAATGATGGATGACCCTGACTACTACAAATACGCATTAGGCATCTCCTATGCGATTCCTTCCGCCGAAACACTCCGTCAGCGTTTTGACATGATCGGGGATTCCCTGCGCAAAGACATCCAGCAGGCAAATGTCGACATGCTGCGTGAAATGCACATAGAGCCGACAGCCCTGGATAACGGCTTTGTTCCTGTCGATATTGATGTAACCCCCTTTGACAATTCGAAATCCAATAAGGAAGGCGTATCCCGTACCTACAAGGGTTTTGACGGATATGCACCGAATTATGGCATATATCGGCACAGAAGGATACCTCGTCAATCTTGAACTGCGGATTGGGAAACAGCACTGCCAGAAAGAAACTCCTGATTTCCTGAGAGAGACCATTGAACTGTGCAGACAGCTGACGGAAAAACCACTGCTCATCCGGCTGGATTCCGGCAACGATGCATCTGAAAACATAGGCATCTTTATGGAAGAAAGCTATAAATACAACAATGTGTCTTTCATCATAAAACGGAATCCCAGACAGGAAAGTAAAGAAGAATGGCTGGAATCCGTCAGGGAATGCTGCCAGAATATCCAGCATCCACGTGATGGGAAAACTGTTTATATCGGACAGACCTTCCGGAATGTGACATATTCCCTTTCTGATAACGAGGAGAAAACTGTCGGAATACGCACAATTTATGAGATCACGGAAAGAACCATTGACCGATATGGGCAGTATATTATCGTACCCGATATAGAACTGGGCACATACTGGACAAACACTTCCCTGCCAGACGAAACAGTCATTGATCTTTACCATGCCCACGGAGAAAGTGAGCAGTATCACAGTGAAATCAAGACGGACATGGATGTTGGAAGACTCCCGTCGGGAAAGTTTGAGAGCAACAAACTGGTGCTGGGTGCTGATAAGAAATGTGGTGATGCGACCTGTATCATAATCATAGGAAACTTGCGCTTTCGCATCCGACAAGACCAGTGCAAACTTTTCATCAGAATTAACTTCTTTGTTTTCCTAATCGTGTTTAATGTATTTAGTGATAGTATCGATTAATTCCTCCATGTTAATCGGCTTGGAAATATGGTCATTCATGCCTGAATCCAGGGATTCCTGAATATCATCTATAAAAGCATTTGCAGACAAAGCTATAATTGGAATCGTAACTGCATCGGACCGCTCTATACCCAAGGCTCGAATGGCTTTTGCTGCTTGGTGTCCATCCATGTTTGGCATCATAATATCCATCAAAATAAGATCGTATGTGTCTCGTGGATGATTTTTAAACAATTCCACAACTTCTTTTCCGTCTGATGCGCGTGTTACGGTCATATCAGCATCTTCCAGTATTATCGTAGCAAGTTCAGCATTTAGATCATTATCCTCAGCCATAAGAACATGAATACCCGTCAAATCTCTATGTGGAGGTTGTTTTTGTTTTGATTGAATAACTTGTTCTGTCAACTCCAGTGGAATCTCCACAGTGAATGTAGTACCTACACCTTTTTTGCTCTCAACAGCAATTGAACCGCCCATCATATCTATATGTTTTTTTGTGATGGCCATGCCAAGACCGGTTCCCTTATATTGGGTTCTGGCATTAGCATCATCTTCTTGTGAAAACGGCTTGAATAATTCTTTCTGGAACTCTTCACTCATGCCAATACCATTATCTTGAACAACATAACGAATTATGATATGTTTCTCATCCGTTCCGGGGTAACTGCTGATATCCAAAGTAATCTTTCCACCGTCCTTTGTGAATTTCACAGCATTGCCAAGAAGATTCACCAAAACTTCTCGAATACGCGTAACATCCGCAAGGACATATGGGTTCTTTGGTCTTTCTCGATGTACTTCAAACTTAAGATCTCGATTATAAAGAAGTCCATTCATAATCGCCTGGACGTTATCTGTCAATTGAGTAATGTCCACTGGCTCAGGCGAAATGATATCTTTTCCGCTTTCAATGCGACTGAAATCCAAAACGTCATTCAACAAAGAGAGAAGATGATTCGAACTTTTTTGAACTTTCTCCAAGCTATCATGAATATCTGAAACCGTGTTCTGGTGAAGCGCAATGTTTGTAAATCCAATAATGGCATTCATCGGCGTTCTGATGTCATGGCTAATATTAAGCAAAAACGCAGATTTTGCTTTGTTGGCAGCATCTGCTTTCTCAGCGGCGTTCATTAATAATTGTTTTTGTTTTTGCTCTTCTGCCTTGCTTTTCTGGTAAACATAATAGGTATATAGACAAATTAAAAGCAATACAGCTCCTGCGACTAAACCGCAGATGATGGAAATATGATTCGTCTCTTCAACCATTCCATAAGCTGATTGCATATCCATTTCAATGCAAAATGCGCCAATGATTTCTCCTGTCCCATCATGATTTGCTCTTACAGGATAGCAAGCCGTAAAAATCGGCCCCCATGTTGTATCAATGATATCCTGAGAGTACACATTCTCCCCAGAAATAGCCCTATCAATATACGGAACCATTTCTTCCTCAATATAATCTCCAGGGTGTCTTACATCATCCGCATCCGAATCCAAACCATCTACCACATAAACGAGTTTTCCTTCTTCATTTTTTGTAGCGGTGTAAATATATCGAGTAGAATTCAGTGTTCTGATTTCATTGAAATATGAAGAAATATCCTTATATATTTGCTTCTTTTCATCAGATTTATCTTTGATTTGATCAAAATCTTCTTTGCCGATTCTTCCATCCACAAGTTTGTGTACTGCATCTGCACTCGCTGTATCGCGCGCAATTTCTGTTTCAAGGGCAGTCTTAGTGTAAGAACTTTGCAGGATAAATGTGTACAGTGCTATTACAAAAATTATCAAAAGCCCCATAAGCACAAGGATACTACCTGTATTCTTCAGTCTAAGGAATTTCTTTTTCTTCAAATTAACTCCTTCTTTTGTTTTCTTCATGCTGCTCATTCACATCCTCTAAATTCTAATTTTCCAATTTAACAAATTCCGATTTTCTTGATTCTACAAACTGGAATTTATATAATTATTCCTCTAACTTTCCCTATTTTACAGGCTTTCCCGCCTGTCCATTAGTGAAATGATATGTAGTTTCCCTTATTTTTGCCCTTATGAGATAATCACAAGGGAAATAAGGGAAATTTTTTAGTCATTGCCTACCACTTTATCAAGAAGCCGAACCGATTTTCGTTTCGCATCTCTTGTGGAGTGAGCATAGACGTTCATTGTGGTACTGACATCTGAGTGTCCTAACAATTCCTGCACATCTTTTGGGGCAGCTCCATTTGCTAAAAGGTTGCTTGTATAGGTGTGACGTAACTGGTGGAAATGAAAGCCTTCAAATCCCTCTAATGTTTTTGCTACCTTTCTGCATACCGTTCCCAAAGTAGTCGGAAGTTCCAGACAGCCATCAGGTCTTAAGCAGACGAAAGAAATTTCTTTATAATCTGCCGGGACTTCCTCTGTTCTGTCTAAGCAATAATACTCGTAGTACACTCTGTTTTTCTCTTTGACCTCTTTGTAGTAGTTCGTGTGATAAAGTTCTCCGTACTGCATTCGATTCTTTAACTGCTCTTTCCGGGCATTACGGAAAATCTCTACCAGCGTATCTCCAAAATCAACAATCCTCACTTTTTTCCGCTTGGTTGGTCCGATGATATATTTGCGCTTTGAGCCATCATATCGGATGCTGCGTCTTATGGTAAGGCATTGTTCTTCCAGATTTACGTCCTGCCACGCCAAACCGCAGGCTTCTCCAATACGAAGCCCGGCATAATAGGCTATCTGGATTGGAAGTATTGCGGCTGGGTTCTTTTTTTGAAGATACGCAAGCAGTCTTTCATAATCTTCTCGTGAAATTGGTTGGATATTTCCGTCCATGTCCTCATCCGAAAACAAATCAACTTCGTCCGTCTGATACCGCAGTTTAATATACTGCATGGGATTGAACGTAATATACTGTTTTGGAAATACTGCAAAGCGGAATGATTGCTGCATGACTGCGGAAAAAGAATGGATGTAATCTTTGCTGTAACCCTTTTTCTCTTTTCCATCGGGATGAACTCCCCCAAAGGAAAGCAAATCAAAGAAGGATTGCAAATGCTCAGAGGTTACATTTTTTAATTTCCGTTCTGCCAATGGGTGTTTCTTGATATTTCGGATTGTTCCGAGGTAATTCTCCACAGTACCATTGCTGAGCGTACCTGTTTTTAATTCCTCCTCTGCCCACACATCCAGAAGTTGTCCGACTGTGAGATTTTCCGCTTTGGCAACAAATTTCTTTTCTCATAATCATCCATTGCCTGACGGAGCAGCTTTTCAGTTTCACTTTTGCTTTCTGTTCCAACGCATTCTTTTTGAACAAGATTGCCGCTTGCGTCCTCTACATAGAAGCGGTAGTACCATTTCTTTCCTTTTTTCTTACAGATCCTTTTGCCATAATCGTATGTCTCCTTTCGATATTAGACAATCGGAACTGATGAAATGCTTCGTGCGTGTAAGTATATCATAACTCCGGTTGTCTTACTATACCGATTCGGAATCTTCGTATAAGACTTCTGATAAAAGATTTGCAAGCCTTTGTTCTGCTGTTTTTGGTTTCTTGGAATAGAGCCTTACAACGTCTGCCATCTCATTAAGAGCATTGATGGTAGGAGTGATTTCCCTTAAGAACATAATCTCATTATATTCATCATTCGATTCAAACCCTATTGTTTTGGCAATATCCGTCTGACCAGCATTCCCCTTGAAGTTTTTGCAGGCGAACTGGAAGGAATCCAAAAACAGACCATATTGTTTTAACATCAGCAGTAATAAATCTTTTGAAAAAGCATCTTCTTCTTTGGTAAGGGCAAGCGGTAACTGTTCCAGAATATCTCCCATCGCATCACGAATCTGTAACTCTCTCTTATCCGTAATGTCGGTTTCATATTCATCTGTTTCCCCTTTGAGCCATTCCACAGATACATGGAGTGCTTCCGAAAGACCTTCCAGCACCATTTTTTTCGTATTGTCAATCGAACCATTCTCATAACGCAGGATTGTAGAAGCGGTAACACCCATCTTTTCTGCGACATAAGGCTGTGTCAGATTCAATTCCAGACGGCGCTGTTTTATTCTGCTGCCTATCAGCTTGCGTAGTTCTTTATCTTTCATGCTGACTGCCTCCTTTTTCGGTATGTATGAATTATAGCATTGTTTCTCTAAAATTGCAATATGCAATATAAAAATTGTTTTTAATATTTCGTAACGCTTGACAAAAAGATTTGGAAGGGATATACTTACATCACAAGAATTGCATAATGCAATTTACAGGGAGGTGATTATATGACGCAAAGAAAAATTGCATTATCCATCGAAGAAGCTGCCGACTATACGGGAATCGGCAGAAACACCTTAAGACAGCTTGTAGAATGGAAGAAACTTCCGGTATTAAAGGTTGGTCGTAAAGTCCTGATTAAAACCGATATTCTGGAAATGTTTATGGAAGCGAATGAAGGTCGTGATTTGAGGGATAGAGGAAATGTAAAAGCCGTAACAAGAACTGCGGCAAATTAAAAAGGCGGCTTCCAAAGAAACCGCCAAAGGTTCTATCAGACCGAAGCCATGATATACCTACACGCAAGAAGATTATACCATGTGCTTCTTCTGATACGCAACAGAGAACTTATGTTTGCAAAAGAAAGGGGAATGTAATAATGGCAAAATCAACAAAAAGTTATGAAGAACGAATGCTTGAAATGGAAAAGAAGGAACAGGAAAGCCTTGAAAAAGCAAAACGATATGCAGCACAGAAGAAAGAACTTCTAAAACGAAAGAAAGCCGAAGAAAGTAAAAAACGAACCCATAGGCTCTGTCAGGTTGGCGGTGCGGTGGAATCCGTTCTTGGTGCGCCTATTGAGGAGGAAGACATCCCAAAGCTGATTGGTTTTCTGAAAAAGCAGGAAGCCAATGGGAAATTTTTCTCAAAGGCAATGCAGAAAGAAACAAATACCGATATGGAGGAAGTGTAATGACGGAGGGGATGAGTTTTTCATTCCCTTCATTGCTTTTTCATGAAGGGCGCACTTATGGACAACCAGAGGTCGTCCCAATAAGTTTGCCACAAGTGGCAACCGGTCTGCGCTCACGCTTGCCGGGCTCGTTCCGTCGGCGGGGCTTTCAGCCAGACCTGCTCATGCCGCAGGAGGCACTCTTCGCCAGAGAGGCGCATTCCATGCAGGCTGCTATGCGCAGGGCACTCTTACGCAGAGGGCGTTCCGGCAATGCTGCTTTTTCTAAAACTGAAAGCAATGTTGCCGGAAATCTATGCCGGATACGTCAGAAAGGAGGAATCCAGACATGGCGATTTTTCATTACACAATCAAAATAGTCGGACGAAGTAAAGGGAAATCTGTTATCTCCGCTTCCGCATATCTCAATGGGGATGTGATGAAAAACGAGGAAACCGGGAGAATCAGTTATTACACTTCTAAAAAAGAAGTGGTCTACACCAGTCTGATGATGTGTGAAAACGCACCTCCTGAATGGCAGATAGTACCAGAAGAAAATATAAAACGCTTTCAAAAATCTGTCCGATACAAAAGGTCAGAAGATAAAGAAGCTGACTTTAAAAAAATTCAAAAATCACATTTCAGAAACAGAGGTTATGGAATGAGGTATTGAAGATTAGAAAAAAATGCAGATGCCCAACTTGGCAGGTCATTTGAATTTGCCCTCCCAAAGAATGGAGCAGACAGGAACAAATTCAATATACAACCGACTATATACCAAAAAAACTTTTGTAGATAGAGGAAATGTGACGCTGATTGGAGTATCCACGACAAAGGGGATGGCAACCCCATGTCCATCTGCTTCTAACTATGCG
>ENA-OQMX01000346-OQMX01000346.1-human-gut-metagenome-genome-assembly--contig:-NODE-346-length-11427-cov-2.862655_pt1 | contig 11427 bp, 10 predicted proteins | sample MGYA00242622_ERZ504866 | MGnify/ENA primary metagenome ERZ504866 (study PRJEB26092, sample SAMD00036422) | human gut metagenome | host: Homo sapiens | study: EMG produced TPA metagenomics assembly of...
ATATTTTATAAGTCTTGACGTTAACCATTGCAGCGCAAAACGCGTGGGTGAAATTTGTAAAGAACTCGGTGTCGTTCTTACTACCGTAGGTGCAACCTTCCCGTACGGAATAGATCCCGATGACAGAAATATCAGAATTGCACCTTCTTATCCTTCAACCGATGAGCTTCAAAAAGCAGCCGATATTCTTTGCCTTGCAGTTAAGCTTGCAACTATAGAGGCTTTGGTGTAAAATATACTCATAAAATCTATTTGTTTGCCCTAAGTATTACAAAGGGGTTATGAGTATGCTAAGAACAAAAAAATATAATAATGAGGCAGCTTCTTATCCGTATGTTTCCGCGATTATTGTAGCTGCCGGAAATTCAACAAGAATGGGCGGCGTCAATAAGCAGTTTTTGCTAATTGACGGCGTCCCTGTGCTTATCAGGACTTTGAAGGCATTTGAAAATTCGGATCTTATTAAGGAAATAATTATATCGGCACGCGAAGAGGACATTCCTCAAATTTTTGCTATGGTAAAAGATTATTCGGTTAATAAGGTAAGTAATATCGTTAAAGGCGGCTGTACGCGCCAGGAAAGCGTTTTTAATGCTGTTAGGTGTTGTATGACAGAGTCCGATTATATTGCCATACACGACGGTGCAAGGCCTCTTGTGGACAGAGAAACGATTGAAAAAACGATTTTTGCGGCTTTTGATTTTAATGCCGCTGCGCCCGGTATCCCGGTTAAAGATACAATAAAAACCGTTAGTGATGAAGGAATAGTAACTTCAACGCCGGCGAGGGATTCGCTAAGGGCAATTCAAACGCCGCAGGTATTTAATAAAAAAATGTACTTAAACGCTATGCAGGGCGTTCCGAACAGTGAACTTTTTACGGATGATTGCGGCTTAATCGAAGCATACGGTAAACTTGTCAAAATTGTTGATGGAGATAATACAAACATCAAAATTACGACTCCTGAGGATTTAATCATTGCCGAAGCAATTATCAACAAAGGAGAAAAAGATGAATTATAGAATCGGGCATGGATATGATGTTCATAAGCTTCAAAAGGGTAGAGAACTAATATTAGGCGGAGTTCATATTGAAAATGGTGGGATTGGTCTTTTAGGCCATTCAGACGCAGATGTACTTGCCCACGCTGTCTGTGACGCTTTACTCGGGGCAGCTGCGCTCGGTGATATCGGAAAACATTTTCCAGATACAGATGAAGCCTATAAAAATGCCGACAGTATGGTTCTTTTATCTAAAGTGTGTGATTTGCTTAAGAAGAACGGTTATTCTGTCGGAAATATAGATGCCACGGTTTTGGCTCAAAGCCCGAAGCTTGCGCCGTATATTGCAGCGATGCGCACAAACATTGCAAAAGCATGTAAAATACCGTTGTCTGATGTCAGCGTAAAAGCGACAACAGAAGAGGGGCTTGGCTTTACAGGAGCAAAGGAAGGAATTGCGGCGCATAGTGTGTGTATTATAATAAAAGAGAAGGAGATAAAATTTATATAATATGCAAACTCAAAAAACATTGATGTTGATATTGAACTTTACCATAATATGTTGTGTTTTATTCAGCGCTGTTTTATTAAAAATTCTTTATAAAAAAACCAAAAGAGAAAATGCAACATCTCCGGACGATAAAAACGTAAAAAATATCTGCGTTTTCTTATGGTAATTTTGATAATTCTGATTGTTTTAAGTGTTATCGCAATGATGTTAGGCATATTCAGTAATATTCACATTTATAGCTAAAACCACTCGTTTATGACGAGTGGTTTTGTATTTTATTGACAAATATTTGCTCTTTTGTTAATATGTTTATAAAGAATTTATTGGGGAGAATTATATGGATAAAATCATTGAAATATCTCATTTGAGCAAGTCGTATGGAGACATAAAGGCTGTTAATGATTTATCCTTTAGTGTTTATCACGGTGAATTGTTTGCATTTCTCGGCGTAAATGGCGCAGGAAAGTCCACAACCATTTCAATTATGTGTGGGCAGATAAAAAAGGACAGCGGAAAAATAGTAATCTGCGGCAAAGATACTGAGAAAAATTTCAACAGTGTTTCATCGGATATCGGTGTAGTTTTTCAAAACTCCGTACTTGATAAAGCGTTGTCGGTAAAAGATAATCTGCGCAGTCGTGCCGCTCTGTATGGCATAACGGGCAAAGAATTTAATAAACGTCTTGATGAGTTATCGGAACTTCTCGGTTTTGAAGATATTCTTAACAGAACTGTCGGAAAACTGTCCGGAGGGCAAAGACGACGTATTGATATAGCAAGAGCTTTGCTTCACAATCCAAAAATACTGATCCTTGATGAGCCGACAACAGGACTTGACCCTCAAACAAGACAGCTTTTATGGTCGGTTATAACAATGCTTCGCAAAACTCATGGGCTTACCGTCTTTCTCACAACACATTACATGGAAGAGTCGGCGGACTCCGATTATGTAGTGATACTTGATGCCGGGAAAATTTCGGCAGAGGGGACTCCGTTAGAACTGAAAAATAAATATACAGGTGACTTTATTACTCTGTATGGGGAATCAGCCGCTCTTGCCGAGAGTCTTAATCTGCCGTCGGAAAAATTGAACGGCGCCGTTCGCATTGCTGTTCCGAATTCCGAAAAAGCAACCGAACTGATAATTAAAAATCCTGATATCTTTAAAGACTATGAGGTAGTTAAAGGAAAATGGATGATGTTTTTATGGCGGTTACAGGTAAAAACTGAGCGGAGGTGACGTAAAATGATGGGTCTCGGCAATCTTATCAGAAGAAACAGCAAACTGTTTTTCAAAGATAAGGCAATGTTTTTTACTTCGCTTATAACTCCGATTATATTGCTCATTTTATATACAACTTTTCTCGGAAATGTTTACAAGCAAAGCTTTTTATCCGCAATACCTACAGGCTTTGAGTTGTCGGAAAAACTCATAAATGCGGTCGTTGCAGGCCAGCTTGTGTCATCACTTCTTGCCGTATGCTGCGTAACTGTTTCGTTTTGTTCAAATATGCTCATGGTTCAGGATAAGGTCAGCGGTGCGCGTGCAGATTTAACCGTAACTCCTGTAAAAAAATCAACGCTTGCCGTAAGTTATTATATCTCGACGCTTATTTCTACACTTACAATATGTATTGCGGCTTCAGTTATTTGTTTTATTTATTTGTCAAATATTGGCTGGTATCTTTCATTTAAAGAGACGGTTTTATTCTTACTCGATGTGATATTACTTGTAATGTTCGGAACAGCGCTTAGCTCTATAATCAACTTCTTTTTAAACTCACAAGGTCAGATTTCCGCAGTAGGGACCATAGTCAGCGCAGGATATGGATTTATCTGTGGCGCATATATGCCCGTCTCAAGCTTTTCTGCCGGACTGCAAAAAGTTATTTCTTTTTTGCCGGGTACATACGGCACGGGACTTTTACGCAATCACGCTTTAAACGGTGTTTTCAGTGAACTGTCCGAAATGGGTATGCCGAAGGAATTTGTCACCGTATTTAAAGACAGTATTGACTGTAACTTGTACTTTTTCGATAAATGCGTCAGTATAGAAGCGATGTATGCTGTTCTGTGTTGTTCGGTGGTTGTGCTGGTGTTAGCATATATTATATTAAATGTTGCAGTCAAGAAAAGATAAATAAGTTTTCAATTGTTATATCAGAATATATAAAAAGGTCACGGTAACAAAATTTGTTACCGTGACCTTTTCTATAACTTAATAATTATTTACCAAAAGTAAGAAGTAAATATCCGGCTGCAACAGCAGAACCGATAACTCCTGCAACATTCGGACCCATAGCGTGCATTAAAAGGAAGTTAGAGGGATTGTATTTTCTTCCCTCAACCTGAGATACACGAGCCGCCATAGGAACAGCCGAAACACCTGCGGAACCTATAAGTGGATTAACTTTACCATGAGTTACGAGGTTCATAAGTTTGCCGAACAATACGCCGCCTGCGGTTGAGAAAGCAAATGCGACAAGACCGATTACTATTACAAGTATAGTTTTGGTAGCGAGGAATGTTTTGCCTTCTGCTGTGGCGCCTACGGTGGTACCGAGCATTATTGTTACGATATTGCAAAGAGAATTCTGAGCAGTATCACTGAGGCGTTCGGTTACGCCACATTCTTTGAAAAGATTGCCGAGCATAAACATACCGATAAGCGGAGCGACCGACGGAAGAACAAGTACACAAAGAACAGTAACAACAATCGGGAAAATGATTTTTTCTGTTTTGCTTACGGTTCTAAGCTGATCCATCTTGATTTCGCGCTTCTTTTTTGGTAGTTAAAAGCTTCATAATCGGGGGCTGAATCAGCGGTATAAGAGCCATATAAGAGTATGCCGCTACTGCAATGGGTCCTAATAGCTGCGGAGCGAGCTTACTCGTTAAATAAATAGCTGTCGGTCCGTCTGCACCACCGATGATAGCTATTGAAGCTGCCTCCTGAGGCGTAAAGCCCTCAAAACCGGGGATAAGGTTGGTTGCGATTGAAATAAGAAAAGCAACATAAATACCAAGCTGAGCAGCAGCGCCGAGAAGAAGACTTGAAGGATTCGCAAGAAGCGGTCCGAAGTCGGTCATAGCGCCTACACCCATAAAGATAAGGCAGGGGAATATACTCGATTTAACACCTGCGTAAATCAGTCGCAAAACGCCAGTATCATACCAATGGGCACCTTCAACAACTTGGCCGCTGTATGACGACATCATAAGCGGATCATACATAATATCAGGATATATGTTAACAAGTAACATACCGAAAGCAATCGGAACTAAGAGAAGCGGTTCAAATTTTTTGACAATAGCCAAATATAAAAGAACAAAGGAGACTAAAATCATAACCCAGTTTTGCCATGACAACGATACAAAACCGGAGCTTTGAAATATCTCCACCAAAGCATTTACAACAGACATTTATTGACCTCCTCAGTTCAAATAAGCAAGGACGTCATCAGTTGCAACCGAGCTGCCTTTTGCGGCTACAACCTGTGAAACTGTACCATCCGAGGGAGCTACAATTTCGTTTTCCATCTTCATTGCTTCAAGAATAAACATAATGTCGCCGGCCTTAACGCTCTGACCTGCGGTAACATTTACTTTAAGTATTGTTCCGGGCATGGGAGCTTTAACAGCGGTTCCGCTTCCTGAAACAGGAGCAGGTGCGGGAGTAGCAGGTGCCGAGGGCTGTGTAGCCACAGGTGCTGCCGGAGCAGAAGCTGCGGTAGGCGCAACGCTTGTTACTATTGCCTCACTTAACTCGTCAACTTCGACTTCATAGTCTTTTCCGTTTAAAGTAACTACATATTTCATATTGTTAACCCCTTACTTGTTTTCTATAAGCTTAATTGAATTGAATTTTAATCTGTTCAAAGGAACTCCGCTTTCTTTGCTGACTATTGCCATAATTACAGCCGCAGTCTTTTCATCGGTTTTATAAAGATTCAACGTTCCCAATGTTTGATTTTCCGGAAGAGCAACACCGTCTTGGGGTTTTACAACCTCTTTAACGGCATCGGATTTTTTTGCGTTCTTTGCATTCGGCTCCTTTACAAACAATCTGATGAGCTTAGAAAGAAGCTGAACAAGAACTGCCAAAACAACAAGGACAATGAACACAACTACAATGCCGGTTATTGAAACATTAAGAGCTTCACCTATGGACATAACACTGTCTAATAAATACATCTTAACACCCCTTAGTCAATTCTTTTTATTGAATATTTAAAGTATTTTTTCTTTTCTTCGCGTTTATCAAAAAATGCTTCAGCTTGAGTCGGGAATGCAATATAAGAAAGAACATCTTCGTCACTCTTTGCCTTTTCTCCGATTTCTTTTTTAGCCTTTTCAAAACCGGGTTCGAGAGAGTCGGCAAATCTGCCCTTAATAGGCTCTTCGTCGCCGAGAACCTTTTTCATAAGGTCCTTATCGATTTCGCCGGGAGCGCGACCGTATTCACCCTTAATATAAGCTTTTACTTCTTTGGAAATATTCTTATATCTCTCTCCGACAAGAACGTTAACAGTTGCCTGAACGCCGACCATCTGACTCATAGGTGTTACAAGCGGGGGATAACCGAGATCCTTTCTAACCTTGGGGGTTTCAAGGAGAACATCATTAAACTTATCCATTTTGTTCTGTGCGGTAAGCTGTGCAACAAGGTTAGAGAGCATTCCACCGGGAATCTGATAATTGAGTGCATTTGTGTCGGTTGAAAGCACAAGAGGATTTAAAGAGCCTTTTTTTAAGTATTCATCTTTTATAGGCTTAAAGAAGTCGTTGATATCTTTAAGGACAGAAAGGTCAAGGTCAATATCATAACCTTCCTGTTTTAAAGCATAAGCCATAGTTTCCGTAGGAGCCTGTGAAGTGCCGCCGGAGAATGAGGATATAGCAGTATCTATTACATCACATCCTGCTTCAACGGCTTTCTGAAGAGTAAGCATACCGAGTCCTGTGGTACAGTGTGTATGAAGAATAATGGGAGTTTTTACATTTTCCTTAAGAGCCTTTACCATATCATAAGCTTCTTTCGGACCTAAAATGCCTGCCATATCCTTAATGCATATAGTCTGGCAACCGAGCTCTTCCATCTGCTTGGCAAGCTTGATGTATGATTCAAGATTGTGTATTGGGCTTTGAGTATAGCAAATTGCGCCGGATGCAATGGCACCATTCTTTAAAGTCTCGTCAACTGCAACTTCAATATTTCTAACGTCGTTAAGAGCATCGAATATTCTTATGATATCAATGCCGTTTTCAATTGATTTTTTTGACGAACATTCTTACTACATCATCAGGGTAATGATGGTATCCGAGCAAATTTTGACCTCTTAAAAGCATTTGAAGTTTTGTATTGGGGCATTTTGCTCTGATTTTACGGAGTCTTTCCCACGGATCTTCGTCGAGGTAGCGAAGGCAGGAGTCAAATGTTGCACCGCCCCAGCATTCAAGTGAATAATAACCCGCTTTGTCCATTGTTTCAAGAATGCCGTCAAATTCGGAGTAAGGCAATCTCGTTGCAATAAGAGACTGATTTGCGTCTCTTAAAACGGTTTCAGTAAACTGTACTTTCATATATATTACCTCCAAAAAAGTAACAAAATAATATCAAACACAATATAAAATCCAAATTGCTCCAATTTAATATTAATTATACAATATATAGTTTTGTTTATCAACATAAAAAATACATCAAAAATAAATTTGGTCAAAAAGAAAAAAGAGAGACTTTACGGCCTCCCTTTTTTGTTAATTTTATAACGATATGTTTTGGTTAAATATTTTTGCAAAGCTCATACGCCTGAGAGGTTGCATCTGCAATTCGGCCTGTTTTTTCCGCATCGCCAATGAGATAAACATTTTTAAGTTTGCCGTTTATATCATCGTAAAGCTTATTTTCAGGTCTTACGCCGAGAGACAGAACAACATAGTCCGCATCGACCAAAAGTATGTTCTCCGTATCCACCTTATTAAGCTCTATTCCTCTGTCGGTAATTTCCGTAAGCTTATGACCTACAATAAACTTAACGCCGTGTGCTTTAAGTCTCGGCATACAATCATCAATGTGCTGCATCCAAGTGCCGGGAGCTATCGAATCAGCCATTTCAACCACGGTAATATCATTGCCGTTTTCAGCCAACATTTCAGATGTTTCAAGGCCTGTCATGCCGGAGCCTATGACCGCAACCTTCTTATTTTTTAGCACTACCGAACCATCAAGAATATCGGTTGTCGTGAAAACGTTATCTTTATCGGAGCCCTTAATTGATTTAGGCTTAATTGCTTTACCGCCTGTAGCTATTATAACAGCATATGGATTGTATGACTTTATAATACTTTCGTCGGCAATTACATTATATTTAATTTCGGCACCGTAATGTGTTGCGTTTGTAACCAAGTCCTCAATGCACCAATTGATTTTTTCCTTAAGAGGCGGCTTATTAGCGAGTTGTAGTTGCCCACCGGGGAAAGCGTTCTTTTCAAGAACTATCGGTTTAAATCCTCGCTTAGCTAAAACTTCCGCGCTCATTAGACCGGCAGGACCGGCTCCGACAATTACAACAGTTCTGCCGTTGCCGTTGGCAATTGGATGCTCCGATTCTTTGCCCAATTTAGGATTCACAGAACAATGAGCATGTGTTCCTTTATATGCGTTTTTCTGCATACTTTCCATACAATACAGGCAACAGATGCATCTTTTGATTTCATCCTCTTTGCCCGCCTTAACCTTGTTTACCCAGTGCGGATCGGCTATGTGAGTTCTGCCGAGGCTGACAAAATCTTGAATACCTTCCTCGAGCTGTTCTTCCGCTTGCTTAGGAGAGCGAATTAGGTTAGCAGCCAATACCGGGATTTTTACTTCCTTTTTTACTGCTGCGGCCATATATTTTCTCCAGCCGGGCTCAAAAGAGGTAGGCTCCAACCAATAATTATATGTATCATAACCGGCACAGGAGACATCAATGGCATCAATCCCTTCTTTTTCAAGAACTTTCGCCATCCTAACTCCGTCTTCAAGCTTATAGCCGATTTCGGGTTTACCGATCATAGAATAACATTCATCAACAGATAAACGAACAACAATCGGGAAATCATTGCCGCATGCAGCTTTAATTCCATTGATAATATCAATTAAGAATTTCATTCTTTTTTCAAAGCTTCCGCCGTACTCGTCATTCCGCGTATTCGTGTAAGGACTCAAAAACTGCTGAATCAAATAGCCGTGTGCCGCATGTAATTCTACACCGTCCGCACCGGCCTTCTGCGCACGAACCGCACCGTTTATAAACTCTGAAATTATCTTTTTGATTTCCTTAACGGACATTTCCCTGTTTAAACTCTCAGCAGAGTATGCTCTGTCACATTTTGACGGAGAAAATGTACGAAGCACAAGGTCTTTCTGCATGAGCATTTTGCCGGCAGGAGCAACCTTATAAAACATTTTATCATAGAGCTTACCCATTATTCTTTCGGCACCTATCGATACCGGTACGGTACCCATAAGTAAGCCCAGATTTTGTCTGCCGGGGTGGTGAAGCTGAATGAACATTTTGCAACCATGTGAGTGAACTCTGCTTATCATTTCCGCAAGAGGTTTAATGTGATAGTCGTGGCTTATTGCAAGTTGGGCGAAAGCCGATGCTCCACTGAAATCATCAACTCTCGTAATCTCGGTAATAATAAGCCCGGCTCCTCCGATAGCACGTTCCTCATAATAATCCATCATTTCCTTTGTCGGACAACCGTTAAACTGACCGAAACCAAGCATCATAGGGGGCATAACAACACGGTTTTTAATTTGAACCGTACCGATATTCATAGGGGTGAATAGCATCTTATATTCCATTTTGGCAATCTCCTAATCTTTTTTCGGGAAATGTTTTGCCTTTATCTTAACATAAAAACGGACACTTAACAATGATTTATCTTTTTTTACAGACTTTATGAGGGAAAAGATGCCGGACAGCAATAAAAAAGCTGCAAACATCTTTCTAACAATCGCGCTGCTAATATGAGATAATGCTGTGTAGCCGACAATAACCCCAGCAATTCCGCCTAAAACAATCGGCCAAAATATATTTAAAGCTGATAATTTTCTTTCCGGCATAAACTATCACAGATATAACAGCGCATGGAAGAAAAAGCAATAAATTATAGCCTTGAGCAGTAAATTGCTCAGTGTCAGTAAAAATGTTAGATATAAAATGTAAAAACTACCGCCGCCGAGACCCATCGAAGTTATTACCGAAGATACGAAAACGGCAAGCAAATTCACAAAATCGTTCATTTAAATAACAACCTTATTCCGGCATAGATCATAAAAAAGAAAATGCGACCGATAAGAATCTGTTTGAAAGCTTAGAGAAAACAACCGTACCTATAATCGCTCCCAAAGCCGAAGCGGGAAGAATTGTAATTATACTGTTAAAGCTTGTAAATCCCTTTTTAATATACATATAAAATGATATTACGGAGAGAGGCAGAATAATAGCAATCGTATTTGCCTGAGCCTGTTTTTGCGACATACCGGCAGCTTTAAGAATCGGAACCGATATGATTCCACCGCCTGCGCCGAGGGTAACGTTTATGATACCTATCGGAATGCCGATCAGGAATTTCTTTATCGTACTAATATTTATCACCGATGTTATGTTTTACCGCAAAAAATATTATATTCATAAAAAACAGCGAAGTGAAAAATCACTTCGCTGAAAAATTATTATTTTACTATTTATTTTTTTTGCAGAACAAGGCATCTCTGATAACACTATTCGGGTCCTTTATCAGCAATATAATTATCCAAACAATGAGACCCAATGCAATAATCGAAAAACCTAAAAACGCATCGTTCAGCATATCCTCCGGAGCAGGAGTAAAATATGCTGCCTTCAACTCGGAGTATTCAAAAACCGCATCAACGAACCACATAACGGAAGCACCCCAAAAGATATAGCACGGAACGTTAAGCAGATATTTTTTCGTCAGCACAAAAGTACCAAACAGCAGTTGAAATAATTGCGGCAAATACGCTGATAAGTAATGTCATTATTCCATTAATTCCTTTTCTTTGGAAATTTTTGTTTCTTTAATCTTAACGACCAAAAGCATAATTCCCCAAACGGCAGTAACCAAAAGAGACATTGCAACACCGACGGTTGCCATTTCATGAAGCATTGTAGCTGTATCCTCGGCGTTTGATGCGCCTGTAAGGAAGGGGAAATAAGGAGTTAACTCTCCATGCCAAAGGTGTTCAAAGGCAAGAAGTAAAACACCGCCCCAAAGTAAATTGCGAAGCCAAGAAAGCTTTCTTGAAACCGAAATTTTATACTCAGGAGCCTGGACAGCACCCTCAGGCAGCTTACATTCAAGCTTCTCCTGTGAAATTTCATGCTTTTTTGCGATTTGCACAGCTACGGTTGCAATAACAGCTTCTGCAGCCGGTACTACGAAACAAGCCATAATTTACCTCCGGTAAAGTAAATTTGAATGATAAAAGTTTATCAATACTAATAATATAATAATCTTTAATAGAAGTTTGTCAATTGAAAATTGTCTAAAATTTCATAAATAAACAGTATTTTTTTGTTTTGTACTTATTTTCTTATGATTATTGACAATTGTATGAATAAAAGCGTAAAATATATTCATATAAATTTTATCGGGAGATTATTATGGATAAAGTAAGAGTAATTGAAATAAAACAAAGTGTTTTTAAAAATAATGACGAACAAGCCGAAAAGCTGAGAGGCGAGCTTAAATCCAAAGGTGTATTTTTATTAAACCTTATGTCCTCTCCCGGTTCAGGTAAAACCACCACACTGAAAGCTACAATAAATGCGCTTAAAGATAAGCTGAAAATCGGTGTTATGGAAGCTGATATTGACAGCGATGTTGATTGCAATAAAA
>ENA-OQMX01000347-OQMX01000347.1-human-gut-metagenome-genome-assembly--contig:-NODE-347-length-11410-cov-2.707968_pt1 | contig 11410 bp, 12 predicted proteins | sample MGYA00242622_ERZ504866 | MGnify/ENA primary metagenome ERZ504866 (study PRJEB26092, sample SAMD00036422) | human gut metagenome | host: Homo sapiens | study: EMG produced TPA metagenomics assembly of...
AAATTCTCTGATGATCCTACACCGCTTCAGGTTCAGATGAGACAGTATGAACAGGAGGTCAACCAGACAGTCATAACGGATGCCTCCAGAAAGAAGGCGGAGAGAGATGCTGATTAGATACGCTATGCTTGCCATAGCCTGCTTTGCCAGCGGTGTGGCCATATCGGGCGGGTATTTTGCATTTATATCCATGATAGGAATATTCCCCAAGCTCCTTGAGAAGGTAAAGGGGGCAAGGTATTATCTGCTCATAGAGTGTCTGCTGGCATATGGTGCGGCGCTGGCAAATCTGATATATGTATTCAAAATATCGGTTCCGGTGACATGGGTGGGATATACCATCATATGTCTGTTCGGAGGGATATTTGTGGGATGCCTGGCGGGGGCGCTTACGGAGGTGTTGAATGTCATACCGATCGCGGCCAGAAGATTCAGTGTGAGAAGAAATCTCCCTTATGTCATATACGGCCTTGCCGCGGGAAAACTGGTGGGCTCGGTGCTGAGTGTCGTTCTGGGCATGTGATAAAGTCAAAATTATTTTGTGTGAAATGGAGGTATTTGTTATGAAGTTTGAACCTACAGAGAGTGATTACAATGAATATGTGGAGCTTGTGACACCAACATCAAGTGTGCCAAGAAACTGCCTGTGGGCGTTTCTTGTGGGAGGCGTGATCTGCACGATAGGGCAGGGGATATTTGACCTGCTGGTACACTTCGATGTGAAGGAAGACGAGGCGTATGCGTATGTATCGCTGATACTCGTCCTCGTAAGTGTCATCCTCACAAGTCTGAATCTCTACAAGAAGATAGCAAAGTACGGCGGTGCCGGAGCACTTGTGCCGATCACAGGATTTGCAAATGGTGTGTGTGCGCCCATAGTGGAATTCCAGACTGAGGGTGAAGTGTTCGGAAAGGGCGTGAAGGCGTTCACCATAGCGGGGCCTGTTATACTGTACGGTATATTTACAAGCTGGCTGCTCGGTGTTATATATTGGATAGTCTCAATATGGTGAAATGGGGTTTATTAAATTAAAAATCAACATATTTTCCCCACATCGGTTGACAATATTTGAAAAAATAACATAATGGGTATAGATTTGGACAAAAGAAGAAAGACAGGAGAAATGCTGACATGAAGAGGCTAATGACAGTCAATCTGGCACCTGAGCAGAAGAGTGCAGTACAGGATATATGCAGTGACATAGGTGCGGAGTGCGTTGACATTCAGAGAAAGGCATTATGGTATGAAGGTCGGAAGTCTGTGCGACACGGCTGACATATCTGGCTGTGGAGATGAGACCGGACAGACGGAAGATCTCAGTATGGATATGCTCATATTTTGTACGGAGTGAGCAGCAAAGAACTTGATATATTTCTTTGAAAGGTATAAGAAGACCGGGCTTCCGGCAGTAAGGCTGAAGTCGGTAGTGACACGGAGCAACAGGGAGTGGACTGTACAGCAGCTCTACTCGGAGCTTGCAAAGGAATATCTATTCTACAGGATGAGGGGAATGTAGATGGCAGACGAAAGAAGAAACGGACATACAACTGAAAATAGACTTGCGCAGAACAGGCAGAGAGCTTCAGGACGTTCAGGACGGCGTGCATCTGAGCAGTGGAGGAAGAGACAGCAGCGATACAGAGTGATAAGCTGGATACTCACGGCGGTGTTCATGGTGATATTTTATGCGCTAATATGTGCGTGTGTGGGCAACAGAAAGCTGTACAAAAAGACCACCATAAACGGATTAGACGTTGGCGGAATGAAATCTGCGGAGGCGGCAAAGAGCATAAATGACCAGTTCAGACGCGATTACAGCAGTGTGGGCATACAGGTGAAGCTGGATGACAAGACTTACACCCTGGATGTGTCGGCGGCGCTGGATATGGATTCTGAGAAGTCTGTGCAGAAGATACAGGATGACTCACACAGCTTCTGGAGAAGAGGCTATGGGCTTCTGGAATCATGGACACTTGGAAGCAGCTATGATATTTATCCATATATAGGCGACAGCGGCATCATAACGACCGCCATCGAGAGCAGTGATATGATGAAGGTCGATCTGGATATAGAGGATGGATACAGGATAGAGGACAAGAACCTCATTGTGACAAAGGGAAAGGGCAGCTACAGGATAGACACAGACAAGCTGGTAACCCGCATAAAGAAGCAGATAGCAAAAGGAGACTATGGCACTGTGGTGGAATGTCCTGTCGTGTCTGCTGACGTGGATCTGGACGAGGTATACAAAAAGGTACATTGTGAGCCGCAGAATCCAACGCTTGACCCGGACAAGAACTACGAGGTAGTTGAGGCCAAGGACGGTGTGGACTTTGATCTGGAGGCGGCAAAGAAGAGCCTTGAATCTGCCAAGAAGGGAACGGATGTGAGCATCCCGCTCACATACACCCCGGCGGATATGAGTACGGAAGAATACAGGAAGATGCTGTTCAGAGACGAGATGAGTTCATACAGCACAGAGGTTGAGGGTTCAGAGAACAGAAAGACAAATGTCAAGCTGGCGGCGCAGTATTGCGATGGAACCATACTCATGCCGGGAGAGTCATTTTCATATAACCTCGGAGTCGGAGAGCTCACCGAGGAGAGAGGCTTCCTTCCGGGCCCATCATATGCTGACGGACAGTCAGTCATGGACATGGGCGGTGGAATATGTCAGGTGTCATCCACCATGTACATGGCGTGCCTGTATGCGAATCTCGAGATAGATGAGAGACATTGTCATCCATACCCTTCATCGTATGTTCCTGCGGGACTTGACGCCACTGTGGCGTGGGGCGGATGTGACTTTGTATTTACAAATGACACGGATTACCCGATAAAGATAAGCACAAGCTACGATGGATATTCCACATCATGTACGATATGGGGCACCATCACGGAGCCGTTCAGCGTGGAGCTCTACACGGAGACCGTTGAGACAGAGCCATATGAGACCAAGTATGAGCTGGACAAGAGTCTTGGCAAGGATGAGCAGGTGCTTGACACAGTGGGAATAGAGGGCCTTACAGTGCAGTCCTACAGAAGAGTGTATGACGGCGATGGAAATGTCATATCGGACAATCCTGAGGCGACAAGCGTGTACTCTAAGCGTGACGAAGTGTACAAGGTAGGAAAGCTTCCAAAGGACAAGGATAAAGACAAAGATAAGGATCAGAACAAAGATAAGAGTGACAGCTCAGACACAGATAAGAAGACGACTGAGTCTGAGTCAGATACTCAGGAAGAGTAGCTGCCGGCTACTCCTCAATGTCGTCTGAGTCGTCCTCCCTGATCCTTATAAGGCCTTCCAGGAATCCCGGTTCCTTGGTCTTTATCTCCTGGTTGGTGTAGAGATTGACATAGTGAGGGCGGAGCTTTGAGTAGATGATCTTCTGCTCGTTGTACAGGCTGTAATAGCCGGACAGCATGTAGCTGACGGCACATCCTATGGTGAACAGAAGTATTCCGTGCGCTCCGAACAACTCTATGCTCAGGAACAGAGATGTAAGAGGACAGTTTACCACGCCACAGAAGAAGCACACCATTCCTAGGGCAGCGGCAAAGCCCGGGTCGAGTCCCATGAGTCCACCCATGACGCATCCAAATGTGGCACCGACGAAGAACGATGGAACGATCTCACCGCCTCGGAATCCACAGCCTATTGTTATGGCGGTGAACAGCGCCTTGAGAAGGAAAGCCGTTGGTTTTGCCTCTCCGTTGAGCGCCTGGGCGATGATGTTCATACCGGTTCCGTTGTAGTCGGTGGTGTTGAGTATTATGTTGAGCAGGACGAGCATCACGCCTCCTGCGAATACGCGCACATACTGGTTCTTGAAATATTTGCGGAAAAGCTTGTGCACAACGTTCATGAATATACAGAACAGACTGCTGAGCACTGCGCACAGGATAGCCAGACCGATGACCTTGATCACCAAAGGCACATCCATGGATGTCGGCATGCCGGCTATATTGTAGTGGTCGTGTACAACGTGAAGCTTTTTCGTTATTGCGTATGCGATGACTGACGAGAACAGACAAGGCACAAATGCGCAGTAGTAGAGGATGCCGATACTTATGACCTCCATACTGAAAAGTGCAGCCGTTATTGGCGTTCCAAACAGTGCCGAAAAGACAGCGCTCATACCGCACAGTGTGAGTATGTGCTTGTCGCTGTCATCCAGCTTGAACAGCTTGCCTATAGAGACACCGATGCTTCCACCTATCTGAAGGGCGGCACCCTCCCGGCCGGATGAACCTCCAAAGAGGTGTGTAATGACCGTCGATATGAAGATCAGCGGAGCCATACGGGAAGGAATCTCGTCCTCCACACTTCTTATGGAACCGATGACAAGATTGGTTCCCTTGGAATGTCTTATTCCACAGATCCTGTATATAAATACGATCACGATTCCCGCAAGCGGCAGAAAATATATTATCATATGATTGTTCTCACGGAAGCCGGTGGCGTACTCTACGCATATATGAAAAGCTGTTCCGACAAGCCCGCATATCGTTCCCATTATCAGTGAAAAAACTATCCATTTGAAAAAAGTCGTAGCATATCTGACACATCTGCTAAAACAGTTTACCCAGTATTCCTTTGTAAATTCCACGGCGATTCTCCATTCCTTTTTCTTTGTAAAGCAACTTTAGTAATGTTAAAGCAAATAAATGAATTTGTCCAGTGCTGAGATTAACAAAAACTACCATTATAATCTGCAGTGCATAAGGGAATTATAGTAACAGTTACATTTATCCATATAAGGGAGTTGCATGATATGAATGAGAAAAAAGGAAAACAGAGCATAAAATTTGGCAATCCCCCATATATACTGGGGGCAGCAGCGGTGGCGGGGCCGAAGGAGATAGATGGCCCCATGGCGAGATATTTTGACAGAGTGAGCGAGGATGCAACATTTGGCAAAGATTCCTGGGAGGAAGGCGAGAGCGAGATGGTGCGTCAGGCGGTGACCCTTGCCATACAGAAGGCGGGAATAGTCAAGCAGGATATAAGGTATATATTTGCCGGGGATCTGCTGGGACAGCTCATAGCGTCGACATTTGGAATCAAGGATATGGAGATACCGGTGTTCGGTCTGTATGGTGCGTGCTCGACGTGCGGGGAGGCACTGTCGCTTGCGTCCATGACTGTGGCGGCGGGGTATGCGGACAACGTCATTGCGGAGGCGTCAAGCCACTATGGAAGTGCGGAGAAGCAGTTCCGTTTTCCCTTGGAATATGGAAATCAGCGTCCCCTGTCAGCTACCTGGACGGTCACGGGAAGTGGTGCCTTTGTGGTGTCAGACAGAGAGTCAGATGTGTGTATCCAGGGCGTAACCACAGGGCAGATAGTGGACTATGGTGTGAAGGATTCCCTCAACATGGGAGCGTGCATGGCACCAGCGGCGGCTGCCGTTATATATCAGAATCTTCAGGACTTTGGAATAAAGCCCACATACTACGACAGGATAATAACCGGTGATCTCGGCAAGGTCGGCAAGACGATACTTGAGGATCTTCTGAGCATGAACAATGTGGATATATCGGCAAATCATATGGACTGCGGTATAGAGATATTTGAAAACGAGGAACAGGATACCCACTCTGGCGGATCGGGCTGTGGCTGCTCGGCGACCGTCCTCGCCGGATATATATTGAAGAAGTTGAGCTCCGGGGAGTGGAAGAGAGTGTTGTTTGTTCCGACTGGAGCACTGCTTTCCACCGTGAGCTATAACGAGGGGCAGACCATACCGGGGATAGCCCATGCGGTCATGATAGAGCATCACGAAAAGAAAGGAGAGTAGATGTAAATGGATTATGTAAAAGCGTTTGTGGTTGGCGGAATAATATGTGTCCTTGCCCAGATATTGATGGATAAGACCAAGCTCCTTCCGGGAAGGATAATGGTCATACTCGTCTGTACGGGAGTTGTGCTTGGAGCTCTTGGAATATACAAGCCGCTTCTGGAATTTGCACAGTGCGGAGCGTCGGTGCCGCTCACAGGATTTGGATATAATCTGTGGAAGGGTATAACCGAGGCGGTTGATAAGGATGGATTTATCGGACTGTTCCGCGGAGGTTTCCAGATGGCTGCGGTTGGAAGTTCGGCTGCACTGATATTTGGATATATTGCATCGCTGATATTCAAGCCGAAGATGACAAAATAGAAATAGAAGACAGGCAGATATAAAAAGCCCCACCATACATTGAATTGTATGATGGGGCTTTCCGTCATTGAGTTGTATCGGTTGAATCATCCGAGCTTGGTTCCTCGGTTGTGGTTATCTCTGTTGAAGAGGTAGGTTCCTCTGACGTAGGTTCCTCGGTTGTAGGTTCCTCAGTCGTTGTAGGCTCCTCCGTTGTTGTATCATCCGTTGTATCCTCCGATGTATCCTCGGTTGTCGTTGTTGCCTTGGTAGTTTTCTTTGTATCCTTCTTCTTGCCGTGGATGTTACAGTGCTCCTTGAGGAGTGATTCATCCCATGTGTAACCCTCAAGAACATATTCACCATCATCATTCAGCTTGTAGATGAAGGTTGTAGTCTCAGGACATTCCTTGTTGGCAAGCATGTGTGATTCGTTACATACGACAACCTTCTTGACACCTGGACAGTACTTTGTAGGAATCTTGGATGCGTCAAAGTAATCTGTTACGGTAGGACATCCATTCGATGGAAGAAGTCCTGTATCCGAACATACAGTGGCCTGTACGATTCCGTCCGGCATCTCAAATGTAGCCGATGTATCAAGTCCCTTCTTCTCAATGACCTGATCCATGATATCTCTCCACATATAGCACTTGATAGAACCAGGGCTGTATGTGATGTTCTCATCATTTCCAAGCCATATAGAAGCTGTGTAGTATGGGTTATAACCACAGAACCAGTTATCAAAGTCTCCTGATGTGGTACCTGTCTTACCTGCTGTATACATACCTGTGTAAGAGTTGGCACCTGAACCGGTACCTCCTGTTACAACGTCGTGCATGGCACTTGTGAGAAGCCATGCTGTCTGCTCTGATATGACACGTGTCTTCTCAGGCTCCCTGTTGTCTATCAGAAGATTGCCTTCATGGTCGTAAACCTCTGAGTAGAACACAGGCTTTATATAATTACCACCGTTGGCGATGGTTGCATATGCAGCTGTGATCTCTAGGTTGGTAATACCATTTGTCAGACCACCAAGTGCAAGTGACTGGTTGATATCTGACAGGATGAGACCATCGCTGTCTGTCTTTCTCTCAACAAGAGTTGTAAATCCAAGCTTCAGCAGATAGTCATATGCGAGCTGTGGAGTTACGTCTGTGATACACTTTACAGCTATGATATTCATAGACTCCATGATAGCATATCTTATAGTTTTAGGTCCCCAGTATCCGCCGTACCAGTTAAATACCTGATTACCATTCTCATAGTAGTAAGGTGCATCATCGTATACGGTGGCAAGAGACATGTTGCACGCGTCCAGTGCAGGAAGGTATGTGGCAACTATCTTGAAGCAAGAACCAGGCTGTCTGGTAGCCTCAGTTGCACGGTTGAATGATCTGTTCTCAGTTTTCTCTCCACGGCCTCCGACAAGTGCCTTGACCTGACCGGTGTTCTGGTCCATGAGAGTGAATGATACCTGTGGCTGTATGACAAGCTTGAATGTCTCCATGAAGACTTCGTCGCCGGTCTCGGCAACCATGGCATCCCTGAACTCGTCAGCCGCTGCACGGGCTTCATCCTCACTGTAATATCTTGCACTATAATCGTAGCCCTGCTGTTCAGCAAACCAGCTCTCGAGATTCTCTACACTGTAGTTTGTCTGGACCTTTGTCTCCTTGTCAGCAAGAGTGAGAGCGTAGTTGAGCTGATATACAGGCTCAGGCCAGTAGGATGTATCATTTACAACTGAGTCAGCGATCTCCTGGATCTCAGGATCCTGACAAACGATGACCTTGAGTCCGCCTGACCAGATCAGTGACTCTGCCTCGTCCTCTGAGTAGCCCTTGGCAACCAGATCATTCTGAAGCTGCTTGATGACCTCGTCAGTGTAGTAGGAGTTGACCTCTGTCTTCTGCTGCTTTTCTTCCTTCTTAGATACGGAAGCGATACGCTTGTAAACGTTATCGTTTATAGCCTCGTCATACTGCGCCTGTGTTATATACTCAAGATCCAGCATGTATTTAAGAACCTGGGTCCTTCTGGTCTTGTTGTCGTCAGGCGACAGGAGAGGATCGTATTTGGTAGGGTTCTGCGGAATTGCTGCGAGCACGGCACACTCAGATACCGATAACTGGCTGAGCCCCTTGCCGAAGTAAGTCTTGGCAGCGGTCTCAACACCGTAGCAGCCTTCTCCGAGATATATGGTGTTCAGATAATACTCGACTATCGACTTCTTGTCGATCTTCTTCTCCATATCCACAGCCAGGTACTGCTCCTGAACCTTACGCTCAAGCTTATCCAAGAAAGTTGACTCATTCAGTCCGACGTTGAACACGTTGTTCTTGATAAGCTGCTGTGTAAGAGTGGAAGCACCCTCATCGAAGTCTCCGCTTTTGAGACCCTTTATAAATGCTCTGGCGATACCCTGTACATCGATTCCGTTGTGCTCCCAGAAACGTCTGTCCTCTATAGCGACAAATGCATTCACAAGATCCTCAGGAATAGAGTCGTAATACACATACTCTCGGTTGGAGTTGGAATTGGCAAGTGTCGTGATCTCCTTTCCATTCTGGTATACAAGAGTTGTCTTGTATCCCTTAGGTATGAGAGCGTCAGCGTTGATGTTCGGCGTATCATCCAGAATACCCTTGAGGGCTCCAAATCCGGCTCCGACACCGACTATCACAATGGCGAGCACCAGCACCAGTATAATCTTAAACACAGAAATGTTAAGCTTACGCCGGTTTCTTGGAAGCTTGGATACCAGCTCCTTCTGAGCCTTCACCGCTCCCTTCTTAGTAAAATCCATAAAAAGACCTCCTTAAAACCTGGGGGATAGATCCCCGCTATTTAATTGTAAAAGTAAATTCTAAATAAGGGCAGACTACTGCCGTTAATATACACTTCAAATTAGTATATCAAATAACAGTATAATAATAAAGAAAAAATATTGCAACAAAACAAAAATTAATAAACGTGAACGAAAAAATCAGAAAGAGTAAATTGACAACGGTATGATTCAAAAGCATAATAAATATAAAAAAGTGCAGAATAAACAGGAGAAGATATATGTTTGCATCAATAGACGAAGCGGTTGAATACTGGAAGGACGAGCTGTCATATGTGGACGACGCAAAGGTGACAGGATATGTGGGAGGCTACCCGGTGGTGGAATTTACCATCAACAAAGCCGCCTGGGGACTTGTTAAGGACAAGAAGAAATTTGGAAGGATCGTAAGATCATCAGAGATGGAGGGCGGAATAGAAGTCGGTGTGTCGACATGCTTTTATCAGACGGCATCCCTGGAGTGGGAGCCACCTGTCCTCAGGGTGTGCGGATATCCTGAAGTGATCAACAGAATACTTGGCAAGGTAATGTAAGATTTACCGTGGAATGCCCCGGCGGATACATAAAAATGCATCCGCCGGGGTATTTTATTATACATGTAATGGGTTATGTAAGGAGGACGCATATGAACAGGGAGATACGTACGGATCTTGCGATAGAGCTCAGAGAAAATGTAGCCGACAGGAGAAATATGCCTGGGGTCAAGGTGAAGACGGTGGTGAATGAGGACAGGAGCATCAAGACCACCACCATAACGGTGCTGGATGAGATAGGGGAGAAAAATCTGGGAAAGGCAAAGGGACAATATATAACGATAGAGTGTTCCAAGCTTAAGGAATATGAGGAGTCCATACATGAACCTCTGAGGGCGGAGCTTGAGGGCAGACTCAGGGAGCTCATGGGGCATGCGGGAAATATACTGGTGGTCGGACTTGGCAACAGGCAGGTCACCCCGGATTCCATAGGCCCGCTGGTCATAGACAATCTGTATGTGACAAGGCACCTGGACACTCCGGGAAAGCCAGATCTGGTCATGAGTGCCATATGTCCGGGAGTCATGGCACAGACCGGAATAGAGACTGTGGATATAGTCAGGGGAATATGCGATGAGATAGACGTGGAGATCGTGGTTGCAATAGACGCCCTGGCGGCCAGAAGCAGCAAGAGACTCGGATGCACCATCCAGCTCACGGATACAGGTATAAGCCCCGGCTCCGGTGTCGGCAACAACAGAAAGACACTGAGCTCAGACAACCTTGGCAGCGCGTGATCGCAGTCGGTGTTCCGACAGTCATCTCCGTTCCATCCATCATAGACGATTCGCTGGATGAGGTGGCTGATGCATTTAACGAGACCTACGGGCGCAGGATCATGAGGGAGTTCACGGAGAAGCAGAGATACCAGATAGCGTGCAATCTTCTGGACGAGGATATGGCGGATATGTTCGTGACCCCGAAAAATATAGACGAGCTAGTGCGCCGCATCAGCTTTACGATATCTGAGGCGATAAATGCCATAGCGATGTAGAGAAAAATACAGGGAATCATTTGGCACGTACACTCATATATTTGAATAATGGATAACAGAGGCCATAGCATATTCAAAAGGGGTGGAAATGTATGTCGGACAGAAAGCTTCATACGAAGACTGTGTATATACTTGCGTGGGTGATTCTGGTGTGCGCGGGGATATTGATAAAGACCGGGATAACTGATGATGTGTGGAAGCTGGTGTATAGCGGGATATATGGCAGTTCTTCGGGTGAAACAGGCGAGAGTATATACAGCCCCGGTGCGGCTGAGCCGGATGTGTACTGTTACATGGATTACTGGGAATCTCAGGTCAGGGAGGTGTGCGAGGAGGGCAGGACATACCAGACGGAGGATGCGGATTCCGAAGGTGAGGCATCATCGCAGGCGGAGACTTCAGAGACTTCTGCGCCTGCCAGCACTGAGACCACAGAAGCTGCGCAGAGATCCGCTGATGCCAGGACTGTGTCGGCCATGGCGGATATAATGAGCTCTTATATAGGTATGGACGCAGATACACTCCTTTCATATTGTTATAACGCCACATACCCTAAGTGCGTAAAAAAGACGAGCTGGATGCGGAAAATCTGCTCGGCAAAGATCTGTCGCTGGATATGGACACGGGCGGATACAAGGTTCTGATATATCACACCCACGGCTCTGAGGCATTTGCGGACTCAAGACCGGGCGAGGTTGACGACACGGTGATAGGACTTGGCAACCGCCTGGCGGAGATACTCACGGATACATATGGCATACCGGTGTACCACGACACCACGGCATATGACATGATGACAGGGGTTCTTGACAGGAACGCTTCCTATGATTATTCGAGGGAAGGTGTGTCACAGATACTTAAGGACAATCCTGAGATAGAGGTCATCAT